>Ga0182027_10012290_pt1 | contig 12033 bp, 14 predicted proteins | sample 712E1DmetaG_FD_121300 | JGI IMG/M metagenome (GOLD analysis project Ga0182027, IMG submission 121300) | Permafrost microbial communities from Stordalen Mire, Sweden - 712E1D metaG (Illumina Assembly) | ecosystem: Environmental > Terrestrial > Soil > Wetlands > Permafrost | place: Sweden...
GCACGCTAATGGGCTCGGAGCGCGGCTACGAGAGACCCGGGGCGCAGTCGACGGCCCACTGATGAGAGCGCTAACTTAGGCGCCATGGACGGCCCTGCATATGCAATTGGCCTCGACTTCGGGACAGCTTCGGCCCGCGCCCTGCTGCTCGATCTGTCGACGGGAGAGGAACTGGCTCTTTCCGAGCTGGCCTATGCCGACGGCGTGATCGACGTCGAACTACCTGGTTCGGCCGAACGCCTACCCGCGGACTGGGCACTGCAAAACCCCGCCGATTATACGGCTGTGCTGGGCTCGGGGATCTCGGAGGTCCTGCAAAAGGTCCCCGGGGCGGCTGGGCGCGTAATAGGCATCGGTCTGGACTTCACCTCCTGCACCGTGCTGCCGGTCACAGCGGAGGGGGCCCCCCTGTGCAGTTTGCCGACCTGGCGAGACCGTCCTCACGCCTGGCCCAAGTTGTGGAAGCACCACGCCGCCCAGCACGTGGCCGACCGCCTGAACGAGGTGGCGTCCGAGCGCAAAGAAAGCTTCCTCTCCCGCTACGGCGGTCGCATATCCTCCGAGTGGTACTTCCCCAAGTTGATCGAGATCTGGCTGGAAGACCGGGAGATCTATGACGCCGCAGGTGCCTTCCTTGAGGCGACGGACTGGGTGGTCTGGTACTTATGTGGTCAGCAGCGCCGCTCGGCGTGCCCGGCAGCCTACAAAGCCATGTGGTCGGAGGTTGACGGGCTGCCTCCCGTTGCCTTTTTCGAAGCCGCCTACCCCGGGTTCTCACGTCCCGCGGACAAATTGGGCCACACTTTTTACCCTCTCGGTAGCCGTGCCGGCTACCTCCGAGCCGACCTGGCCGGCAAATGGGGCCTGGCGGAGAACGTTGCCGTGGCCGTCGGCAATGTCGACTCCTTTGTGTCGTTCCCGGGCGCCGGCGCCGAAGGCAGCACCACCTTCGTGATGGTCATAGGGACCTCCATTTGCGACCTGGTCGTACACCCCGAAGAGGTGGCGCTGGAAGGTATCACCGGGGTCGCCAAGGACGGCATCATCCCCGGCCTCTACGGCTACGAGGCGGGGCAGCCGGCCGTCGGCGACATGTTCGGTTGGTTCGCCGAAAACCTGGCCAACGCCGGCGGGCCCGGTGGCGCGGGCAGGAGGCTGCGCGACCTCGAGCAGGCGGCCGCCGCCCTGGCCCCCGCCCAGACCGGGCTGGTCGCCCTGGACTGGTGGAACGGCAACCGCAGCGTCCTCGCCGACGCCGACCTGTCGGGCGTGATTGCGGGGCTTACGCTGCAGACCAACGCCGTGGACATCTACCGGGCCCTGCTCGAGTCGGTCGCCTTCGGCAACAAGGCGATCATGGACAACTTCAGTTCCGGAGGCCTGGAGCTGGACGAGATCGTCGCCTGTGGCGGCATCGCCGAAAAGAGCCCGTTGCTCATGCAGATAATCGCCGACGTCTCGGCCCGTACCGTGAGCGTGCCGTCTTCCTCCCAGGTCCCGGCGCGGGGCGCCGCCCTGTTCGGAGCGGTGGCCGCCGGGCCCGAGGCCGGTGGGTTCTCCTCTGTCGCTGAAGCCGCCGGGGCGCTCAGGCCCGGTATGGTCGGCACTTACCACCCTCGCCCGGGTGCCACCGCCACCTACGAGCAGGTCTACCGCATCTTCAAAGATGTGCACGACACGCTGGGACGGGAGCGGTCGAGCTGGCTGCACGGCCTCAAGCAGCTCAAACGCCAGGCGACGAGATCCGTCTGAAGGCGGGTACATGCTCGAAGACCTGAAAGCCGCCGTGCTGTCGGCCAACCTCCAGCTGCCTGCCGAGGGGCTGGTCACCCTCACCTGGGGCAACGTTTCGGGCAGAGACCCGGCCAGCGGCCTGGTGGTGATAAAGCCGTCCGGTCTGCCTTATACGGCGATGACCGCGGCGGACATGGTGGTCGTCGACCAGGAGGGCAATGTGGTCGAGGGCGGCCGCCGGCCTTCCACCGACACCCCCACCCATCTCGTCCTCTACCAGGCCCTCGACGGGATCGGGGGTGTGGTGCACACCCACTCGACGTGGGCCACGTCCTGGGCGCAGGCTCATCGCCCGATCCCGGTCCTCGGCACCACTCACGCCGACCTGTGCCCCGGCGAGGTGCCCCTCACCGCGGCGATGACGCCCGAGGAGGTCGCCGGCGGTTATGAACGCGCTACCGGTGTGGTGGTGCTGGACGCCATTGCCGGCAGAGACGCTCACGAAGTACCGGCAGTGCTCGTCAGGGGCCACGGCCCGTTCTGTTGGGGGGCAAGCCCGGCGGAGGCGGTGGAGGTGGCGGTGACGCTCGAGGCGGTGGCCAAGATGGCCTGGTTGACAGTCGGGCTGGAACCGGGCGTCGGCCCTTTGGCCGCCCATATCGTGGAGCGGCATTTCTCTCGCAAGCACGGCCCCGGCGCCTATTACGGACAGACAAAGGAAAAGGGCGGCATATGAACATGACAATGAAGGCGTTGCGGCTGACGGCCCCCGGCGAGTTCGAACTGGTCGAGGAGCCCCGCCCCGAGCCGGGCCCCGGCGAGAGCCTGGTGCGGGTGTCTGCCGTCGGGGTGTGCGGGTCGGACCTGCACTGGTTCGGCCAGGGCGGCATCGGCGACGCCGTCCTGAACCGGCCCTTGGTCCTCGGCCACGAGTTCGGCGGGACGGTCGAGGGAGGCAGCCTGGACGGGCGCCGGGTGGCGGTGGACCCTGCCATCCCCGACAACGACTGCCCGCGGTGCCGGGAAGGCAATACCAACCTGTGCCCCCAGGTCCGCTTTGCCGGGCACGGCGCCACTGACGGGGGCTTGCGTGAGTACGTGGCCTGGCCCACGGCCCTCCTGCACCCGGTGCCGGACGGTTTCAGCCCGGCCACCGCGGCCATCCTCGAACCTCTCGGAGTAGCCCTCCACAGCTTTGACCTCGGTCATGTGCGGTTTGCCAGTTCGGTCGCCATCGTCGGCTGTGGGCCTATCGGGCTGCTGGAGATCCAGGTGGCCCGAGCGGCCGGCGTGGCGTCTGTGATCGCGGTCGAGCCACTCGCTCACCGGCGGACGGCGGCGGCCAAGTGCGGCGCCGATATCGTGCTCGCGCCCGAGGAAGCCAAACAACACCGGGGGGAGGTCGACGTCGCCTTCGAGGTCTCCGGCACCGATGACGCTGTGCTGGCGAGCATGACGCTGGTGCGGCCGGGCGGGCGGGTGGTGCTGGCCGGCATCCCGGACGAGGACAAGACCAGTTTCCCGGCCGCCCTGGCCCGGCGCAAGGGCTTGACGATCGCCATGGTGCGGCGGATGAAGGAGGTCTACCCGCGGGCCATCGACCTGGTCGCCCAGGGTGTGGTCGAGCTCGACTGGCTCGTCTCCCATCGTTCCCCGCTGGCCGACGCGGCTGCCGCTTTTGCCGGGGCCGCCCGCCGCGAAGGCCTGAAGACCGTGATAGAGGTCGAGCGAGATGTATAGCGCGGACGACAACCGCTACGACCGGATGGGCTATCGCCGCTGCGGCCGACGGGGCCTGTTGCTCCCGCCCATCGCCCTCGGGCTGTGGCAGAACTTCGGCGGCACGCGTCCCTTCGAAGAGGGCCGAGCTATCGTCCGGCGCGCCTTCGACCTCGGCGTCACCCATTTCGACCTGGCCAACAACTACGGCCCGCCCTACGGCTCGGCAGAGGAGACTTTCGGCCGCATCTTCGCCGCCGACCTTGTCCCTTACCGTGACGAGCTCGTCATTTCGACCAAAGCCGGTTTCGACATGTGGCCGGGGCCCTATGGCGACGGGGGGTCGCGCAAGTACCTCCTGGCCAGTCTCGACCAAAGCCTGCGCCGTATGGGACTGGTTTATGTCGACATCTTCTACTCCCACCGCCCCGACCCCGCCACCCCTCTGGAGGAGACGATGGGGGCCCTCGCCAGCGCGGTCCACCAGGGCAAGGCTCTATACGCGGGGATATCGAACTACCCGCCCGAGCGCACGGCCGAGGCCGCGGCCATCCTCGCCGGGTCGGGCGTGCCGCTGCTCATCCACCAGCCCTCGTACTCGATGTTCAACCGGTGGGTCGAGGGTGGCCTGCTCGACGTCCTCGAGGCCGAGGGCGCCGGCTGCATCGCCTTCTCCCCGCTCGCTCAGGGCTTGTTGTCGACCAAGTACCTCGCCGGCATCCCGGGCAGCTCGCGGGCGAGCGAAGACCGGTCTCTAAAGCAAGGCTCGATCACTGACGACAAGCTCGCCCAGATCCGGGCGCTTGACGCCATCGCCCGCCGGCGAGGACAGTCCCTGGCCCAGATGGCCCTGGCCTGGGTGCTGCGGGACCAGCGGGTCACGACCGCCCTGATCGGCGTACGCAGTATTGCCCAGCTGGAGGAGAACCTGGCCAGCCTCGACAAACCGGACTTCGCTCCAGAGGAACTGGACGAGATAGACCGCTACGCGCTGGGGTGACGGCGCCTGACCACAGCCCCCGCCCGTCGCGGGGCCGCTGCGGATGGGTTAGCATCAACCGGTGCCGGACAGGCTGAGCGCGGCGATGATCGAGGTGCTGGGCTCTATCGCCCCGGGGCGGCCATTACGTGAGGGCCTCGACCGCATCCTGCAGGCCAACATGGGCGCCTTAATCGTCGTGGGGGACGGCCCCGAGATCCTTTCCATCTGTTCCGGGGGTTTCCTACTTGACGCCGAGTTCAGCCCCCCCAGGGTTTCCGAGCTGGCGAAGATGGACGGGGCCATAATCCTGGCCGCCGACTCCAGCCGCATCGCCCGAGCGAACGTCCACCTCGTGCCGAACCCCGCCGTCGCCACGTCCGAAACCGGGACCAGGCACCGTACCGCCGAACGGGTGGCTCGGTCTCTGGACGTGCCGGTGATCACGGTGTCCGAGGACCGTTCGGTGATCACGGTTTACCGGGGCGAGGAGCAGCGCCCACTGGTGCCGGTCGAGCGCCTCCTGGCCCGCGCCAACCAGGCGTTGGAGACCCTGGAGGGCTACCGGGACCGCCTGGACGTCGTCACCAATGCCCTCTCGGCCCTCGAGGTCGAGGACATGGTCACCGTGAGGGACGTCGTCACGGTGCTGCAGCGTACCGAAACGGTCCGCCGCATCGCCGAGGAGGTCGACGGCTACAGCATCGAGCTCGGCACCGATAGCCGGCTGGTGCGCCTGCAACTGGAGGAAATGCTGGCCGGCGTGGAGGAGGAGAGGCGCCAGATCCTGCGCGATTACCTCCCCCAGGGGCCCGGCTGGGAGGTCGGCGACGCTCTTAGCGCGCTTAGCCAGCTGACAACCGAGCGCCTGCTGGACCTATCCCGCGTGGCCAGCGTGTTGCGCATCGGTCCCGAGGCCGGTGACCTCGAGAGCCCCCTGAGGCCGTACGGCTACCGGCTGTTGTCCAAGATCCCGCGCCTGCCCGACCACGTTGTGCACAACATCGTGGACCGTTACGGGGGTTTGCAGCAGGTGTTGAGGGCCAGCGTCGAGGACCTGGACACGGTCGAGGGCATCGAGGTGGCGGGGGCTCACTTCGTGAAGGAAGGGCTCGCCCGTCTGGCCGAAACGAGCATCCTCGACCGGCTGGGCTGAGCTTCAGCCGGCGCGCTGGGCCAGGCGCTCGCGGTTGACGACCCGGTAGCGCCTCTCGGTCTGGTCCAACCAGCCCAGGCGGACAAAAGCAGCGATCGCCTTGTTGACCCGCTCCCTCGATGCCCCCACGAGACCAGCGAGCTCCTCCTGGGTGATGGGCAGGGCGAACTCGTCAGCGTCCCCGGCTATCTCCAGGAGGCGCTTGGCCGTCCGGCCGGTCACGTCTAGGAGCATGGCATCGGCCAGGGCGGCGCTCACGTCCCGCAGGCGGCTGGCGAGCAGGGCGGCCACCCCCCAGAGGAGCTCGGGACGGGCCTCGAGCTCGCGGCGGACGGCTTCGAACGGTACCCGGACAACCTCGGACCGCTCCAGGGCCCGGGCCGAGGTGGGGCGCGCCTGGTCGTCGAACAGCGACACCTCTCCGAAAAGGTCGCCCGCTTCCATTAGGGCCACCAACGACTCGCGGCCATCTGTGGAACGCTTGGCCACCGCTATCCGCCCGCTCAGGAGGACGAACATCTCCCGGGCCTCGTCACCCTCGTTGAACAGGGTGTCGTTACGCTCGAGGCGGGTGGTCGAGGCGCCCGTCGCCACCCGGGCCAGCGCCTCGGCGCCCAGGGCAGAGAACAACTCGCTGCCGGTGAGGACCGACGGATCGTCCATGTACGCTAAACGCTAGCCGCTGTCTGGCGGCCGCGCTGGGCCCTTTCGCGACCACAGTTGGATCCATCCCCGGAAAAGCCGTACCCTGGACGATGGGCCGAGAAGCCGAAAGGACCTCTGGGGACACATGCCGTTTGATGTAGGGGACAAGGTCGTCTACCCCCACCACGGGGCTGCCGTTGTTGAGAGGAGGGAACTGAGGGCCGATTTTGGCCAGCAGCGCGAGTACCTCGTGCTGCGCCTGGCATATGGGGACCTCACCCTGAAGGTGCCTGTCGACTCCACCTCAGACGTGGGCATAAGGGAAGTCATCAACGACGAGGAAGTCGAAGAGGTCTTTGCCGTGCTGCGCAAGAAGGACGTGCGCATGCCCACCAACTGGTCCCGCCGTTATAAGAACCACGTCGAAAAGCTCAAGTCGGGCGACATTTACCAAGTCGCCGAGGTGGTGCGCAACCTCTCCAACCGTGACAAGGACAAGGGCCTCTCGGCGGGCGAGAAGCGCATGCTCAACCGGGCACGTCAGATCCTGGTGTCCGAGCTGACCTTCGCCATCGGCGTCTCCGAGGCCGAGGCCGAGAAAAAGCTCGACGAAGCTCTTCCCTAGTGCCCGGGCGAGCCGCGACCTGGGCGGTCGTGGTCGCGGGCGGGAGCGGGTCCCGCTTCGGCAGCTACAAACAGTTCGCCCTGTTGGCCGGCCGCCCGCTGGTCGACTGGTCGTGCGAGGCGGCCCAGGAGGCTTGTGACGGGTTGGTGCTGGTGGTGCCGGCTTCGGTCGAAGAGGCCCCTGTAGTGGCCCGTTACCGTGAGCAGGGCGCACGCGTTGTAATAGGGGGCGGTACCAGGGCCGCCTCCGTGCGGGCCGGGTTGGAGGCGTTGCCCGACGGGCCCCTGGTGATCGTGGTGCACGATGCCGCTCGCCCGCTGTCGAGCCCTCGCCTATGGGCCGCCGTCGTAGGAGCGGTGGAGGAGGGCGCCGACGGGGCGGTGCCGTGCCTGGCGGTGGCCGACACCATCAAGCAACGCCAGGACGACGGCCGTCTCGTGACGCTCGACCGCGCCCGCCTCCTCGCCTCCCAGACCCCGCAGGCTTTTGCCGCCCCGGCGCTCAGAGCGGCTCACGCCGCCGGGAGGGAGGCTACCGACGATGCCGCCCTGGTAGAGGCCATGGGAGGCCAGGTGGTCCACGTCGAGGGCGAAGTCACGAACCTGAAGATCACCACCCACGTCGACCTGGTGCTGGCCGAGGCCTTGGTGGCCGGCGGGGCCCTGGCGCACATGCAGCGCCCGACGCCGTCCCGGCCCCGTGGGTTTGCGTGACCCTCCGCATCGGTCAGGGATTTGACGTCCACGCCTTCAGCGACGATCCCGGGCGTCGCTTGGTACTGGGCGGAGTGGCTGTGCCGGGCCGGCCCTTGAAGGGCCACAGTGACGCCGACGTCGTCTGCCACGCCATCATCGACGCGTTACTGGGAGCGGCCGGAGCGGGGGACATCGGGACCTTGTTCCCCGACACCAGCCCAGCCCTGGCCGGCGCGGACAGCCTAGAGCTGCTGGTCAACGCCCGACAAAGGATCTCGCCGCCGTGGAGGACGGTCAATGTCGACTGCACGGTCATCACCGAGGCCCCCCGCCTGGCCGGTTATCGCGAAGCAATGGAACGCCGACTGGGCGACGCCCTGGGCGCGCCGGTCTCGGTGAAGGCGAAGCGGGCCGAGGCATTGGGGGCGTTGGGCCGGGGCGAAGGGATCGCCTGTTTGGCGGTTGCCCTCCTCGAAGAAATATGAGGACAGCCTCGGGGCCGGCCGATCTCGGCGGGGACCAGGTCGAGGGTCTCCATGCCGTCCACGAGCTCCTGGCCAGTGGGAAACGGCGGGTGAGGGCGTTGTGGGTGGCCCAGGACCTGGCCGGGCACGAGCCACTGCTCGGGACCGTAATGCTCGCCCGCCGCCAGCAGGTGCCCGTCCAGCTCAAGTCGTCCGAGGCGTTGGCCTCCGCCGCCCGTACCGCAGCACCTCAGGGCGTGGTGGCCTGGGCACAACCGGTCCAGGCGTTTAGCTTGGCCGAGCTCCTGGCGGCCGAGGTCCCCGGAGCCGGGGGGACCGGAGCCGAAGGGACCGGAGCCGAGGGGACCGGCCCGCCGGCGTTCCTGGTCGTGCTGGACGGGGTGACGGACCCCGGGAACTTCGGCTCACTGCTGCGCACCGCCGCGTGTGCCGGAGCGACTGGGGTCGTCATCGCCCGCCACCGGTCGGCGCCGCTCACGCCGGCGGCCCTCAAATCCGCCGCCGGAGCGGTCGAAAAGGTGCCTATCGCGGTCGTGGCCGGGATCCCCGCCGCCCTACAACAGCTGGCCAAAGCCGGGGTCTGGACGGTCGGCCTGGACCCCGCCGGGCCCGCCGACCTGTGGCAAACGTCGCTTCTCGACGCGCCCGTAGCGTTGGTGCTCGGCTCCGAGGGCACCGGGATTTCACACCTGGCCCGTCAGCGCTGCGACGTGCTGGCACGCATCCCCCAAAGCCGAGCACTCGAGTCGCTCAACGTGGCCGCGGCCGGGGCCGTGGCCTGCTTCGAGGTAGCGCGCCAACGACGTGCACGTGAAGGCGGCGCCTCGCCGGCCGCCACCGGGCCGGCTACAGCGAGAGCCTCGGTCGCACCTCGCGGAAGAAAAAGTCCAGGAAACCAGCCTGGCCGTCGCCGATCTGGCGCGTGATATACCCGGTGATGCCTACCAAGAAACTGGCGGTTTACCGTCGGTTTTAGCGGTCTAGGTGCAATAGCGATGGCGCGCGCCTGGTCTTTGGTGAGGAGACTTTTCACGGTCCCCTTCGTACCACCATCATCTCAGGCTTACTCATGTCTACCTTCGCCACCAGGAACAAAACCGACCGCCATCAGCAACAAAAACGGTCCCGGCGCAGTGGCCGGGACCGACATTGCCTCGTACTAAATGTGCCTACCAGTAGTACCAGCGGCGACTGCCCCCGCTCCCGGACCGGAAGGCGAAACCTGCCAGCCAGAAGATGAAAATAACCGCCGCCGCGATCCACAGGAAGTGGAGCGTGAAACCCAGTCCAAAAAGAACCAGTACCAGCAACAGGAACAACAAAAGTGCAGCCATCTTTGGTCGAGCTCCTTTCCCTTACTAAGAAGGTCCTGTGCTTATACCCACCGCACCGCCTTGTTTGAAACACGCGCCGGTACGAAGTACCTAAAAAAAGAAGAGATGGCTGTGCTCAGGGCCGGGGACGGCCAGGGACCAAACAAGCATGAAGCCGCAGGCCGTGGCGATGACGACCATGGTGTGCCAGACCTCGTGGTAGCCGAACACCTCTGGTGCCGGGTCCGGCCACTTGACCGCCAAAACGACGGCGCCGGCGGTGTACAACAGGGCCATGGACGCCATCAATGCCAACTGCCCGGTACTCAGGCGCTCGGCCGCGTCGGGCAGGGTGAACACGGCGAGCCAGCCGAGCACTATGTAAGCGGTCGAGGTGACCCGCCGGCTGGCGTCGAAGTGCACAGCGACAGCCACGGTGGCGGCGACCGCTCCGGCCCATACGAGCCCGAGGACCACGTCGGCCAGTGTCCCGGGGACGGCGAGCAGGCAGTAGGGGGTCGTCGCGGCGGCGATGAACACGAAGATCATCTGGTGGTCGATGAGGCGCATGCGTCGGCGGGACGCCGGCGTCCACGGGCACAAGTGGTAGCCGGCGCTCACCGCGAAAAGCCCCACCAGCGCCAGCGCGTACACGGCCACGCCGTCGCCTGGGCCGCCGCGCCAGACCAGCGCGACGGCGGCGGGAACGGCGACGACGAGCGCGGCCAGGTGCAGCCACCCCCGTGCCCGGGGAGCGTCCCCGGTGCCGGAGAGCCGCAAGCGGTGGCCCACCGGCCTGACCCCCGGTGGGCCTGGACCGATCACCGCCCCATGCTCCCGCCAACGCCACGGTCGTGTCCAAAGCCCGAGAGAGGCCGCCATGGCAAAAGGTCATTGCGCGGGAGGTGGGCCAACTGGTACTTTCCGACCTACTCCGCCGGTACCCAAGTCGTTGGCCATGGAGGCCAAGGGCCTTTAGCCGTGTTCGGTCTGCCGAACTGGAGCTGTGGGGCGTGGCAAACCTAGGGTGGTCCTCTATGGGCCCCCTGGACCGCCTCGCCCACCAGGCCGGGGCCGGTGACCGCGCCGCGCTCGAGGCGTTCGTGCAGGGCGGCTACGAACAGGTCTGGCGCTTTTGCGCCGCCATTGTCGGGGCGCAGAAAGCGGACGATAGCGCCCAGGAGACTTTTATCCGGGCCGTGGGTGCCCTGGCGAGGTTCCGCGGGGAGTCTTCGGCCCTGACCTGGTTGCTGGCCATTGCCCGCCACGTCTGCCTGGACGAGCTGCGGGGCGGGGCCCGCCGACGTGAGGGCGGTGTGGTTATGCGCCAGGCCGGCGAGCAAACCACCGCCGACCCGAGCGCCCTGGTCGCTCTCGTCGACCTCGTCGGGAGCCTCGACGTCGACAGGCGTACGGCGTTCGTGCTGACCCAGGTGCTGGGCCTGTCTTATGACGAGGCGGCCCGGGTGTGCGAATGCCCGCTGGGGACCATCCGCTCCCGAGTGGCAAGGGCAAGAGCCGAACTAGTAGAGCTTGTCCGCCGGTCGGAGGGCGACCACAGTGCCGGCCGTTGTTGGTCGGCCTGAGCCCCGGGGCCCGGCACCGGCGACGAGCTCAATCTTCCATGGGCGAGCCGAAACGGATCAGGTTCCCGTCCAGGTCGATGTGGGAGCCCTCGCGAAGCTTGTAGGGCGTCGGGCCCACGGGCCGCGTGCGGCCCCCGATGCCCGGGCGGCTCCACTCCTCGTACAGGGCCTGAGCGTCGCGGACGTAGAGATAGGCGGCCGCTCCGTGGGAAGCGTCGTGGTCGACGTGAGCGGCCAGGTGCAGGCCGTTGCCTTCGCGGTTGGCGAACCCGTACTCGTCGCCACCGTCGTAGGCGAGGGTCTCGAAGCCGAGCGCCGAGTAGTGGGCCAAGGCGGTGGCAAGGTCCCGCACCGGGAAGATCGGTTCGAAGCGACGGAGCTGACGTCTCGGCCGATGCCTCGGGGTCCCGGTGGCTAGCCCGGTGGTGTTGATCGCGGTCAGGGCGAGCAGCGCGGAGCGCATGGCCTCTACCTGTTCGGGGGCCACTCGCTCCTCAAGCTGACGATCGACCTCTTGCACACCTCGTAGCACGGCGTCCACGACCTGTTGACCACGGGCGGTCAGTTCGAGCGAGATCCGTCGGCGGTCCCCGGGGTCACGGCCCCGTTCGAGATAGCCGCGGTTCACGAGGGTGTCGATCATCTGGCTCACGGCCTGTTTGGTCACGCCGAGCTCGGCCGGGAGGTCCTGTCTAGGGTCGTCCGGCGCGCCGATCCCAGCCAGGATGAAGGCTCCGTTCCTAGGCAGGTCGTCGATCCCGATGGAGCCCAGCTGGCCCCGGATAGAGCGGGCGTACGCGCCACGCGCCGTCCGGATCAGCGTGGGGGTGGCAGGCTCGATTTGGGCCGGGTCGTCCATGCCGGCGACAATACTGACAAGACGCTTGACAGTCAAGGAAGTTGGAGTTAAGTTGTGAGGATGCTCGCTCCAAAGCTCCGGAACCGTTCCCGTCGAGCCCGGCTGCAACTTTCGTTCGCCGCGGTGATGGCGCTCCTGACTACGCCACTCGCCGCCGTCGCCACGGCCGCAGCGTCACCCAGCGGCACCGTGGATGTGACTTTGGCGCCTGTCATGGTGGCGAAGACTACGGCGGGC
>Ga0182027_10012291_pt1 | contig 12032 bp, 10 predicted proteins | sample 712E1DmetaG_FD_121300 | JGI IMG/M metagenome (GOLD analysis project Ga0182027, IMG submission 121300) | Permafrost microbial communities from Stordalen Mire, Sweden - 712E1D metaG (Illumina Assembly) | ecosystem: Environmental > Terrestrial > Soil > Wetlands > Permafrost | place: Sweden...
CACCTGGGTGCGCGACAGCGACAGCTCGTTTTTTTCCACCCGGCTCAGGTTGAGGAAGTTTCGCACGGTTTGATCGAAATACTCGAGGTTGCGTACCACGCTGTCGAGCGCTTTCTTCTGCTGCGGCGAAACCTCTCCAAGGTAGCCGTCGCGTACCGTGCAGGTGTTGAGAACCGTGGAGCCGAGAATCCCCTTGAGTTCATGCGATACTATTCCCACCAGATCGAGGTACCGCGCGTTGAGCACCGCAAGCTGTTCGTTCTTGTCCCGCAGCGCCAGCGCCCGTTCGTGAAGTTTGCACGCCATGTCGTTGAACGCCAGGGCCAGCGAGGACAGTTCGCGAATGGATCCCGTTGTTTCAATCCGGTGCGTGAGGTCGCCCGCGGCAAGGTTTTCGGTGGCGGTCGCGAAGCGGGTGAGGGGCTTGGCGATGGAGTTCGCAAGCAGGAACGCGACAATGCCGGCAAACAGGGCGGCTATTCCTATTATTGCAAGGTACCGCGTCAGTGTGGACCGGATAAGGTCCACAAACGGCTGCTCCAGGATGCCCACATAGAAGATTCCAACGATGGCGCCGTTGATGTCGCGGATCGGTTCATATGCGGTGAGATACCAGTCGGTAACCACGAATGCGCGGTCGAGCCACGGCTTGCCTTTTGTAACAACGTTGTCGTATACTCCCGCGGAAACGCGCGTGCCGATGGCGCGCTGACCGCTGTCGTTGAGCACGTTGGTGGCGATGCGCACGTCGTCCTTGAAGATGGTGACCGTACCCACCGGCTTGGAATGGTAGAGCTTGGACTCGTAGACGATGTCGTGTATTTTGTCAACAAGTCCGAAATAGCCGTTGACGATCTTGCCGCCGTACAGCACGCGTGTGACCATGCCGCCGGCGTCGAAGAACGGTACCGCGCATTCCATGGCAAGTGCGCTGGTGAGCTCGGTCTGGTTTGTCGGATGCGCCCTGGGCGTCTGCTTGAGTTCGATGCGTGCGCGCGAGAACACCTCGCTGCCCATTGCGGCAAGCTCCGCACTGTCTATTGTGCGCGTGCCGCCGTTGCCGTTGCCCGCAAATGCACGGCGAACGATGTCGCTTCGCACCGAATCTTTTTCGGCCCGTTCCACCACGAAAAGGTAGTCGAGGCCGAGCTGCGATTTCAGCCGCGCCGGGTTGTCCATGGTGGAAATGAGGTCAAAGGCCCTCTGCATCTGGGTGATCTCGCCGTTGTACACCACCCGCGCCGCCTTGAGATCGTTCTGGACCTGGTTCTGCGCGCGGTTAATGACGTTGCACCTGATGCTGTTATACTCGAACAGTGCACTGATAGCCCCGAGCACAACAATCACCAGAAGGAACGAGAGTATGAGGCGGGTGCGAATGCTCATGCTACGCATTGCCGACGCCTCGCTTTTTGGCGGCGTTTCTTCCTGCGAAAAACACGACATTCTCGAATTCGCGAACAATATTGACCGAATTCACAAAACAGGACCTGGGGCTCTTGAGGTCGGCGGGCGACAGGTTGAGGATTCCCCGGATTCCCGCAAGCACCATGAGGTCCAGCGCGCTCTGGGCTTGGCCGTTGCTGAGTGCGATGATCCCGAACCGGACGTCGTTCTGCGTGGCAAAGTTGATAAGTTGGGAAAATGGAAGCAGGGCGAGTCCGGTTTCTGCGTCCGTGCGGGAAACAGCGCCCTTGGATTCGTCGAATGCGGCAAGAATCTGAACGTCCTGTTCGCGCGACAGGTATTCTTTGTAAATCGCCCGTGCAAGCGGCCCGAATCCCGCGAGGACGGCCCTGTTGCGTTCGTTCTTCCCGAGGAGCCTGTTGAGGTGTTCAATGATATGGTCCACCGGATATCCTATTTTGCGCCTGCCCGTCACGCCGAAATGGGAAAAATCCTTGCGAACCTGCGCCGCAGTAATGCCCAGCGCGGAGGCTATTTGCTCGGAAAATACCCATTTGACATCGTACGATCTGAATCGGTACAGGGCGCTTCGGTAGCGCGAAAGTCTCGATACGGATCGTCTGTTGGTATTCATAATGTGAAACTCGGTGCGATTCTCTTTGCCGGTGGTTGCTGTGGTGCAGGCATTGATGCCGGCTGTTTTTATAGGAGACGAAATCTACTTGCACCATCTGTCACAAAACTCTAGACTAAATATACCATGAAAAGAGATTGGTGTCAACAAGAAAAGTGACAAGCATCACAATAAAAGCGGTATTTACCTAAGAAGCGAGGTGGAATTGTGAAATTATTAATAATACATGTTTCACAATAAACTGCATCAAGTGAAATTATAAGTGACTATATTCACATAATGCTTGCATGTGGCTATCATTCTTGGGAAAGAAACCGTGGAGCGCATGGGTCGGCCCTATCAATGGGGGAATCGCGGGCTTCCCGGCATTGCAGGGTGCAGGCATAAAAAGGAGATAACCGCTAGGGATTCATTGCCTGCGCAAGAGATGAACCGAAAATCCTCCGGGATTTCCATCATTGCCCCACGGCCTGCGGCCGCGGGGCAATGATAAACGTCTCCGCGCGTCCGTGGTCACTTCCTCAGAATGGACTCAACCGTTTTGATGAGCTCGGCAAAACTGAAGGGGTATCGGAGAATTGCAATGTCGCCTGCGTCCTTGAGCATCTGGCTGTCCCAATAGGTCTTCTTGAGAGTGTCAAGCAAGGTGGACGGAGCCGCGGGAAGCATGAGGACAACCGGAATGTGCTGGGTACGTACCGATTTGCGAAGCGCTGCAACAATCGAAAATCCTTTTGAACCGGGGTTGTTGATGTCGACGATAACGAGCCTCGGAAGAAGTTGTGCCGCCTTTATTATAGCGAGATAGGAACTGTTGGCAAACTCGGCGCGGTAGTTGCACTGGACAAGACCGGCCATGATGATGGCGGCCATGCGGTCGCTTGCCGAATAGCAGATGATGTCCGGCCCTTCGGGAGCGGACGACGTTTCAGGTTGTTTCCCTTGACCCACTGTTTCCCCTCAAGGAAAATCGTTGTTCCTTGCATGAGGCGATGCCGGCGGCCGCATCACCGTGGAGCAAGTTCTTTTTCGAGATATGCCGCCACGTGGTCGAGAAGCGCGTCGTTGCCGTGCTTGAGCCCGTTGATGGCGAGCCAATACACGGGATCCTTGTCGTACCAGCGCCTGTGCCAGTTGTCGATGTCGGAAGGGATCACAAACCGGTTGAGAATGTCCGGCGCCTCGTCGCGTATGAGGTCCATGAGCCCCTTAAGCACGCGAAACTCGTCCTTGGGATGCACTTTCATCAGAATGTCGAGCTGCTTGGCCAGATTTCTGTTCTTGTCGTACCAGCGTTTGCGCGTCTTTGCCATGGCGAAGGCTCCAATGAAAACGGGGTGCCGATTTGTCCCGGCGGTGGGTTCTTCACTCATCGCGTGTCAAAGCAGAGTATATCATGCCGTGCCGGCGCAGTGCAATGCCGCGAGTAAAGAACCACGGCCATAGGCCGTGGCTTTGATGAGGGGTACAACCCCGAAATCAAAGAAGAGCACGTTAGTGCTTTAGCGTAACGTTGTGCACCACGCCCAAAGGGCGTGGTCTCTTTTCTAGAAACGCCATAAGCTTTGCGCATGTGCTCGTTCACGCTGCACAAAATCAAACCGATGCCGGCTGATCCGATCGGGCCGGCGCTCGTCTCCGGCCAATCTTCTGTTGCTCTCCCCGGGCCATCGTGATATAATTTTATGTTGCCTCAGTCCACATACTTTTTGTGGAGGACGAAGGGGAATTTTGGTCGTCGGAAGATGGCACATTCAACACGTTTCAAGGAAGCACCTCGTTTTATGAAACCACTTCTCCTGTGCGCAGCCATAGTGACCGCCGGCTCGCTCGCCGGTTTCGCAGCCGACAGCCTGTCGGTCCAGAAATGTATGATTGACAAATCGACGGGGTCCGTCTGGGTGCGGCAGAAGGACAAAGGGATATGGGTTTCGCCCGAAAAGGCGGTAAAGTTCGATCAGGGGCATACCGTCAGGACAGAGGACCAATCGCAGCTTGTGGTGACGTTCGAACCGTCCATGACTGGCACCATTGGAGAAAACACCGTCGTGACTTTCGATAAAATGCTCATCAACCGCTCCAAGAAGAATATCCGGATGGTGATTCATCTTCCCAAAGGTACATTCCGGATAAAGATGGAGCCGCTGTTCGGCTACGCAGCTCTTCTCACGCTTCATACGCCGTCGGCAACCATCGACCTGAATGACGCCGAAGCTGTCGCCGCAGTGGTGAACGATACCACCTTCCTCGACGTTGCCGACGGCACGGCCAAAATCCGGCAGAATTCGAGTACTGCCAAATCCGTGCTGCACGCCGGCACGCGTGCCGTGGCCGCCCCGAATAATCCGGAAGTCACGGTTTCAAGCACGACCGAAGAAAGTGTGCCGGAGAAGCCCCAGAAAGAAATGAAGGTGGCAATCCTGTCGATACAATCTTCCACGGTCTCCAAGGACAATCTTGACCGGGTGTCCGATTTTATTGCCAATGAGATGGAGAAGAAATCGAGCACAAAGGTTTTGTACCTTGAAGATATCCGGGCCATGCTGCAGTCCGAAGGCCTCGAATCGCTGCTGTACTGCTACACGGATTCATGTTTGTCGCAGATCGGCAGTGCAATCGGGGTGGACGCCGTTATTATCGGCGGGCTCGGGCAGGTCGGAAACAGTTATCTGTTCAGCCTCAAGATGATTGACGTCTTGCGAAACAGCGTAATCAACCGGGAGAATGTAAGGGTGAACGGCGACATCAGCAAGATCCTCGACGAGATTCCCTCGATGGTCACAAAGATTGCAAAGCAAAGCGTTTCGAAGCAGGCACCTGCCGCCGCGCCCGGGCCGGGGGCTCCGGCAAGTACGGGCAAGGCTGCGGCTGCGCAGGCGCAACCGGTTCCTGCGGGCACAAGGGACTCTGCGGCGTACCGCGAGACTGTTGTGTGGCTCAAAGGCGGCACGTTTACCATGGGGTCCAAGGCAACCCAAGGGGAGATGGACGAATCGCCGCCTCACACGGTAACCGTCCGTAGTTTCTACATGGACAAATACGAAGTTACAAAGAAGGATTATGAACGCGTGATGGGAACCAATCCTTCTTCCGTCAAGGGCTGTGACGAGTGTCCCGTGGACAACGTGAGCTGGCTCGACGCGGACCAATACTGCACAAAAATCGGCAAGCGCCTGCCCAGCGAGGCCGAATGGGAATACGCCTGCCGCGCCGGCGCGGCAACGCAGTTCGCATTTGGCAACACACTTTCAAGCGAACAGGCCAATTTCAACGGCAAGTTCCCCTACGGCGGCGTTCCGGAAGGTCCGTCCCGCGACCGCGCGGTGCCGGTGGGAACCTACAAGCCCAACGCCTGGGGGCTTTACGACATGCACGGCAACGTTGCCGAATGGTGTTACGATTGGTACGATGCCGCGTACTACGGCAATTCGGCCGATGCGGATCCGCAGGGGCCAAAGGATGGAAAACTGAAAGTGGTGCGGGGGGGCGCCTTTAATCAGAAGGCCTCAAGCCTGCGTTCGGCCCGGCGTGCCGGCTACAACCCGTCAATGAAACTGAGCAACATCGGATTCCGGTGCGCCCAGGACGATACTACGAAATCGCCCGCCGGCGGAACAGGAAAGTAGGAGGGAAGAAGATTCACAACAGAGACACAGAGTGCACGGAGAATAGTTTGTCAAGGCTAAGAAATCATGTGCCCTTTTCTTGCTCTCTCTCTTTTCCTCGGTGTCCTCTATGTCTCTGTGGTGAGGTTTTCTTCTTCCTCACCAGCGACGTGACCCTCGGATAAAACCCCCACTGCCGGTAGAACCTGAATGCAGACTCGTTCCCAATGGCAACGTTGACGGATGTCGATTCTGCCTTTTTCCGGTCGAACCACGACAAGATTTTGTCCACAAGCTCGGTGCCCACGCCACAGCCGCGAAAAGCATCAACCACATACAGGGATTCAATCTCGCCTGAGCCGTGAGAATTGATAACCGCGACACAGTATCCCACAAGTTTCTTTCGAACGGCGTCTACCGCAAGCGCAATGTACAACGAACCGGTTGCTGCTTTTTCAAGCAAATCTGCTCTTCGCCGGGGCCATCGCATAGCGCTGAATTCGCCGCTGAAATTTACCGAAATCCCGGCGTGGTGCAATGCGAGTTTTCTCCACAGCGGGGCGATGGATTCGAGAAGCGCGGTACCGCCTTCGAGGATTCTGATTTTGGTCATGTCTGGCAACCCTGTCAAAAAGATTCACCACAGAGACGCAGAAGACACAGAGAGAAACAAAATGCAAACCACGGACAAAAAAGAAAAATAATACGGACCGGGGTCAACGTCACCCTGGATTTTGTGCAGCGCGAACAAGCATCAGAGAGAAGCCTGTGGCGTTTTCTCGAAAACAGACCACGCCTTATGGGCGTGGTGCACAATGTTACGAAAAAGCACTGACGTGCTTTCTTTGATTTCGGGGGTTTTACCCCTCATCAAAGCCACGGCCGATGTCCGTGGTTCTCTACTTGGATATTGCGGCAACGAGCGGGTTCCCTGTATATTTCTGATGGCTGTGTCAGGAAGAAACCTTACACGAAAATTCTGAGGAGAAACCAAAAATGAATTACCGGAAGTTCGGCAATACCGGCTGGCAGGTGAGCGAAATCGGCTGCGGCATGTGGGGTCTTGCGGGTTGGACCGGCGGCAGCGACATGGAATCCGACGAAGCGCTGGACTGCGCGGTGGAACGCGGATGCAACTTTTTCGACACTGCATGGGCGTACGGCAACGGAAAGAGCGAACAGATCCTCGGCAGGCTCATCAAACGCCACAGGGGCAAGAAGCTCTATATTGCCACCAAGATACCGCCCAAGAATCTCAAATGGCCGTCGAAGCCGGAGTACACCCTCGACGATTGTTTCCCGCCGGACCACATCCGTGAATACGCTGAGAAGAGCCTTCGCAATCTCGAAGTCCCCATCGATTTGTTGCAGTTCCATGTGTGGAACGACCGATGGGCGGCCGACCGCCGGTGGCAGGAGGCTGTCGGCCTGCTCAGGCGGCAGGGAAAGGTGAACGCCGTGGGAGTATCAGTTAACAGATGGGAACCAGAAAACTGCCTGGACACTATCCGTGGCGGATGCGTTGATGCGGTACAGGTGATTTACAATATCTTCGACCAGGCGCCCGAAGACAGGCTGTTTCCGCTCTGCAGGGAACGGAACATCGCCGTTATCGCGCGAGTTCCGTTCGACGAAGGCACGCTGGCCGGAGCTGTCACCCGCGATACGAAGTTCCCCGCCGGCGATTGGCGTGCGAGCTATTTTGTCCCGGAAAATCTTGAGGCAAGCGTGGAACGCGTGGATCGGCTCAAGGAAGTGCTGTCCCCGGAAATGACGCTGGCCCATTTGGCGCTCAGGTTTATCCTGAGCAATCCGGATGTGTCGACGACCATCCCGGGCATGCGCAGAAAGAACCATGTGATGTCGAATATCTCGGCAGGAGAGGTCGGGCCGCTCAGCAGATCGCTTCTTGACGAATTGCGAAAACACCGATGGGACAGGAAACCCACTACCTGGTCTCAGTAGGGACGTTCGTGGCGCTGTGGCAGCGGCATGAACGCATGCCACGGGTCACCCTCAGTGCGCGGCCAATTGCCCCGGCCGGAATACTTATCGATGCAGACCCTCGTCGGTTTTCCGGACGCTCGCCCCCACAATCCGCGCACTCTTGTTCCAGTGTTCAAACGGGTTGAAATGTCTGAATTTCTCGATGAGATAATGTGTTCTGACCACGCCGGCCAGCGCAAGAAGAATTCCGAAGATTCCAAGGTACATCAGCAGCCTGCCTCTCAGCACCGCCTTTTTCCCCTCAATCAACTTTGTGTCGTGGATCACCTTTTGTCCTAGATAGGGCATACGCTTCGATGCAATGATTCTCCTCCCGACGACGATAAGGTAACACCCGGGTCCCACGAACAACAGGAGGAGGCATACCACAACCAGTTCCGAGGCGTTCATCAATTGGTAGAAGTTGAGACGGTCCATGTAGGCTTTAAACGGCCGCAGACCCAGCGCAAGCGCAACCGACAGGGCAACGAGACAAATAGCATACCAGACAAAGAGCGTGGCCCTGTATCGCTTGTCGGTCTTGATGATTTCTTGTTCCATGTGTGTCAAACTCCCGAGAAGCGGTCCGTTACGGCGTGTACAAAACATAATCAATGGCAAAGGTATCGCTATCCAGGGATGTAAAGCGAATTTTGTGCGTGATGGCCGGATCGTCAAGGTAGAGCCTGTGCAGCTGCATCCACGATCCGGGAAAAGAGCTCCAAAGAGTGTCCGGCGCGGCGCTGTCGACCACGATCTGCATTCCGGACGTGGTAACGGTGGAAAGCTGGTAGCCTATTGTCAGTTGGCGCACTTGCGCGGAAATCAAGAGCGTGTCGCCTGATCGGAGCGACTGAAATGCGCAGCGATTGAAGTCGCCCAGGGTTTCGGTCCAGCCCGTGTCCGCCGCAATCCGAACCAGGGAGTCGCCGCCTTTCATGATCGTTGCGCGTTCGTACACATCCGACACAAGCGTCGTGGCTACCGGGACCGCGGGAGCCACGGAATTCTCGCCCAGGGTATTTGACAAAAAACAAAGCAGCAGGAATGCGAGCAGCTGGTGGCCCCTGTTGTTCGGATGAATCGAGTCTGCGAAAAGGGAATCGAGCGGGATCGCGCCGGACGCAACGAGCGGCCAGCATACGCTGCGATAGCTGAGGAGCGGAAGACCGTAATGCTCGCCGATGGTTGCCTGAAGGTGCTGATCGACGGTATCGCCGGTGCGGTTCATGTAAAACAACATGAGCACCGGAACTTCAGGATTCTGCAGACACTGGCGAACGAGTCCCTCCATTGAGGCCATTGTTGTAAACGTGTCCGCGGGATCGTCGTTGACCGCGAATTCTACGACTATCAGGTCCGGATCGTGCGACAACAGGTCGTCGCGTACCCTGGAAGCCCCGAATGTGCTGTTTGTCCCGCCCACGCCCGCATTTATCTGTTCGAATGTGGTGTTCGGAAAGATCGCGGAGGCGTTTCGGCAAAAGATACTCGCATAATCGTGCTGCAGGTCGCTTGCGCCCGCGCCGCCCGTGACGGAGCCGCCGACAAATCCGATCCGAACCGTTCCGCCGGCACGGGCCTTTTCAAAGAATTTCCACAGGCGGTTATTGTTTCCTTTTGAGACTACCGAACGTGCAATTCCAGTGTCGTTTCGGAATACGGCGTCGGCAATGCTGAATGTTGTATCATAAGCCGCGGGCGAAACGGCGGATGACGACTTTTGCGGAGAAAACAGGGAGCACGAGGCAAGGGACAGGGTCGCCGCGGCGAGCAGCAGTGATCGGGCGCGCTGCGCAAGAAAACCCGGTGTAAGGGTGGTGCTTCGCATCTGTCTTAAACAACCTCTTTATTGCGGGGCTTGCGGATGAGGGTCCACAGCAAATACGCCACAACTGCACAGTTTACGGCGAGGATTGACGCACGTGTGACGGTAACGCGTCTCACGATCTCGAACAACTCGATCGGAATAAAGAACGCAGTTTCGAACACCGTCACATACTCGGCCCAGCGCTGCTGGAACAGCAAGCCGAGTCCTTCCACAAACAGCAAGCCAGCAAACCCGAACGTGGCCGCGCTGATTTCCCCGAGCATCCGGTTGTCAACCAAATCCAGGCTTGCAAGGATGCTCTGGATAAAATGGTTTTCCAAATCTATGTGGAGTCTTGCAACAAGGGAAGAAAACAGTTCGCTCACATCTCTGTCCAGCAGATTGAGCGCGCCGATGGCAAGGGCCAGCAGCAACAGTCCTTTGAACAGTTTGAAGAGGGCTACGAGAAGAATACCCAGTGGACGGGCGGACTGCTTCGGCATGGGGCTCACATTCGGTAGTAGAGGGTTCCTTGTTACAAGCGGGACAGCAGCCTCGTTACGTCGGTTTTCATTCGTTTGGTACGGTCAAACGTCTCGGTGACAAAAGAATCCGCCCGGGCCGGGACGTGCGCGGCATTGTAGTCGTCGAAAATACGCCTGCCGCGGGCGTCGTCTTTCTCTTTTGCCGCTGCCGCGCTTCGCGCAACTGTTTCCTGCATGTCAATTAACCTGAAAAGGTTTTCCCGTACGCTGCGTCCGGCAAATCCCTCTTTCTTCAGGAGTGCGCGCTGGTGTTCCCATAGTGTGTCGGAGGTTGCTTTGCGGTAGACGGACACGGTAGTTTTGCTCCTGCAGCGGTGATACAATCCGCGCAGGCAATAGTATTCGATGAAGAAATTATATGCGGCAATACCCTTGAGCCGGTTTTGCTCGGTAAGGTAATTCTGCCCCAGGCCTTCAATATGGCATTCGTCGTACCAGGGCCATGTCTCCGCTACCAGCGCAAGGCGGTCACGCGCGCGGACGATCTGGTCCATGATGTCGGGCCGCAGCGTTTCAAAAACAAACGAAGCGCGGGTCGCTTTGTTGCGCTGTTCGAATTTTGCCTCGTTTCTCAACACGGCGTATATGTTGTCGGAAAGCACCCAAGCCGGGAGCACTTCGTTCAAATACGGGCGGATGCCTTCCATCCGGAACGCCGGTGAGTTGATAAGAGAGAACGGAAACTCCAGCTTCTGCGGGCCGAGAGTAACGCCGGTGGCGACTATGGTGTAGGGCGCGCCCGCGAAGTTCGCGGGATACTTTACATTTACGCCGAGCCCGAAAAACATGCCCTCGCCGCACCACAGCTCCTGGTCGGGCGCGCGCGACGTGTGGTTTGACCCGACGTTCGCGCCGCTGGCGACGTTCCCCTTGCCTTCGGGCCATAACGCGCCAATGAGCATGGCCTGGTGATGGAATCCGACAAACGGCCCCACGAGGCTCGCCGTTATTTCTCCTTGGGCGACATGGGTGTTTTGTCCGACGATGCTGTTTGTTATCTTTGCGTGCCGTTCGACCGCGGACCGTTCGGCAAGGAACGAATGGTCGACGATGGCCATGGAAGAAACGGAACAGCCCCATTGCAGGCAGGAATTCTTGACAATTGCGCCATCACCCACAAAGGCGCCGTCGCGGAGAGAACAGAGCACCGTTGCGTTTTCCACGAGGGTCGCCCCGTCGATGACGCAGCCCGGGCTCAGAAAGGCATCCCGGACCTGCGCCGTGCGCCGGACGACGCTGTCTGCGGCGACTATGCCGACCGGGAGCCTGCACGCGGCGACGTACTCCTTGACGAAATGCGCGTACTCCGCGAGGAGCGCGGGTTTGTCGCGCGTGAAGGCGACTGCCTGCGCAACCGCCATGGTGAGATCGGCATAGCCGAGTATCTCTCGGCCGCCGGTTTCAATTCCAACCGGAATCTCGATTCCGTTTCCGAATGCCGTTGCACCGGTGCATTGAAGCGTGCCGACGGAAAACACGACGGCGCGCCTGCCGACGATGTAGCGGACCACGGTTGAATTGTACACCAGGCTGTCGGTGCCGATTTCGGAATCGACAACGATACTGTTGAGGATGCCGCTTGGAAGCGACAGGCCGGCGTCCACCGGCACTTTCCGGGCGCCAAATGCGCCAAGCACGCAGGTTCCGAAAAATGAGGAATGGGAAACGGTCTCCGGAACAAAACCACGTGCCACGAGCACACTGTCCCATCTGCCGCAGGAATTGCCCTGTGCTTCGAGCACGGCGATTTCATGCTTTGATAAATGGCGCACATGTTTGCCGAAAAGTCGGCTCGGGGAAGGCTGCGAGCGCACGGCACGTATCGCGGCAAGAAACTCAGATGAGTCAAGCACGCGGCCGATAAGTTTCGAAAGGTCCCGGTTCATCTGTCTCCGTTTCGGCAATCGCACGACAACACTCAAGGGGACCTCTAAATATTCAAAAACGCGTTTTGTCATTGCGAACGAAGTGAAGCAATCTCGCGTTTTTGAAAAGAATTACGGGAGATTGCCACGTCGCTACGCTCCTCGCAATGACATTGAGAC
>Ga0182027_10012292_pt1 | contig 12031 bp, 10 predicted proteins | sample 712E1DmetaG_FD_121300 | JGI IMG/M metagenome (GOLD analysis project Ga0182027, IMG submission 121300) | Permafrost microbial communities from Stordalen Mire, Sweden - 712E1D metaG (Illumina Assembly) | ecosystem: Environmental > Terrestrial > Soil > Wetlands > Permafrost | place: Sweden...
CTTCAACAAATAAAACCGTTAACAAGACAGGACCAATTAGCGTCAATCCGTCGGGACGTACCCATATACTCAGACCAGTCAATAGACCTAGAATTAAATAGCGACGTGAACCAGTTATCAGGGCGGCAATTATGATAAAGATTATTAAGGCATCCAGTAAAGTCTCCATACCAGACATAGCTGCCCACAATAAATGCCATTCCAGAGCAATGAATATCCCGAACCACGGAAAGCGTGGCCGGTATGCGGGTGTTATTTTACGTGCGGTTATTTCCGCTACAACACTCAGACCAAAAAGCGCTAGATCACCCAGGAAGTAAGTCCAGATGTAAGGTGCAAGATGAAGCCAGAAACCCAGCGCGAGTAAAAATGTCCATAAAGGTGCGGTCGAACCGGCAGACGGATGCCCTAGTTGGAAAGCCCATTGGCCGTAAACGGCCAAATTGCGTGCATACGTTAGATGGATCCAGGAATCATCGAGGGGAAAGCCGATACCGCCAATCACGGCGCTAAATATCAAATAAATACAGGCCCCGGCGCTCGTCGTCATAAACAGAATGGCAAGATCGCGCGAAAGTAATTTAAGGCTTGACTGCGAAGATTCGTGTTCCATTAATCTCACTCATGAAACTGAAATGCTGGCTTTGTTTATTATTGTATATTGATTCGATTGGCCCCGCTGCACCTGCCGCTTCGAGAATAACGTATTTTGCACGGAAGCGCGTGGCAACTGAAAACATTGTTGCTTCGTCGCCATAGGGCACAACAATTGCAGGCTGGCCTGTCATCACAAAATATCCTGGTGGATTTCGAACCATGACAACGTCGCCTGATTGAATACCATTTTGCCGAAGATAGGTCTCAAGCCTAGGGTAGTCCTGTTCCCCTTCCCCCCATCCCGGCAAAACACGGATCGAAATGATCACCATTGTCATTATTACCGCGATACCCACCAATGCTGCTCTAAAGATTTTAAACGCGTCGGGTGTGAACAAATTACGGTTACGGGCCTTCGTTACGACGATCTCGAGGCCCAATGGCGCTAATGTCCACCAAAGTAATTGTAAGGCGGCACCTGAATGGAAAAATCCGCCACGCGAGCCTGCATAAGGAAAAATCAGTGTCATCACAATCAAAAGGCCTAACCAGGCAAGCACGCCCAGACGAACACGTTCGTCTTTCCGATAACTCCAAAGACCTATCAACATAAAGGGGAACAAAAATATTCCACCCTGTGCGGCGAAGGTATTTAGGAGATTCCACTTCAACGCAGCCAGTCGCGCAGATAATATATTGCCCCAGCCTGATAATAACCACGCCTGCTCGGTTAACTTATTCGCCGGATAGATAAATGTCTCATCATAATTCTTAAGCCAAAGCAAATGACCACCGCCGGGAGTAATCAGAGTGCCATAAATGGAATAAGTTCGCCAAAACCAGGGGCCCATGATCACAATGAATCCACCTGCTGCCATCAAAAAAGGCACCAGGGCCGCTCCCAAGCGTTTATCTGATACAAATCGGACAAGGATGAGAAGAAGGGTTAAACCGAACCACATAAGTCCATCGCTACGTGCAAGCGATAAAAGGCCTGCGATGACTCCTAAAATAAAATATGAAACATTTTTGCGTGAACTGATTGTTAAAAAATATAGCCCCCCTAGAATAAGATAAGGATCGTAATTATCGGGAACGGGCAGAAAAGGCACGTAATAAATCGAGAAAACTGCCAGTAATCCAGAAATCAAAGCAAGCTCTCGACGTTTACTAAAACTATATGCAAGAGCGGCAGCCACAACCGGGACAAGGCCCGCAAGGAAAATGAAACCCAGCCTGCCCGCTTGATAAGTGGTTTGCCGTGTTAACGACATCCCCGCAGCCGCAATGATGGATGAAAGCGGCATCCAATAAGTATTGGATGGATGCGGGAGACCCTGTGGGTCATCCAAATAATTCCAGAGATAAGGCTCAGTGAAACCTTTGCCCTGTACCAACTGCACACCACCCGCAAAATAGTAATCCGAATCCAAATATCCCGGAAAGGCCTGGAATTGGGCGATAGCGAGTGCTAAACCCCAACCAAGAAGAGCAAGAATGAGATAAGTCCGCCAGTTCATTTAGTTGGACGATCGCATATACTCAAGCCAGGTTCGCGGGGGATGAATGAACCACCATCGCGTCCAATATAAGCCCAGAATGGTGAGTAATGGACAAAACAGAAAGAGGTAATCATAAAACCTCTGGTCATGAAAAGAACTCCAATGAATATAAAGACCCCATGGAACAAGTAAAACGATAGCAAGCAATAAGCCTGTCAACCAATAACCCGGCCGCCAACGTTCGGTGGTGGCAGCAAAAATGAGAGCCATGCTGGGGAACAAAACCACAAGGTTACCTATTTCAGTGCGGAACCCCATTAATGGTGTGACAGCCAGCGATAAACAGGCGATCCAAATAAATCGCCTTTCATCGGATCGCTGCATCGCAGCCCCTTCGTAGATCAGCATAATAATTCCAAGTAAGGTCACTGCCAGTGCAATAGCATGGCCATAGGTCGGGAAAAGGCGCAAAAATACCGCCGTTGAGGTAATCCCAAATTGAGCGCGTATATTCGCAAAGGCTGCGATCACAAAGGGAGCCATCCATCCAGGATAAATCAAAAGCGATAATATCATTAAGATAATAAAGGTCATTCCAAATCCGTATAAAACACGCCAGCGCTTTTCACCGAATATTTTCCAGACAACGAGTACCAAAAACAACGAGCCGACTTCCCAGTCGACCAATGTAAGAACGAGCAGCATGCCTGTCAATTCATCCTGCCCGACATAATAGGTAAAAAGAATAGCCAGATAAAGCAAACCAAGCAGGATAACCGGCGCGCCGTCAAGCAGCGCCGCAACCGAATAATAGCTAAAAATCGAAATCAGGCAATAGAAAATAAGGAAGATGCGCTTTGGACGCCATCCAATGACTTGCAAACACAATAAAGCGGTCACAACTAAAGCTGCCTCATTCAAAAACATCCAAACGCCGCGTGCAACAGCATTATCTGAAAAGAGTGCAAATGGATAATAAAATGGAAGGAGAAAAAAAGGTATTGTTAGAAAGTAAGGATTTTCGCCGTTACGTGCTGCCCGCCCATAAACAAGCTCTTGTGTCAAACCGGCGACTGTTTCACTGTATGGCTCGGTATGTTCAAACAGAAAAGCCCGGGCCCCCTCTCTAGCTACGAAGAAACCTCCGCCGCCTTCGGAAACCCGGCTGGTAGCAATATTGATACCGATCAAAATACTGCCGAAAATAATAGCAAGCAACCCGATCAAGCCCAGGATTCCGATTTCTCGTGGGGTAAGATGGCGCCTTATTTGATACTTCACCTAATCCCCTTTTCAGGATGAGCCAACAAGGTTGGATTGTCACTTGAATCCAAGATTGATTCAAAATATTCCCAGGATTTAAGTATCGGACTCATAATATTACGGACAGACGCAACGACCCTCATCAAATTAATTGAATACGTCCCTTGAGCCGGTTCATTGATCTTCTAACTCAATTTTACCCCAGCCTTTTGCCTGCGAAAGCATCACAGCCGAAAAAATGATCACACAACCCATAATTTGTATTGGGAGAAGGACCTGGCCCAATGCTACCCAGCCTGCAGCCGCTGCAAAGACGGCTTCCAACCCAAGGATCAACGCTGCGTCTGTTGGCGGCGTATGCTTTTGTCCCCAGACTTGCAGGGTATAACCCAAGCCGACGGAAAGAGTCGCTCGATAAAGGATTGCCCCTAATACCGGCAGTGGAGTCAACATATGCAAGTTCTCGACCACTAACCCAATCAACAGGTTTAAAAAACCGCTTATGAAGAATTGACCGGAAGCGAATGATATCGATTCGAATTTTGCTGCGAACTTACCCAGGATGACGAAATGCAAAGCCCAAAATATCGATCCCGTCGCCTCGAGTGCATCACCCTTCTCCAACACTAATTTTCCGGCCGTCGACAGGAAAAACGCACCTACAACAGCCATCGTTACTGCCATCACGTCCAACCAGTGAGACCTTTCGTGAAAGCCAATCCAGAGTAAAAATGGCGTAAATACTACGTAAAGACTGGTAAGAAACCCGGCATTGGCAACCTTTGTATAAAAAATGCCCACCTGCTGCATCGCTGTCGCTATAAACAATACTCCACCCGCGATAAGCATCCATTTCCATTGCTCATTTTTTATCCGCAATCGGTGCGGAATGAACGGGATCAGGATTAAGGCTGCCAGGATAAAACAGACGCCGTTGAATAAATAGGCAATATGGTATCGCCCGGCGATACCCTGTGTGATAAAGGCAGTGCCCCAAATGAAGGCCACAGCGAACAGGGTTAAGTCAGCTTTGAGACGCATGGTTTTGAGTTAGAATCCGTTAACATTAATGGTCCGCCCAATAATAGCATAGCTTTCACAATGCCTGTGATTAAGTGTTTTTTTATAACACCGTAGGATCAGGGAAGCAATTTTCTAATTTCAGGTTAAGTTTACCTAAGCGCAATATAAGTATACTTGTTGAAATTCCAGATAAATTAACCCTTCATGCCGCCAAAGGTTGTGAAGCAAACGGCAAAGATTCTGATTGGAGAATGTTTTTTTTAAATATTCTCAAACGATAGCTTACTTGAAGTTACAGGAAAAACATGAAAAATATCTTTGAAACGACTGCCACATTAAAGACTTCTCTCTCCATACAAAAATATATCGCTACAGACGAAATCACGACGATCGTATATTTGGCCCAAAAATTAGGGAAACCGCTTCTGACGGAAGGTCCCGCCGGCGTAGGAAAAACGGAACTGGCAAAAGCGATTGCAGGTGCGACAGGTCGTGAACTGATCCGGTTACAGTGTTACGAGGGCCTGGACGAATCCAAAGCATTGTATGAATGGGAATACTCAAAGCAATTGCTTTACACCCAGCTCCTACGCGATAAATTGAATGATACGCTGGCGAAAGCCGACTCCCTTGCCGAAGCCGCAGACCGTATCGCCGGCGAGGAGGACGTCTTCTTCTCTAATCGCTTCCTGTTGCAGCGCCCACTTCTTCATGCCATTCTTAGCGAACAACCTACTGTTTTATTAATAGATGAAATCGATCGTGCCGATGCAGAATTCGAAGCCTTTTTACTGGAAGTATTAAGCGATTTTCAAGTCAGTGTCCCTGAATTGGGTACGCTGACTGCCAAGCACAAACCTTTTGTGGTTCTAACCTCCAATAATACGCGCGAACTTTCCGAAGCACTGAAACGGCGCTGCCTTTATTTATTCATTGACTATCCCTCGCTTGAGGAAGAACTGGCAGTCGTCCGGCTAAAAGTCCCGGACTTGAATCCAAAGCTGGCGCGGCAGGCTGTAGAATTCGTCCAGCGATTAAGAAAGACCGATATGCGCAAGTCTCCATCCATTAGCGAAACTCTGGATTGGGCTAACGCGCTTGTCACCCTTAACTCACAAAATCTTGATAAAGACACCCTGGTAGATACCTTGTCGGTATTACTAAAACACGAAGCTGACCTGAAAAAGACTCGACGTCAATTATTAGCTCCACCACCGCCTCCTCAAACTAATCCGCGGCGTCAAAATCCAAATGATTTCGAACGCTTTTCCGGCTATTAATTAAAGAACACAAAATTCTCATATCCTTATTTCCATGAGTCTTAGTCTATGGGCTTTTAACCTTCGACGATCCATTTTCTCTCTTTATAGACAAGGAAAGGCAATTTATGGAATCTCGTATATTACAGTTAATATCAGCGTTACGCGCAAGCGGAGTACGCGTTTCATTGGCGGAGTCTGCAGAAGCATTTTCCGCGGTGGATTTAATGGGGATTCAGGATCGCGATTTATTTCGGTTGTCGTTGCGGGCAACCCTCGTCAAAGATGTTAAAGACTTTCCGGCTTTTGAGAAATTATTTCCGCTCTTCTTTGGGTCCGGTCAACCGCCGGCGATGGGAGGGAATCCATCAGACGAGATGACACCCGAAGATGCGCAAATGATGGCCGAGGCGTTGAAGCAGCTCTCCGAGAATCTCCGCCAACGGTTGGAAAGGTTGATGAATGGCGAGCAGCTATCAAGGTCCGAACTGCAAGCGCTGGGCCAGTTGATTGGATTGGAACAGGCGGACAATCTCAATTATCAAAACTGGATGGCGCAACGCATGATGCGTGCGTTGGCATTTCCCGAGGTTCGTGAGGCCTTGCAGGAGTTGATGGAACAACTCGCACAGATGAGCATGAGCCGCGAGCGTATTGAGCAGATCGAAAATTTGATCGAACAAAACTTGCAGGGCATACAAGAGCAGATCAACCAGTACGCGGGCGAACGGATCGCCGAGAATTTGAGCGAACGCCAGCATCCGGATAATGTGAACGGTTTGATGAATCGGCCATTCCATGCCCTATCCGAAACAGAGAAAAACTTATTACAACATGAAGTTAAGCGGCTGGCTGCGGTCCTGCGTACGCGCATTGCTTTGCGTCAGAAGCGCGCAAAGAACGGACAAATGGACCCGAAAGCCACGATCCGCGCCAATTTGAAATATCAAGGTGTGCCGATAGAAATCAAACACCGTGACCGCATACGCAAGCCAAAGATCGTGGTCATATGTGATATCAGCACTTCCATGCGCTTCTGTTCCGAACTAATGCTAGGTTTTTTGTTCGCGCTCCAAGGACAGGTGCGGAAAACGCATGCATTCGCATTCATTGACCACCTCGAATACATTTCTGAAGATTTCGCAGTTTCTAATGCAGACGAAGCCATTCAAACTGTCCTATTGAGAATGCCCAGAGGCTATTACAATACAGATCTCGGTTGGTCGCTTAATAATTTCAACAGCGAATATTTGGACACACTTAACAGCCAGACCACGTTGATACTGGTTGGCGATGGACGTAACAATTACCAGGACCCGCGTCTCGATTTGTTTGCCACCCTCACTCGCCGGGCCGCCCGCACAATTTGGCTAAATCCCGAACCAGTCACCCTATGGCACGGTGACAGCGATATGCCCAAATATGCTCCCTTGTGCAATGACGTACTGAAAGTGAGCAATTTAAGAGAACTTACAGCAGCTGTTGATCAATTATTGACTGGATAACATCAATCTGATCAGATTTTATAAACTTAGCATGAAGTACCTGAAAAATGTTGCGCAGCAGGGCGCCCTGTTGCGCAACATTTTTTCAGAACTCTTCACTTAATGCTTCAGCCTGTGTCGAAGGTCTGAATAGATATTAAGTTCGACCTACTGCACGGTAAACGTTTGCTCGCCTGCTAATATCCCATCCAAATAAAGCTCCACTTTATACGAACCGCCAGGCCAATCGCTGCCGTCATTCGTCGTTAACTTAAAATAGACAAAATGAATACCCGACACGTATGTATAATCGGATGTGTTGATTTCGCTATTTCCTTCCACTCCCGCTGCATCGATAACGTACCATTTTGCCTCGACCACCGAACCGGCTTTTAATCCGCTTAAATCGGCGAAGACATAAAATGCAGCTCCCGGTGAATATGAAGTAGTCGATGTTTTACCTGTGTCGTCAGTAGCCATGCGGATGTTGGATAGGGTCGGCTTACCTGCAAGAGCATTACAAGCAAGGGCGGCAAAAACGATCGCAATTATTGGAAACAAACCGGATATCCTGATTGTTTTCAACATCCACCTCCTGATCGAAATTTAGGGGAATAAACAGTCGAGTTAACGAGGCCGTTTTTTACTTAATGCCCAACCTTAGCCGTCTTGCAATTCGATATAGATGCGTTTGTTTATGGCGCCTTTACTTTTGTAATCAGCCACATGGATCTTGCTGATCTCCGATGTGTTTTTTACGTGTGTACCACCGTCTGCCTGCAAGTCGAGTCCAACGATCTGCACTGTTCGAACTTGTTGAATACCCTCCGGCAGCAGGTTGATTTTCGTTCTTATCAAGTCTGGTATTTGGAATGCTTCCTCTCGTGGCAGGATTTGTACCCTGATTTCATGACCCGCCTCGATCTCACGATTAACTGCGGCCTCGATAATGGATACCAATTCTCTTTCCAACCGTTCAAACTCGAAATCCATACGGCCTTTAAGCGGTTCCATGTCTCCGCCAGTAACAAGAGCTCCATAATCACGGAAAACCGTTCCACACAGTACGTGCATTGCGGTGTGTGTGCGCATTAATTTATACCGGCGATCCCAATTAATCACACCATGCACTTTTGTGCCTATGGGTGGCAAGTCGCTTTCAATAACATGCAAGACATTATCGCCGGTCTTGCGGACCTTTATCACAGGTGATCCATTCAACGTACCCAAATCATTGGGCTGCCCCCCACCGCCTGGGTAAAATGCAGTACGGTCAAGCGATATGGCACTCTCTTCTGGAAAGGAATTTGTGACCACCCCATCGAATTCTTTTAAATAACTATCCAATTGATAAAGTAATTCTGTCACGGTACCTCCGCATTAGTACAAGTTTACAACAAATGATTGTTGAAGGCAATCTGATTTATTTGTCGATGGATAAATTAGCGTTTCATTAGAGTTTAGCAACCCACTTGACTCTGCTCTTCATCCTATTGTATAGTAATCAGCGGTAACAAATAGGGCACTGGCGTCCGTCTGCGCTGTGCCTTTTGTTTCGCGATTTTTTATCTTGAAGGAGCATCCATGATTCGAGTCGAGGGTCTTACCAAGGATTATGGCCAACGCCGTGCCATCTCGAACCTGAATTTCGAAGCAAAACAAGGCGAGGTCGTAGGCTTCCTTGGCCCTAATGGTGCCGGGAAAACTACTACCATCCGAATTCTTACCGGCTTTATGCCTCCCACAGATGGGACAGCCACTGTTGCCGGCTATGATGTATTGTCGGAGTCTCTTGAAGTTCGCAAGAGGGTGGGTTATCTGCCAGAGACAGTGCCGCTATACACAGATATGACCGCTTTTGAATACCTGAAGTTCATGGCTGATTTGCGCCAGATACCGGACTCAGGTGATCGCGCAAGTGAGACACTGGAAATGGTAGGACTGGAAACCCGTGCAAACAGCTATATCGGCAACCTTTCCAAGGGTATGCGCCAAAGGGTTGGCCTTGGCCAGGCACTTATCCACCACCCGGAGGTGCTTATCCTGGATGAACCAACCATCGGGCTGGACCCCGGACAGGTGGTCGAAGTTCGAAACCTGATCCGCGAAATGGGCAAACAGAGGACAGTGCTGCTGTCTACGCATATTCTATCTGAAGCCCAGCAGATTTGTGACCGGGTATTGATCATCAATAAGGGAAAGATCATTGCTGAAGATACGCCGCAAAACTTACAGGCGCGATTGGTCGGATCAGAACGCGTGTCACTGCGCGTCCGCGGTGAAGCCGATGAACTGCCCAAACTCTTGCACAAAGTAAAAGGTGTGCAAAAGGTGGAAGTCATGTCCGATGGATCATTGGAATTCCAATTTGCACCCGGACAGGATGTCCGCCCTGAAGTTGCAAAAGCTGTTATTAATGCAGATTACGATCTGCTTGAGATGCGGCCTGTGGGTATGAGTCTTGAGGAGATATTCCTTGAATTGACTCGCGAAGATTCCAATGCCCGCCGCAAGGAGAAGTAATCAATGAGAAATGCCTTGACAATTGCCCGTCGAGAATATCACCGCTTTTTTACCAGCCCAATTGCTTATGTGGTGGCATTCGTTATATTAGTGACGCTTGGTATCGTTTTTGCGGAGACGGTCCAATACTACTATCAAAATGCCATAAACGGGGGCTTAGGTGGTCCGTCCTCTGCCCCGGACATTAGTGGTATTACGGGAACATTTACTTTCCTCCTTGTTCTAACCATACCCGCATTGACCATGCGGTTGGTAGCCGATGAAAACCGCATGGGCACAATGGAGCTGTTATTGACTGCCCCCGTCCGCGATTGGGAACTGATTGTCGGCAAGTGGCTGGGCGGGTTCTTTTACATGCTGACGCTGATCGCAGTGACATTGATCTTCCCCTTAATATTAAATAGCCTGGAGACGCCCGGCATCGATCAGAGGCAAATGATGACTGCCTACCTTGGATTGATCCTTGTATCCGGCGCGTTTCTCGCCCTCGGCGTCGGTGCGTCATCACTTTTCAGCAACCAGATCGCCGCATTCTTTATTACTCTCGGCCTGTTTATCTTCTTATGGTGGCTGATCGGCATTCCATCACAAATCCTGACAACTGGAAGCGATTTATTCAGTTATCTGGATATGAAAGCACATTTTTACAATTCATTGAATACAGGTGTCATTAATCTCTCCGATCTTGCATATTATCTTAGCTTAATTGCATTGGGCCTATTCACGGGGACGGCGGCTGTCGAAGCACGGAGGTGGAGTTAAATGGCTAAGAAAAAGATACCGGCTACCCGGTACGCATTCATCGGGTTGATAGTTGCCGGCTTAGGGTTTATTGCCACCGGATTGCTGGCAATTGTCCAGGGAACGGTTGCTCTCAAAATATATACACCGGCTACGCCGGAATCTATCTCTAATTTGATCGCTGTCAGCGCCGCAGTTATTATATTGGGACTTGCTATCTACGGGATACTCAACCCCGATGGTGTCCGTCGCTTCTTCACTGGACGACAGGTTCATTATGGCTCAAATACCCTGGTAATGACCCTGGCCTTTTTGGGCATCCTTATTGTAGTTAACGTGCTCGTATACCAAAATCCTAAATCCTGGGATTTTACGGAAGATAAACAGCACACCTTGGCGCCTCAAACAATTCAAGCCCTGGCTACCCTTCCAGATAAGGTAACGGCAATTGGTTTCTTCACAACGAATATTCCAACCGATACCGCCTCACAACTGTTGGCTGATTACAAATCAAACAGCAAGGGCAATTTTGATTTTCGTTTCGTGGATCCAAACGCCGATCCGCTTCTTGCCCGTCAATATGGAGTTACTGGAGACGGCAAAATAGTATTAACCATGGGTAAATCGTCTCAAACCGCGGCTTCAGCGAGCGAAACCGATATAGACCAGGCCCTAATTCTCTTGATCAGTCCGCAACAGCGCGTTGTATATTTTCTCACCGGTCATGGCGAACCTGATATTAATGGCACAGACGCCAACGCACTATCACGCGCCCGATCAACGCTCGAAAGTAAAAACTATACAGTAAAAACGTTGAACCTCGCCTCGGAAAACAAGATCCCGGATGATGCCAAAGCCATCATCGTGGCGGGTCCGACGGATCCTCTCCTTGATCAGGAAGTGGCTTTACTAAAAGCTTATGTGGAAAAAGGCGGATCCCTGGTCGTGTTGGAAGATCCGACACCATTTACAAAATTCGGCACAAATCCCGATCCATTGGCCGATTATCTAAAAACCGACTGGGGCATCACACTGGAAAACGATGTGGTTATTGATCTCACAAGTCAACAGCCCCTGAATGCCATATCCTCATCCTACAATACTTCTGCACCCATCACACAGCACATGACGGCAGTTACCATCATGCCTCAGGCGCGAAGTTTGACCGTTAGTAAAGCGGCGCCCCAGAATATTACGGATACGTCGCTGATTTTGACGTCCCAGAATTCCTGGGGCGAAACCAATCTTGCCTCGATACAAAGCAATCAACAGGTTTCTTTCGACCAGGGTTCCGACATAGCCGGTCCGCTTACTTTGGCAGCTTCAGGCGAAAATTCAACTACCAAGGGGAGGGTGGTTGTTTTCGGTAATTCAATTTTTGCCACCGACAAAGGGTTCGACGCATACGCAAACGGCGACATCTTCATCAATTCGGTTGATTGGGCCGCGCAACAAGGGAATTTGATCAACATTACACCGCGTACCCCTATTACAAGGACGTTCAACCCACCTAACCAACTCATAATCCTTATCATTCTGATAAGCTCAGTGATCATAATCCCGGGTTTGATTGTGATAGCCGGCTTTTCCACCTGGTTGGCTCGTCGCAGGCAAGGTTAACCATGATCCGTCGAAACAC
>Ga0182027_10012294_pt1 | contig 12031 bp, 11 predicted proteins | sample 712E1DmetaG_FD_121300 | JGI IMG/M metagenome (GOLD analysis project Ga0182027, IMG submission 121300) | Permafrost microbial communities from Stordalen Mire, Sweden - 712E1D metaG (Illumina Assembly) | ecosystem: Environmental > Terrestrial > Soil > Wetlands > Permafrost | place: Sweden...
GCTCCTCGTCTTCCCGCAAAACGCCCACGAACTCGCTCACGCCCTCGCCCACGCGACCCGCGACCCGCGAACCGCGGGCCGGCCCTGCGGGCGGCCCGCAATTCCCCGACAAGCTCTAACTAGCGGAAACTCTTCAATATCTCTCTCTCGTACAAATCCAGTGGCTTGCTTCTGTCCCGCAAGCAACATACGCCCAAAGAGCGCCTGCAAATCCCTGTGCACCGGCGGGAAGAAGACACAGGCAAACCTGCTGTCATCACAATGATCATTCTGTAGCCAGCAAATGACGACTTCCGCGCTTTCTGATCAAGTACTACGAACTCTGACCCAATCCACAAGCTCTGTGACCTCCTCCAATACCAGCAACGCAACACTCCCTCCGCCCAACAACTGGGCGGAGGGCATAACCCAATACAATTCTTCTGATCCAACTGTGCCGCCAAACTATGCCAAGGTGACTCTTGGCTGTTCAATTGATGCACTGAGAGTAGACTGAGTCTACTCTCAGTGTGTCAGACATTTGCGTAATTCGGCTGTTTTAAGGCTATGTTGGCTAAGGAAAAGAAGGCAACTGCAAGACAGATGAGATGCTGGAACTACCCTTCCTCCGCAGCTCTTCTTGACCGGGTTCATGTCGGCTAGTTATGTACGGGGAAGGAGGGGAACACAGGAGGGTTCCCGCATATCCAGACCGTCGCCCTATTCTTATATAGGGCGAGGTCTGAATTCTGCGGGAGGGGTACTTGTATCTACTGGTAATGATTCACTTCCTCTCTCCCTCGTACAGAATTAGACCCTTGCAGACTTACATGCTGTGAACAGGACCCCAAAGGCGCACAGGCAGCCCCAACGCCAACCTCACCACCATGAATCCCGGCAAGAGAGAGGCCAGAAGCGCATCAGGAGCGTGGCCTGCTCCAAGTCAGAGGCCGGGAATAGGGAGAGCATCAGATCAAACTGCCAACATCAAATGATGTCGTCTATTGTCCGTTCCTTGACAGAACAGGTGCAGCTGCGGGCGCTGTCGAGGTATGGGACCTGCAAGGCGGCACTTTGTAAGTGGCTGTCTGGCAACAGTACCAGGACGCTCTATTCCACAGAATTGCACGCAGACTCTCAAGTCACGAGTAACCATCAGGCACAGATGCGCCAGCATCCCGAGCAATCAGCAACTGTAATCCAGTTAGCTTTGGTTCCCGCGATTGCCAGGCCCCCTGCGAGCCAGGGTGGTCCATGCACCGAAGGCCCAAAGATTCCTCCACGTTGACTGGCGAGCACCATGAACTCAAGCGCGTTCGATACAATAGCGGTAGCTGTCTTCGCAGACAGCCGATGACTCGGGAGTGGTCGAGCTGCTGAGTGAAGCGCTGTTCACTTGAGCGTGCGTTTGCCAGTGACTTCAGTGTCCCCCCGAACTGCACCAAGACTACTCTTGGCTGGTCAATTGATGCACTGAGAGTAGACTCAGTCTACTCTCAGTGTGTCAAGCATCTGAATAATGCGGCTGTTTTCAGATGGTTTTTATCTGAGAATGTGGCGTGTTACCAATTGTCGGTACTTACGAACGTGTACCGACACTTGGTGGCCCTGGAGAAGGAGTCGGCGGTAGAGAAGGAAACCGGATCAATTTCCTCCGCCCTCAACAAAGGGTGGAGGAGGCTTTGGAAACTACATCAGGCCCAGACAGTAACACATTGTACTGGGGTCGCCGCTAGCCAATGACCGGCTCGCCTCGCTCCGTGCCCAATTAGCTTTGGAAAGTGGGTCCCCTCTTGCCCGTGCACCCACGGTCGTCCGGGCACCAGGGGGGGTAGGCATTTCGGCGGGTGAAGAAGTAGGGATAGCCTCTTGAGCTGCTTGATCCAGATGGTCATCATCGCACTTGTAACGCAGGATTTCGCGAAACCATTTCGCGAAATTCGGTGCGCAGCGGACCATGGAGCTGCTGCCCGACCTACGTCAACAAGGTCTACTGCAGAAAGTGCTTTCACTTGGTCTATTGGGAGCAGACAGCCATTGCCCGGAGCAAGTGGCGGGAGGAAATAGCCAGACCAACGCTCAGAACGTGGCGTAGAGCCCGTTTGTCAGCTAAACAAGGGTCCGGGGGGAGCCAAAACAGACAAACGTCGCTCCAATCGCAAGCCAGTAAGCTACAGCGCTACTGTTTGGGTAGGTGTGCGAGCCGGGGGAGGTACGAGCGCCAGGAGCTGTAGAATTTCCTGACGCTGGTCGGCATGCACGATGAAGACATGGGGGGAAGGGACAGGAAGCAGATTGACTTGACCCACCAGTGGAACCCAAATGGCAGCCTGATGGTTGAGTCAGCTCGTTTCGGGGAACCACGGGCCGGCAGATATTGGTGGCCATGCCCATGTGAACGAGGGGCATGTCGAGGACAACTGTGAAACCAGTTTTCGATGTGGCTACCCGCCAGAGTCCCCACCACTGACGCTGGCATCAACCCCAGCATCTGTAGGGCTAGAACTGGAGCCAGGCTCTACGCCCCAGATGAGCTTGCCTGTGGTGTCGTAGAGGGTGATCTTCTGCTCATAGACCCCCGCTGCTCCGTTGTCGTAGCTGTAGTCGTTGGTGACGTCGACTGCGCCCGTATAGCCGGCGGTGTGCAGGGTGACTTGGATGTTGAACTGGTCGTAGGTGGACGGGTCACCTTGTGCTGCAAGCGTTCCGCTAGATGCCAGCTCCAGATAATGGTCAGCACCTGCGAAAGGTTACGGGTTAGCAACGGCTATACCGCTGGTCACCTTGCCCTGGTTGGAGTAGCCAATGCTCACGTAGTTGGCTGAAAGCACCAAATTGGTGCCCAATCCCTCGTCTTGATACCAGTAGCGAAGTGTCACGGTCGACATGTCAACGGTCTGGGATGTCTCGTTGTCAATTCGGAGACTCAACGCGATCTGACCTGGACCGCCAGCGGTCTTCTGCGCGACCCACACAGCCAAGTTGGTGGTTGGCAGCATCACTGTCACCCATGCGGTCGTGGAACCCCCGACCGCGTTGGTCACTGTCAGTGTGTAGGTCGTGTCTGCGCTGATAGGACCAGTGCTCGTTCCGACACCGCTGGTCACAGCACCAATGCCCTGGTCCACTGTTCCAGTTCCTCCGGAAAATACCGCTGTCAAAGTCACGCTGCCACCGCTGCTGACCGGATTTGGGCTGGCGGTGAAACTCGTGATCGATGGTAGAGAAACCACCACTGTCAGCTGTGCGGTCGTGGAACCCCCGACCGCGTTGGTCACCGTCAGTGTGTAAGTAGTGCTTTCGCTGGCTGGGACAGTGCTCGTTCCGACACCGCTAGTCACGGCACCAATGCCCTGATCCACTGTTCCGGTCCCTCCGGAAAACACCGCTGTCAAAGTCACGCTACCACCGCTGTTTACCACGGTTAGGCCGGCACCACCGGCGTCCCCTACGCTTGGGCTGGCCGAAAAACTCGTGATTACTGGCAGAGGAACCACTGTTACCGTCACCTGGGCGGAAATAGATCCGTTCAACGTGAGCGTGTAGGTGGTTGTCTGGGTGGGAGTGACTGTCTGGGAGTTCGCACCCAAGACCGTGACCAAAGCCGAGCCAGCGCCCTGATCGAGGGTCAACATAGTTGCACCCGTAACGGTCCAACTGAGCATGCTGCTTTGGCCCGCTGAGATCGTTGCGGGTGAAGCAGTGAAGCTGATGATGGCAGGGGTCGTCCCCGATGTACTGTCATCCTCTCCGGTATCGAGTGCCGCATCTGGGAATGCATCGGCAGTGACCGGGACATCGGCACTCTGGTCTGGCACCGCGTCTACGACAGGTCCTCCACCTCCGCCTCCCATTCCAGCAGAGCCACCGCTACCGCCTACAGCGGGAGCATCGGGTAGACTGATGGCACCATCGCTACCCGCTCCACCCCCAGCATCCACCTTGGGCGTGGTGCACACGCACGCCGCGAAGGTCCCCGCCGAGGTACACGTCTGGGCACCTTGCTGCCCGGTGGGGCAATAGCACTCTGCGCTTGCACCGGAAATGCACTTGGGGCTTTGACTCCCGCCGCTACAACCGCCGACGAACACCACCAGAAGACACGAAAGAACGATCCACAGCCTGGCCATCATGGGGACCATGCTCGCTCCATTCGGGATTCGCTGCAAGCGGCTCGGTTGCCGGCGGAAGAAGATGCGAGCTACTTGATCCAGAGCGCGGGTGACGCAGGATTTCCGGCCAAGTTGAACATGAGTCGGTGCGTCGCAGACCATGGTGTCGGTGGCCCCCGCCCCGTGAACAGGGAACAGCTTGGACAGCCGGCACCAGCAGTCTCCGATGCGGCCGGGGGGTGGCAAGGGGCCGAACCACATCCGTCACCTACCAGTGCTTGCGAAAAACGGCGTGCGGCGGGAAGCTAAGGCTGAATACAAAGCTGGGCGGACCGAGGAGCACTTGAAGTACCTACTGGACACGAACATCTTCAGGGGCCTTGCTGCAGGCGACTTTCCTGCGGAGGCTGCCGAGATAGACAGGCGACTCCGATCAGGCACCGTCCTTCCGTTCTTCACCTGCGAGGTCGTCATCAACGAAATCGTGGTCAAGCTGGCAGATGAACCAGAGAAGAGGTTTGCGGAGGTCCAATCGTATCTGTCTTGGATGGAGCGCATCTGTGGCAATTCTCGCGTGGCTCCGTCGGTTACCAACGTCGTACGGCGCGTCCTTCATAACAACCCACAGCTTGATGCTGACGACGAAATCGCCAGGTGGAATCAGGTGCGACGCCAGATCCTCAAGGCTCGATGTTTCTCTGAGCTTCGTCCACGAATCCAACAGGGGATACGCGACTTCGGCCCATATCTCCGAGGGAAGCTGGACAACTGGGCGGCGGAGAAGGACCAGCTCTGCCGCAAGGTGCGCTCCTCCGAGAAACTAGAGTCCAGAAGCATGTTCCAGAAGGAACTTGTCGAGAGCATTCTGGATACACACGTGCAATCAATGCTCGCGGCGGCGAAGCTGTTTGCCACGCATGCAAGGCAGGTTCGGGAGGCACTACAGGTCAGCACAGACCTTCGCGAGTATTCGTACTTCGAAGCGTCGATCATGATGAAGGCACTATCGAATAAGGATTTCAACTTTGCCAAACGTAGGAACGACTATCACGACCAGATGTTGTGTGCCTATCCTGCCGGCGGATACGTTCTTGTGACCAAGGACGAGGGCATCCGAGAGAAGCTGACACTCGCCGGATGCCCCAATCCCCGCCTCAGCACCCTGGCGAGTGCCCTCGTCGACCTGGAGCGGGAAGTAGGCTAATGCCGATCAAGCTGTCGACCCCGCCGCAGGGAAATCGTAGTACAATGGAGGGGCAGGTTCGTGCGGCGGTCCAGCAGCTTACCGGCAAGCCGCTGGCCGGACGGAAGGACGATTCCGATAACAAAGGCTCGATTCGATGCTTCGACGCAAGAAGAAGACCTGGGCTGAAGAGCAAAAGCTCGCCGAGTCTGGTGCACGGGTTCGTGTGGGATTTGGAAAGGACTGCACTCGACGCCTCGCGGGAGAGTTGTGGCGTACGTTCAGCAGGCGACCCGACTACACAAAGGACAAAGGAGGAAGATAATGCCAAAGGCACAATTGCTCTGTTGCTATGTATCGTTTGCATTGATTGCTACAGTTTGTACTCCTCAGACCGGCACTTGCCAACCAATCGACTTCGGCCACGATGTGCCCACATGGCATTTGCATGGCTATTCTTCAGGTGACTACATATGGCATGACCACCCAGACCCGATACACACTCCTCCCCCATCTACAGCATTCCCTCACGAAATTCCGGGCGGCGGGAATATGCCGTCTGTAACTACACACTACCCAACTCCACCGCTCGCTACGCCGAGCGGTCGCTGGCCAGACCACACACCTGCGCCGCTCCCAACTCCACTATGGCATAATCCGCCGCCGAGTCCGCCGCCCCCAACTCCACTATGGCATAACCCACCGCCGACTCTGCCGCTTACACCTACGCCATCACCGACTCCGACGGCTACGAGTAGACCCTCCGAAAACACCACTCACACAACTACACCGCGGACATCTACGCCATCGGCAACCTTGACTTCGCGGCCTAATCAAGGACCGGAAGGGCAGCGCGAATCAATAGCCGCTATTGCCGCGAAAATAGTATCCTTGCTTTGGAGCAAACTGCATAGTTCGCAACAGGAGCCAATAAGTCCTCGCGCCCTGCGAATGCTGTCTTTTATGCAAGGGGAGCAAGCTGATGGCGGACGCACTTCGTCTGAGACACCGGAAACTGACATAGCGACGGATGTTGCAATAACTATAGGGCGTAGGCGAAGTCTTCATAATAGACGTGGAGAGGTGACTGGCACGAAGCTTACTCCCATATACATAGATCCAACCAAAACAAATTGTTCAACATCGCTACTGGAGGCATTACAGTGGGCGTACGGAAATCAGTTTAACGGGCAGGATATGACCAAAGAAGACTGGGCTATATTTACCCAGACTTGGCAAATGATGAATGCCGCCGCCGTTGCTCAAAGGGGAAATGAACTTAGGCAAGGCGCAGTGAAAGCACTTCTTGACAAAGGAATGGGGACAAGAATTACGTCTCTGTATGACATGAAAAAGGGTGAACTTATCCAAGCTTTTCCCCAGTTGACTGGGACAGATGGGCATCTAATGCAAGTTTCCAATGTGAGCGGCGAAGGAAGCCAGAAGACCTTCACATGTATAAGTGCGGGCCATCCGGCCCCGGGAAACTCCTATAAGGAAGATACATATACCATTGAAGATTTCAATAGGCGATATAGAGAGCACTATATTGTCAGATTGAAATGAAGCAGTTGGCATTAGCATGATTAGCGCAACGTGAAAGACAAGCAGCAACATGGTCTAGCTGTCAGAACGTTTGAGAGATAGGCGGCCGCTCTGAAATCCCAAAAGCCGATCATGTTTGATGCTACAGATGACTTGGTTGTGATAAGAAGAGAGGAGTGATATTGATATGTTCAGTTTGAAAGCGTTCGGGATTCTGATATTGGGGATTGTTCTCATATCTACTTCCCAGGCGCAAGACTTGGAGGCACTGCACGGCAAGGCGGTGCAGGGGGATGCCGGGGCGCAATATGATCTCGCCATGTTGTATTTCAACGGCGCTAGCAATGTGCGGCCGAACTACGTCCAGGCTTTCACGTGGATTAAGTTGGCCGCGAGCCGTGGATACACAAAAGCCCAATATAGTCTTGCAATGATGTATTACACAGGCGCAGGGGTTGTAGAAAACAAGGAGGAGGCGGCGAAATCGTTTCGTTTGGCAGCCGATGGCGGAGATGTAGAGGCACAATTTGTGCTTGGGATGCTGTATCACCTAGGCGAGGGAGTTCCGAAGAGTTCTGAGGAAGCGGCGAACTGGTATCGGAAGGCGGCGGATCAAGGTCGCGCAAGAGCCGAGTTTGTGCTTGGGATGCTGTATCACCGAGGCGAAGGAGTTCCGAAGAGTTCTGAGGAAGCGGCGAGATGGTATCGCATGGCTGCGGACCAGGGAGTGGCTGAAGCCCAATGCAACCTTGGTGTGGCGTATGCCATTGGCGAAGGAGTTCCAAAGAATCCTGAGGAAGCGGCGAAATGGTATCGCATGGCTGCCGACCAGGGAGTGGCTGGTGCGCAATACGACCTTGGTGTGGCGTATGCCACAGGCGAAGGAGTTCCAAAGAGGCCTGAAGAAGCGGCGAAATGGTATCACATGGCTGCCGACCATGGAGTGGCTGATGCGCAATACGACCTTGGTGTGGCGTATGCCAAAGGCGAAGGCATTCCAAGGAGTCTTGAGGAGGCGGCAAGATGGTACCGCGTCGCTGCCGACCAAGGACACGTAGATGCCCAATACAGCCTTGGTAGGGCGTATGCCATAGGCGAAGGAGTTCCAAAAAGGCCTGAGGAAGCGGCGAAATGGTATCGCATGGCTGCCGGACGGGGCACGCTCGGCGCGGAGAGTAGCGCCGTAACTGCGCCCCCGCGAGATACCTTCTCTTCGAACACACCAGGGACTCAGTCGATCGCGGCGGTGTCACGGGGCACGTCGGGCTGGGCGGTGGGCTGGCACGGCGTCATCCTGCATACCGACAACGGCGGCAACAGTTGGACGCCGCAGAGCAGCGGCACCAAGCAAAAGCTCTATTCGGTTGCCTTTGCCACGCCGCAGTCGGGCTGGGCAGTGGGCTCGGACGGCATCATCCTGCATACCGACAACGGCGGCAACAGTTGGACGCCGCAGAGCAGCGGCACCAAGCAAGAGCTCAGTTCGGTTGCCTTTGCCACGCCGCAGTCGGGCTGGGCAGTGGGCCCGGGCGGCATCATCCTGCATACCGACAACGGCGGCAACAGTTGGACGCCGCAGAACAGTGGAACCAGCGAATACCTCAATTCCGTTACCTTTGTCACCCCGCAGTCGGGTTGGGCGGTGGGCTCCAAGCAAACGATCCTGCACACCGAGGACAGCGGCGACAGTTGGAAACCGCAGAGGCGGGGTGAGTTCGAAAGTCTCTCGTCCGTTGCCTTTGCCACGCCGCAGTCTGGCTGGGCGGTGGGATTTGGTTACATCCTGCACACCGAGGACGCTGGAGGCACTTGGACTCCGCAGCGCAATCCCGCCAGCGGATTGCTCTATTCCGTTGCCTTTGCCACGCCGCAGTCGGGCTGGGCAGTGGGCGGTTGGAACACCATCCTGCACACAGACGACGGTGGCCACAGTTGGGTCCCCCAGCGCAGCAGCTTCAAAAAGCCGGAGATTTACGAAGACTCCCACACATTCAAATCGGTTGCCTTTGCGACGCCGCAGTCGGGCTGGGCGGTGGACGATAAGGGCACAATCCTGCACACAGTCGACGGCGGCCGCAATTGGAAGCCGCAGTACAGCGACGCCAGCGGATGCTTCTATTCCATTGTCTTTGCCGCGCCGCGGTAGTCCATAGTCATTTCGAGTCCAGTCGGGTCGGAGGCCGGCGCGGTGCTGTGCAGTAGGAGTCCGCCTGACGTCGGAGATTGAGGCTCGTATGGCCAGTTAGCTATGCCCCTGTGAAATGCCGCCGGCCCTATGATCCTGGGTCGTGAGTACCAAGGGGGGGGTGTCTGCAGGTGAAGAATTCTGGGGCTAAAATTCAAGCTGGCTGCCCAGCTTGAACCCGGAGGCACGAACGCCTCCATCATTCGATCAGGTACTGCCGCACCGGCGCTGGAATGCGCACCCACCGCACATGCCATTGCGAATGGGGAAGAACACATGCGCATCGATGGCTCGTAACACCCCCACCACGGTTTCCAGAAACTCTCGTTCGTCCCTGTCTGTTCGGTCCGTGTTTTCCACGATCATTTTCGGCTTCTTGGTCTTGGTCAGCACTCGCAGCCGCAAGCCCACCTCACCCAGCCCCAACTTTCTCGCGACCAGCTTGTAGGCGCTGAGCTGGCCGTCGTTCTTGATCTGATCCTTGCTCCACTTCTTTGCCGCGGTCTTGTGCTCCTCTACCACGTGCTTCTCCTCTTCCCGCACCACTAGGTCCAGGGCACCGACGAGGGCTTCTTCTAGGATCTCCCCTGTCACCGGATCAGGAAGCTCGATGGTGAATGGCACCTCCACGCCCACGACGTTGGGCGGGTCCTGATAGACGGTCTCATAGAAGACCTTCAGCAGCGCCTCGCCCTGTGCCTCCATGTCCTCGCCATCCTTGATGGGCAACTTGTTCTTGCGAAAGCCCACCAGGGTCCCGTAAAACGCAGCCCTGCAGACGTCCTGCTCGGGGCTGTCTCCGGTTGCCATGACCGAGCGGTAGAACGCCGCCAGACCCTCATGGACGGCACTGCCCAGCACCAGGCTCGCAGGGATGAATTCGGGCTCGGCACCGAGGACGTATCGCATTTGATACTGGCGCGGACAGCGCAAAAAGCACTTCACCTGGCTGACCGAGACGTGGAGACCATCGCGCATCTCCGCGAGCGTGGTGGTCATGGCCTCACCCCGCCCATGCTTGCTGGCCGTTCTTACCGTTGGTCGGCTTGTTGGCGTCGAGGCCAGTGATAACGTCGCTGGCCTGCCGCTTGGTCAGATACTCCATTTCGACGCCGTAGACGGTCTTGATCTGCTTGCGCACCTCAGCCGGGTCTAGGTTTTGTGCCTTGGCTCTATCCTTGATGCCCTTCAATTGCGCCGACGTCAGTCTCTCCCGCGGCGGTAGTGGACTCGGCGGAAGAGAATGGGGAGCAGCCCGGTGCTGGGCGGGGACGCTGGGAGGTGGGCTGCTGATGATGCCGGCATCGTCATCCTGTTCCGTGGCGTACAGCTCGCCACCAATTCCCAGCAGCCGGCATGCACGCTTCAGTGCGTCCGCCTCAGCCATCTTGATGTCGTCGGCCAGCGAGAGGACGGTCTTGTTGTCCGCGCCACGGGTGATGGCTGTGCCACCGATGCCGGTCTTGATGAGCCCAGCGGCGGTGAGTTTCACTTCCACCAAGATCTGGTCTCCGATGACTTCTCGACGGGTCAACTCGAAGGACCAGTCGTGATCGAATCCCTCGTTCAGCCTGTCCACGTAATGCTGGACCGCCACGTAGTCGAGCTGCTTGCCGTTGTGACCCTGCCGGTGCTTGATGAGTTCCTGTGCGAATGGGCGCTTCAGAATCTGGATGATTTCTTTCTTCATGTTCCGCTCCTTGGTTGGTTGTTCTCGAAAACGACAAAGCCCCTCCCGGCGGTGAAACCAGAAGGGGCTCGTCTACTGTTGATTGGCGACGTTCAGTGTCCCAGTGCGCGGAGCAGAATCTTGCCCGCGACAAAGATGACCTCGCCAATCACCGCCACCCACCGAATCACGCTTCTCTTGTTTGCCATGTCCGGCTTCCCTTCTTTCTTCACGTGCGCTCGGCAAAGAGCGCGTCGGCCACGCCGTCCTCGACGCAATTGAGGTCTGTGACTGCCTCGATGACGTCGCACCATGGTTCGAGGCTGTGGCGTTCAACCCCGATACCGATGCCCAGCACGGTCACCCCCAGATTGCTGGCCTGGCCCTTCAACTCGACGGCACGCTCGGCTGGCGAGGCTCCATCCGTGACCAGCACCAGGTCGGCTTCGTGTAGCGGCCCTGGGTTGTTGTCGATGATGTCCAGCCCTCGGGCCATGGCTGCGTCGATGTCCGTGCCGCCGGTGCACGGGAGACCGAGGGCGTCCCCATTCAGATTCTCCCCCGGCTTGACCACCGCCTCAAACACCACCTGGTCGGTGAATGCGACGACGGCGAATGTCCTGTGCTCGGTATGGGCCAGGCCCATGAGAGCCAGCGCCACCGCGCTCGACCAGGTGTCTTTCTCGCCCTCCATCGATCCCGACCTGTCCAGCAGCAGCACCAGCGGGCCCTTGCCCAGCCGTTCTTTGCCTGTCAGTGCGTACTGCATGGCCTTCCGCTCGAGCAGGTCCCGTAGCGCCAGCGTGTGCAATCTCGGGTGCCGCAGTTTGACGAGTTCGACAGGCAGCAATCGGCCAAGGTCGTTGCCCAGCTCGACGTCTGTGATTTCCTCCGCCCCGTGCCTGACCTTGGTTCTGCGCTTCTGCTGGGCGATACGGATGAACCTGCCGGCCAGCTGAGCTATCCGCTTGAGCCGCGGGTCTGCACGCAGCCGCCGGGCAAGACCGACCTTCCTGTCGTCCACCGCCCGCCTGCCTTCGCCGCTCTTGCCGGCACCAAACATGACCTGCCCCAGCCCTGCTGCTGCATCCCTGTACTCCTCCACAGCAGCCGACGCGGCCTCGGCTCCGTCACGTACCAGCTTGCGCACGGTCTCTTCCTGCGGCTGGCTTGCGTTCTGCTCGTCGATTGTGGGCTTGAGTTGCTCCATCAGCTCCTCGACACCGAGAGCCGACGCATCGGCATCCCCACGGGTGTCATCGGCCAACCTGTTGAACGCCGGCAACTGTTCGCAGGCAGTGTGGATTGCGCTGGCCCATCCGGCCCACTTGCTGTCTTGGTCTTTGTCGGCCAAGGCC
>Ga0182027_10012295_pt1 | contig 12031 bp, 8 predicted proteins | sample 712E1DmetaG_FD_121300 | JGI IMG/M metagenome (GOLD analysis project Ga0182027, IMG submission 121300) | Permafrost microbial communities from Stordalen Mire, Sweden - 712E1D metaG (Illumina Assembly) | ecosystem: Environmental > Terrestrial > Soil > Wetlands > Permafrost | place: Sweden...
GCCAGGGTGTCGGCGAGACGCTGGTAGCCTGCGGGGTCGTTGAACTCTCCCTGCACGTAGTGCACGTCGTCGAGCATGTCGTTGCAGGTGCGCGTCTCGGCCGTGCCGGTGCCGAAGAAGCTGTCGATGGCGTCGCGTGACAGCCCGCGCATCTCCTGGGCGCTCATCGGCTTGCGGCCGTAGCCGACGATCGAAAAGCCGCGTGGCAGGACGTTGTGGCAGGCCAGATCGTAGAGCGCCGGCAGGAGCTTGCGGCTGGCGAGATCGCCGGTCACGCCGAACAGCACGACGGCACACGCTTCGGGCCGCTGCTCGAGGGCCAGCGGCGACTCGAGCGGGTCCGTCATTTGGCCTTCACCGCGTGGCCGCCGAACTCGTTGCGCAGCGCGGCCAGGACCTTGCCCGAGAACGAGTCGGGCTGGCGGGAACGGAAGCGCGCGAACAGCGACAGGGCGATGACCGGCATGGGCACACCACGGTCGATCGCCTGCTGCACGGTCCAGCGGCCCTCGCCGGTGTCGTCGACGTAACCCGTGATGCGCTCCAGTCCCGGGTCTTTGGCAAAGGCATCGACGGCCAGCTCGAGCAGCCAGGAGCGCACCACGCTGCCCTGGTTCCAGAGGTCGGCGATGGCCCCCAGGTCGAGATCGTAGCCGCTCTCCTTGAGCAGCTCGAAGCCCTCGCCGTAGGCCTGCATCATGCCGTACTCGATACCGTTGTGGACCATCTTCACGAAGTGCCCGGCACCGTGGCCGCCGCAATACTCGTAGCCGTGGCCCGGAGGCGCCAGCGTGGCCAGCGCGGGCTCGATCTGTTCGAAGGCGCTGCGGTCGCCGCCGACCATGAGGCAGTAGCCGACCTCGAGGCCCCACACCCCGCCGCTCGTGCCGGCGTCGAGGTAGCGCAGTCCCTGGGCTTCGAGCCGGGCGCCGCGCTCGACGTCGTGCTGATAGGGCGAGTTGCCGCCGTCGATCACGATGTCGCCCCTGGCCAGCAGCGGCACGAGCGCGTCGATGGCTTCGTCGGTGGGCGCGCCGTAGGGCAACATGAACCAGATGGCGCGCGGCGCCGCGAGCTTGCCGGGCACGTCTTCGAGCCGCTCGACGGCTTCGGCGCCGGCGCTCTCGAGCTCCTGAGCCTTTGCCAACGTACGGTTCCACACCACGACCCGGTGGCCACCGAGCAGCAGGCGCCGGGCCATGTTGCCGCCCATGCGGCCCAGACCGACCATCGCCAGTTCCATGTACGTGTCTCCTTTGCAGTAGCGTTCGAGTCGTGCGGCGGCGGGCCGAGCCGGCCCGCCGCCGCTGTTGTACCCGCTTCGGCTAGCTTCGCAGCAACTCGGCGACCACGCCGCCGAAGGCCGTCAGGCCGGGCAGCGGATCGGGGCCCAGGTCGACCGACAGCACGCGCAGGCCGCGCGACGAGAGCGCCTCGAGGTCGCCCTGCGCCTGTGCCTGCTCGAGCAGTCCGAACGTGTAGGGCTGCCCGGGGATGGCGACGTCCCGCGCTTCGGTGCAGGTGAGCTGCAGGAACACGCCGCTGGGCTTGCCGCCCTTGTGGAGCTGCCCCGTGGAGTGCAGGAAGCGCGGCCCGTAGCCGAGCGTCGTGGCCACGCGCAGGCGGTCGCGCAGGTGCAGGCGCACGCCCTGCAGGATGCGCTGATGCTGCTCGGTCGGCGGCAGGTAAGCCTGCAGGGACACGTAGTCGCCCGGCCCCACGGCGCCCAGCAGCTCGCCCAGCGCCGCCGCCAGACCGTCGTCGCCGACCGCGGCCGTCGGTCGCCGGCCGTCGGGCCCGGCGGCGACGTCGGGCAGCCGGCCGTCGCTCACATACGCGCGCAGCAGGCGCCTGGTGTTGTCCTTGCTCTCGGCCACGTTGGGCTGGTCGAACGGGTCGATGCCCAGCACCGCGCCGGCGGCCGCCGCGACGATCTCCCAGCGCACAAACTCGGCGCCCACGTCCCAGATGTCCGACAGGGTGAGGGTCATGGTGGGATGACCGGCCGCGGACAACACCCGCAGCGACTCGGCGGTGCGGGCGTCGGGCTCGCCCTCGACCTGCAGGGAGACGAACACGCGGTCGTCGCCGTAGACCGCGGGCGGCCCCGGCGTCTCGCCGTCGACCGGCACGAGACCGGTGCCCTCCTTGCCGGTGCTCTCGGCGAGGAGCTGTTCGAGCCAGGCGCCCAGCGAGGCGATCGACGGCGACAGGAAGAACGTCACCTTGTCGCGGCCGGCGCGGGCCAGCTCGCCGAGGGCGACCCCGACCTTGAAGGCGGGGTGCTCGGCCGCCGGCAGGCCGTCGCGACAGATGGCGGCGACGTGGGCGGCGCGCTCGAGCAGGCGGCGCACGTCGAGCCCCATGAGGGCGGCCGGCACGAGACCGAAGTACGACAGCGCCGAGTAGCGCCCGCCGATGTCGGGCGGGTTCAAAAAGACGGCGCGAAAACCCTGCGCCAGCGCCTCGTCGTGCAGCGCGGTCCCCGGGTCGGTGATGGCGATGAAGTGGCTGCCGGCTTGGGCGTCGCCCAGCAGCTCCTGTACCCGCCCCAGGAAGTAGGCGTGAAACGAGGCCGTCTCGGTGGTCCCGCCGGACTTGCTCGACACCACGAACAGCGTGTGCTCCAGGTCGACCGCCGCCTCGACGGCGGCCACTGCAGCCGGGTCGGTCGAGTCGCAGATGCCCAGGTCGAGGAAGCCGTCGGCCACCCCGAAGGTGCGCCGCAGCACCTCGGGCGCGAGGCTCGAGCCGCCCATGCCGAGCAGCACCGCGTCGGTGTAGCCGTCGGCGGCGACCTGAGCGGCGAAGCCGCTCAGGTCGCCGCACTTGCTCAGCATGTCGTCAGCGACGCTCAGCCAGCCGAGGGCGTTGCCGATGATCTCGCGGTGCTGCGGGTCTTCCTTCCAGAGCGTCGTGTCGCGGTCGAACAGGCGCTCGCCGAAGCGTTGCTCGTCGAAGGCCTCCAGCCGCCGACTGATCGCTTCACGCACGGGGTCACCAGCCACCCATCCTCCCCTCGTCGCCGCTCGGCAACTCGTCATTTCGTCCCAAGAGGGTCACGGCGGGGCGGCGGCTACGCCGCCCGGCCCGCCTCACTATCCCCGTTTCGCGGCGACCACTACCGACAGGCGACCGTGGTCGCACGGGCGGCACGGACCACACGGGCGGCACGGACCACACGGGCGGCACCAGCGCCGCCTGCTCACGGACGACTACTGGCGGGAGAAGGCCCAGGGGTAGGTCGACGGCCACCAGGAGGGTCCGTACCCCAGGTGGATGGCGAGGGCGGTGGCCCTGATCTGGGCGCCGCCGTCGAAGATGCTCGCCGAGCGCCAGGGGTTCCAGGAGCCCTTCCAGGTGCCGGGAGCGTACTGGAACAGACCGTCGTCGACCCCGTTGGAGGCCGTGGCGGAGCCACCCGATTCGGCCAGCATGAGACGGTACAGCCCCTCGGCCCAGAGTCCGTTGCCGGCCGCCGCCGACTTGATCAGCGTCCACCACGGGCCGCTGCCGTCGCCGGCCGTCGACGGGGCCGCGCCGCTGGTCTTTGACGACGTGACGACGGGCGTGACGGCCTTGGCCTGCCGCACGAGGCGACCGACCGCGGCGTTGAGGCCGCGCAGCAGCGCGCGCCGCGCGCCGAGCTGGGCGTTGAGCCGGCCGCGCTGGGCGTCGAGCTGCGTCGCGGTCTGCTGGGCACTCTTCAGGGCCTTGCTGAGGGTGGCCTGCTCGGCCACGACTTGGCGGTGATGCTGTTGGACGGCCCCCACCAGGGCGGCGTTGCTGCCGGTGAGCTGCTGGACGTAGTCGAGCCTGGTCAGCAGATCGTCGAAGCTGCCCGTCTCAAAGACGGCGTTGAGGACGCTGGCGCCGCCGCCCTTGTAGGCCGAGACCAGGTTTTCGGCGAGCTGCTGCCGCGACAGCGTGAGCTGGTAGCTGTCGAGTCGCAGGGCGGCACGGTTGGCGGCGACCTGCGACTGCAGCGCCGTGAGACGCTGCATAGCGGCGGCGTAGGTGGCGACCGTCTGGTTGAGCTGCCGGTCAAGCCCGGCGACCTGGGCGGCGGCGGTCCTGGCCTGGGCTTTTGTGGCGGCGAGAGCACTCGCCGAAGCTATCGACGGTACCGCAAGAAGGAGAAGCGTCGCAAACAGCGAAACCACGAGTGCGAGCCTGAATCGTCTGCTAATCACCACCGCATCGCCTCCCGGTCCGCGGACCGAAGACCGCACGGTGTATTTGACCGTGCCGTTCGGTGAGCCGGGACACTATCACACGCCCGCCGACCCTGACAAACTCAAAGCCGCGGTACACGTGGCCCGTGACCCACCTCCCCGCCCTCCATGTCGGCGACCTCGGGCGCCGGCGGGAGACCCGACCGGCTGCTACACTCTCAACTTGCGAGTACCGAGTCGCTCATAAGGGGTTGCGTCACTTGAAGCTGCTCTCTCGTGCCGAGTTCCTTGAAGATCATGGTCGCCGCGGGCCCCTCGCCGTGAGGCCGTGAGCGCGGGTTCTCGAGCGGACCGGCCGCGGCGCTCGACCTGGCCTTGGCTGCGCTGGGCGCGCCGCGCCACGCAGCTCGTCGCGCTCGCCCTGTTTGTCTACCTGCTATTCGTGCTGTTCGCCGCCGCACAGGGTCGCCAGGCGGCCTCGGCGGGGAACTATTTCCTGCGCTTCGATCCCCTGGCCGGCTTTGTCGCGATGCTCGCAAGCCGCCTCTGGCTACCGGGGCTCGCCCTGGCCGTGGTCACGGTGGTCGTCACTCTCGTGCTCGGACGGGTCTGGTGCGGCTGGATCTGCCCGCTGGGTACCATCCTCGGCGGAGTGCGGTTCAAGGCGGCGCGGCGGCAGGCGTCCCGCCTGCCGCCGCGCCTGCGCCTGGTCAAGTACGCCCTGCTCGTGGCGATCGTCGCGATGGCCGCCGGCGGCGTCATGACCCTCATGATCCTCGACCCTATCGGCCTGCTGACCCGCACGGCGACCACCGTGTTCGTCCCGGGTCTGGACTACGTCGTGACCAGCGTCGAGTCGGCCATGCTGCGCGTCGGCGCCCTGCAGGGCACGGTGAACACGCTCGAAGCTCACCTGCGCGGGCCGGTGCTGCCGGTGGTCCAGCCCCACTTCTCGCAGGCCGTGCTGCTCGGCCTGCTGTTCGCCTTCGTGCTGGCCTTGAACGTCTTCGCCGAGCGCTTCTGGTGTCGCTACCTGTGCCCGCTCGGGGCGCTGCTCGGCCTGCTGGCCAAGGTCTCGTTGCTGCGTCCCCTGGTGGGCGCGAGCTGCGACTCGTGCGGGCGCTGCGCCGGCGCCTGCCGGCTGGGAGCCATCGAGACCACGGGCGCGACCGGCGAGCGCACCACACAGGTCGTCTCGTCGGAGTGCACCGTCTGTCTGGACTGCCTCGTCGCCTGCCCGGGTGAACCGGGCATGGGCCTCGCACTCAGTCTCAGGCCGGGACCGTGGCAGCCCTACGACCCCGGCCGGCGCGACTTTCTCGTCGCCGCGATGGCCGGCATCGGCAGCGTGGCCCTGCTGGGCACCGGCGTATGGAACGTACGTCGCGACTCGCGCCTCGTCAGACCGCCCGGCGTGACCGACGAGGAACGCTTCCTCGACCGCTGCCTGCGCTGCGGCGAGTGCCTCAAGGTCTGCCCCACCTCGGGCCTGCAGCCCAGCCTGGGCGAGGCCGGTCTGACGGGTCTGTGGACGCCGGTCCTCAAGCCCCGGCTCGGGTACTGCCTCTACGACTGCCGCGCCTGCGGCCCGGCCTGCCCTTCGGGCGCCATCCCCAGCCTCGCCCTGGCGGTCAAACAGAAGCAGGTGATCGGCAGCGCCGTGATCGACCGCGATCGCTGTCTGCCGTGGGCCCGCAACGTGCCCTGCGCCGTCTGCCAGGAGGTCTGCCCTCTGCCCCACAAGGCCATCACGCTGACCGACCCCACGATGGTCGCCGACGGCCAGGGCGGCACCAACCGGCTGACGCGGCCGGTGGTGCACACCGAGCGCTGCATCGGTTGCGGCACCTGCGAGTACCAATGCCCGCTCGAGGGCGCGGCCGCCATCCGCATCGAACGGCCCAGCGGCCGCCTACCCGGCGGCGTCGCCGCCGGGTAGGCGGCCTGCGAGGCGCGGCCTGTAGGCGCGCCCCACGGGCCGCGCCCCGCGGGCCGCGCCCCGCTCAGGATCGGCCGGGCAGCCGGATCGTCCTGGGCATCGAGAAGTCGAGGCCGCGGCTGACGAGCCGCGACACCGGGTCGGGCTCGAGGCCCTGGTCGGCCTTCTCTTCGCAGCGGTTGATGGCGGCGCGCACGGCGCGGGCGCCCAGCGAGCGCACCGGTTCGGGCGGCAGGTACGACGGCGGCTCGCTGACCAGCGGCGACGAGGCGTAGTCGTCGGCGAGGCCCAGCGCGACCGAGGCCAGGGTACGTCCGATGAGCTGGGTAGGACACACGCCGTTGCCCGAGTAGCCCGTGCCGTAGTGGATGTTGCCGTGCACGCCGAGGGCGCCGACCCAGGGAGTGCCGTGCTGGGTGCGCTCGACCGGCCCGCCCCACTGCCACTCGATGGTGGTCTGCCGCGATCCCGGCAGCAGATCGTGCAGGTCGGCGACGATCTCGGCGATCTCGGCGCGATCGTGGAAGTGCGCCGGGACGATGTGGCCGGCAAATCCCAGGCGCCCGCCGCCGCGCCCGAACACGAGGCGGTCGTCGCCCGTGCGCTGACCGTAGTGGACCGCGGTGCGGGCGTCCGAGAAGGGCCGTCCGGCACGCCAGCCCATGGCGTCGAGCGCCTCGGGCGCCGGCGCCGTGGCCACGACGTGCGAGGGGATGATGAACAGCGTGCGGCGCAGCTCCCGCAGCCCGGCCAGCCAGGGTCCGCAGGTGAGCACGACCTGTTCGGCGACCACCGTGCCGGCGGGCGTCTCGACCACCGCCGGAAGGCCCCGCTGCAGGCGCGTCATGGGGCTCGCCTCGAAGACCCGCACGCCGGCCTCGACGGCCAGCCGGCGCAGACCCTGTACCAGCAGGGCGGGCTGCACGCTGCCGGCCCGGGTCAGCAGCAGGCCGCCCACGGCGCGCGGCGAGCCGCAGGCCTCGCGCGCCTCGTCGGCCGAGAGGACCTTGACCAGCTCGCCGCGACCGATGCTCTCGGCCGCCCGCGGCACCTCAGCAAGGCCGTCGAGCTGCGCCTGGGAGAGAGCGACGATGAGCGCTCCCTCGAAGGCCAGGTCGCAGTCGATGCCGCCGTCGCGAACGGCCTCGCGCATGGCGTCGGCGCCGGCCATCGAGGCATCGAGGAGCCACGTGGCCGGCTCGGCGCCGAAGCGCCTCACCAGCGTACCGATGGAGTCCTCCCAGCCGTTGACCCAGCCGCCGTTGCGGCCTGAGGCGCCCGCGCCGCAGAACTCGCGCTCGAGCAGGACGACGTCGGCGTCGGGCGCCAGGCGCTTGATCCAGTAGGCCGTCCAGAGCCCGCTGAAACCGCCGCCCACGATGCACACGTCGGCGTGCACGGTGCGCGTCAGCGGCGCGCCGTCGCCCGGAGGCTGCCAGCGAGGGTCGCCGCCAAACCAGAACACCCCCGCCTGCGACGCGCTCGCCGCGCCGTCGGCGGCGCGACCGTGACCCGTTTCGTTGCTCATGAGCAGACCTCCGTTGAGCGGCGGCGTTCGACCGGTCCCTTGCAGCCGCCTGCCACGCGAGCCAACCTAGTGACCGCCAAAAGGCCTGTCAATCCTGACGGCGCCGATCCTCCGTAGTACGCTAAGGCGATCAGAGAAGCGACGGACCGACGGCCACCGGGGGGCGGGCACATGAGCGAGTCCAGGACCATCGCCTTCGTCCCGGAGCCGGGCGCCTGGGGCCCGACCAACAACTGCGCCGCCATGGCCGGCGTGCTGCGCAGTCGCGGCCACCGCGTCGTGTTCGTGATCGACGAGTCGTTTGCCGGCGTGCTCGAAGCACGCGGCTTCGAGGAGCGCCGCTTCCGCATGGCCCCGCCCGACGAGAGCGCCGACGAGGCGGCCGACCCCTGGGGCGAGTTCATCCGCGTCACGGCGCCCGAGTTCCGCAAGCCCACGATCGCCCAGATCGCCACGGTGACCAAGCCCATCTGGCAGGCCCTGGTGGCCGGTGAGCAGTACTCGCACGAGGGCATCATGGCGGCTTGGGACGACGTGCGGCCCGACGTCGTGGTCACCGACAACGTCACCGGCTACCCGGCGGTCGAGCTGGCCGACGCCCCCTGGGTGCGCGTCGTTTCGTGCAATCCCCTGGAGCTGGCCGACGACGACCTGCCGCCGGCCCTCTCGGGCCTGCCGACCGGCGACCGGCGGCAGTGGCCGGCCTTCCGCGACGAGTACCACAGGGTCCACCAGGACCTGCTCGCCGAGCACAACGACTTCCGGCGTTCGCTCGGCGTGCCGGGGTGCCCGCCCGACGAGTTCAACACGACCTCCCCGTTCCTCGACCTCTACGAGTTCCCCGCCGCCATCGACTACCCGCGCGCCGCGCCGCTCGAGCGCGTGTGGCACCGGCTCGAGTCGTCGGTGCGCGACGGTGAGCCGAGCTTCGACGTAGCCGCACGCCTGCCCGGCACCGGCAAGGTCGTCTACCTTTCGCTGGGCTCGCTGGGCTGCATGGACGTCGCCCTGATGCAGCGTCTGATCGACGCCCTCGCCGCGACCCCGCACCGCACCATCGTGTCGCTGGGGCCGCTCGCAGACCAGATGCGACTCGGTCCCCGGATGTACGGCGCGGCCTTCCTGCCGCAGCCCTCGATCCTGCCGCAGTGCGACCTGCTGATCACCCACGGCGGCAACAACACGGTCTGCGAAGGGTTCCACTTCGGCCTGCCGATGATCGGTCTGCCGCTGTTCTGGGACCAGTACGACAATGCCCAGCGGCTCGCCGAGACGGGCTTCGGGGCTCGCCTGCCCACCTACGGATGGACGGCCGAAGAGCTCATCGGCACCGTCGAGCGGCTGCTCGCCGACGACGCCCTCCGCCTGCGGCTCAAGACGATCGCGACGCGCCTCGCCGGCCGGCCCGGGAACGTTCGGGGCGCCGATCTCATCGAGCGGCTGGCGCTCACCGGCGCGCCGCAGCGGCGCTGACGGCCGGCGCGCGCCTCAGGCGGCCCAGCGGCTGCGCCGCTCTACCGGCCTGAGCTCGAGACCGTCGAGCAGGTTCTCGAAGCGCAGCGCCTTGCCGAGGCGCATCGTCCAGACGTGAAGCAGGGGCACGCGCATGTGCTCCCAGCTTCCCCTGGGCCGGCAGTACATGAAGCCGGTCACAGTCACGACGTCACGCCTGGCCGCGAGCCCCCGGATCTCGGCTCTCATGATCTCCCAGGTCGACGGCAGCACGAAGAGATCGGTGCTGGCCAGCTCGGCGGCGCTCAGACAGCGCGACATCCTGCCGTTGACCCGGACGCACCAGTCGCCGCCGTCGGGCCCGGCCCCCCGGTCGAAGAGCGGCGCCGCTGCGGCGGGAAAACCCGGCCCGAGGCCGCGGTAGATGTCGCGCAGCCGATCGAGCTGCTCGTCAGAGGTGTCCGTGTTGCTGGCGCGCCGGCCCATGACCGCAAGTATTCCCCGTCGGGCGGGCCAGCGCACGAGGCGATCACTCGAGCGCGTCGCGCAGATGCTGCGAGTCGCGAAAGCTCCTCAGCTTGGCGAGCGCCTTGGACTCGATCTGACGGATGCGCTCACGCGAGAGGCCGGACTGCCGGCCGACCTCTTCGAGGGTACGCGGATGGCCGTCCTGAAGTCCGAACCGCAGCTCGATCACCCGGCGCTCGCGCCGTGTCAGGGCGCTCAGGAGCCGCTCGATCTGGAAGCGCCGCTCGATCTCGCCGGCCGCGGCGAGCGGCTCGATCGCCGCCTGGTCTTCGATGAGCTCCCCAAGAAAGGAGTCGCCGCCTTCGCCACTGGGCGTCTCGAGGCTCACCGGCGCGCGGCTCGTGCGGATGATGTCGCGCACCTTCTCAGGCCCGACGCCCATCTCGGCGGCGATCTCCTCGGGGGTCGGCTCGCGGCCGCCTGCCTGCTCGAGGCGGCGCTGCACGCCGAGCATCTTGTTCTGCGCTTCGACGACGTGCACCGGCAGGCGGATCGTGCGGCCCTTGTCGGACAGGGCGCGGGTGATCGCCTGGCGGATCCACCAGTGAGCGAGGGTCGAGAACTTGAAACCGCGCCGATAGTCGAACTTCTCGACGGCGCGGATGAGACCGAGGTTGCCCTCCTGGATGAGGTCGAGCAGCGGCAGCCCGCGGCCGTCGTAGCGCTTGGCGATGCTCACGACGAGGCGCAGGTTGGCCTCGATCATGGCGCGCTTGGCGACCATATCGTGGCGCTCGATGCGCTTGGCCAGCGCCACCTCCTGCGCCGCCGACAGCAAGGCCACCCGGCCGATCTGCGAGAGGTAGGCGCGCACGGGGTCGCTCGACTGGGCCACCGCCCTCAGGTCGAGCCCCGGGATGGCATCGGCGCCCCCGCCGAGCTCGTCGGCCGATGAGGCCGCCGCTTCTGGACCTTCGACGACGTCGATGCCCAGGTCGGCGAGCATCAGCAGAAGGTCTTCGGCCTCGCCGGGAGTGAGCTCCGCGTCGCGCACGACGGCGGCGACCTGCGTGGCATCGAGGTAGTCCTGGTCGCGCCCTTGAGCGACGAGCTCGGCGAGCTCGTCGCTCAGCGCCTCGGGGAGGTCGCTCGTATCGGGTCTTTCGGCGGCGTCACTCACCCTTTGGACATACCCACAACCGCCGCTGGTCAGCCACGGGACGCCGCGTCGCTGCGACCGGAGCCTCGTCGCCGGCGCGTGCCGGCGCGCCGCTCTCGATCCGGCACGTGCCGGCGCGCCGCTCTCGAACCGCCGCGTACCGGCGATGCTGCCGGTCGCGCCGCCCCCGATCCGCCACGCGCCGGCGACGCTACCGGTCGCGTCGCTTCAGCCAGCGACGCAGCTCGGGCGGCGAGGCAAAGACGGTCAGTGCCCCGGCCTCGCGCAGGCCCGCGCCGCCGGCCCCCGGGGAGCCCGCCTTGGCAAGCCGCTCTACGCGGCCGGCCCGGCCTTGGGCTGGCCGTTCACCAGGGCCCTGGCCCGCTGGTAGACGTTCTCGGGAGTGAAGCCGAACTGCTCGAAGATGGTGCCGGCCGGGGCCGAGGCGCCGAAGTGGTCGAGGCCGATGATCTCGCCGCCGTCGCCGACCCAGCGCCGCCAGCCGAAGCTGACCGCCGCTTCGACGGCCAGGCGACGGCCGCAGGCCGCCGGCAGGACGCTCTCGCGATAGGCGTCGTCCTGGCGCTCGAAGAGCCGGAACGAGGCCATGCTGACCACACGCGAGCGCACGCCTTCGGCGACCAGGCGCTCGTGAGCCGCCAGCACGAGCTGCACCTCGCTGCCGCTGGCCATGAGGATCAGGTCGGGTGTCCCCGGGCCGGCGGCGTCGGCCAGCACGTAGGCGCCGCGCGCCACGCCGCTCGCCGGGGCGTACCTGGTGCGGTCGATGGTCGGCAGGTTCTGGCGCGAGAGCATCAGGGCCACGGGCCCGTCGTCGCAGCGCAGGGCGACCTTCCAGGCCTCGATGGTCTCGTTGGCGTCGGCCGGACGCAGCTCGATGACGTTGGGTGTGGCCCGCAGGATGGCGAGGTGCTCCACCGGCTGGTGAGTCGGTCCGTCCTCGCCGACGCCGATGCTGTCGTGGGTGAGCACGTAGACGACCGGCTGGCCCATGATGGCCGCCAGGCGCAGCGCCGGACGCAGGTAGTCGGTAAAGACGAAGAACGTGGCCACGTAGGGGCGCACGCCGCCGTGCACGGCCATGCCGTTGGCCGCCGATGCCATGGCGTGTTCGCGCACGCCGAAGTGGAAGTTGGCGCCGGCCGGCGTGGCGGCCTGCTGGTCGGGCACGTCCTTGATCCAGGTGTTGTTGGACGGCGCCAGGTCGGCGGAGCCGCCGATGAGGGTCGGCAGGTGCGGCGCCAGGGCGTTGATGGCCTTGCCCGACGCCGAGCGCGTGGCGACGGCGC
>Ga0182027_10012296_pt1 | contig 12031 bp, 11 predicted proteins | sample 712E1DmetaG_FD_121300 | JGI IMG/M metagenome (GOLD analysis project Ga0182027, IMG submission 121300) | Permafrost microbial communities from Stordalen Mire, Sweden - 712E1D metaG (Illumina Assembly) | ecosystem: Environmental > Terrestrial > Soil > Wetlands > Permafrost | place: Sweden...
CCCGGATATTTCATATCCCTGGGGGAACATGCCACATCCTGTACGGTAGGGCGGCGCTGCCGCGCCGCCCTGAATTAGGGCGAAGCAGCAACTTCGCCTTATCAGGCTATGAAATATGCGGGCCAAGATATACACGAATCGAGATTTGTCAGTCGCGATTCCAGAGGTCCGCTGGATTCTTGCGTTCAAAATCGCGCTAAATTATCTCCCGGATTTTTGGGCGGCTCCCGATTCGGAATCGGGACGCCCTACGGAAAATATCAAATATCTTTGGCTAGAATTTGCCGCCGTAGATGGCGTTTTTGCCGAGCAGTTGTTCGATGCGCAGCAATTGGTTGTACTTGGCCACGCGGTCGGTGCGGCTCAGGGAACCGGTCTTGATCTGGCCCGCGTTGGTCGCCACGGCAATGTCGGCTATGGTGGCGTCTTCGGTCTCGCCGGAACGGTGGCTGATGACGGCGGTGTAAGCGTGCTCCTGGGCCAGGGCGACGGCGTCGAGGGTTTCGGTGAGGGACCCGATTTGATTGACCTTAATCAGAATGGAGTTGGCCACGCCCAGTTCAAAGCCTTTGCGCAGGAATTTGACGTTGGTGACGAAAACATCGTCGCCGACCAGTTGCAGTTTCTTGCCGAGTTTGTCGGTGAGCGTTTTCCAGGTCTTCCAGTCGTTTTCCGCGCAGCCGTCCTCAAGGCTAATGATCGGATACTTCGCGCACAATTCCACGTAGAGGGCCACCAACTCGTCCCCAGTCAACTTGCGGCCCGTGCTCTTCTTGAAAACGTAACGCTCTGCGTCCGCGTCATAAAACTCCGAGGCGGCGGTGTCCAAGGCCAGAAAAATATCCTTGCCCGCCTTGTAGCCGGCATCCTTGACGGCTTGCAAAATGGTCTCAATGGCGGCATCGGCGCTTTCCAGTTTGGGGGCGAATCCGCCTTCGTCACCGACGGCAGTGGAGAGGCCCTTCTTTTTGAGGACGGCTTTGAGGGCGTGGAAAACCTCGGTGATGGCCTGCAAACCGCGGGAGAAGGTGGGCAGGCCCTTGGGAACGATCATGAATTCCTGGAAATCAATCGGGGCGTCGGAATGGGCGCCGCCGTTGATGACGTTGGCCATGGGAACGGGGAGGACTTTGGCGTTGGGGCCGCCGAGGTATTTGAACAGCGGCAGGCCCAGAAATGCGGCGGCGGCTTTGGCGTTGGCCAGCGAAACGGCGAGGATGGCGTTGGCGCCGAGGACGGATTTGGTTTCCGTCCCGTCCAATTGCAGCATGGTGCGATCCAGGGTGAGTTGGTCCAGCGAATCCAGCCCGCGAACGGCGGGGAGGATTTTGTCGGTGACGTTCTTGACGGCTTTGGAGACGCCTTTGCCGAGATAGCGGTTTTTGTCGCCGTCGCGCAGTTCGAGGGCTTCATGTTCGCCGGTGCTGGCGCCGGAGGGGACGGCGGCGCGGCCGGCGGCGCCGCCTTCCAGGAGGACGTCCACTTCGACGGTTGGGTTGCCGCGGGAATCCAGGATTTCGCGCGCTTTGATGTCAGAAATCGTGCTCATAGTCAGTTTTTCGAGTAATTCAAGTTAATTGGTTTCGGTTCAAGAACCAGGCAGAAGGCTGCCCAAGCGGCGGCGGAAATGCAAAATGAAAATGCAAAATGCGGGGAGGCCAAACCCGCCCCACCCTTTTATCAAATGTAACTATTCAGGCAGGGACGCCTCGCCGCGGCGTCCCGGGCGGCCGTTCCATTGCGCCGCTGGACGCGGCGCGGAAAGCGCGGCGCGCTGTCCCTACCTGAATAGTTGCTATTAAATCTCGCGGCCAACCGCTCCCCAGGCCGGAAAAAGCTCGCAATTCATGGCAGGCAAGGCGCACATTGGCACGACGCATGTGGCGGGCAGGTCGCCGCGCGTGCGAAGAACAATGACATGAATCACCAGGCCGCATACCGGGATTTTACCGCCCGACTCAAGCTGTTGATCAGCAAGAATCCGCATTTGATCACCACCACGTTGAGCAACATATTCACAATGCGGCTGATTGGAAATAAAACGCATGGCGACCTGGCCGAAATAGCCATTGCGGAGTTCGTCAACCAATACATGTACGATTTTAAGTCTCTTCATGTGGGCAAAGACCTCTATAGAGCCAAGGAACGTGAGGAGGACATAACCATAACGAACGAAATGACCCGGGAGGAATTTCCTGTAAGCCTCAAGGCTTACGGCGCCGGCCCCCTGCAATTGTCCACGGACAAGAACTTTTTGATGTTCCCGAAACTGCAGGCCATGGGCCACTTGATTGAGACCCCGGAACAAATCGCCCGGCTTTGGGCCGATCCCGTTTTTTCGGAATTCGGCGATCTCAATGTGCTCCCCCTTATTTATGACGAAAAGAAGCAGCGCTGCAACATTCTGGTGTTCGATGCTGAAAAGGCGAAAGGCCGCGTCAGGCGGATTGCGCTTTCAGAACATGGCAAGGGACGGAAACATCCCGTTTTCCGGTTTTACGATGCCGGGGGTGGTTATATATGCGAGGTGCGTTACGGGAGCGCGACTGCCAACGCTTTGCAGCGCGGCCTCTGGACGCATACGAAAAACGGCCTGGAGTATTTTGAGAGCATTACGGGAGGTTGGATTGATTATTCCCGGAATCCCGTTCTGGTGCAGTTGTTTTCCCATGCCCTGCTCGCGACCCAGGCGGGCCACAAAGCGGCCCTGGCAAAGCTGAAGGATGACATCGAGGAACAAAAGAAGAACTCCACTCTCAACTAAGAATGGAAACGCTCAATTTGTTCGATGACCTCATCGTGGATGCCCCGGCAACGGAAGGGATCAAATACGCCGGCTCAAAACTCAAACTCCTGCCGCACATCTTGCAGCTTGTCAACAAAGTCAAACCGAAAACGGTGCTGGATGGTTTCGCGGGAACGACCCGGGTTTCGCAGGCGCTCGCGCAGACCGGGCATCGCGTGATCGCCAACGATATCTCCGCCTGGTCCAAGATCTTCGGGACTTGTTACCTCCTGAATCCGCACCCCGCGGAACATTACCAACCTGTCATTGATCATTTGAACGCCCTGTCAGGGACAGACGGGTGGTTCACTGAGAATTACGGCGGGGACTCGAACGCCGGCTGTTCTCCAGGCGCGGACTGCCTCAAGAAGCCGTGGCAACGACACAACACCCGCAGGCTGGACGCCATTCGCGACGAAATCGAACGGCTCTCCCTGTCGGACTGTGAAAAGGCTGTATTATTGACGAGCTTGATTTTGGCGCTCGACGGGGTGGACAGCACCATGGGCCACTTCGCATCTTACCTCAATGAATGGTCGCCGCGTTCGTATAATGAATTGCATTTGACAGTCCCCGGGATCGCGCCGCCGACGGAATGCCACGCGGTCCATCAGGGCGATATTTTTGCATTGGCGCCGGAAGTGGAGGTGGATCTTGCATACTTGGATCCGCCTTACGGGTCGAATAACGAGAAGATGCCGCCCTCGCGCGTGCGATACGCCGCCTATTACCATCTTTGGACAACCGTTTGCCTCCATGACAAACCCAAGTTGTTTGGCAAGGCCAGGCGCAGAGCCGACACTTCCGATACGATCTCGGGCTCCGTATTTGAGGATTTTCGCAAAAATCCGGCGGGACGCTTCATTGTGGTGGACGCGATTGAGCGTCTCCTCCGCCGCACCCGCGCCAACCACATCCTCCTTTCCTATAGCTCCGGGGGAAGGGCGACGGCCGAAGAACTAAACGATGTCATCTCATCCATTGGACGACTGGTCGAGGTTCTGGAAATTGATTATCGAAAGAATGTGATGGCGGGCATGTGCTGGACCCATGAATGGGTTGCCGAAGCCGATAAGCCAAACAGAGAATTCCTTTTTTTGATTCAAAAATAGCCGTCGCCGCGAAGATTGCGCCGGTCACGGCGCGAGGACGCGCAAGGCGCGAGGCTCGACGGCGAGGGTGGCGGGGAGCTCGCCGGCGTTTTCGCCATCCAGTTGCAGGAGGACCCGGGCGGGGCTGGCGAGGGTAAGGACGGAGGCAGTGAACTGGCGGGCGCGGCTGAATTGGTGCATTCGTCCCACGGCCAGGCCGGCTACCGCCGCAGCCAGACGGAGGAAGTTGGCTTTGGGCAGCACGCAAATATGCAGGAGGCCGTCGTCCAGGCGGGCGCGGGGAAAGACGGGGATCGGGCCGCCGTAAAAGCGGCCGTTGCCGACGCCGACCCATTCGCCAGTCGCGGTTTCGCCTATTGCCGTTGTAGCGTCGGCGCTATGCGCCGATGGGCCGCCTTCCACACGCGCCCCAACCCCGGTTGCAGGGAAGCGGACGGTGATGAGGGGTCGTTTTTCCGAGAGGGCCTTGAAACCGGCCACGACGTAAGCGAGGAATCCTATTTTCTTCTTTACGCTCCAGTTCGTCAGCTCGATGGCGCGGGAATCAACGCCGGCCCCGGCCAGTTGCAGGAACCAGCGGCGCTGGGGCGCGCCCGCCAGGGTGAAGTCGGCGCGGCCCAGATCCAGGGTTCGTTCGCGGCCCAGGGCCAGGACTTTCCAGGCGCGGCGGGCGTGGAGCGGAAGACCGAGTTCGCGGGCGAAGACGTTGATGGTGCCCAGGGGAAGAACGCCGAGGCGGACGGCGCGAAAGCCGCCGGGAACATCGGCGATGCCATTGAGAACCTCGTTGGCGGTGCCGTCGCCGCCGGCGGCGATGATGGTTTGGAAGCCGTCGCGGACGGCTTGGGCGGCGAGGCGGCGGGCGTCGCCGGGGGCGGCAGTGGCCAGGAAGACGCATTGGCCGCGCGGGAGGGCGGGATGGGAACGAAAGCGGCGGGCCTTGCCGCCCTGGGCGGACGGGTTGAAAATAAGGCAGGGCGTGTCAGCCGGGTTCAAGGGAATTGCGGATTGCGGATTGCGGATTGCGGATTGGTTGGAAACAAGGCGGGGCGTGCCGGCGGGTTCAAAGGGGTTCGGAAGGTTCAGAAGGAGACGGTGGCGGCGCCGATAGCCACGGCCAACTGGCCGGAAACCTGTTCTATTTCGGTCATTTGCTGCGGGGAAAGGCTCAACTGCACGGCGGCGCTGGGAGACCAGGGCTGGCAGGCCACGCTGAGTTCGGTCTGCAACAGTTGGAGGATAAATTCCGAGCGGGCCGCGCCGCCGGAAACGAGAGTCTTGGCAACGGTCTTTTCGCACTGGTGCTCAAAGAAATCCATCGAGGCGCGCAGTTCACGGCCCAGAGGGGCAATCAAGGGCTGGAGATGGGATTCCACCTCCTTGGGCATGCCGATCTTGATGCCCTCGGCTTCGGCGTAGCTGATGCTCATGGCTTCCGAAAGCCCGGCAGTCAGCTTGTCGCCGCCGATTTCGACGGTCCGGTTCAGGCAGAGATCGCCCTTGTTAAGAATGTTGATGGTGGTGTTGCGAAAGCCCAGGTCCACCAGGGCGACGACTTCCTTGGCAAAGACCTCCGGCTGGGCCAGTTCGAGGGCGTTGATCGGCCCCAGAACCGCGAGGGTGATTTGGTCGGTCACCAGGCCGGCCGCCTTGACGGCCGCTTCCAAGTTGGCCAGCCATTCGCGGCGGGTGCCGCCGACCCAAACTTTGTACTTGGCGGGACCCTTGCCGGCATCGGTGGCGACTTTGGAGGAGGGGGGAACAATGTAACAATCGAAGACGTAATCGCGCAGGTCCTGTTGCAAATAACTCTTGGCGTTGAACTTGAGCATCTGGCGCATGTCGCTGAGGGGGAGCAGGGGCATTTCGGTGCTGCGCAGAACCGAGTCCTCCGAACTGACGGCGAGAGTGACTTGCCGGGTCTTGGGTTCCATCTTCTCCACAATGCTGCGGAGGTGCTCGGTGAGGAGACCCTGGGGAATGCCCTTGTCGTAGGTCGGAGCGTCGGTGATGAGGTAGCGGGAGAGACTGAAGGAATCCTGCACGCGGTCCAACAACACCGCCTTGGTGGCGCGCGCCCCCAAGTCAATGGAGAGAATCTGGGAGCGCTTCTTCACCCTTTTCAGCGAGGGAGATATCATCATGGGGTCTATTTAGCCTCCTTCCATTCTGGAAAGCAAATTGGAATTCAAGGCAGGCATGGCGTTTGGGCGATGTTGGGGCGTCACTGCGCCGGTTTCACAGGCTGCTGCTCTATCCTCTCCACGCGGAAGGAGGACAAGAAGAGATTGAAGACCACGCGGCCTTTGTCGAAGTCCAGGTCCTTGGAGGTGAACATGAATTCGACGATCCCCTCCGGGCAGGCGACAAAGGCGTGGCGCGTCCGGACGCTGTGGAACGGGTCCAGGCTGCGGGTGGTGTCCACAAACCGGGCCGGCCCACACCCGGTGGCGCAACCGGCCACCTGAAGAAAATCTCCGCCGGGATTGGCGGCCAGAGCGTTGGCGCGCAAGAGGTCATCGCCGGGCAGGACGCCGGGGGAATTGGTGGTGACGCGCATGGCAATCGTGATGCTTCCGGTATCTTCGTTGAAGAGGACGGATTGGGTCCCGGCGTCCACCGTGGCGGCGTAGCCGCGGGGCACGCGGGTGACCAACTGCTCGCGGCCGGAGTCCACCACCAGCGTATGAGCGGTGCCTCCTTCGAGCATGACCTCGGAACTGTCGAAGGCGCGAAAGCTGTTCGTCCCGGCGGCGGCCAGGGAGCAGGAAGCAAATATCAAACAGAGGATTTTCATAGTGGCGATGCTAAAAGGAAACCGTGTTCGTCTGGAGAAAAGTCCACGCTCCGCGGTTGACCGAGATGACCAAGGGCATCATCGGCGGCTGTTTGGCGGGATTATTGAAGTTCAGGTCGAAAGCCCAGTTGCGGGTCGGAGGGTTATAGACGGTGCCCGTGCCGGGCCAGGGGTCCGTGGCAACCTGGCTGTTGAACATGCAGACCATCGAGCCATTGTAGGTGAAGGTATAGCCGCTCCAGTTCTCCAGGAAGCGCGGGAAATTCTCCACGCCGCCGCTGTAGTTGTTTCCATCCGATGGAACATTGCCCGTGAGAATAGCGGCGTTGACGGTGTCATTGGCGGCCGTGCGGCTGCCGATGCTGTTGGAGCTGTTTTGCGGGTTCCAGTTGGGAGACAAAATAGTGACGGCATCGGAATAGACGGCGGCAGGGCGGGTCTGGGAAGTGTCGAAAGTGCCCAGGTTGGTCGCGGTGCCGTTGGTGGAGACGTTGTAATTGCCCACGATGTACACCGGGTCGGGAGTGGCGACGCCAAGACCCATCGGAGGCAGGGTCGTGCCGTTGGTGAGCACAACGCCGGCCTGGGAAATGACGTTCCAGTTGGTGATATAGGTGTAATTGGTCACGACGCCGGTAATCAACTGGTAACTGTAACCGTTGATCAACTGATAAATATAGCGTGTGGGGTTGGAGCTTTGCGTGTAGCTGCCGAGGTAAGTGCCGTTGGTCGGCTTGTTGGCGTTGGTGACCAGGAGGGTATTGGTCGAGACGGGTGGAATGAAGGTGCCGGACCCGGGGTAGGAGAGGTGGGGCGTGGTGTTGGTGGCGACTTGATTGGTCGAGTAGCTGACATTGGTGGTGATCACGGCATTGCTGTTAGCCCGCTCATCCGCAATAAAGACGGAATTCAGGTCCCCCGACCTGCCTTTCGCGATGATGGCCGGGCGGAGGCTGTTGTTCGTCGCGCTCCAGGCCGCCAATTTCCCTACATCAATGTCCGCCGTTTGGATGGTGATGCCCTGGCGCTGGTCGTAAAACTGGGTGTTGGCGTTGGTGTTCAGCCACAGGGACCAGGCGGCATTGGAGATCACCGTCGCCTGGTTGTTCAACAGGACGCCGCTGGTCACCGTCACACTGTTGTTGGAAAGAAGGATGATCATGTCCGCCTTGTTGTAGAGGTAATTGCTCCCGGTCTGCGAAGTGGCGGAAGTGCCGGCGGGGGGGATTTGCAGGATGGCGTTGACATTCGCGGCGATGTTGGTCGCCACGCCGGAGGAGTTGGTGCCCACGGGCAGAATCAGCGGATTAACCCCGCTCAAATGGAAGCCGTTGAAGGCCGGGTTGGGGGACGCGTTGCGGCCGGAGGTCGGATCGAGCGGATTCTCCCCCAGGACGATGGCACCGGAGGCGGACACGTCGTTGGAAAAGGTCAGGGTGACGCCCGAATTCGGATCAATGAAGATGCCGCTGTTGCCATGCGTGAAGCCATTGATGGTCATGTTTGCTCCGGGATCAATTTCCATGGTGTTCTGGTAGAAAATGGCGAACTGAAAAATCGGGATCGTCCCCAGGTTGAACTGCTGCCCCACGCAGGCGCCGATATTGTAACCGCCGGGGTTCCTGGCGGTGGAGATGATTTCGTAAGTGGCCGCGTTCATGATCAACCCGGCATAGGGCGGCCCCATCACCACGATATTGGTCGGATTGATCAAGCTGACCACCACCAAATTGGTCTGTCCCGCCCCGGCGGTAAAGCTGTAGTTGCCCCAGTACGGATCGTCGCTGGAAGTCGGGACGATATTGGAATAGCTGGAAAGCTTGGAATAAACGAGCGGCGCCCCGTAGTTTTCATAATCGGTAACGACGGCCGCAAGGGCTTTCTCGGTGGCCGCTTCGGCGGCGTAGCTTGTGGCGTAATACTCATTGCTGCGGGCGACGTTGCTGGCGCCGACATTGGACCAGCCCACGATGCTGGCGGCCACCAGGAGCGCGCCCACGGACAGCAGCATGACGATGGCCAAAGCCCATCCGCCGCGCCGTCGCCGGGAATGGACTGGAGGGGGAAGCAGTTTCATGGTCTCATGCGCGGGGCGATTTTGGTGTTGATCTGGTAAAAATCCACCGGGCTGCCCGGCTCGATCACAATCTGCGGGTTTTGCAATTTTGTGAATGACAGATAGACGGCCACCACCGGGTAAGGCGTCGCGTTGCTCAGGATGTTGCCCAGGTAATCCTGCATCGTGAAAATATAGTTGTCGTTGGTGATGGGGTTGGCCGACACCATCCGGAAGTCGCCGACGGACGTGCCGTCATAGTTGGTGCGGTAGAGCGTGTTGGTCGTGCTGTCATAGTAGTAGAGAACCCAGCTATTGGTGTTGGTGCTGGCATAAATCAGCAGGGCGTTGCCGGCCTGAATGTTGGTGATCCCGGCGTTGGTGAAGCCAGCCAGGCTGCCCGTCCCCACGTAAATCGTGCTCGCCGTGCGGACATCCTCATGGAGCATGCCCATGGTGTGGCGGCTGTCGTCGCTGGTGTCGAGCCAGATTTCGCTGCGGATGTTCATGGCCAAACCCCACAAATTGGTCGAGATGATGGCCGCGAACACCAGCACCAGCAGCGTCGTGGCGATCATCACCTCCGCGAGCGTGAAACCCCGGCCCCGGTCCCTCCGGCTGTTTTGGGACAGCGCCGTCTTCATAGATTGGGGCCGCGCATGACGGCGACGGTGTTGGTATAAGTACCCAGGCCGTTGAATCCCCAGACGCAATCCACCCGGATCATCAGATAGGGCGGATTGTTGGAAATCTGCGTGATCGTGGTGTAATTGGTGCAGGAAACGACATTGGTGATTGCCACCGGCATCTCCAAATTCTTGGTTTCCGCATTGGTCAAGGCCGGGTTAAATATATTGGTGATCCCATAGCTGGGAACCCAATTGGCGAAGATCACCTGCTCGATCTTCCTCATCGCCTGCATATTGGCCGCCAGCGAGCAGGCGGCGAATTGCGACCTGTACGACGCCAGTGAGTAAGTCTTCACGATCCCCGCGCAAAGCAGGGCCGTAATGGCCCCGGCCATGATCACTTCGGCGAGTGTAAAGGCCCCGGCCCCGGCCACTCTTCGTCTCCGGTCTAATGCGTAAAATTTCATGCGACTGTCCAAAAGGCAAACCCCTCGCCAAAACAGCGCCCCTCGCCTATTGCTGATAAAGCAATTACCCTGCCATCCCGACGGCACAACTCCATCGCAACGTCTCTGGCAGGGCGGCGCTGCTGCGCCGCCCAAGATTTCAGGGCAGAGCGCCGGCTCCGCCCTGCCTGGAAGGCGAAGATTTTTGTCCCGCACCCGCAGCCATTTTGAACAAGAATGAGACACAGCGGCCGGGCAAATTCTCAAAATTGGTTCCTTCAAAATTGGCTTTCTACTTGCCGGGTTTCAATCCATCCTTGCGGGGATGACAACGGATTCCAAAAGCCCGCCGCTCTGGCCCTTCCTGCTGGCGGATGTCTTGTTTCTTGGCCTGGCCGTCTTTCTGTTTTGGCAGGGCCACAAGCCGATGCTGGGGTGGGAGGCGGCGGCCATGATTTTCTGCATCGGCGCCGGGGCGTTCGCTTTCCTGTCACCGTTCCTGCGCCGCAGCGCCCACGACCAGACCCTGGCCCAGGCCCAAAAACTGGCCGACGCCGCCGCGAAAATCCAGAAACTGGACGAACTTGCCAGCCAAATCAGCAACTCCACCGCCCAATGGCAGGCCGTCCAGGACGCCGCGGCCAAAACAGCCCAAACCGCCGCCGGCCTGGCCGAAAGCATGGCTTCCGAAGCCAGGGCCTTCACCGAATTCCTGCAAAAAGCCAATGACGCCGAACGCGCCCATTTGCGGCTGGAAACCGAGAAACTGCGCCGCAACGAAACCGAATGGCTCCAAATCGTCCTTCGCATGTTGGACCAGGTCCATGCCCTCTTCCAGGCCGCGTTGCAATCCGGCCAGCCGTCGCTGGGGGAGCAGATCGGCCTCTTTCAAAATGCCTGCCGCGACCTCGGCCGCCGGGCCGGAATCGCCGTCGTGACCGCGCCGGCGGGCGAACCCTTCGATCCCAGGCGCCATCAACTGCTCCACGACGCCGCGCCGCCGGACCACGCGCTCATCCTCGACACCCTGGCGCCGGGCTACACCTACCAGGGCCAAATGGTGAGGCGCGCGCTGGTGCGATTGCAGGAGTCCGCTCCATCCGCAAAAATCGAGGTAAAAGCCTGACTCCTTGGGCACCCCTCTGGAAAAATGGCGTGCTTAACCCGGATATTTCATGCTCCGCACGAAATGCCGACAGTCCGGAGCGCCGGCATCTTGCCGGATTACACCCTCCGAAAGTCCCAAGCCGGCAACATGCCGGCGCTCCGGACCCGAGAGTGTGAAATATCCAGGTGAAGGGGAAGCTGGCTTTCGTTTTGCGTTCATTGGGGCGGTTGACTTAATTGCGCCAGCGGAAAGCCAGATCACGTTTGCGGCCCCGGCTTTGGTCCCCGCCATCGCAAGGGAGATTATGGCGGATTCTCAGGCGAATTCCACGCGGGGTTTGATGCCCAGGCCTTCGGCGACGCTCTTGAAGATCATGCCCAGATTCCGTGCGGTGGGGTTGCCATTCCGGTTGAGCATCCGATGAAGGGACTTTTCGCCCAAGCCGGTTTGCCGCGCCAGGTCCTTGAAACTGATTTCGGCATTGACGAGGTCGCGAAGGATGGACAACCCCTCGGCGGTTTCACCTTCAAGGATGGCGTTAATCGCGGACGCATAAAGCAATCGCGCGAATTCAGGCTCGCGCTTTATCCGTGCGATAATCGTGTCGCTGTAAGGTCGTGTTGTAATCATTCTTCCGGGGGAAAAATGGTGCGCTTAGCAGGACTTGAACCTGCTGTTTTTCCATCTCAGGATTGCCGATTAAGTGTGTTTCGTTGCCTTTCATTGCCCACAACGTTACAGCAATTCTCCTATGAAATCAAGGGTTATTTTGCATCTTTGTGCAGTAATAGGCAGGAAATCTTGTGCAAAACCCGTGCAAGCCTGCTGAATGTGCAAAAACTGTGCAAAATGGGAAGTCGGGCTGGTATTTGTGCAAAAGGTGTGCAAATTCGCGTCGCTCGAACGACGCATCACTTTCCTTTCCACAATTGGAAAGGCGGCGCGGAGCGTGAAGGCCAGCGCGAGCGGAAACGGAGTCCATGAGGGCTTGCCCTCTGGCGCGGGTCTGGGCCGGCGTGAGGCCCGGCGCCGGGGTTTGGGGACGGCGCAAGTCCCCAACGACAGAAAAACGGCTGAACCGCTGCCAGTCCAGCCGCG
>Ga0182027_10012297_pt1 | contig 12030 bp, 10 predicted proteins | sample 712E1DmetaG_FD_121300 | JGI IMG/M metagenome (GOLD analysis project Ga0182027, IMG submission 121300) | Permafrost microbial communities from Stordalen Mire, Sweden - 712E1D metaG (Illumina Assembly) | ecosystem: Environmental > Terrestrial > Soil > Wetlands > Permafrost | place: Sweden...
ACACAGCTCAGGGATCAGCGCTCTTGGGTCGAACCGAGTGTCGCGAAATGGCCTAAGCTGCACATAATCAACGCCCAACTTTTGCGCCAACGCAATCAGCTCCCGCACGCCATCGACGGTCGCCCGATCCACTAAATAGCCGAGGCCGATCGTTATGTGCTCGTCACCAGCCGACCGTGCTGAGGTGAGTCGTTGGACCCCTACGAGAACGGCGTCCCACTCACCGGCGCCGACACCATGCGTATTCGCAAACCCTGCCGGCCCAGCCGCGTCAAGCGATATCCGGCACCAAGTGCAGTCTCGAACAATAGCCTGGGCCGAAGAGGCCGTTATCAAACTTCCATTCGTGATGAGGCCGACGTCCATCCCCAACGCTTTCGCAAGCTCGATTGCAGCTACCGTGTGCTCGTTTCCAAGCGGCTCCCCCCCGCCAGTGAACACCACCGCCAGCACACCCTGGTCCTTTGCTTGCTCCAACAGCGCCCTCACTTGCTTGACGCCGAGGCTTGCTCCCAGTCGAGCAAACCGACAAACACACGAAGGACAGCGATGGTTGCATTCGGTGGTCATGTCTAAATCCAGAACAATTGGAATCGCCTCGCCCGTAGTCTGCCACCGAGCCACTCGATTCAAATGATATATCAGTCTGGTCCCCTCAAATAGTTCCATAACTACTCAGTCCTGCAAGTTCCGATTTGCATAGTGTCCTACTTGTTAACATACTGATCCCATTGCGTCCGTATATGCAACAATACTTCCGCTGGAATAACGTCGCCAGTTGTATCTAAATGTGACACGTAACATAAGGTCGGCACGCCCGTGCTAACCTGAAACGCGGTGTACTCTGATAATGCCGTCACGCTTGGCATTGGCCACCCGTCCATGTCAATTAGCCACTCTCGATTGGCAGCCTTAGCCATCTGAGCTCGAAAGGCCATCATCCCGACAATTGACTCTCGCGTGCGGGAATACGTGTCGCCCAACCTAATCATGTCAATGCAATCGGCAAAGTACGGGTTTGCAGATTGCCCAACGACGAGGGCATCAGGTTTGATCGTCTTCACCGTCTCGTAAAGATACGATTGATAATAACGCATCAACTCAATACCGAATAGCTGTTGCGATCCCGCAGGAAAGACCATCCCAAACACCCCGGGTGTTGCGGCGCAATGATCAATCTTAAGTCCATCAATGTCCGTTCCCTCTTTGCCCAACAGTTGTAATAGTTGGCTAGCGATAGCTTCACGCACGCGGGGTATGGTGATGTCAGGGGCAAGCTTTATCCCGTCAGTGACCGCATCCAACTTCACAAGTTTGCCGGGCCTATTCAACTGCTTACCGCAGGCCGCATAGGAGAACGTGATGCAGTCCTCCTTACACCAACCCTCAGTGTCCCAGGGCGACCACCAGATAAGCACCTTCTTGCCGCGGCCATGAATGTTGTCCACAAACCTACGCATGTCAGGCCAGCGGCCTATGTCGACTATCTTCCGGCCGGCATTGATGAACCACTTGACATCAATAACGAAGATGCGCCAGTTTAGTCGACACTCATCGATCCGTCGTATAAAGTCCTCACAGTTTACTTGCGTGCAGGCGAAATAGCCAGCCGTGTCTTCAGGACGCTCGTTTGGACTTCGGACCCGAAATAGATCAGTCTGATAATACTGGTGGCCCACAGGACAGATTATAGGACCTCTCCACCACGCCTCCTTTTGGGAAGCTGGCACGGGTGTCAGGCCTTCGTTTTCGAGGTGCTGGACGTAGGCGGCCAACGTGGTCGCCTCATTTGGCCCAAAAACCATAACGATCTCTGGAGTGCGAAAAGTACCGCTAACGACACGCGCGCCGCAGCAATTCAGCGACAGCCCGAAATGAGTCCCGCCAACATACTCATAGTCTGAAAACAGATATTCACCTGGCCGAACCGCAAGACCGAGAGAAAGCCATCCGCGTCTATCCCGGTCGCTCACGAGAAAGCACAATATACCGGGATTGAAATAGAAATTGCCACCGCGATAGTCACAAAAATCACTATTCACGCTTATCAACGCCGGCTCAAAGTACTGACTATATTGCTTGTCGTATACATTGGGTTCTGGAGTAAATACTATATCAAAACAAACGGGTGATGCCGTGCTGTAGTCCCTATACGGCGTTTGCTTGTGATCATTAAAATGCACTGTGAAGAAGTCCTCCGTAAAGCAAGATTCCCAGATCCCCTCAAAAAAGTGCACAGTACTCAGAGTGTGGTAACCAGCGACTTCATAATAGAAGGCAACGCGGTCGTCGAACACATCGAGCCAGTACGTCTTGCGCCAAAGGGAACTGATATACTCCAGTTGGAGCTGCACCCGATCAGATAAAGCCCGGCACACCGCTCCGGTCAAGGATACATTCAGGTCTTTCTTGTCCAATGCGTCACATGCTGCGGGAATGAAGAACTTCTGAGAAAACGGAGGAAGCCTGAGGGTGAAGAAGTGAGGATCGCAACGATCATAACGGACGCTAAACTGGTCTGCCGTAATGAGGATCTCGGCATCGCTCTCAATGACGGTTGGCATTTGGTCTCCCTCGCAACTCTTGTCTCGCAACAAGGTGACCTGAACATCCAGTCGGCCAACGGAACATGTCAGTCAGAGTATCGACCGACGCCCATTGGCGATCGTCGCGAACACACCTAGGTCGCATCCGCTGCCTCCTCGACCTTTACGACCCGGTCTATCTGCTCTAGGGCGCCGAGCGGCCGCAGCAGTGGTGGCTTGTAGGAAATACAAAGTGGCACGAGTTGATTGCGGCGAGTATAATTGAGATTCTCGCGATCCCTATACATGACTGGACAGACCACTCTGCCGCGCACACGAGGCAACTCATTAGCGTAATGCTTAGGATACTCCCCACCGTTCGCATTGAACTGAAAGCGCCCGGCGACATTCCATCCAAGAGTAGTGGGTTCGCCAACCATCAGACCACAAGCGTACAGCGGTCCCCCAAGGTCTCCTTTAGTCTTCTCCATGGGCAGGATCAACATCCTGTCCGCAGCATAGGCGACGCACATGTGGTCCCTATAATCGGCCTCTAGTTCGGCAGGCATGCAGTACCTTGGGGGAATGCGCAGGAGCGGGGGTCTTACGTCACGCCTGGCGACGTATTCCCGGAGTGAATGGTACGCCGCATACCACGCGCCTGGCGTAATAATGTCGGGGTGGTGGGTGGTCCGCGCACGGCCGTTATACGTGGCTACGTGAATGTTCAATTCATCAACCGCGGCCGCGACGGAGAACTCATACATGTCAGTGAGATGAGCGATGTTGCGCCGGGATACCGTGTGGGTAACCTTGACCACTAGGGACCTCTCCTTCGCGAGCCGCAGGCACGAGAGGGATTGATCAAACGAGCCGCCTCCCCGAATCGCATCATGAACCTCAGCGCAGTGGCCATCGAAACTGAAGCTGATTGCGTCCATGCTTGCAAATGCAGTGTTGCCAAACAACGCAACGGAAAACGAGCCATTCGTGTCCAGCACAACTTGGTAGCCCAGCGACTTTGCGTCTTCAATCACCTGCGTCAGGTGCGGATGCTTCGTGGGTTCGCCGCCCAGCAGGGTGACTTTTACGGCGCCATGAGATCTTAGCATTTGTAAAATGTCATGTATCTCAGTGACGCTATAAGAGGAACCACTTCGATCGCCGATGAGGCAATGATTACAACGAAAACTACAGCCGTACGTTACATAAAGGAAAAGTTGGCGCAGTCTACCCTCGTAAAAGGCGCTTAATCGAAGGTCCATTTGCATTTTGCGTAATCCGTCTTCGTCAGGCTGCTAAACAAGCTGTAAAGTGCTATCGCCTATAAAGCCCATACCATGGGAATGCATACCTTTTGCTATGATCCGTTTGCGAACTGGCTCTGAGTAAAAATGGGGACATACCTCGTCGGCAAACAACAGGCCGGTGTACGTCAAGTGGATACGACCGTCACTGACGACGATCAGACCAAGCTTCATCAAGGGTTTCAAAGACGGTCCAAAGACTTGGACCGGCGAACAGCCGAATCGGTCTTCAAAAGACGAAATGTCAATACCTCGGTGTTCATGTAATCCGAGCACCATGACTCGTCGCAGTTCTTCATCCACGCTCAGTCGCTCTCCTCGCCACACTGGTAATCGACCGGAGTTGATGTGTTCACAGTAGCCTTCAAGGGAGCACTCGTTCCAGTAGGAATATCGATTAACAAAGGAATATGCTGACACCCCGATACCGAGTAGCTCGTGTTCGTTGATCCCCTGTTTCTCAGTTACATGCTTTTGAATGAACTGTTCTGAGAGTACGAAATTGTGCGAAGCGGTGTGCAAGTACCCGGAACGTCGGCAGCTTTCAACCGCCATGATGTACATCAATGTAGTGGCTGCCTCGGCGGGACAGTCCTGCGTGGCAGTCTTCGCGAGCGCCCCGCCTGGATGGACACGAAGGCGATAGACACTGAGTGACTGGGGTCTCAGTCGAGTCGCATTATTCAATGTGTGCTCCCATTGCGCGATTGTCTGTCCTGGCAGTCCGTAGATAAGGTCGAGGTTAATATTGGTGAACCCGGCAGCCCTGCTGGCAACAACAGCCTTTTCGGCTGTTTTGCTGTCGTGGCGTCTGCCAAGGCGTCTCAGCAGAAGATCATCGAAAGACTGAACGCCGATGCTCAGCCTATTGACCTCACAGTTGCGCAAGACTCGGAGTATTGAGGTGTTTCGGCCGGCGATCGTCTCGGGGCTCGCTTCGACAGATATCTCTACAGTGGCGCCGAGGTCAAAATGTCCTCGAAGGCAGGAAAAGAGGCTTATCAGGTGAGCCCTGCCTAAGCACGTCGGAGTGCCGCCCCCAATCGCGAGAGTCGTGATTCGCGCGGAGGCCATGTTGGGCTGGGCGGTGATGAGGGCCAATTCCTTGCGCAGGAGCGAAAGATAATTGTTGATTGAGATTGGGCTATTCCGTTTCGTGTAGCGCGCGAAGTAGCAGTAGGCACATGTTCCCGTGCAGAAAGGAATGTGTACGTACAAGCCCATAGGGCGGGCAGAAGGCACGTTGGAGGAATCCGCGCGACCGCGCCAGATGGCTTCCGGTGATACGGGCCCAAGAATGCAAGGGGGAGGGTACTGGTAGACGTAGGAATAGCTAAGAGGGTCTTTAAAGAAGCCGCCCGAGCGCAAGCGAGCGAGCGGCAGTTCGTCAAGCCGTGCTGCCGCAGCTTGCATCAGTGGTGTGGGCGCATCGGCCCATGTTCGGAGTCGTTGCAGGAACGGCGACGTACTGGGCGAATCTTCAATCGACATTCTCGCGGCTCCGTTGAATACGGCCCTAGCCTATCAGTCTGCTGAAAGACCGCAGGGTACTGTTTGGGCGTTCAGAACCCGTTTTTCCGTAATCTACTACCTTTGGACTCATTATATAGTGAGGCGGGACTGTTAGGGAAGGCGTAGTGCAGTGCCACGTACGTGAGTCCGATGGCGGTGCGCGCAAGAACTGGGTGGAGCGGCGGCGAAAACAGGCCGAGGCGTTGCGTCGATTAACGCGGCGACACCAAGCGGCGCTGGCGTTCACGGCAAGCGCGACCGAGGCGGAGGGGTTCGGATGCGTGTCTTGGGTACGCTCGGTTCGATCACAGGCGGCGGCGAACCCTGGGTCTTTCACCTGCGGCGGAAGAGACCCGGCGTGCTGCTGTTGCCTAGCGAGCGACTGGACAGCGCGGGGCGGACATCTCGTGGGTGGGGCGTTTTTGGCGTTACGCTCCTGGGCGACGCGGCACCTTGCGCCACACTTGGCAGAGTCACACCGCGTTGCCGGAGACCAACACGCGCTTATCACAGGGCGGGAGCCTGCTGAATGGGTCTGGAAGCGCGCGGGTTTCCCGCAGCGCCGTCCGACATCTTGGAATGTTGCCGGTGCCGCACATCCTCGCCCTTCGCTTCGCCGTCCGCAGATCCTACATCGACCGTTAGGTCTATTATTCAGCCAAACAACCGAGGGCCTGTCAAGTGCAAGAATAATCATGCGCTCGCGGTGTCTGCGCCCGAGGCAGGCCCAGGAACAAACGGTCCGTTGCGCGCGCTCAGTGGCTCCTACGGTAGCGCATGCCAGGCGCATGCGTTTTGCCGAGCACCTGCAACCTGAATACAGTATTGGTCGCGGGGCCGTCGAGACTCCTCATAGGCAAGTTGTTCGTGCTCGCGTGCAGCAAACAGGGAGCGCTTCTGGAACCCGCCCGAGTTCGTCGCCCTCTTTCCCGATTTCAGCATTTCCTCAGTCTGGACTGTGCCGGCTGGACCCAACTCCGGATTCGTTCTCTGGCCCCTTCTTCGCGCCCGGCCGGAATCGGCAGCCCTGACTGGTCGCTCGATGCCGGCCGAAGCCTTCAATTCGAGACAATCGCGGTCCGTTTGGAGCCCACAAGATGGCTTCTGGCGAGACCGCAAAAGGGTCAAGTACCCGATTCCGAAGAATGGGCCTGCCGAAGAATGGGCCTTGCCGATTACCTCGCGGTGTTTTATAAGTAAACGTATACACATTCGTATTTCGCATGATCCAGCTCGGCCGTGTTTGCACCGCCTGTAGTGCCGCAACTAGCGTCGTCACGCGGCCGACGGAGACCGAGGTAGCTGATATGAGCACGGGCGCAGATAGACATGCCATCTTCCCGATGTGGAAGCACATGGGTCTGGAACTGCAGTCTCTATGTAATAGAGACTGCGATTGGTGTCCGCGTCAGATGGACAAGAGTGGTATCAGAAAGACCCCCCATGGGTACTCTGTTGTCCAGGAAATGCCGACTGACAAAGTGCACTGCATTCTTGACCAAGTATACGCCTTAGGGTTTAGAGGGCCCATTCATTTTCATAGCTTATCAGAGCCCCTATTGGACGCGAGATATTTAGCGATTGCGACCCATGCACACGTACAGGGTTTCCTGATTGAGGAAAACACGAACGGCGATATCTTGAGACTCAACACCCAACTTCGAAAACAATTAGACGGAGTCGTCGACCTTTTCAATATCGGCCTTTATGACTGCAAGACTGAAGCGGAAGAATCCACCTTGATGGACTGGTGGCGAAGCGCGTTTACGAAGTCTATAGTTACTTTTTCCCGTATGTCCCTAGGATCCCCGAGGACGAGACAAAACTCATTGTTGTATAATATACGAAGCAAAGATCAACGAGTCCTTGAGTATCCGTGTTTCTCGCCTCAGTACCAGTTGCTAATAAGATATGATGGCGAGGTCGCTCTCTGTTGCGAGGATGACACCAGCGAGTTATCTCTGGGGAATGCGTTTAGGGAACCTATCGAGGATATTTGGTGGTCCCAGAGGCGGATCGATGTTGCTCTCACCCTACGCAAATCAGGCAGCCGGAAGGCCTACCCACTCTGCAAGAACTGCTATGTGTTCTTCGGTTGGGATTAGGAGTTGTTCGCTTCAAGAATCAGTGTGGCCCTTGCAGGCGGCAGTCCACCTCCAAAGTTGCGGTACTGGGGAACCCGGCAGCGACTAGGCGGGCCAAGCCGATAATGGCCGAATGGCTCACGTTAGCGGGCAGAAGGTTCATGGAACGATCGGCCTCCAGGCGAATGCACTCCCGCGTGAAATAATCTACCACGGTGAAGATGCGGAACGCACGTCCGTCGGCCAGTTGGTTGCTGACGAAGTCCATTGCCCAGTCCTGGTTCGGATGAGCGGCTACTGAGCCGGGACTCGCTGGCAGCGAGCTGTTCTCTTCCGCTGTTTGGTCCGTACTTGCAGGCCCCGCTCGGTGTACAGCCGGTAGATTCGTTTCCGCGTTGACGTGCGACGCTTCCCGCTGGAGGACCACGGTTTGCCCGCCGGTATTTATACCGGACATGAGTCGATGCCAGCTCGTCTTCGCAGCGCGTCTTGTGGTTCCCTTCGGCTCCGATGCCGATACCTGGATCGCTGCATCCGAATCAGCGTCGTGGCGTGTCCTTCACTGAGCTGGTAGCATCGCGTGCCCAAAGGGCGGGCTGGCGCGGCACGCGAGGCTTCACAGCGTTCTTGACACGATCTCCCGCAGAATCTGCCGATCCAAAGACAGGTCTGCTACAAGCCGTTTCAGGCGGAAGCTTTCCTCCCGCAACTGCCGCGGCTCCCGCAACTCCTGGAGTCCCATCCCGGCAACTGCCGCCTCTAGGTATAGAACGTTTACTGGCTGAAGGCCAGCTTGCGGCAGATCTCGGCCACTCTTTTGGCCAGCTTCGGCAGCTGCCAGGCTGCCACGATCTGTTCCTCGCTGTGTCCTTTCTTGGGCATTCCACGATCCCCCGCCAGCCACGCCGGCGCTGTTCTGCCCAAGATTACTCCAGTTTCTTTTGGCCCAGTTTTTGGCGTTTGGGTCACCTATAATGGAAGTGTTGTCGTTCTCTTCAACCCCAATGGGCTCGGAGTCAGTAAGCGCTTCTTGAAGCCACTGTAGCTCAAGGGAATGCACTTCTCAGAAAGCGCCGCGTCCACGATATGAACACTGTTGGTGTTGGGGTCGATTTCGGCACTACGAACAGCTCAATTGCGCGAGCCAGCGCCGAAGGCAATGTCGAAGTCGCGCGCTTTCCGTTTTTAGGGAACATCGTCGAGTCCTACCGCTCGCTGTTGTACCTGGACCGGATCAAGGAGCGCGGGGCCACGCGAATCAAATCGTGGAGTGGTCCGGCGGCCATCGAGGAATATCTGGCCGCCGAAACCAAAGGCCGTTTGATTCAATCGCTCAAGTCATTCTTGAGCAGCCGTAGTCTCAGGAGCACCGAAGTGTTCGGGAGGCGAATGACTCTACCGGATCTGATCGCTCGAATCTTAAGGGATCTGCGTGAAAGCGCGGAAAGACAATTTGGAAGCAGAATTGAAAGCGCTGTCGTCGGGCGCCCGGTTTGCTTCGTTGGCGCTGAGAAGGGCGAGGACGACAGCTTTGCCGAAGACCGCCTCCAAGAGGCTTTTGAGGCAGCCGGCTATAGCTCGATAGACTTTCAACTGGAACCTGTCGCTGCCGCGCAACACTACGAGTTTTCGCTGGACCATGACGAACTGATTTTGATCGGGGATTTTGGGGGCGGCACCAGCGATTTCTCACTGCTGCGCGTTGGGCCGACGATGCGGGTGCGAGGGCGAACTCCGGCGGATCTGCTCGGTAATAGCGGTGTGGGAATAGCTGGTGACGCATTCGACGCGAAGATCGTTCGGAACCTTGTATCTCCGGCGCTCGGCAAGGGGTCGTCGGCACGATCGATGAACAAGATCCTGCCCGCTGTTCCGAACTGGATATATGCGAAACTCGAACACTGGCATCACCTTTCCTTCCTACGAACAAGCAACGCCATGAACATCCTGAACGGGAGCAAAGCAACGGCTTTTGAACCGGGTAAGATCGAATCGCTGATCCACTTGATCAAGGAAGACCTTGGATACGAACTCCATCGATCTGTTCAAAAGGTGAAATGCGCGCTGTCAACCGAACCTGTCGCACTTTTCCAATTCTCCGACGGTGTCATTGACATCGAAGCGGCAGTGGATAGGACCGAATTCGAAGAATGGATTGCGGAGGAGCTCGCGCAAATAGAATCGTGCGTCGATGCTCTTATCCGCGGCTCGAGCGCGTCCAGGAAGGATGTGGACCGAGTATTTCTCACTGGTGGTTCGTCGTTCGTACCAGCCGTTCGGCGGATTTTTGAATCCCGCTTTGGCGTTGACCGGATTCGTTCCGGGAATGAGTTCACCTCGGTCGTACGAGGATTGGCGCTGAGCGCTGTTCATCGTTACCAAGCTTCACTTTAGCGACAAAGTGCGGAGCCTCGGCCTGGTACTTTCTGCGTAGCCGGTTGCCATCGCCAGATCCCTGCGTCTATATTGTGGCAGCAGATTCCGCATCCGCAGCAAGTATGGGCGGCGTGTGGCGGCAGCGATGCGCCGAACCGGAGCCCCATGGCGTTTAGGCCCAGGGGAGTGAGCCACTGAAAGTACTCTTATATCCAACTCCACGGTAATCTCTCAGATGGAGAATGTGAGAACCGAACGTAACTACCAGACGTGATAACCGGTTTACTTCCGTCGGAATTGAAGGATCAGAGCATTTTGAAATCTCCGCCTATTTCCGGACACGATGAATTGTGCTACATGTTCGCCGAAGATGAAGCCGAAACACGCGGCAGCAGATCCACTGTCCGGGAATAGCCAATCTGAATCTATGTGTGTTTCGGAAAAGCCTTGGGTTTCCTTCATCCAAGTGAGGAAGTGCGTTTTACTTTGGCTCCATACTGCCCTCTGGTTCCTGAATATCACATCCATCAACTCATCACCATACCCTTCAGGGCTTGCCGACAGACTGAATAACCAGCCACCCGGCCTAACAACTCTCTTCATCTCACGCAAAGCGTCTGAGCGAGCGCCGTAACGTAACTCCCTATCTTCGAGACTCACGACACTCCTTCTATGCCTGCGAACAACATCGTACGACATGAGTGCTGCTATGGCATGGCCCGAAAACGCAATATCCACAGAGTCGTTTGGCAGCGGAATATTAGCTGCCTCTGCCTCCACGAAGGTGATGTTCTTCGTAGTTCCAATCGTGCGCGATCTAATCCGGGCGATATCCAATAATGGCACACACGGTTCTAATGAATAAGCGCCGTCCACCAGCGGGGCCAGCTCAAAAGTAAATTTACCTGTACCGCTTCCCACGTCGATAAGGACTTTGCCACGTAGACTGACCAACTCCGATATGGCACGCCTTACCGTGTGGTTCGAGTCTTGATATACGGCGAATTCGTCGTAAACTTCAGGGTAGCTGCTATAGAGTTGCGACCAGTCATTGTTGACTGTTGGCGGGTAGCGCTTTCCCGGAACTCGACCACAAGGGGCAAGCAACGGCAATTCAGGATCGTTCATGGCTAAGGCACCTAACGTTCGAGACCCATTTAGCCGATCACTGTTGAGCGGAAGCTTGAGGCCTCCGCTCGTTTTGCTAGCTGACGGTCGCGAATGATACCGTCTCGGTCCAGAGGTACCCCTCGTCAAGCCGCGCGAAGTCTGTTCAACAGTACCGACGTTCTTCACTTGTAGCACACTGCCAGGCGCCATGGATGGTGGGAATTGTGCACCGAGGCGGTACCCAGGATACTTCTGATTGGAGGCCTCGGGGATATTTCAAGCGTCAGGATTCTGTCGCCCTTATCTGCGGTGCGCAGGCGCTCTTTCGATCAGGGTTAGGATCGCGGGAAGGAAGGACATACAGAGGGTTTTCCGCGCTCGCCCCTGACACTTGCGGCCAACGTGCAGAGATCGGACGGGGAAACCACGACGGACTTGTACATCTGACGCCTCGGAACGCCTTGAGGTATGAACTGGTTCCCGTATTAACTCGTCGAAGAAGAGGAGTTCGCAATAGGCCACGAGCCGGGACCGCAGGACCGCAGAAGCAGTGGTTCCGGAAGAGCCTGCGGAGGAGTTGCGGCGGGCAAAGGATCTACGGTGCCACGTAAAGTACTCTTCGGGAGTAGGTCGTCCCAATCGAGCTGCAGAACGAATTGATGGTCTTCGTGTCTAAGAACCGGGGACTCGGTGTTTACCGAGGGAGGCCAGCGGGCATCCAGGAGGTGACGCCTGCGTGATCAATGTGTCACCGGCTGCGGACTCGAGTCGCTCCCGCTCGAACCGGCCTAACCACCTTGGGAAGCTGGCTGTTTAGCGTAGAGCGTACGCTGCCTGCTGACAGTGAGTGTGCTTAACCATTAAGATCCCGAATTGCGTGTAAAGACGCTGGGTTTTGGACGCATAATGTTGCCAAAGCGGCAACATCATGCGTCCAGTCACAATGACAGGCCGCGAAAAGGAGGCTAGATCAATGGCCAGGCTCGCCGCAAAGGCCCGCTGTAATTACTACCCGCTTCCGGACCGGGAAGCGGAATTGATTCGAAGTTGCCTCACATTTCCCGACCAACCATTCTCTGCACTGGACCCTTGCGCCGGCGAAGGCCGGGCCATGGC
>Ga0182027_10012298_pt1 | contig 12030 bp, 14 predicted proteins | sample 712E1DmetaG_FD_121300 | JGI IMG/M metagenome (GOLD analysis project Ga0182027, IMG submission 121300) | Permafrost microbial communities from Stordalen Mire, Sweden - 712E1D metaG (Illumina Assembly) | ecosystem: Environmental > Terrestrial > Soil > Wetlands > Permafrost | place: Sweden...
AAAAGCCCCGGCCTGTAATTATTTTTTTCCCTAGGTAAGAAAAGATGGTGCAGAAAATTAATCATACCTATTATTCATTATATACTGGTTCTTCCAATTCGCCAACTTGCTTTTTGTTTACGGGAATTTTTAATAGAAACGATAAAGCATTGGCAATTGCTATCCCCACTCTTAAACCCGTAAACGAGCCTGGACCCTTATTGACTTCTACTTTTTTGATTTCTTCTATTTTTGTCTGATTCCTGTGCAATAATTTATCAACCGCCGGTAAAGCTGCTTCCGATCTTAAAAAGGTCGAGTCTTCAACCAGCTTATCTTCTTTACCGTCAACCTCCAGACCGATTGATATTTTTCGATTGTCGGAGGTATCAATCTTTAAAAGATTAACCATACTTACATCTTAACTGTTACCACCCCTTGACGCAAAATTTCCCACGGAGCTTTTGTACAATCGACAACCGTTGAAGTTTCTCTTACCAGACATTCTCCCTCAATAACATAATCTACTAATGAAATTAGCTCCAGGCTTAAATCTTTAAATTCAAAAGGCGTATTTTCTCCATGAAAATTTGCCGACGGTCCCAAAACCGGCACTCCAACCTTAGTAATAATATCTAGAATAACCGGATGATTAGGCATTCTGATACCGACTGTCTTACCGCCGCCAGTAACAAGTGAGGACACTTTATGCAGATTGGCATTAAGAATTATCGTAAGAGCACCGGGCCAAAACGGATTAATTAATTTTTTTAAGACTTCCGACGGAATCTCGACGACATAATTTTTAGCCATCTCAATGCCGTTGACCAAAACCGGCATCGCTTGGGCGATTGGCCTTTTACGAAGCTTGAACAATTTTTCTGTTGCCTTCTCGTTATCAATCCGGCAACCGATTCCAAAAGCGGTGTCGGTTGGGAAAATAACAATTCCCCCTTGATTCAAAGCCCTGACTGCATCTTCAATTTGCTTATTCATATCTTTCGATAGTTATCTTCCGCTTATTATCTCCAAGATATTCAAGTTTAACATCTATCCTTTTCTTGGGTAGCAATTCGCCCATTTTTTCTGCCCATTCCAAAGCAACGATATTATTTTCATCTTGAATAATTTGATCAAGCCCGATTCCTAAGAGGTCATGTTTACTTCCGGTCCTATACAAATCAACGTGGTAAAAATTCCCCTTAGGCAATTTATAATGCCTTAGAATTATAAAAGTCGGGGAGATAATTCTTTTCTCTATACCTAAGCCTTTTGCCAACCCTTGGATAAAAGTGGTTTTCCCGCTACCTAAATTACCATAAAAAGCCAAAAAATCTCCGCCTTTAAGCTTTTTAGAAAAGCTTTCGGCAAAAGCCAGAGTAGCTTCCTTATTATTGGTTATGATAATTTCTTCATTCATCTAAATTTTTCTTTCTTAAATTCTTAAGATAGGGATAAGCAAATACTATAACATAAGGGGCAATTCTTTTTTGTCTTATTTAATTATAAATCCTTGCTTCGACAATTACTAATCCTGAATAATGATCGTTCAACGGAACGTTCATCGCTCCCTGGTATAATGGGTCATTAATCATAAAAGTTCCATCACCGTTCACGGACCGCAGTACGACCCAATGGTCGGCAATTGGGCCCCCATCATAAGATAATCCCGCGATTATAGAATTTCCGGCATTAAGATCGCTCTTTAAATCATCAAGGGAGGGCATAGAGACATCTCTGGCTGAATGTCCATTAGCAGAAGGCCCGGGTAAGTTAAAATACGCACTTCCGCCTGCAAAATTACTTACGTTAGCGGCGACATCTGCAGGCGTTACTGAACCACCGTAATGAGATACTACCATCGCATACGAGGTCAGTAAACAACCGACATCCCATATTTGCATGTTTGATAGCCCTATAAAATTATTCCCCCAGTTTGCGTCGCGCTGATTATAATATTTCCCCCACCCATCGGATAAATCTTGATGAGGAATACTTTGTCCCCCGGGACCAACTCTAGAACGTGCAAAATTCTGCAAAGCCGACAATTGAGCTTGGTATTGGGCTATCTGAGCTTCCGTAGTTGCCAAAAGCTGTTGTTGGACTTGTTTCTCCTGGTCTAGCTGATTCGTTTGGACTTGCAGCTGTTGTTGTAAATCCGCTAGCTGTTGCTTTTTGTCTTCAAAAATATTTTTTTGATTTGCATAATCTATTTTTGCCTGCTGCGTATCGTAGATTAGCTGTTTATCATGTGCTTGCGCCAACTTTAAATAGTTCAGTCTGGTGAAAAAATCCGAAGCCGTGTTGGAAGTTAATAAAATTTGCACCGGTTGAATTGTTCCAACTTCATAAGTCGCAATTATTCGATTAATAAGAACGTTTATTGAAGTGTCCAAAGTGCCTTGAAGAGAAGTTATTTTCTTAGAAGTTGTATCGATATCTAACGTCACACTGGTTATTTGTTCCTGCGTCGCTTCGATTTTGTACTCCGTTAACTGTATTTGGTTGCCGATTAATTCTATCTGCGAAGAATATGTTTGCTTTTGGCCTTGTAACTGACTAATCTTACTTTGAAGATCACTTATCGCCTGAGAGTTATCGGGAGCGGGAGTTGGAGTAGGAGTTTCTGTTTGCGAATAAGCAATACCGACACTAACTGATAGGAGAAGCGTTGCGAAAAGTAAGAAAACTATTTTTTTTATTGCAAACTTCATAAATCATACATTCTGAATTGATAAAAGCTATTTTGAATATCTTAAGACTGCCAAGAAACTTGATATTGCTCCTAAGAAAACAGCGAATACTATTTCCAGTCCCAAAAGGATCAATAAATCAGTATCAGAAGCCGGCAGAACGGGAATTCCTTTTAGAAACGTCTCCAAAAACGGAGTTGTATACAAAAGTCCTGCTGTTGCGATGGCCCAACCGACAACCGCACCAAATATTCCATAGAGAATCCCCTCGGTTAAAAATGGCCAACGGATATACCAATTGGTTGCGCCAATCAGCTTCATTATTTCGATATCTTCTTTTTTTTGGGAAATTTTTATACCGACAATTGTGGCCATAATAAAAATTGAAACTAGAGATAATAAAACGATTAAGACAATTCCGATTTTTTTAATCGCGCTTGTCCATGTAGTTAAGGTCGAAACGACATCTTTTTGATAGATTACATCCGAAACGATTGCTGATTTATTGAGCATATTAGAAATCGTTCCCATATCTTCGATTTGAACGGTTGAAATCTCAAACGAAGCTGGCAGAACGTCTGCCGTTACCAAATCCAAAAGCAGAGGATCATTTGCGTTCTGCTGTCTGTAAATTTTGAGCGCGTCGTCTTTGGAAACAAATTTTATTGCTGCAATTTTACCTGTCGCCTGCAATTGGTTCTCCAGCTTGTTGATGTCTCCCTGACTGGCTTCGTTCCTAAAAAAGGCTGTTACCTGCGGTTTTGATTCAAAATAATTAATTACTTTTGATGACCCGACTAAAAGAAAGGTGAAAAACGAAATCGCCAAGAAAGTCAAGGTCATGATTAGAATTGCCGCCAAAGCCTGATAAGGCGACCTTCTGATGTTTTTCCAAGCTGTTTTTGCGAAACTCATTCTCTTTCCTCCTCTACTTTTTCTTCTTTTTTATCTTGATGTTTTCCTGAGATTCTTTTCCCTTTTTCCTCATCAACTATTTTCCCTTTTTCAATATGAATAATTCTCTTACCTAAACTTTTAATGACATCCCGGTTATGCGTCGCCATAATAATTGTTGTGCCTCTTTTGTTAATATCCGACAATAATTTAACTATTTCCCACGAGGTTGCGGCATCCAAATTCCCCGTCGGCTCATCCGCTAAAAGTATCTCAGGAGACAAAACCAACGCTCTGGCAATCGCTACTCGCTGTAGTTCTCCGCCCGAGAGTTGAATAGGAAATTTATCTTTGTGTTCGGTTAATCCTACCAACCCCAAGACAGAGTCGACTATTTTTGCCGCTTCCTCATCGCCGGCTCCCGCTACTTCAAGCGGCAACAATACGTTCTCAAAAATAGTCCTATCTAAAAGTAATTTTAAATCCTGAAAAACGACGCCAACATTTTTTCTTAAGGTTGGCAGTTTATTTTTCGGTAGATGAACGACGTCCCATCCGTTAACCAGAATGTCTCCTTCTGTTGGTAAAGTATCGCGGATTAGAAGTCTGAAGATGGTCGTTTTCCCGGCGCCTGTTGAGCCAACCAGAAAAACAAATTCCCCTTTTTCAACATTTAAGGAAACCTCTGATAATCCAAAAACGCCGGTACCGAATTTTTTAGAGACTTTGTCAAGCTTTATCATTACAGAACCTGAATTCTTCCTACATCCATTAGCCAGCCTGCATGCTGGGCCTTTTGGGTTGCGCCCCAAACTTTGATGTTTTTACCGACAAATTGAGATAAATCTACTGAAGAAGAGGTAAGATAAACGTTTTGACTGTCCCCGCCCGGTCTTACTAAATGAAACGCTCCCTCGCCGTCAATGCCTCCTTCCTGAAGCGTGCCGGAAGCAGTATCCTTAAATGTGGTAGTATCATTTGAACCAATAATTGTACCCGCAGCGACTGATGAACCACTGGAAACTGTGCCGGTTTTAATATTTTTTGTTGAAAGAGTATTGAATTGAGATGCTAAGAAACCACTTAAAACGCCCACGACAATAATACCAATCAGGATTGCGATTACTTTAGGCGTGAATGCGCTTTTAATACTGTCTGAATTAAAATCGCGGATTAACGGTTGAGTTTGATTTGGATTTTGTTTTTCAACCTGATCTATTTTTGCATCCATTTTACATTCACCTCCTCTATTAAGTAAACCATATTTTACTGCATTTGGCAACCACCCCAAGCTATAATTTCCTTAATTCTTCATCGATAAAAGCGTCCAAATCGCCGTCGAGCACCGCTTCGGCATTACCGGTTTCATAATTCGTGCGGAGGTCCTTGACCATTTTGTAGGGATGCAGAACATAGGAGCGGATTTGGTTTCCCCAGCCGGGCGTTTTATAACCGCCTTTCAATTTCGCTTCCTCTTTTTTTCGCTCTTCTTCCTGCAAAAGCCACAATTTTGCCCGCAAGATTTTGAGAGCATACTCGCGGTTTTGTCCTTGATAGCGCTGGGCTTGAGCCGTTACGACAATTCCCGTTGGAATATGTTTGAGTCTAACGGCGGTTGAAACCTTGTTCACGTTTTGCCCACCATGCCCGCCGCTTCGGTAAAAGTCCCAATCCAAGTCTTCGTCTTTTAATTCAATTGCCGCGCTTTCCTCGATTTCCGGCATAACTTCAACCAGCGCAAATGAAGTCTGCCTTAAATTGTCGGCGTTAAACGGCGATTGCCTTACCAGTCTATGAACGCCTGCTTCGCCTTTTAAAAACCCGTAAGCGTAATCACCAACAACTTGAACAGTGACGCTTTTCAAGCCCGCTTCTTCTCCGGGAGTTTCCTCAATTACTTCGTGCGCCCAGCCTTTTTTGTCGAAAAACCGCGTGTACATACGGTAAAGCATGTTGGTCCAGTCCATTGCTTCAACTCCGCCCTGCCCGGAGTGCAACTCCATAATTGCCGAGCCGCTATCATAATTACCTGCAAAATACAGCAGCACTTCCAACTCATCCAATAGCTTTTCCGCTTCCTCAGAATTGCCTGCCGTTGAAAGTTCGGTAAGTTTTTCTATCTTGGCCACTTCATTTTGGAGCTTTGATAATTCTTTCATTTTTGCGGAAGCGTTTTGGTGATCTTTCCAAAAATCCGGATGCGTGCTTTCGGCTTCAATTTCCCGTACCTTTTTTCTTTTTTCTTCAATGTCAAATTTTTCGATTACTTTTTTAATACGACCGTTTAATTCTTCCATAATTAAAAACTGTTACAAATCTGCTGACAGGTTGTCTTAACTTGATTCTTCGGATAATTTTGCAAAGCTTTTAAATCGTTAATTACTTTTTGCACCTGGGGCGAAGAGGAAGCAATTTCGACTAAGTTTACGTTTTGCGCTTCCGTCTTTAGATTATCCAATTGATCCTGAACATTGTTTTTGATATTTGGAACTATTTCTGTCGCCACTCCTTTAACATCGGGCTTTACTGCTGGGATTGAAGGCTGAACGCTTGTTCCTAAAATTAAATTTCTACCTTCAAAACCAATCCCAATCAACGCCACAGCCGCAATTATGAATAACAATATCTTTTTCTTGTCCCACTGTAATTCTTCCTTGGGGGCTTCTTTCATGAAGTAATTGTAGATTAATCCATAGGTGTTTTGCAATCTTTTTTCATGCTATAATAATTTTACTTATGAATCTTTTGCAGGCACTGATTATGTCCGCCGTTGAAGGCATTTCGGAATTCCTGCCGATTTCCTCTACCGGCCACATGATTTTAGCCGCCGACATCTTGAAAATTGCCCAAACCGGTTTTGTCAAAGATTTTGAAATTATTATCCAGCTCGGAGCAATACTGGCAATCGTAGTTTTGTATTGGAATAGTCTTTTTAAAAGTGCTGAAGTCTGGAAAAGGATTATTGTCGCCTTTATTCCGACCGGAATCATCGGTTTACTGCTTTTTAAAATCGTCAAGAACTATTTACTCGGAAATTTGTATATAACTTTAGTCTCCCTTTTTGTTGGAGGTATAGTTTTGATTGTATTGGAGTTGATTTACAAAGAAAAAGAACACCATATTGACGACATTGCCAAGATGACTTTGCCGAAAGCTTTCGTAATCGGCCTTTTCCAATCAATTGCGATTATTCCCGGAGTTTCCAGGTCTGCTGCAACCATTGTCGGTGCTTTGTTTTTGGGGACTAAAAGGAAAGCGGCGGCAGAATTTTCTTTTATCTTAGCTGTTCCGACCATGTTGGCCGCCACCGGTTTGGATTTAATCAAGACTAATTTCTCATACTCTTTGAGTGAATGGATTATATTAGCAGTCGGCTTTTTCGGCGCATTTGTAGTGGCTTTAATTTCGGTAAAGTTATTTTTGCGATACGTACAACGCAATAATTTTATAATTTTTGGTGTTTACCGGGTAATCGCGGCAATTCTTTTTTACCTGATTGTTCTAAGATAATCTAGTTTTTCTTAGCCTCTTCGATATCCTTTAGCAATTCTTTCTTTAGCTCCCGTAAAGACCGGTTTATTTTTTCTTCGGCATCTTGAATCTTGCTTAATAAATGACTCCAAGTCTGATCGTGATTATCGACCACCAGATTTTTGAGGAATACTTTTTTATCCCCTTCGGAGAGCTCGGGCAGAATAGTATTGATAATAGTAGCGTGAATATTTGCTTCTGCCAATGAGATTAAATGATTACGCTCTTTATCCGGTAAATCCATCTCACTAATGCTTACGTAGATTTCGTTTATTTCAATCAGATGACTGTAAAAATGTTTACCTTTCATAATTTAATATGAAACCGGACCCAAAGGAATTGTATCATTTGGATCATCGATAAAAAAATATAAAACCGGTCCTCTTTGCGAGCCGTCAAACCTTTCCAAATAGCTCATCACCTCAGGCGATCCGCCCAGTTGCTTTTCAGTCCAGGGAGACGGACCGGCATCGGCAATATCTGCCACAATAGCTTTGCCGTTTTGCGGATTAACCACCAGCATTTTGCGGTATTTAAAAAAATCCGTATACTCTTTAGGGTTCGTGTCAAAACCGGGAGACAGAAAAGTCTGTACGGCGATATAATATTTTTCCCGGTCGATATCTGTTTGTGTTAGAGTACTTGATGAATCCGTAAAGTATCCCCAAGCCCCCAAGCCTGGCGTCATCCCATATGACCAATATTTATCCGCCTCCGCTGGATTATTGAAATGGTTAAAAATATTATCGCCCGGATATAAAGGCAAATGTTGCTCCTGACCAATCAGGCCGTAAGTCGCATTGAGCCTTTTGCCGTCCAGCTCCGCCGAAACCGGTATCCCAAAATCTCTGGCTAAAATTTCGCTGACGTTTTTTTCTTCATCCGAACTTAACGGGCGAACATCGCTGGGCAGAACATTTCTTAGGTCATAAACTAAGAAAACTTTTCGGTCGATTGTTTGAGAGATTTGAGCACTGGTAGTAGATAAGGCGGGAATTTTTGCGGCGGCAGGAGATACCAGTAAAAAGATGCTGGCCAGTGAACCGACAGTCAGTTGCTTTGAATTATCCACCAACCATTGAAAAGCGTCTTTATGCTTACTGAAGATTTCACTCTGGAGATTTCTATGACGGTTCGTCCACTTTTCGGCGAGGAATTGATAATGAGGGCTTCCCTTTTTCTTGGGCATACCTAAATCATAGCAAATCGAGGATAAGAAGCAAAACTAATTCGGCTTCTATCTAAGCTTTAGTCTTATCTATTTCAATTTCTGAAGAAAACTTGTTAAGCCACTGATAAAATCCTTTAATGGCTTCTTTTTCCAAATTAGGTGCCATTTTTTTATTATATTTACTTTTAGATGCATTACTCTTAATGAGATTAGCTTTGTTATTTCGCAATAAAGCTAACGCTTTTATTAAGATATCTGTTTGTACTTCTATTTGACGAAGAGCTATGTCAATAATGTTATCGTCCGGATATATCTTTAATTTTTCCTTATAGATAATTATCCCGCTATCAACGCCTGAATCTATAAAGTGAGCCGTGTTTCCGGCAGGCTGATTTTTGTATATACACCAAAGAAGAGTATCTAAACCTCTTGTTTGGGGTATTAAACCCGGATGAATATTAATTATGCGATTTCGGGCTGCATCTATTACCTCTGATTTTAGTATTCTTGCTCCTGAAATAATATAAAAATGAACAGGATGTTTTTCTAGATATTCTATTGCCTCTCTTGAATTGTGAGGAAGAATTATATATGGTATTTTTAACCTCTTGGCAAGTAAACTTGGCGCAATTAATCCTTCATGGCGCGGATTAATTCTGATACTTCCTTTGGGAATATTAAGCTTCTGCCAAGGCGCTGCAATGATATAGTCTATCACGTAATCTTCAGCTATTAAGCGTAATATAAAATCTTGAGTCTTTTTGTGTGGAAAATCATAAGCAAAAAGCATTACATGATTTTTCCGGCTACTATTCATAAGATTTTGTTTACCAAATTATACACTTATTTGTCAAAAAATATTATTTCAAACGCCTTTTTGACTCACATCTTGAGCTGTAACGAGGACAGATAATAAGTTAATTGGGATAGTGACAATTTTTATATTTAACTGGAGAACCGTCTGGTTTTAACTTTCCGCACCAACACGGATCATTTCGCCCCAATTTCTTTTTATCAATAATTGCTGACGAACTACCGTTGTTTGGCTTCTGAACACTTGAGGAAACTTCGGCGCTGGCATTTCCGCCGGCCGGTTGGGCAACCATGTGTTGATGCTCCTGCGGCATGTCCGGAGGCGCTTGCACTTGAATCTTAAAAATGCGGTGCACAACTTCATCATCAATGGCATTAATTAATTGTTCAAACATTTTGTACGCTTCGTTTTTGTACTCAACCAGCGGATCTTTCTGCCCATAGCCTCTTAAGCCAATGCCTTGTCTTAAATTTTCGATTGCATCCAAGTGATCCATCCACAAGTTATCAATTACCGAAAGAAGGACAAACTTTTCCACCTGGCGCATTAGTTCAACGCCCATTTGTTTTTCTTTGGTGTTATAGATATCATCCGCTAAGCTATTAAGAAAATTAATTTTTTCCTCCATCGAGCTAATCTGCTCCAACTGGCTGATAATTTGTTTAAGAGAAGTTTCATCAAAGGGAATAATCGTTGAGAATTTTTCGACCATTTGCTCAATGGGAGAATTTTCCGCAGGGTTTGCCGAGTACATTGTTACAAGGGCGGCAATTGAGGAGTGAATTTTTTCGAGAATTTCTGTTTTAAGATCATCTGCTTTATTGTCTGTCTCTAAAGTTTTCTTTCTGCGGCTATAGATTATTTCTCTTTGTTTATTTAAAACATCATCATAATCGACCAGATGTTTTCTGATGTCGAAATTATAACCCTCAACTTTTATCTGCGCCTGCTCAATTGCTCGGGAAACCAAAGGATGTTGTAATGGCACATTTTCCGGCATGTTGAAGCGTGTCATCAGCCCCGAAATTGTGTCTCCGCCGAAAAGCCGCATGATTTCATCGTCCAGTCCGACAAAGAATTGTGACAATCCCGGATCGCCCTGTCGACCGGAACGGCCCCTTAACTGATTATCGATTCTTCTTGATTCATGCCTTTCGGTACCGATAACATATAATCCGCCGGCGTCTAAAATTTCCTGGTGTTTTTTCTCCCAATCCTTTAAACCCTTTGCATCTTTCGGCGGTTCTCCTCCCAAAATAATATCGACACCTCTTCCTGCCATGTTGGTAGCAACCGTCACCGCGCCTTTTTCGCCGGCCTTGGCGATAATTTCGGCCTCCCGCTCGTGGTTTTTAGCGTTTAGGACTTCATGCTTAATCCCTTTTCTTTTTAGAAGCTCCGAAACAATTTCATTCTTCTCAATCGAAGTCGTACCGACTAGTACCGGCTGACCTTTGGCATGGGCTTTTTCGATCTCTACGGCAACGGCCGAGTATTTTGCCGGAGCAGTTTTATAAATCGCATCCGCTTTATCTTCCCTAATCATCGGCCGGTGTGTTGGAATAACGACAACATCTAATTTGTATATCTTGTGGAATTCTTCGGCTTCGGTAACCGCGGTTCCCGTCATTCCGGCCAAACGCTCATACATCCTAAAATAATTCTGTAAGGAAACCGTTGCCAGAGTTTTTGATTCCCTTTGAATCGGTACATTTTCTTTGGCTTCAATTGCCTGATGCAGACCTTCGGATAATCTTCTGCCAACCATTAACCTACCCGTAAACTCATCAACTAAAATTACTTCGTTATCTTTAACGATATAATCTTTTTCTTTGTGAAAAAGAGTTCTGGCTTTTAATGCCGCTTCCAAATGATAGACCGTGTCAAAATCTTTTTCGTAAATATTGGAAATCCCGAACATTTTTTCGATTTTCCCGATACCGTGATCCGTTAAGTGAGCCGTTCTTAATTTTTCGTCTATTTTATAGTCGATTTCCGGATTTAATTTATCAACTAACTTAGCATAGTCGTAATATTTTTGGGCCGGTGCTTCATCGGGAGCGGAAATGATATGCGGCGTTCTGGCTTCATCGATTAACACCGAGTCAACCTCATCAACCACGGCGTAATAGAATCCGCGCTGGACTAGACTTTGAGCATCTTGCGCCATGTTGTCACGTAGATAATCAAAACCAAACTCTGAATTTATGCCGTAGACGACATCGGCCTGATAAGCTTCTTTTCGGGAAACCGATTTTAAATGTGCCAGTCTTTCGTCGTGGACTTCTTTGTTAACAAATTTTGGATCATAAAGAAAAGACTCTTCACTAATCATTGACGAGGTTGATAATCCTAAGAAATGGAAAATTGGTCCCATCCAACCGGCATCACGTCTCGCCAAATAATCGTTGACGGTAACCAGGTGAACGCCCTTACCGGTTAAGGCGTGTAAATAAAGCGCGGGTGTTGCGGATAAAGTTTTTCCTTCTCCGGTTTTTTGCTCGGCAATTTTTCCTTCCGAGAGAACAATCGATGCCATCAGCTGCGCGTCAAAGTGTCTTTGTCCGATTGTCCGGTATGCCGCTTCGCGGACCAAGGCGAAAGCTTCAGGAAGAATATTTTCCAGCGGTTCTCCCTCCTTGACTCTTTCTTTAAATTCTTTGGTTTTCTTAGGGAAAGCTTCATCTTTCAGCTTTTTGGTTTTTTCTTCCCAGGAATTTATTTTGGCAACAATTGGAGACAACCTATTAATTTCTTTTTCGTTTGAGTCAAAAAATTTACCTAAGATATTTAACATAGGTTAATTTTAGCACAATTCGGACACGAAAACCCCGCCAAAAGGCGGGGTTTTACCAATTGATCAATTGGTAATGCTCCAAATAGCTTACCAACTATTTCTTCTTCTTCTTTTTCTTTGCCATGGACAGAATCACCTCCTTAAATAATTT
>Ga0182027_10012301_pt1 | contig 12029 bp, 6 predicted proteins | sample 712E1DmetaG_FD_121300 | JGI IMG/M metagenome (GOLD analysis project Ga0182027, IMG submission 121300) | Permafrost microbial communities from Stordalen Mire, Sweden - 712E1D metaG (Illumina Assembly) | ecosystem: Environmental > Terrestrial > Soil > Wetlands > Permafrost | place: Sweden...
CCAGCAGGCCGGCATTCGTCGGAGTGGCGGCGTCCGGCTTGGACGGTGACATCAACACGACGCGCGCCCGGCGCGACGCGCTGCGCGGCAACGCGGCGATGGTCAGCAAAACTTGATTTACCGCGCCGAGCCGGTTGGGGCAAACGACCATCGGCGTGGCCCGCAATGCCGCGATGAGTTTGCGCGAGTCAAGTTTCTCGCCGAGCGGACTGAGCAAACCGCCCGCACCCTCAATCAGCACCACCTCAAAACGTTTTTGCATAGCGCGGACGTGCGCGAGCATACCGGCGGGCGCGACCCGTTTGCGTTCGCGGCGGGCGGCGAGCAACGGCGCCATCGGCGCGCGAAAATGCCAGGGATTGATTTCGTCGAGCGTGAGCGCGCCGTCCGACGCGGCGTGAAGCGCGCGGGCGTCGGCGCGATTGCCGGAGCAAACCGGCTTGAGCGCCACGGCGTTGACGCCGCGTTCCCGCAAGTGGCGCGTCAGCAGCGCCGTCAGCACAGTCTTGCCAACGCCGGTGTTTGTACCGGTGATGAAGAAGGTCGTTCGCTTCATTCCGGCAACATCAAAGCGGAAACACCGCTGACAAGCCATCAAAACCATTGACGGACTCGGCGAGGTTCATTTATCTTAAACGGCTCGCTGACCAGCGGGAATTATTGTGAATATCACCATCGAAAATCTGGCGCCGTGCAAAAAATTGCTGCGGGTGGAATTGGACGCGAAGGCCGTGGATGAAGCCTTTGACGCCGTCACCAAGGACTTTCAGAAACAGGCATCGCTGCCCGGCTTTCGTCCCGGCAAGGCGCCGCGCAACCTCGTGCTCAAAAAATACGAGGCGGACATCAAAGTTGAGGTCAAACGCAAGCTCATCGGCGATTCGTACCGCAAGGCGCTGGACGAGAAAAAAATCGCCGTGATCGGCTACCCGGACATCGAGGAAATCCAGTTTGGCCGCGGCCAGGCGCTGCAATTCGCCGCCACCATCGAGACCGCGCCGGAATTTCAACTGCCGGAATACAAGGGCCTGCCGGCCAAACGCGAGGCGAAATCCGTCACCGCGGCAGATGTGGACCGCGCCATCGAATTGCTCGCCCGCCAGCACACGAAGTTTGAGACAGTTGTGCGCGAACTGCGCCGGGGCGACGTGGCGGTGGTGAATTACACCGGCACCTGTGATGGCAAACCGATCACCGACACCGCGCCGACGGCGAAAGGTTTGACGGAGCAGAAAAATTTCTGGGTGGATGCCGCGCCGGAAGCCTTCATTCCCGGATTTGCCGATCAGATCATCGGCGCCAAGGCGGGCGACCGACGCACGGTGAACGTGGATTTCCCCGCCGATTTTGTAACGAAACAACTCGCCGGCCGGAAGGGCGTGTTTGAAGTCGAAGTCGTCGAGGTGAAGGAAAAGATAATGCCGGCGATTGACGACACCCTCGCCAAAAAATACGACGCGGAAAACCTGGCCAAACTCCGGGAAGGCGTGCAGCGGGATCTGGAGAATGAATTGAAGTATTCGCAGGCGAAAGCGGTCCGCGGCCAGATCATCCGCGCGCTGCTCACCGCCACGAATTTTGATTTGCCGGAAACCGCCGTCGCGCACGAAACGCGCACCGTGGTCTATGACATCGTGCGCGAGAACAGCCAGCGCGGGGTGGCGCGCGATTTGATTGAGAAGCAGAAGGATGAAATTTATACCGCCGCGACGCAGAGCGCGAAGGAACGCGTGAAATTGTCATTCCTGATCCAGCGCATTGCCGAGAAGGAAGCCATCCAGGTGTCACAGGACGAGGTTTTGAAGCGCGTGCAGTCGCTGGCGATGGCGTATCAGATTCCGCTGGGAAAATTCCTCAAGGACCTGCAGAAGCGCAACGGCGTGGTGGAGCTTTACGACCAGATCGCGCACGAAAAAGTGCTCGCGTTCCTCGAACAAAACGCCAAAATCGAGGAAGTCCCCGCGGTTGCCGCGAAGGCCGGTTGAGCAATGATGGGACGGCAGCCCTGGCGCGGCGCGGGGTTTATTTGAAGGCGCGAGCCATAATTAACCAAATGGTTACCTTTGGGCGCGCCGGAGCGTCTTAAGTTAGATGAATTTCGGCACAGGCAGCAAAATTGGCAGCATCATGAAAAGTTACAGCGTTCTTTTGGTTTTCATTCTCACGGCTTGTTCGGCCGTGGCACAGACGGATACAAACACCATCGTCGCGCCGGCGGAAACCAATGCGCCCGCCGCCCCATCAGCCACCAATGGAGTTGCCGTTCAAACGGACACAAACGCCATCGTCGTGCCGGTCGAGACCAACGCACCAGCCCCGCCCTCAGGCACCAATGCCGCCGCCGGGCCAGCGGGCATGAGCGCATTGGACCCGGTCGGCCTACACGACACCAATGCCGCCGCCGGGCCGGCGGGTATGAACACAGCAACGCGCGCCATGTCATTGGAAGATTGCATCCAGGAAGCCTTGCAGCACAACCTCGACGTGCAAATCTCGCGCTTTGACCCGCAAATTCAGCTTTTCAACGTGCGCGCGAGCTATGGCGCTTATGACCCAACGTTTGATTTCACCGCCACACACCAGCGGAATAACAACGGTGCGGAGTTTCAAAGCGGCCTGCCCGTGCCGGCCAACACTTCCGATCAGAACACGTTCACTCCGGATCTGAGCGGATCGTTGCCTTGGGGCATGACCTACGATTTCAACGGCACGGTCACGGACAGCCGTAATATTAATTATACGCTAGTTAGCACGAACCTTTATTTTGGAACGAACTATCAAAATACCAGTGGTTCTGCGAGTCTGACCCTCACGCAGCCGTTGTTGAAAAATTTCTGGATTGATAGCCCGCGATTGACGATCAAGCTTGCCAAAAATCAGCTCAAGCAGGACGAGCAGGGATTGCGCCTGCAGGTCATCACCTCCGTCACCGACGTCGAGAACGCTTACTACGAACTGATTTACGCGCAGGAATATGTGAAGGTGCAGCAGGAGGCGCTCACCCTCGCCCAGACGCAGTTTGGCCAGGACCGGCAGCGCGTCCAAATCGGCACGATGGCGCAACTGGACGTGCAGCAGGACGAGGCGCAGGTGGCCACGAGCAAGGCCAATTTGATTGCCGCGCAGAGCGCGTTCAACACGGCTCAAAACACCCTGAAGAACCTGCTCACCGACCAGTATGCGCGCTGGCATGACGCGGACATCCAGCCCACCGCAACGATCACCAACGCCCCGCTTCAATTGTTCGACTTGCAGGACAGTTGGAGCAAGGGTCTGACCGAGCGGCCCGACCTGTTGCAATCCCGGCTGGCGGTGGAAGCCCAGGGCATTACGTTGAAATTCGACTACAACCAGCTTTACCCTGAACTCAATTTGACCGGCACCTATGGTTACAACGGCCAGGGACTTGGATATGACGACGTGTTCAGCCAGGTAGCCAACCACGACCGCCCCAATTACAACTATGGCGCAGAACTGAAGCTTCCTTTGAGCAATCAAAAGGCGCGCAACACTTACAAAGCCGACAAGGTGACGCTGCAACAACTCCTGTTAAAAATGAAAAAACAGGAGCAAACCGTCATGGTGCAGATTGACAACGCCATCAAGAATGCGCAGTCCGCCTATGAAAGCGCGGGAGCCACGCGGCAGGCGCGCATCTACGCCGAGGCCGCCCTCGATGCCGAACAGAAAAAATACGCCGTCGGCAAAAGCACCACCTTCACCGTGCTGCAACTCCAGAACACGCTCACCGCCGACCGCGCGCAGGAAATCCGCTCGCTCGCCAATTACTACGAAGCCCTCACGAGCCTGGCGCAACAGGAAGGCAGCACGCTGGAACGCAACCGCATCAGCATCGAAGTGAAGTAAAGGCGGAGCCGCCTCAAAACATTCTCTCATCGTAGCAGCCGACGTGAGCCGGCTCACTTTTCCCGGGGTTTGCATGAGAATGGAGCGGACTCATGTCCGCTGCCACAAGTTTGAGATGCTCGCAGCAGATGTTCCTACCAGAAATGCCAGGCACCGTGCCAGACGACCCATACCCCGAGCAGAAAATTTGTGATCGCGTGCGCGGTCATCGCATCGCCGAGCCGATTCTTGCGAATTACCAGCCATTGATAAGCCGCGCCGCACAGAATGCCTGCCAGCCACTCATTGTGTGAGAAACCAAAAACGGCGGCGGTGGCCAGAAACGGCGTCCAGGAAAAATGATTGAGCGGGACGGTTTGGAAATCCGGTTTGGCGATGTAGCGATACAAAAACGAGCGGTAAAAGACTTCTTCCAGCGGCGGAACGATGAAGGTGGAACCCAGAATTCGCGTGGCGATGAAAAGCCATGCCATCGCGGAACCGGAACCGAATTGCGCATTGGGGTTCCAGGTTTTTAGTGGAGCGCCCGACGGATGGGTCAAGCCGAGTTTCGCCCAAAGTGAATTTTGTGCCGTCCAATCTCCGGTAAGGCCGGCCCAGGCCGCAAATACCGCCACCCCCACCACGACCGCCTCCCAGCTCATCGCCCAGCGCATCTCGGAAACGAACGGGCGCATTTCCCAAATCAGCCACGCGCCGACCAGGGTTTTGGCCAGGTAAAACCAGTAAGCCGAGGCTGCGCCGAACTGCCCCTGGCCAAACGTCAGCGCGAGAAAAATGACAAACGGCGCGACCCGGACGAGCAGCGGTGACGCGGCGAATGGTTTGCGCAAGCACATCGGGTTATTAACCAGGGAACGGTTTTGACAGGAAACCATCCGCAGTCTCCAGCGTGACGGTGTTCTTCGAGATTTCTTTGACGTGAAAATCGCCCACGGTTGGGCCGGATTGTAAACGAAGCCATTGCCGTTTGCAACGGCGGCCCGCGACGGGATCCGCTTGGCTGTGTTTCTGTGACGCGTTTAAGCGCCTTGCGGGTCCAGGCACAAGGCCTAGATGTGCCCCTCGAGTTCGCGGATGGCGCGGCCCACCAGCCGGAAGTTGATGTCCTTGCTGTGCTCGACAAAACCGGCGAGCAACGCCTTGTCGCAGATGGAATTGACCAGGCGGGGAATGCCGCGGCTGTAACGAAAAATGCGCCAGAACGCCGGACCGGTGAAATGAGGCACGCCGTTGGCGCCGGACAGTTCGAGCCGGTGCTTGATGTATTGGACCACCTCGGTCCGGTTCAGCGGCGCGAGATGATAACGCACCGAGATGCGCTGGCGAAGCTGGCGGAGGCGCGGGCTGTCAAGCCGGGCGCGCAATTCCGGCTGCCCCATTAAAATGATTTGCAGCAGCTTGCGATTGTCCAATTCGAGATTCGACAAAAGCCGCACCTGTTCGAGCAATTCGTCAGTGAGGTTTTGCGCCTCATCAATGATCAGCACCACGTCCTTGCACTGCTGGACCTGGTCGAGCAGAAAATTGTTGATGGCTGCGAGCGTGTCATGCCGGTCCAGGTTTTTGACATCCAGGCGGTATTCCGTGCCAATGGCCCGCATCAATTCATCCGGATTCAGCACCGGGTTGAGGATGACGGCGACGGTAAAATTAATGTCGAGCTGCCGGAGCATCGCGCGGCAGATCGTGGTCTTGCCCGCGCCGACCTCGCCAGTGAGCTGCACAAAGCCCTTGCGCTCCCGTATGCCATACAGCAGATGGTTGAACGCCTCGCGATGCTTCTGGCTTTGAAACAGGAATCGCGGGTTCGGCGTGAGGTCGAACGGCGCCTGTTTTAACTTGTAAAAATCCAGGTACACGCCCGTTTATCAGCAAGAATCATGCACACCGCAAAGAAAAGGCTTTAACGTACGATTTTCCGCTTTGCGCCAAGTATTTTGACTGTTAGTGATTGATAATTAACATCATACGAAAGATTGTGGCGTGCTATTCGCGCCCCCAGGAACAATAGGATCAATCGAGAACCGCTTTGGCCGCCCGGACCAGGGCCTCCGCTTCCGCCGCCGTGCCAATCGTGATTCGCAGATAATTTCTCACCTCCGGCGGAGGGAACCAGCGCACCAGGATTTTGCGGGCGCGCAGTTTTTGCAGCCATGCCTCCGCCGAAAATCGCGGTGGCTGGACGAGAATGAAATTTGTCTGGCTGGGCAAAACCCGAAAGCCGAGTTTCGTCAGTTCGCGGCTCAACTGGCCGCGCGTGGCGATGATTTTTTTGAAGTTCGCCCGGTAATACGGCAGGTCGTTCAGCGCGGCTTCGGCGGCGATCTGGCCGAGGCCGTTCACGTTGTAACTGTCCCGAATTTTGTGCAGCGCGGCGATGAGTTCCGGATGGCCGATGAAATAGCCGACGCGCTGGAAGCACAGCGAATATGCCTTCGAGAACGTCCGCGCCACGAGCGCGTGCGGATATTTCAGCGCCAGCGTCATGGCGTTCTCCTCCGCGAAATCCACATAGGCTTCGTCGAGCACGACGACGCCCTTGTGAGCGCGGCAAAGTTCGTCCAATTCCCCGGGCGGGTAGCCGCGACCGCTCGGCGCGTTCGGCGTGGTGACGAACGTCAAGGCCGCGCGAAAATCCCAAGCCTTGCCGAGTTTCAATTCGCGCAGGGACGGCAGGCTGAAATCCGGATTGAGCGGCAGGGCGTTTTTCACCGCGCCATGGATGTCCGCCAGCACCGGATACAGTGAGTAGCTCGGCGTGAAGTATTGGACGAGCGCGGGGGGCCGGACTTTACGAAGCCCCCAATTGGGATGTCGGGGAACTCCGCCCTTCGGATACGGCTCAACAAACGTCCGCGTGGCCAGCGCCAGCAATTCATCCGAGCCGTTGCCCACGATGATGTTTTCCGGCTGGCAGTCATGCAGCTTCGCCAGTTTTTCCCGCAACCGTTCCGCCGTCGGGTTCGGATACAGACGCAATCGCCCGTCCACCGCCGCCTTGACCGCCGCCAGAACCTTCGGCGATGGCGGATACGGGTTCTCGTTGGTGTTGAGCTTGATCAACCCTTTGATCTTTGGCTGCTCACCCGGGACATAGGCGTGCAACTCGCGCACGAGCGGACGGATTAATTGTGGCTTGCGCATGGATTAAACGCCCTCCCCGTCCTGTATTTTTTGCCCGTGCCCTGATGCAACAGGCTCTTTCCACGAAGGCAGCACCGGAACGCCGGCGCGCATGGCTGCGCGCCACTCCGGTAATTGGTTCCAGACAACGATTTTGTCACGAAAGTTCACGCAGCTATTTTGCCCGCGCCGCGCCGCTTGGCAACGATTTAGCGTTTGTACTCATTTAACAATTTCCACACGCGCAGCGCCTCGGTCGCGCCCCACGCCTGCGCGTCGCAACCGCGTTGGGTGTGCGGGGCGTCGCCGTCGAGGATTTCGGGAATTTGGCCGAGGCAGCCTTCATTCATCAATTGCTCCATGCTGCCCAGATACGCTTTTGCCGCTGCCACCGCTTCCGGCGAAAAGTCCCAAGCGCGGGCCAGCGCTTCGCAAAATGTCGGGAACGTCCAGGTCCATGCCGTGCCGTTGTGATAGGCCGGCTTGCGGCGCGTGTCCTCGTCGCCTTCGTAACGCGGACAGTATGGCTCGATGGGGTTGTTCAAAAGCTGGCCGTCGCGGCAGATCGGCAGCGGGACGGAAACCGGCAAGGGCGCCAGGGACCGCAACGCGCCGGGCACCACCAGATATTTTTGCGCGGCTTCGACACAGCGTTTGGCGCGTTCGCCGGACACGAGACCAAGGCTGACGGCGAACAGATAATTGCCGCGCAACGCGTCGTCGGCCTTTGCCCCAGCGGCGGCTTGACCGTTTTTGGCGATCAACAAATCGGCGTAATAGCCGCGTTCTTCGAGCCAGAAAAGTTTTTCCAAGGAAGCGATTGCACGCACAGCGAGTTCGCTCCACTTTTTGCGTTCAGCGCCCTCGCTGATTTTCTCAAGCTGCTGCAGCAGGCGGATCCATAAAACTTGAATTTCGACGGGGTAACCTTCGCGCGGCGTGGCGGCTGGGAAATTGGTGTCCATCCACGTGAAATGGCTCGGACTCCAAATCAGCGCCGAGTCCGCATCCATGCGGATGCCGTTTGGTGTGCCGCGCGCGTAATTTTCCGCGATGCTTGTCAGCACGTCGCGGATCGTGCGATTTGGGTCTACGGAGGTTGCGTAAAACGTGTTGCGTGTTGCATGTTGCGTGTTTTGCGCCAGTTCCTCGCACGCGAGGGCGAACCACAACGGCGCGTCGGAGGTGTCGCGGTTCGACACATCGTTGCCGCGAATCGTGTTCGGCAGTGTGCCCTTTTCCTCGAAGCGTGCGAACGTGAGCAGCAATAGTTTCACGTCATCCACCCTGCCGGCGGCCAGAAATCCGCGGGCGCAGATCAGCGTATCGCGGCCCCAATTCAGGAACCAGGGATAACCGGCAATGACCGTTTTGCCCTGGTCCCGCCGGACGACGAATTGTTTCGCGGCGTGAAGAAGCTGTTTTTCAAATGGAGCGCCGGGTTCCAACCCGGCGTATTGGAGTTCAAGCTTCAATGTATTGCCGGCGCAAGCTGAAGCTTGAACTCCAACTGAAGCGGCGTCCGTTTCCGCCGTGGCGACCAGCGTGACGCTTGCGCCTTTCGGCAGCGGCAATTCAAACCAGCCGGGACTGTAAGCATCGCCGCTGCCGGTTTGTCCACGGCTTTGCTCAACCGGGTGGAGAATGTTTTCGCACCACTCCGGCTGCGGATGGTATTCGCCAGCATTCGCAAACACATGCAACTGGCGGTCCGGCGCGGGCGTGAAGGCGAAGCCGGTCTTCGGGAGTTCGGATAAAGTGTGCGTATTTGTGGAAAAATGATAATCCGCGCCGCCGTTGCGTTTGGTTTCCCAATGAAAATTGCGGTCTTCAATGTCCAATCGCACGGTCAGCCGCACATCGGCATCGGCGGGCAATTGTTTGCCTTGGGCCTGTCTTTCAGCCGGCCGGCGGAAGGAAAAAACCGTCGTGTTTTTGCCTTCAATCATTTCGGCGCACAGTTCGATTTCAACCGTGCGACCGTCCCCGGCATTGGCGACAAACTGCCAGGTGGCCGGCGGGCCGGTGTCAAACGAAGCGAGATTTTCCGCGTTGAGCGGCGAAAGAAATCCATCGGCGTTGACCCAGACGCGGAGGCGTTTGACGAAAACATGGCGATCTACTGGAACGTTTGCATCCAAGTTCGCGCCAAGGGCGCAGTCGTATTTGGAATTCACGCGGCCCAAATCCACGCACATGCGCGCCATGCCGCCGATGCCGTTGGTCAATAGAACGATATCGGCCGGTTGCGGATTGCGAGGTGCGGATTGCGGAATGGCGGAAAGAAAGTGAATGACGGCGGAAATGGTTTGTGAAGTGGTGGCACAGCGCTCCAAAATCAACTCGGCATCCGTCGCAGTTTCGCGCGGCGGAAAACAGGCAATGTATCCGTCAGCCACAGTGATGGATTGGACGTGAATCGCACGTCCGTTTTCATTCCGCATTCCGCATTCCGCATTCCGCCCTTGCAGTGTGGCCCGGAACGGCGCGCCATCCTGAATGAGCAGCCAATGGCCGGGGGGGACGGGGGTCACGCGCCGGTGGTCGAGCAAGGTCCAAACCACCACGCGCGGGAAAATCTTTCGTTGCTCGCAATCGCGCAACCGGTCTGGCAGCGAGGATTTCGTATCGCAACTGAACCGGCTGGCGGCGGCGAGAAAATTCGCCGGCGAACGCCCGGCTTGGTCGGCGAGCCAGCGCCAGTCGAAGCCGTCAATGATTTCAACGGGAACCAACTGGCTGAGTGCTTGCAGCGCCCAAGCAGCCCGGGCGCGAGCCCGGCGGTAAGTTTCGCCGCTCCAGCCGGCCGGCTGGGAGGTTGGGGCCAGACAGTGACATGCGCCAGGGTCGAGCGTGAAAACAACCTTGTCCTTCCCGGCGGAGAATTCCGGCGCCGGCTGGCCCAGCAGTTCCACATTGAAATTTGAGATTGGAAATTTCAAATCGGAAGGCGCCAGGACCAGCGAATTCACCTTTTCAACGTCGGTGTTGACCAGAACCAGAACGGAGTCTTTGTCCCGCAACTGCGGGACGGATTCGCGGAGCAGGGCATAAACCGGCGAATCGGGCGCGCTGAGTCGCGTAAGTTTTGCGCCGTCGAAAAAGCACGGGTGATCGGAAATGAGCCGGTTGAGCCGGGCCAGTTCGGGAACAATGTTGTCAGCGCTGTTCCAATTCAATCCGGTGCAGCCGTGAACGCGGATTCTTTCCGCCGCCAGCCATTCAACCCCGCAGGTGAAGCCGAAGGCGCCGCTCGCGCTGGTCAGCGCGCAGAGGCGGTTGCGCAGCAGCGACCAGGCGCGTCCGCGGGCGGCGAGACGGTCGTTGTCGTGCGTTTCGCTGTAATGCACATAGGTGCCGACGCGCGCGCTTTGGCGGCTGGCGTAGTCCAGATAATCGGCAACCTGCCGGCCGGAATAATTCTGGAACAGTTCGGAGTAGGCCCATTGCATTCCGCCTTCGGTGAGCAGGGTTTCGGTGGCTTCCCACGAACCGCCGAGGCCTTCGAGCAGGAAAATGGTTTCGGGAAACTCTTCCTGCGCGCGGGCGATGATGTATTGCCACGCCGGCACGGGAATTTTGTAGCCGGCGTCGCAGCGAAACCCGTCCACGCCGCGCCGGCACCAGATCAAGAGCGCGTCCGCGATCTGGTCCCAGAGCGCGACGTCGTCCTGTTTCAATTCCACCAGATCTTCCCAGGTGGTCCCCCACGCGCCGGGGCTGGCGAAGGTGCCGTCGGCTTTTCGCAGAAAAAATTCGGGATGATTTTCCTGCAAGGCCGAGCCCCAGCCGGTGTGGTTGATGACGATGTCAATGAACACGCGCGCGCCGAACCCGTGCGCGGCCCGGGTGAGTTCGCCAAATTGTTCCACGCCGGTGGTGCGCTGGTCGAATTCAACCAGCGCCGGATCAATGGCGGTCAAATCCAGGCTGGCATACGGACTGCCGAAACGGCCGAAGCGCGCATACGTCGTCGGGGTGGGTTGCACCGGCAGCAGATGCAGAATGCGGCAGCCGAGCGTGTGGACGATATGCGGCAGTTGACGCGCGAGGTCGCGCAATTTGCCGGAGGGCGGAATGACGGCGCAACCGCGTTCGTCGAGTTGCCGGAACTGGGCTTCGAGCTTTTCGTCACGGGTGGAAGGCAAATTTTTGGTCGCGCCAAACAGCCGCGTGAAGGCGCAGTAAACGGTGTTGGCGGTGCGGGCGAAATCGGGATGCACGCTGATGCCGATGTCCGGGCCGTCAGGCCAATGTTGCCAGCCTTTGGGATCGAGCAGATACGCCTTGGCCTTGAAGTAACCGGCTTCGGCCAGCGGCAGTTCGATCTGCCAGCCGTCGCCGGTTTTCTGCATCGGCAAATCGCGCCACGAAGCTCCCGCGGGAACGGCGCCGCCGGCTTGAGCGGCGATGATTTCCCGCCGCAACGTGGCCGCGCGGCCGAGATTGGTGCGGAGCAACGCCCGCCAGCCCGGCTGCCCGCCGCCGTCGCGCAACGCAATACGGACGCGATCGCCGACAAAACGCACGAGACGTTCGCCGGGCGCGGGTTCCATGATGGGAGCGGGCTGCGCCATTATTTGTTCCGGCGGATGGCCGGATGGCGTTACGATTCCGCAGACGGTGTCAGAAAGCAATACCACAAGTAATGGTGGAGGGGCGGGCAGTGGTTGCGGTGTTTTTGTGCTGAAAAGCTAAAATGGCGCGCCGATTGCTGTTTTAAGGTGGGTAAACGATTAAAATCATGGAACTGGCAGTATTAAATTCCAGCGAAGAAGCTCAATTGCAGCAGACAATTGAGATGTTCGAGGTTATTGCCCAATCGCAGCCCAATGACTGTCAGTCGCTCGAAATTCTCAAGGAAGCCTACACCAAACTCGGGCGCGAACAGGAAGTGATCAACACGTCCAAGCGCATAGCCCAGGCGTATATGCAGATGGGGCAGCTTTCGTCCGCGATCCTGGAATATGAAACGGTGTTGCAGCGCCGCCCCGATGACGCCGATGTGCAGGCGGCGCTCAAGCAAATCGAAGACA
>Ga0182027_10012303_pt1 | contig 12028 bp, 6 predicted proteins | sample 712E1DmetaG_FD_121300 | JGI IMG/M metagenome (GOLD analysis project Ga0182027, IMG submission 121300) | Permafrost microbial communities from Stordalen Mire, Sweden - 712E1D metaG (Illumina Assembly) | ecosystem: Environmental > Terrestrial > Soil > Wetlands > Permafrost | place: Sweden...
CGACGATATTCGCGTTCGGCGTATTCTTAGCCATCTCCTGCCAGCCTACTATATCGCCGGTTGGGGGTTCGTCATAATACCCCATCAGTATTTGGGGATTACCCTGACCGGCAAAGAAATCGAGCGTATGCTGAGTTTTGTACCAGTTGAGAATTACCACATCCTTGGATAATCCTTCCCATGATCCTGCCCACGGGCCGTTCACCAGGTAGTAGTTCTTATTTGTCGTTGCATTATGCTGAGGCTCGAACATGTCCGACCAGGCGAATACCGTGGCATTCGGGTTCACATTCTTGACGATTCCTTCGCAGCGCTTGATATTATCAGCCAGCAACTGCCCGGGGGTCATGTTTCTGCTCTCACAGAGGCCGCACCAGTTAGCCATGCGAATTTCGTCATGACCCATGCAGTAGCCCTTCGCCTGGAGTGCTTTATTGCAAGACTTTATTTCATTGCCAAGCAACTTATAGACTTCAGGGGCGCTGAAGCAGGCGTTGACTTCCCCATGATGAGTGGTCGGGAAGACGCTGTAATAGCTTACCAGGAGTCGCTGGCCTTCCTTGATTCTTGATTTCGCCGTCAGATGGATGGTCGGCGGTTTATGGTATACGGAGTACCAGCCTGGGACCATAGGGTTGCCCATACTGGGGTCTTCATTGATGCCGGTGAGTTTGCCGCCCAGCATGCCTTTGACTTGTGCTTTGCCCAGCAATGGATCGCTGACGGGCTTGAAGTCCTTACATTCCTGGTAAACGGTGCCGTTTTCGCCTTTGACTATCAGCGGGCAGCCATTGCGTCTGATTATGTTCAGCAGGCCGACATCTTCTACTTTGACGTCGTCCCACCACATTTTGCCGTGTTGTCCGCCGTATACGCCCATGACCAAGGTGGCGGTGTTATTGCCGAAGCTGTTGAAGTCACATTCGTACTTCGTCCAGCCGGTGGTAGGAGGCGGTCGGTTACCGTATCCCAGAGAGATATCATCCATGCAGGGCCATGCCAGATTCCGTCCGTCTGCTGCATTGAGTTCGACGTTGACGTATGAGTGGTCGAAATTCTCCGTTTTTGTCCACCAGGACATATGGTACAGATGGTAAGGAGTCAGTTTGACGGTCTTCATCATTCGGCAATCCTTGCCGTTCAGGTTCTCCATGCGCAAGGATTGCTTGTCGTCATGACTAACCTCTTTGTCCACAAACGCGATTTTCCCCATGCCGTCTATGTTCCAGCCGGGGAATGAGTTTCCTTGAGCCTGCTCAAAATTCCCGTTCGGGAATTTGACGGTCGGAACGATATCCGCCTGCCCGCCTTTGACCTTGAAGACGGCGTCTTTGATAGGCGTTCCCTCGGCAAGATTTGGATTATTGGCAAGCATTGCCCACGAACATCCAAAGAAACAGACTTCCGGGTAGATATCGATGCCCAATTCCTTGGCCGTGTCTACAACCATCTGCAAGTTCTTGAGATATTTCTTATCCACCAAATCGAGTTGAGCGAGATGGTATTCAGACAACATCATTCCATTGTATCCGGCAGCTTTGGAGCGATGCAGGATATCCAATACTTTGGGTACATTGGCATCCACCGTCAGGCTGTAGCTGCAGTATACCCATCGGTATTTCAATTCGGCGGCGCTCCCGCTTATGGCGGCGGCCAGTAGCAATACGATTAACGTGAACCAAACCAAGACTTTTCTAACAGACATAAAGCTCTCCTTCATTGCAGTAGCATTTATGCCGACTTTCGGCATTGCAGGGATAAGTATGGCACAAGAACGCCATGAGGTCAAGTGATGGGAAACGGGAAGTAAGAGTTCAGTCTCGCGGGAAACAAATATCAAACGCATACTGTCATCCTGAGCAGAGCGAAGGATCATCTTCCTAGTTAGATGATTCTTCGCCTGCGGGCACAGAATGACAAACTAGAAATTCCCATAAAACTGAACTGTTTCAACAGGAATATTGCGTGGAGGAGTTATTCCGTTTGAGATCAGCGTGGGATTGGGATCCATATCCCGCGCTGATCAATTGTTTATGATAGAAGAGCGGATTATTTGCCTCCTTCCGTCCCTTCCCAGGCGGCCTTGGCGAAGGCTTCCAGGTCTCTGTAATTGTTTTCCCAAGTCGTATACATTACGCCGACGATATTCGGCGTGTTCTTGGCTTGAGAGAGCCAGGCTTGGATATCCTGGGGCGAGGCATCATAGTAGCCCGCGAGGATTTGTGGATTGCCTCTTTTTCCGAACCATTCCAGAGTATCACTCTTGTCCTGGTTCCAGTTGATAATGATCACATCTTTGGACAGCCCTTCCCACGAACCTTCCCATGAGCCGTTTACGAGATAGTAGTTGCCGGGGCGGGCGTTGTGATTCGGGTCGAACATGTCCGACCAGGCGAATATCGCCGCATTCGGACTATCTTTTTTGATGATCGATTGGCAGCGGCTGACGTTGTCTGCCAGCAGTTGCCCGGGCGTGAGGTGACGGTCTTGGCAGAGCGTACACCAATCTCCGGTGCGAATCTCGTCATGCCCCATGATATAGCCCTTCGGGTGCAGCAGCGTCTCACAGCGCTTGATCTCATCATCGACCAGGGCGTAGACTTGGGGATGGCTGAAGCAGATATTAACCTCTTGGTGATGCGTGATTGGGAATGCGCTGTAATAACTGACCAAGAGTCGCTGGCCTTCCTTGATTCGTGATCCCGCGGATAGGTGAATAGTCGGCGGAGTATGGTAGATGTCATAGCTGCCCGTTGAGGCGGCAAGGATTGGATCGACGACGGGTTGGAAGTCTTTGCCTTCCGTGTACACCACGCCGTCTTCGCTTTTGACCACCAGTGGGCAGCCATCGCGTCTGAGGACATTCATCAAGCCCAGGTTTTCCAGCTTGACGTCATCCCACCAAATCTTCCCGTTTCCTCTTCCTCCCCATACGCCCAAGCAGACATTTACTTCCGTGTTGTCGAAGCTGTTGAAATCGAGATCATAATATCTCCAGTCCTGAGTGCGTTTTGGCGAAAGGGTGCTGGGGTAGGCGAGGTCTCGATCACCCGGGGCGCCGACTACCTCAACATTTATTGCGCCGGGCGCGTCGAAATTATCCGTTTTGAGCCACCACGAAAGATGATAGAGGTGGAATGGAGAGACCTTTACCTTCTGCATAATCCGGCTGTCATGGCGCGAAGCAGAAATATTCTCCATGCGAAGCGATGTGCTGCCGCTGTGGCTCACGGCGCTGTCCGCGAAGGTGACTTTTCCCGGATTGTCTTGAAAGTCCCATCCCGTGAACGCGCCATTCTTCGTCTGCTCAAAATCGGCGTTCAGGAGATTGACTTTCTGGACGATATCGGCCTGTCCTCCTTTTGCAACAAAGAGAGCGTCACGGATAGGCGTTCCCTCGGCAAGATTCGGGTTGTGAAAGAGCATTCCCCACGAGCAGCCGAAAGTACAGACTTCGGGATAGATGTCCAATCCCAATTCGCGAGCCGTTGCGGTAACTTGCTGCACATTTCGGAAATATGCCGCATCCATTGCGTCCAGCTTCAGAAAGTGGTACTCAGAGAACATGATTCCATTGTAGCCGGCGGCTTTGGCGCGGCGCATGATATCCTGGACAACCGGGACGTTTTCATCTACTGAAAGACTTTGGCTCATGTACACCCATCGGTATTTCATGGCTTTTGATTGCACGTTGCCCGCGCGGCTGCATCCCGCGTTTACCGAAAGGAACGCAATCAAGCAAATCCATAGCAAGGCTGTCCTGGTGGTAGACATGAAATTTTCCTCCGTTGTGCCGATGAGTGATAACTCAGTATGGCACAAGATGGGTGCAAGGTCAAGGTGGAGTCGGAAGTTTGAGGAGTAGTGGAAGTGTTATCTGAGATCAGCAGGGGGATGGAAGAATCCATCCCCCTGCTGATTGAATGCGGCAACGAAAGGAGTTAGTTGTTTGCCGGGCTTCCCCAAGCCGCCTTGGCAAACGCTTCCAGGTCTTTGTATTCCTTAGCCCAAGTGCAGTAAACTACGCCTACGACTGGGGCGTTCATATCTTGAGCTTGCTTCAGCCATCCGGTGATTTTTCCGGGATCGTCGTCGTAGTAGCCGATAAGCATCTGAGAATTGCCCAAATCCGCAAAGAACTTAAGTGATTTGTCATTGTTCTGGTTCCAGTTAAGAACAATCACGTCCTTAGACAGCCCTTTCCAGGATTCCCAGTAATTGCCGTTCACCAGGTAATAATGGTTCGAACCGTTATGCCAGGGGTCTTTGGCCGCATTCATATTCGGGTCGAACATGTCATTCCAAGTGAAGACTGCGGCGTTGGAATCATTCTTGTGTACGATGTCCGCGCATTTCTTGAAGTTATCGGCCAGCAACTCGCCTGCGGTCATCTTTCGCGCCTGGCAAAGCTCGCACCAGCCGGCGTTGCGTATTTCGTCGTGTCCCATGATATAACCATGAGGGTTTTCCAGCAGCGCTTTTGTAGTGCTGATCTGCTTGTCAACCAGTTTGTATGTTTCCGGGTGCGAGAAGCAGGCGTTGATCTCCTCGTGGTGAGTGGTGGGGAAATCGCTGTAGTAGCTGACGAGGAGTTTCTGGCCTTCCTTGATTCTTGAATTCGGGGTAAGGTGAATTGCGGGAGGTGTATGATATACATCATACCAGCCCGTGGACCCTGATTTCAGCGGTAAGCCGAAGGTACTGATCTTATTTCCTACTGGTGCGTGCTGTGAATAACCTAGCAATGGATCGCTGACCGGCTGGAAGTCCTGGCCTTCTTTGTAGACTGTGCCATCCGTGCCTTTTACGGCTAATGGGCAGCCGTCTCGGCGCAGCAGGTTGACCAGGCCGACCTCTTCCAGGTTGAGGTCGTCTATCCATATCTTGCCGTTGCCTCGTCCGGTGGACAGGTTGAACTTTACTCGGCTGTTGTCATAACTATTGAAGTCGAACTCATATTTGGTCCAGTCCTGAGTGGAAGTAGGCTCGGAGAATGGATATGCTATATTCCAGCCGGTCGGGGCGTCAACCTCAATATCAACACCTGGGCGACGGCCTGCGTCCAGTGTCTTAATCCATAAGGATACGTGGTAGAGGTGATAAGGAGTAACCTTGATTTCTTGTAATAGTTGGCAACGACCCTCTATGCGCAAGGATTGCGTTCCGCTATGCGCGGTTACCGTATCCGCAAAAGTGTTGGGGCCTTGAGCCTGTAGCTTGTCCCAACCAGCGAAGTTCGAACCCTGTAATTGATCGAAACCGCCATTTACAAGTTTGGTTGAATCAGGCACAAGGTTTGCGACTCCGTTCTTCGCCTGGAAGACGGCGTCCTTAATAGGGCATCCTTCCGCCAAATTCGGATTGTGGGCGAGTAGCGGCCACGCGCATCCGAAAGTGCAGATCTCGGGATAGAGTTCGAGTCCCAAATCGCGGGCCGTCTTCTTGATTTGCTCCATGTTTTGGAGATACGATTTATCCATCAGATCGATTTCTTGTAGATGGTATTCAGAGAGCCAGATGCCGTTATATCCGGCAGCTTTGGCGCGAGTCATGATCTTTTGCACTATGGGGACATTTGCGTTCTCTGTTAGACTATAACAAATATACACCCAGCGGTACTTAAGTGTGGAATTACCCGCGCGCCCGCATCCGGCGGTCAATGACAGAAGCACGATCAATGCGAGCCATATTGAGATTTTCTTTGACATAGACATTACTGTATCCTCCTCTTGCGAATATTCCAGAGTTATTGAACGTCGGACCGACAGATCGTCCAGCGTTCAATAACTGGAACGATAGAACCACTTTTTCCATCCCCAGGCGGCCTTTGCGAATGCTTCGAGGTCTTTATACATATTCTTACGAGTAACATAGCATACGCCTACTATGTGTCGTGCGGCTTTGATGGAGCCTCCTGTATCCCTGGTAATAGCTAACCATACGTCTATAGATCCGACCTTGTTACGGTCGCAGTCGGCTGCAAGTATCTGTCTGTTCCCATGTTGTTCGAAGAAGGCGATAGTCTGTGGCGATGATTTATTCTCCAGAACGATAATATCCTTGGATAATCCATCCGCAGAGTGTAACAATGAGCCATTTACCTGGTAATAGGAACGCTCATATTCATATGCGTTTTGGTCAGGGTTGAACATGTCCGTCCACGCGAAAGTGATGGTGTTCGGACTTACCTTCTTGAGGATATCATCGCATTGTTTTATACTGTGAGAGATTTCCTGACCAGGGGTCATGTTTTTACTCTCGCACGCTTTGCACCAGTTGATCATGTGGATTTCGCTATGTCCCATTACGAATCCATCAGGCTGGAGTGCCGAGTTGCATTTCTTCACCGTTTTTTCGATCAGAGAATAGACCTCCGGATCGGTAAGGCAAGCACTGACTTCTCCATGACTAGAGGTTGGGAAAGTGCTATAAAAGCTGACCAAGAGTTTCTGTCCTTCTTTGATCTTCGAATTAGCGGTAAGCTTGATAGTCGGTGAGGCGTGGTTCAAGTCATATAATCCCAGCACAGGATTATTTTCAGTGCCGGGAATATCATCTATACCCATTATACTGCCGGCGGCCGTGCCCCGTGCGGGCGACTTGCCAAGACGAGGGTCGCTAATAGGGTCGAAGTCCTGGCCTTCCTTGTATATGGTTCCGTCTTCACCTTTGACAACCAACGGACAACTATCTCGACGAAGGATATTTGTCATACCTACGTCATCAAGTTTGACGTCATCCCACCAGGCATTATTGTTGGCTGCGCTTTTTGTCGTCAGTACCTTCTGGCCCAAGGTTATTACCAATTTGGTGTTATCCTCGCTGTTGAAATTAAGTTCTTGCTTAGTCCATTCCGAATTTATTAGCGGTGGATCATATCCAACGGCACTGGCGGTGGTCGAGAACGAAGCCAGGGTCTTTCTATTCATTTTTACAATTCTGACATTGAGTTCCGAACCCTCCAGATTTTCTGCCTTATACCACCAAGAAAGGTGATAGAGATGGAAAGGAGAAACCGTGATTTTTTGCACTAATCGGTTCATGCCGCGAATGTGGACCGACTGGTTGCCGCTGTGGTGGGTCTGTTTGTCCAAATCATATTTAAGGATATCCCATCCTACTAACTTGTTATTCTGGGTCAACTCGAAATCGCCATTGATAAGGTTAACGCTTGGAACATAGTGCGCCTGTCGCCCCTTCACCAGGAATACGGCATTCTTGACAGGTATACCTTCCGCAAGATTGGGGTTGTTCGCCAGTAGTCCCCATGAACTACCAAAGGGACAGACTTCGGGATACAGCGCCAAGCCAAGATCTTTGGCGGTTGCGGTAATCTTTTTCAGGTTGCTAAAATAAGCCTCGTTCACCAGATCCAGTTGGTTAAGGTGATACTCCGCCAGCAGGACGCCGTTAAAGCCTGCCGCCTTCGCGCGTTTCATGACGTCCTGTATCAGAGGGACGTTGGCATCGGTAGTAAGGCTGTAGTTCACATAAACCAAACGGTACTGCAGGTTACCGTACTTCGAGCAGCCGGCACTTGCAATTATCAATACGAATAAGCCAATCCACGCTAAGATCTGTCTGTAAGACATTTTTTCTCCAGATTCAGTTTCAAGTGTCGCTGGTGTTCAGCGTATTAACAATTAAGTTTAGCACAAATGGCTAAAGAGTCCAATAGGCTTTTAGGTATTTTGTGCTAAACAGTTTAACAATTAGTTGCCCCAAGCTGCCTTGGCGAAAGATTCCAGGTCTTTGTAATTCTTTTCCCAGGTAGTATAGCATACGCCAACCACATTCGGCGTATCTTTCGCTTGTTCCAGCCAGCGTTTCATATATGTGTTAGTGGAATCATCGTAGTAGCCCATAAGTATCTGGGAGTTTCCTCTTTTCGCGAAGAAATTCAGCGATTCGGCGACGGCTTGGTTCCAATTGAGGATGACTACATCTTTTGACAATCCTTCCCATGAGCCTTTATACGTGCCGTTCACCAGATAATAGTTCGGCGTGTCTTTGGCATTGTGATTCGGGTCAAACATATCCGACCAGACGAATGCGGTTGCATCGGGGTTGGTCTTCTTGATGATGGCCGTGCATCGGCTGACGTTATCGGCGAGTTCCTGGCCGGGAGTCATGTGCCTGTCCTGGCACAAAGCGCACCAATTGCCCGTGCGAATCTCGTCATGACCCATGACGAAACCTTTTGGGTGTACTAGGGTATTGACTCGGTTTATCTCATCATTCAGAAGCGCATATACTTCAGGATGGCTGATACAGGCGGTGACTTCCTTGTGGTGAGTGGTCGGGAAGGTGCTGTAGTAGCTGACAAGAAGGCGCTGACCCTCTTTAATCGGCGAGCCGGGCAGCGGCACTATTGATGGTGGGATGTGGTAGTCATCATATACACCGGGCGTTGCAAGCAGTTTGGGGTCAGTGACGTAATCGAATTCTCGCCCTTCCTTGTAGATTGTGCCGTCTTCGCCCTTGACCACTAACGGGCAGCCGTCGCGCCTAAGCACATTCATCAAGCCGACGTCTTCAAGTTGAATATCGTCCCACCAGAGCTTGCCGCTTTGTCCATGCCAGATTCCCATAACGATGGTCGCGTCGGTGTTGTCGAAACTGTTGAAAGCGACTTCGAATTTTGTCCAGTTTTTGGAGTGTTTGCTGTCATCCATGGACGGCCATGCCAGGTTGCGTCCATCCGCGGCGTGAACTTCGACGTTTATGTCGGCGCTTTCCGCGCCTTGCGCCTTGTTCCACCAGGAGAGGTGATAGAGATGGAATGGAAGCAGTTTTATGGGCTGCTTGATCCAGCTCTGACCGGATATATTCATGCAGAGAGATTGCTTGCCGGAGTGACTCGACTGGTGATCTATGGAGGATTTGCCGCCTTCGTTATCCCATCCGACGATTTTATTTGCTTGAGTTTCTTCAAAACCGCCGTTTGCCAGCTTAACATTCTGTGTGATGTTCGCTTTTCCGTCTTTTACCAGGAAGACGGCATCTCGAATCGGAAAGCCCTCAGCGAGATTGGGGTCGTGCTGTAGAAGTCCCCAGGAAGCTCCGATGGGGCAGACTTCGGGATAAACGTCTATGCCAAGTTTCTTGCCTTCATCGATTACTTTCTGCACGTTGTTGAAGTACCTTGCGTCCATCATGTCAAGCTTCAGGAATTTGAACTCCGTGAAGAACATTCCGTTATAGCCGACCGCGCTTGCTCGTTTCATGAGTTGCATGACTTCGCTGACGTTCTGGTCCGACGTCAAAGGGTAATTCATAACGTAGAACCAGCGATACTTCATGGTAATCGCGTTAGCGCTCATGGTACTTGCTAGCGCCAGCAGAACCAAGGCAATGCAGACTAGGACTTTTTTCATAGATATTCTTCCTCCCAACACAAAAGCTGAGATGCTTATTCAGCATCTCAGACATGAGTATGACACCAAACAGGCGAAAGGTCAAGAGTATTTGGGGCGTCATTTGTCCAGACGCCGATATGTGAGTTGGGCGTTAGCTTAGGGGGTCAGGAAGATCAATGAATTGCCATTGAGCGACACGAAGGATATCTGTACTTCTTTCGCACAGTTGTGAGTCGCCAGCTCAGCGGCGTGCCGGCGAGAAGTCTTCAGCGCAGCCAAAATCGCGGTAGAATTCTGGGGAGTCTTCGTAAGATGGGTTCTGCTTGTATTTTTCTGCTAATGCGCCGAGATGATCGATACCCCATCGATGCAAGAGTTCATCGAGCGACTCGCTCGCACGATGTTCCTTGGTGGCTGCCATACAGAACTCTCGCAGTAAAGCGGGAACTGCTTTTGCCGGGATTTTGGCGACGAGTTGTCCCAGCTTTGCCGCTCCTTCACCGACTTTTCCGCCCGCGTAGAGGAAGTAGACGGGGAACAGCCTTCCTCCCGCGCGCGACGCCCCACCGTGCAGACCTATCGGCGCAATGGGATGATGTCCGCATGAATTTGGGCAACCGCTGATCTTGATCGGGACTTCAAAGGGAAATTCGATTTCACTGAATTCGGCCTCTATCGCGGTGGCAAGCCCCCTTGATAGACAAAGCCCAAGCCTGCAGGTCGACGCTCCCGTGCAGGCTACGCACTTGACGGACTTGATTGCTGGAAAGGAGATGCCTGTTACTTGCAGGGTTTTGTACAGATCGTAAAGTCGAGACTCCGGCACATTCCTCAATTGAAGACCCTGCTGCTGAGTGGTGCGCAGAGTTCCATTTCCAATTTGCGATGCCGCATCGGCGATGATCTTCAGAGAGGAAGATGTGATCAGACCCAGTTCCAGAGGGACATTCGTCATATATAGATTGGCCTGCTTTTGGGATGTTGCATATTTCGAGCGCCACACTAAGAAGTTGTGATCATTATGAGGGTTGCCATAGCTTGCATCGCTCTTCGAGGCGGTCTCACCATTCGGCTTTATCCGGGGTGTGGATATTCCTTCAAGCCTGACTTGTTCTAATTCCAGCTTGTAGAGGCGACGGAATTCCTCGGTGCCGAAACGCTCTAGGACAAATCGCAGGCGTGCCTTGTGCCGGTTGGTGCGGTCTCCATATTTATCGAACAGGCGCTTCACGGCCTCGGCGACTTCAAACAACTCTTGGGCTGGGATAAAATCTTCTATTAGCACACCAATAGTCGAGTGCGCGCCCATGCCACCGCCCGCATAGACGGAGAACCCGTGGATGCCGGATTGGCTGTGAGCAAAGAAGCCCAAGTCCGTTACGGAGGCCAGGCTGCAATCTTGCCCGCACCCTGAGAAAGCCACCTTGAATTTCCGTGGCAGGTTGAAGTTGGCTCTGTCGATGATGAGATATTCGGTTAGCGCCAGAGCGTAGGGTGATACATCGAAGGCTTCATCCCGACAGACGCCTGCGTGAGGGCAAGCCGAGATATTGCGAACAGTGTTTCCGCCTCCGCCGCGAGTAGAGAGACCTGCTTCAATGAGGCGTTCGAGAATGACCGGCGTATCCTGGATGAGCACCCGATGGATCTGCAGGTCCTGCCTCGTAGTTACATGCACTTTACCGTCGCCGAATTTCTCAGCGAGATCGGCGATCAGATTTGCCTGATGTGGCAAGAAGATCCCCGCTGCGCCACGAATTCTCACCATATAGGTGTCGCTCTCCCGCTGTTCGTAGATGCCCATGGGAACGCGTAGCGCTTTGAACGCGGTTGCCGAGGTTTGTCCGCTGATGAACCTCTCGACTTCACGTCGGAATGCGAGCGCATCCTCCACTGCGTTTTCCGGTATTCGGTAAGTTATTTTGTCCATATTCGCCTTCTCTCAGATCGCATAGATATCGGGAGGAGTTGTCTGGATGATTATACCTCCTCCGGCTACATCCATGTCATCCACGAGCACGAATCGGCCGGTTTCAACGATGTCCGTGAAACTGTCGAACGCCACTCGCTTCTTAACCTCAAATATCACCGTTCCAACCTCGTTTTTAACCAGTTCTTTGCCAATGGTTCCGAGCGAGGCCAGACTCGATGTATCAATTACATTGCCTATGGAAATCACCCGGCACTCGACCTCCTGGGTCGCCAGTTTCAAGATGTACTCCCTGCCGACCTTCAAGCGGCGTTGCCCAAGCCAGAAGATGTTTGCCATCACGATGTCAGCGGCGGTCGGCGCGTTGTCCTCATGCGAAATTATAGCCCCACGCTCGATGAAGAGTTGTTCGGTTAATGTAATGCCTATAGATTCTCCCGGATAGGCGTAGTCCCGTTCAGGGGCATTCCATCGCTCAATCGTTTTGACGATTCCATCATGTTCCGAAGGGCTGAATCTTATCTTGTCCCCGACTCGGATCACCCCTGATTCGACTCTCCCGGCGATTATCCTTCGTTGGTCAAACTTGTACACATCCTGCACCGGCATTCTGAGCGGCTGGGCCGTCTTGGATTTTGTGGGCGTGAACCGGTCCAGCGCCTCAAGAATGGTTGGCCCTGTATACCAGGCTGTCTTTTTGCCGTGGGTCGCTACGTTTACGCCATCCCGAGCGGAGATC
>Ga0182027_10012305_pt1 | contig 12026 bp, 16 predicted proteins | sample 712E1DmetaG_FD_121300 | JGI IMG/M metagenome (GOLD analysis project Ga0182027, IMG submission 121300) | Permafrost microbial communities from Stordalen Mire, Sweden - 712E1D metaG (Illumina Assembly) | ecosystem: Environmental > Terrestrial > Soil > Wetlands > Permafrost | place: Sweden...
AACTGAAGCGTCTCAAATCCTTAAACCGATCCGGGGTGTGTACTGCGGAAAACCTCGACGACAGATGAACTCTGTCCTGCTGACGTGGGGTTATGGGATGCCAGTGAGAACTTCTTTACTGTTCTCGGTAACCTCGATCGTGAGGCAACGAAGCTCTAATGGCTCCAGCCTCCGGTAACATTTAGCCGTGAGTCAACTCGCCACTGGCGGCGGCGTGGTCATCAAGCTGCCCAAAAGTCCCATTTGCATGTTGGAAGTCATTTGCACATTTCTGAAGACTATCTGCTTTCTCAACCAATGCCTTGCCTTCCGTGAATGCACCCGGCCGTCCCGGGTTCTTTTTGATTGGACACCAAGACGCCATTGGCGGATTGCCAGAACCCCACGAACTGGCTAACCTTTTCAGGGCGGGCGGTTGGCGCAGTGGTAGCGCAGCTCCTTTACACGGAGACGGTCGGGGGTTCGAATCCCTCATCGCCCACCAGCCCCGAAAGCTTTTACAACCCCGCTGGCGACTTTTCCTGATTTGTCCGCGTGATGTCAGAAAAACGCGGGTAGGGAAATTGCGCGGGCTGTTTCCAGTCCTCGCGCAAATCTTCATCCAACCCCGATGGCTGGGCTATGTCTCTACCAGTTCCAACACCGGAGCGTTGGTTCTGGAAATGGGGGTGGCGGTGATTCCGCCACGGGGTCGCGGGCGAGCCGCAAAGCCACCGCGACGTGCTCGCGGGGCGGCTTGCGGCGCTTCAGCCAGGGACTTTGCGAGAGCCGCGTCAGAGGGGATCACGCTTTCTTTCATCGCTCGCTTCACATCGTCTGCGCTGGCGTTATCACGTCCATCATGCCGAGCGAGCCATTCAGCACGCTTGGCGATGGAATCAATTGATGCGAGATGCTTCTTGCTCACTGTGGCGTAGGCTGCCAGTGCGGTGATTGTCCGCGTGTCAGCACCAGGCAAAATATACGCGGCCACTTTGCGCAGATCGGTGTCGCTGAGTTTGTCGGGCAACCGTTCAACGTGCCCAAGGCGGCCCACAAATTGATCAGAATTAAAAGCAGTCTGCTTTTCAAGCTGCGCCTGGGCCGTGTAAAATTGGGGCGTAGTCACCAAAACCGATGGCACTTTCATGTTGCAAAGCGTGGTCATTATCCAGTTCACGCGGGATGGAACGGAGTACCGCAAACGCCCCATTGGCCAGAGGTAGTGGGCTTCATCGAAGCAAATGCAAATATCTTCGGATGCGAGCGCGTCCCGGATGCGGTCATGCAACACTTGAACTTTCAAATTAAGATTGGTTGCCAGCCCCAAGCCTTCGCCGACGGCCCGAATAAATGACGCCATGTCGGACGCGCTGGGAACTTGAACGTAACGCACCAAGCCGCCGCTTTGCTGGCAAAACTGCCACGCCTCGAATGTCTTTCCGATCCTCGCGGCACCATCTATCAAAACCATTGTTCGAGTTTCTGAGGCGTAGGTCATCGCGGACGCAACCCGTTTTCCGATTTCGGTTTGAACGATGCCCTGCTTGCGTGCCGTGATCCACCTGGTCCGGTAATCGTCAATAATATTCAAAAGGCCCAAATTCATTCCTATCGGGTTAAGACAAAATTCAGCCAGATTTTCACGCAAAAACTGCGGATTAGCTTTCCGGTCATTGGAATCAGAAATGAGACAGCCGCTTCTGGAAATTGGGAAATTCTGCAAAAGCTCTTTCACTAACAAGTCCAGGCCGCCTGGCTGCCAGCTTCGCCATTGGACAAACCACAGGGCTGCCCGATGTGATGGTGAATCAATCAGGGCGGCGCGCCGGGCGACGTGGTTAGCCATCAATCCCTGTTCAAAGCATGGGCTGCTCGCGTAACGTTCCTGTCGAAGTGGACTGCCAGGTTGTGCGGTTCGTGTTTTCATTTTAGGAAGTCTTTGATGGTTTCGAGCGCCCGGTTATTGCGGGTTGTGACAGTTCGCTGGCGTGTGGTTTCAACTTGGCGTTGGTGCCGATTTGCGCTGCGCTGGGTTTCAATTTCAACCAGCGTGTTGCGCGCGGCGGCATCCAGGATCACGGGGCTGAATCCGGGGTGCGAGGCGGGCAGCAACGAACGGTAGTAGGTATTTCCGTGTTCGCTTCGGGCCTTGATGCTCGCCATCGCGGTGTGCATCTGCTCCGCCGTCGCGCCGTCTGCAGGCACTTCTGTTAGGCGCGGCACCAATAACGGATTTTCGCCCCGGTGGTCGGTCACAAGAATTTCATCCAAGTTGCCCGGATCAATCCGAACCAACACTTGCTCATAGCGCCGACGGCTCAGTTCCACGCTGTCAAAATAAACCGGCAATTTCGTGCCAGGTATGAACGTGCGGACTCCATTGCCGCCAACGGTTGAACGGCGGGGCTGGCTCAACATCAATCGCAGCTCATGCGGGAACGGCGCGAGCGGAATAGGATTGCCGAAGGCATCGCACAAGAGGAATTTTTCATAGGCTTGAAGCGGTGACAGCGTGTCTTGATAGACAACGCTGTCCTGTTGGACTTCCGCGTTATATTCACCGATCACATTTTCAAGCTCCCGTTCCCATTCATCGAAGGTGAACATCCCGACTTCGTGCGGATGCTTACGACCGTCATTCACTTCGCGGATGGCCCATTGCACTTCCTCGCGCGCGGTCACTTGCTCGTGGTTGCCCACAAACATGGCCTGACTCGACAGCTGTTTGATAATCAGACGCAGGATGTTTTCCACGATTTTTCCCCGGGGGTTCCTAGGTTGCGTGAAACTCCATTCGATCCCCAAGCGGTCAGTGAAAAGCTCCCGATTCTGAGACCAAAGAATTTCTTCACCGCGACCAAGCCAGCGCGAACGCTTAAAGATGCCGTTTTCGGTTCGGAGTTTTTTACGCGGAATCCCGATGGTTTCCAAAGCATCGTATAGACCGGCAAGAATGTCGCGCGAGTTGAAATGCTCCTTGGCCAGCAAAGAGTAAGCAAAAACAAACTTCGACTTCTCATCAATCCACGGGAAAAACTGGCCACGGATGCACTTGAAACCACCACCCGGAAGCAAGGCCGCGCCATATACTTCCAACGTGGCGTCGTCAGTACTGATAATATCACCAGTGTGCAGGTTTTTCCACGTTCGAGGGATGAATGGCCCGTGCAGCTTCGCATATCCAGCGCCCTGATGCTTAATCCATGCCAGTTCAACCTTTGGGGCAATAGCCGCGGCGATGGCATTGGGCACATAATCCTTGCGCCGTGTGCCAGCCATGAAACACGAATAGCGGTTGCGAATTTCAGAACTGAGTTGGGGGTAACATTGCCGCCAGGCAGGTGCAATAAGCCCGTCGCACTTCATGGCGGCGCATTCGACCAGGAGCTTTTCGTCAGCTTCTGACAACACCGGCGCACGTCGTGCCGCGTTCGCTTCCTTGCGACCATCAGTCAAGGCGCCGGGACCGCCATCCCGCCACGCCTTGAGCTTCGTATTGAACACGCGCCGCATGGTGTTTTCGCAAGTTGAAAGTCCAACGCGCTTGTGCAGCCAGGTAATCAACGGCCGCTTGGCGTCGGTTTCCGTGCATCCGTCTGCAATCGCTGTTTCCAGCCAGTTAAAAGCCGCCAGGTAAATTGCTTTTTCTTCCGTGAATGTCGGTTTCAGCGGATTTGCCCACATGTTGAACTCATCTTCCAAGTTAGCAAAATCAACAGGAACTTCGCGCGGTGTTTCTGGCTGTCGGCGCAGCCGATCTTCGTGGGAAAGATACAGGTCCAACCGATTCCAATTCTCCGCGCCGGCGTCGCGCGTCGTGATTCGATCTAGCAGGCGTTGCCAATGGCGCGGACTGATTTGATGCCCAAACACCTTGCGATAATCCTCAACGCCTGCCACGGCCAATTCTGCGGCGCTTACAGTGTCATCTTGGAATCGGTTGGCAAACGTCAAGACGAACGCGGCGCGTAGTTTCATGGCGTACTTGATGCACTCAGGATGCAATTCAACCGCAGGAATCGGCGATTGCCACGCCTTCAGTGGGCCACGCGCGAAGGCGTCGCGCAGGGCTTGCGGCATGTCTGCCATTGTCCAAGCTTTTGCTTTATTGTTGCCATGAATCACAATGGCCGATGGTGTCACTCCGTCCAACGCACGGTGAACAATATAACGTGATTGGCCGATGGATTTGCCTATCTCGCTGGCGGTGAATGTGGCGGGGAATGGCTGTGGCAGTGTGTTCATGGGAGAAAGTTCAGCCGGCGCTAAAATCAAGTTTTTGTGGTGTTTTCATTCCGACCACACATCCTTGCGCTTGGAGGGCACGTTGTTGGATAGACTCATGTAACCCATCGCCGCACGCGTTGCTTGATGAGCTTCAAAAAGCTTTCCTGCTTTTAACAGCCGAAGCGCTTCCAATAGGTTTTCCTCCGCGCTTTCAACTGGTGTTGGCAACCCTGAAATTTCTTTAGTGTTGGCTCCCATAAGCAAATTAAGCGTAAAGGTCAGCGTCCCAATGGCCGTTGGGGCCGCCGAGCCAGGTGCGGGTGATTTTCCACATGGAGCCGTTGACGCCGGCCGGTTCGACGAGGTCGGCCAGGCGCAACCAGCCGATCGTGGAATCGGCGATGGTGATGGGACCAATGCCATTGGGCGATTGCAGGACAGCGCCAATGTTGATGGTGGGCAGCGTGTAGGAATAAATGATCGAGGTGTAACGCCAGCCGGCGAGATAATAGGTTTCCTCGCCGCGCAGCAATTTTGTGTAAAGCGCGCGGGCGAGGGCGAGCTGGGTGGCGTCGGTGATGGCGGGATCAATTGCCGGCAAAGCTGGAGTGGGCGGCTGCGCGGTAGGATTGGCGGCAATGGCGGCACGACCAAAAAGCGCAATATAAAAAACGTCATTCACCGGCGCAGCCCCGTCCGGGGTGACGAGGTTTGCCGCATTGTAAGCAATTTTGACATTGACCGGGAGCAGTGGCGTTGTTCCTTGGAAATATTTATTTTTCTCGATGCGGGGATAGAGTTCCTGCGGCTCGATGCGGCATTCGCCGGCGGGCAGCGCCATGGTGGCGGAGGATCCGCCGGCCTCCCATTCGATGGTGAGCTTGCCAATGCCGCCGCGCTGATTGGCCACGGTGGACTGATTAACGACCCAACCGGCGCGGTTGAGGCTGGTGCTGTTGAAGTTGCTGGTGCCAAAGGCGCCGCGGGGTGGCTGGCTGGAATAACAGAGGGCCGTGGGGCCGTAGAGAACGTCGGTAAAGCGGACGCGGTCGCCGGCGACGAGCGTGCCGCTCTCCGTTGCGCTGAAGAGCAACGTTGTGCCGAACCATTTTTTTAAACTCATAAATGCTCCACCTATTTCGGGGTTTGACTACGTTGTAAAATCAAACCGCCGCGCCTCGCGAGGGGGTAGGCCGCGCCGGATGCGTTTGCAGCCGCCTTGATGCCCGCCAAACCGCCTGTGGGCGTTTTAGAAGCGTCACGGCCAAGCCAGCGGGATAGGAGAAAATCGCGGAGGCCGGTACGTGGGAAAACCGTACCGTGTGCGCCCAAGGTTCCGCAGAGTTGGGGGCGCAGATTCAACAGGGTTGGACGGCGAACGCGCAGTAATTGGCAGGTTTCGCCGGCGTGGAAGTTTTTCCGTTCGCCGAGGATGAGTGCGATTGCCTCATCAATTTCCAGATGGCGCGTCGTTTCCGGGGCGATGACTTCACGCGCCCAAAATCGCAGATCGCGGATTTTGGCCGCCGGGTCCACGCTCACATTCCACACCCACGTCAGGCCGTCGCCATCCGCCATTTCATACGCCACATCCGCCGAGACACCGCGCACGTCCATGACGCTATCCACTTTCATCAGCACCGTGCGCTGGTTGAGGGTGGCCGCTGGCGGCGATGTCTTGCTGATAGTGGCGTTCATTAAAAATAGTCAGCAGGCAGTGCAGCCATCATTTCCGCGTCGCCCAACGAGGGGCTTAACATCCGCCATGAAGTAACCCAAAGAAACGGATGAAGCCCCAAGCGACGCGCGACAACAGGCCGCATGATGCCAAACACCGCCCGCTGAAATCTTAAAGTCTTCATGTTCTCAAATAAACCGAAAGACGACATCCAGTGGCCGCCAAGGGCGTTTTGAACTTGGGCATCAATGCTGCGTTACCGCCGGCGCGAAACCGCTGTAACAAAACACAGAGGGATGAGGGCGGGACATCCAGCAACCTTGCTGCTAAATTGAGGGAACAAAGGCGGGCGTCCAACATGCGACTAGCCGCGTTGATAATCAGCACGCGCCGGTGCCAGATCAACCAATAGCGAATTTCCGGCACGTCCAAGAGCGCGAATTGATCGGAGTTGCGCAGGTTAAACCGGACAGAGCGCAGCTTTCGCGCGCGGCCCTCGCGCTGGTAAGGCGGGAGCTTCGCGGAAAGATCGCCAGCACGGAAAAAAGGAGCTGGCGCGTCAGATGAATGACGCACCAGCTTGACGCGGCCGTTTGAATTTCGATGCTGCCACACACCGAGGGTGCCAACCGGCGGCGAAGCCTGAAAACGTTTTTGTTTGCGTGGCAGAGGCATGGCAGGTTTTAGATTGCTCCATGGGCGCGCAGGATTGATTCATTCTCCTTTGTAAATTCGGCCAGGGCGCTTTCGTGAGAACCAATCAGCTCAACCCGCAACGCCGTAATCAACTTATCGCGCAACGTGGCTAAGAGCGCCGCTTTAGCCAGCGCAGGAACACATTGGTCAAGGGTCAAAGTTTGGGCGATGGATTGTGCTGCCGTGGTGACAGCCTGGTCCAGGTTGACTTCGTTGAGCAAACCCAGCGCAAGGTCGAACCGCTCACGATGCGGCGCGAGCCTGTTGGTAAGAAGACGGTGCTGACTTATAATCTCCTGGACAGTCAGCGGCGGGCGTCCAATTGCGGGTTGTCCATCCAGAGGGGTGAGTTTAGGGGTTTCCATAAAATTTAAATCAGCCCAAGACGCCTCAACAGTCTCCCGTTTTCTGTCTTGAATATTTCGAGCTGCGTTTTCGCGTCAGAAACCTCTTTTTCACTGAGTTCCAAAACCTCATTCCCCATGGTTTTCAACATGAATGCCGAGGTAAAATTCGCTGCGATAGCTCGAATGCCAGATGGCCCACCAGGATGATTTTTTGCCCCGTGAAGAATACTCCCGGCGAAGTCAGCTTTTTTGCAACACTCAACCTCCTCCAAAAGATTAGTGTGAAAAGATTGGCGCGTTTCAAGAGTCTCGGTCAACCATTTCAGTCTCGCGGAAGCTTGAATCTCGCTCTCCTTTTCGGTAACAAATTTTTCATACTCGGTCTTGCGACTGGAAAGGAATAACTCCGCGAAAGCGTTTTTCCCGGAAGTGATTAGATCGTTTAAGGATGGGGTGTCAGACATAATTTTGGTTGGCTGGGGTGGATGGGTTATTCGAGCCGCAGAATGTTTTTGGAAATCTTGAAGCCGGTGAAAGTTGAGCTGCTTGAAAATGTAGCAACGCCATCGCCTTGGCCCAAAAGAGCCTTGAGGATTTCTGAATTGGACATGGGCCGGCCCGGCTCCGCTGGGAGCGAAGCCGCGGACAATATGACCGTGGCAGTTTCGGCGGCAAATGCTCGACTCAATCGGTTGTAACCATCAATGGCATTTTGGGCGGCGGTCATTGTTTTGATTTGAGTTGACGATACCGTTTAAGCAGCGGTGCGCTGGTGGCGAAGCCCTTTAAAACTTTCCACAAAAAATATCGGGAAACATCCAATGCCGCCGCGTCTTCCGTCAAACCGGGAAATTCTGCCGGCCGGCCAGGCCGTCTTTTTCGACGCTCAATTGTTGTGCTATTCGCCATTTTTTGTAATGTTTGCAAACTTTCTAAACTGGTGCAAGGATTATTATTTAGTAAAGTTACACAATGAGTTCAGCAGGCCATAAGGAACAATTGCCATCGTTTATGACTCCGGGACGGCGAATTGGTCAGTTTCTTGCCTATCAACGGAAGCAATTCGGGATCACAAGCCAGGCTGGCTTTGCTGAACGTCTTGGGATAAGCAAATTTCACTTGGCCAACATTGAATCTGGCCGCACGCCGTTGCCAATGGTTATAGGCTGGAAGGCGTGCCGCATGTTGGAAATTCATCCTGGATTTCTTATATCCATCGGCAAAGAGTGCCGGCTGCCTTTTGATGTTTTAGACGCTGAAGCTGTCGCAAAGGCTGAAGGTTTAATAAACGCAAATCGGAGCGCGTTATTCGTGGAATTTTGGCCGGCGCTGTTCAGTTTACTTTTCGAGTCGCTAGAAAAACCGCAAGTGTCCGTTGATAATAAAGATGAAGTAACACTTGACAATACGCTGGTGCTACCCGATGATTTGGGCGTGAAAGAAATTCGTTCTCTGCCTCAGTTGCTGATTGAGCTTCGGAATCTGACAAAGGATCGCGGCGGCAAAATTGCTTTGGCGAACAAAATGAAAGTCACCAGGCAGGCCGTGGATCAATGGCTTTCGGGAGCGTCAAAGCCAACGGCAGAGATGACGTTTGATCTGATCTCATGGGTCGAGACGCAGCGCAAGCTAACTAAATAAAAATGCCGCTGGTGTCATTACCACCAACGGCGCAGACCCGATAAGCAGCCTATGAAAAAAACAACTGCAAATCGAATCCGTTTCGATGGTGATATAAAACCCACATCAAAGCAATCACCACTCGGCGCCACAAAGCCCACGCCTTTTCAATGTAAAACCGGCAAAGGAACGATCACCATGAGATGCGCAGCGTGGGATGAAGCGCGCTTAAGAAAGGCTGCAAGGGTGGGTGGCTGGCAATTTAAAATGTTTTGTGATTTTGCGCTCCATAACGCCGCTGCGGAAATCGAAGAACGTTTGGGCCTTACGTTTGATGAGATGTCGGCATTGTCCAAAAAACAGGTCGAAAATCTTTACAGAAAAAACCTTTTAATCTCCCGTATCCCGCAGATATATCTGCCAAAACGATTGAATTGAACCAAATCCGGGCGGCGTTTTTTGTCACATTCGGTCAGCCGCGTGTTTAACTTATGAGTGTCTTCTCAACTATCCATCGGCTGGAGCGGGAATACTCCAGCCGGTTTGATAACCTTGATGAGGTCGAGCATGTCTCCTTTTTCGACCGCCCGGAATTTTCCCGCTTGCTCCAAAAAGCGATTGACCGTAATTCCCCGTTAAGCCGTAAAGAAGTTGAGGAAGTTTTTGGCGATCCTGGCTGGGAGTGGTGACCCGTTTATATCCGCACACCGCACACCCCATTTTCCCCACTGGCCAGTTTTCCAGACCCCCTAAAATGGGCGTTTTTGAAAGATTCATCCTGGAAAAGTCGCCAGTGGGGAATGGCCGGTTTAAAGCCCTTCTCTTCATCAAAAACCCCTGTCAAATCAAGGCTTTTAAAGCCTGTTGACCCCTATTGTCCCCTGGAATACTCGGTAGTAGGGGCACACTTTCGGGGCTGCCGCGTCAAAGCTGAAAGCACAGACGGGCCAAGACTTACACCCGCCAACCACCGCTCAAAGCTACGGCTCGCCATGCCATCCTTTTCAACTTCATTGTCATCTCCCGCCATTAAACCCGCCTGATTTTTCAAAATTGGGTTCCGGGCCGAAAAACCAATCCGGCCAAAAACCGCGGCCGGAGGGCCAAATCCGCCCAATTTTTGTGGAAGCTGAAGATTTTTTGAAAGATTTCAAATTTACAAACGTATTGTATTGGTAGTGCGGTGTTAGCCATTTGTACCGATATTGCGGTATGATTTTAAAAAGTGACCGCAAATGGTTGCAAATCCACCGTGAAGCCGCGCTGGCGACATTTTATACCAGCCCCGATCCGAAAAGGGCTTGGGGACAAAAGGGCAAAGGGATTAAGGACGGGGCTGGTATTTATAAAACTAAATGCAATGACAAGGATTCCATGCAATCGAAACGGGACAAAATGGAAATTTCATTTCCTTAGCCATTTGCCACTTGCAAGAAACAATCCCGATGTCCCATGCACATTTTGCTTTTAGAAGACAACCCCAACGACCGGCAACTGCTGGAAAAAGCATTGCTAAACGAGGGGTTGGTTTGCCAGATAACCCATGCAAAATCAAAAGAGGAATTTCAGGCGGCATTGGAACAAACCCTGTATGATTTGATCATTTCGGATTTTACCCTCCCGGCTTACAGCGGAATTACCGCACTTGCCGCCAGCCGGGAACTTCAGCCGGACACGCCATTCATTTTTGTCGCCGGAACCATCGGGGAAGAACAGGTTGTGGAAAGCCTGAAATCGGGCGCCACGGATTATGTTCTTAAAAATCGCCTCAATCGGCTGGGACCGGCTGTACGCCGTGCATTGCGCGAAGCCCAGGAACGAAAGGAACGGCAGCGGGCCGAAGAACGGGTGCATGTTCAATCCATGGCCTTGGAGGCCGTTGCCAATGGCATAATGCTGACGGATGCAACGGGGAAAATTCTTTTCGGCAACCGGGCTTTTTGCGCGATGACCGGTTATGCCCTGGAGGAAATTCTCGGCAAAAAACCCAATTTTCTCAATTCCGGCAAACAGGATGCCGATTTTTTCCGGTCACTCTGGAATACCATTCTGACGGGCCGGGTCTGGCAGGGTGAAATCATCAACCGGCGCAAGGATGGAACCCTCTATACCGAGGAAATGACCATCACGCCCATCCAGAAGAGCAGCGGAGAAATCAGCCATTTTATCGCGGTTAAACAAGACATTACCAAACGCAAGCAACGCAAGGAACATTTGCATCAGGCGCGAAAAATGGAAGCGATTGGCCAGCTCGCCGGCGGCATTGCCCATGATTTCAACAACCTCCTCACCGTCATCCATGGCAATGTTCAAATGGTGCTGATGGATGAACCCCAACTCAAGGAGGACAACCGCCAATGTCTTCAACAAGTCACCGACGCCACGGAACGCGCCGCGGATTTGACCCGTCAGCTGCTCGCTTTTGGACGGAAACAGATCGTTCAATTTCAACCCCTCAATCTGAACCAGGTTATCAGCAGTTTCACCAAAATGCTCAAGCGTGTCATCGGCGAGCATATTGTCCTGCAGTGCTGTTGCGCCGAGAACCTGCCCTCCATCAACGGAGATGTTGGCATGATGGAGCAAATTCTCATCAATTTGATCGTCAATGCCCGCGATGCCATGCCCCAAGGCGGATCAATTGTCATTAGCACGGAGACCATCAACATCGATGCCGCCCACGTTGATACCCATCCGGAAGCGCAACCCGGTGAGTTTGTCTGTATCACGGTGGCCGATACAGGAACGGGCATCCACCCGGAATATTTGCCGCGGATTTTCGAACCATTCTTTACCACCAAGGATGCCGGCAAAGGCACCGGTTTCGGCCTGGCTACGGTCTATGGCATCGTCAAACAACATCAGGGCTGGATCGAAGTAACCAGCCAGGTGGGGAGTGGAACCACCTTTAAAATTTATCTGCCGGCCAGTGCCTGCGTCGCGCCAATACAACCAACCCGTCAGGCGAAAGCGGTTCGCGCCGGCGGACACGAAAAAATATTACTGGTCGAAGACGACGCCGACGTCAGAATAGTCACACGCGGGTTTCTGGAAGGATCCGGTTATAAAATTTGGGAGGCATCCAATGGCTTGGAAGCCTTGAATGTCTGGAAGACAAACGCTTCGCAAATTGATTTGTTGCTGACCGATATCATCATGCCGGGCGGCCTTAATGGCTGGGAATTGGCGGACCGGTTGAGCGGGGAACGGCCAGGCCTTAAAGTGATACTGATGAGCGGGTACAATTCCGATCTGGCGGGAAAAACCCAGTCCTACAACCATATTTTACCAAAGCCGTTTTCATTTGAAAGCCTCACGGAAACCGTGCGGAGCTGTCTGGACGCGGCGAGTCCGGCTAGAGCATTTACATAAATAATATAGCTTGACCGTGGGCGAAAAACATGTCAGGATAAGGGGCATGAAAGCCATCCCTTTGCCGACGCGCCAGCGAATCATTCACCTCTACGAACAGGGCA
>Ga0182027_10012306_pt1 | contig 12024 bp, 11 predicted proteins | sample 712E1DmetaG_FD_121300 | JGI IMG/M metagenome (GOLD analysis project Ga0182027, IMG submission 121300) | Permafrost microbial communities from Stordalen Mire, Sweden - 712E1D metaG (Illumina Assembly) | ecosystem: Environmental > Terrestrial > Soil > Wetlands > Permafrost | place: Sweden...
CCGCTGGCGGTCTGTGGCTTGGCTGCTGATCACCCATCGGTCCACTAGAAACGACCGTTCAAGGCCGGTCCTATAAATATTCTTTAGCGATAAGCCTTGACAATATCGCTATCATAGAAGGGGTCCATCTACTTTGCAAACAGACAAAATAGTACACAAAACCTAAACAAGAGTACAACGTGCCGTCACCTCGGTCTGGTGTTAGAATGGTTGACAAATGGCATTCCAAGTGGAGAAAAATCCTTGAAAAAAAAGCTCCAAACGCCCATATACCCCTTTTTCATAGCAGCTTATCCGGTACTGGCACTGCTTTCATTCAATATCACGCAGGTACAGTATCCTGCCGCCGTCCGGTCGCTATTGCTTGCATGCCTGGCAGCCGGTCTGCTTTTCTTGATCTTCCGTCTGGTTTACCGCGATGCACACCGGGCAGCCTTTGTTGTGGCGGTCTGGTTGCTGCTGTTCTCCAGCTATGGCCAGATTTACGACACCATCTCCAAAAAGTGGAAACTCCCCCATTTCACGACCTGGATGCTGGCAGCCTGGTTACTTCTGGCCATCCTGGTGCTCGTCCTGGCCGCGCTGCGCAAGCTGCATTTTGAAGGGATTGCCCTGCCGCTGAATATCGTCTCCCTCGGACTGGTGATCTATGTTCTCTACCCGGTGATCAACTGGTCATTCATCAAAACCGCCCCGGCCCCGGCGAAAACTGGTCAGGCAAAACAGGTCCTGCAGGTGCCCGCCGGCGAGACCCTTCCGGATATCTATTACATCATGCCCGAAGATTATGGCCGCGTTGATCAGCTTCAACGATGGGCCCAGATAGATACCAGCCAATTCCAGCAATTCCTGAAAGACAAGGGTTTTTATGTGGCTGGCTGCAGCCAGAGCAACTATGTCACATCCGAACTGTCGCTCGGCTCTTCCCTCGACATGGACTACCTGCAAAATCTGGGCTCTGGATTTAGGGCGAACAATGAGGACCAGGCTGTGATTTGGAACGTCATCCGCTACAACACGCTCGAAGCAGACTTGAAAAAGATCGGTTATAAAACCGTCGCCTTCGCGACCGGTTTCTCCTGGAGTGAGTTGGACAACTCGGACGTATACATCACACCACCGCCATATTGGTCCGGCCTGACCAGTTTCGAGAATCTGCTGCTGCGCACCACGCCGGTCCGCCACCTTGAAGACATCGGCGTGCTCAACCTCTTCAATATCGACGGCGAACGCTACCGCGCCCGCACGCTACTGGTATATGACAGCGTTCCCAGGCTGGCAAGTATGCCGGGCCCCAAGTTCGTTTTTATGCACATTATCAACCCCCACCCGCCCTTCGTCTTCAACGCGGATGGCTCAAAGATTGTCCCATCCACATTCATCGACCAGAGTGGCAATTACACCCAGGATAAATATCAACAGGGGTACCGGGATCAGGTGCCCTTCGCAGACCAGGAGCTTGAAAATACTGTCACCACCCTGCTCAGCAAATCCACCCGCCCGTTGGTGATCATCATCCAAACCGATACCGGGCCCTGGTTCACAAGCGGTCCGGACCAATTTACCATCCTGAACGCCTATTACATGCCCGGTCACACCGCCCAGCTTTACCCGGGTATCTCACCGGTTAATTCCTTCCGCGTCATCCTGAACGCCTATTTCAACGCAAAAATGCCCCTGCTCAACGATCAGAGCTATTTTTCGCCGATCCCCTACATCTATGATTTTTCGCCTGTGCCCAATGCCTGCACGGGAAAGTAGTGGGCAGTGCTTATATCAGTGACCGGGTGGACCTTGCATAAAAAATCTGACTGGCCAAAAGACCGGTCAGATTTGGGACACCGTCTATAAAAGGAGAAGAAATGAAGGGGAGGCTTCTTCGGGCGGCCTGGCTGTTCATTGTTATAGTTGCGGGTTGTTCGACCAGCACAAAACCTGCAATTGCTGGAGGTATGCCACAAGCGCAAAGCATTTACCCCGGTGCATCACCGAACCTCGGTACACACCTTGCGCACGTTGCAGCAAAAGGAGACAGCCCAACTTCTGCCCGATCGAACAATGTACTTACAGCAATGTCTTCCCAACTCATCCAACCATCATCGGTATGGACTACAGATGAAAATGGCAAGAGCAAGACTGCCTTTAATCCTGTAGACAACATTATCTGGAAAGCCAACATCTCCAATACCACCGGTAGTCCGCAGACGGCATTATTTGTCTGGTCGTTGAATGGCCCGTATGGCTCAAGCACATTGTATTCAGGAAACCTGCGGACTGGCAGCGGTACGTATACCTGGGACCTTTCAGGTAAGATAGCCAGTGATTGTGGGGGCACCTATACATTTACCCTGCGAGTCACTTTCAACGGGTCTACTTTTTCCAAGTCCACAACATATTCAGTTGCTTCGCCTCCTGTATGCACATAAAGGCTATGGATAGATTCGTCACTCTTTAACAAAAAAATTACCTTATACCTATGGTGGGAATAATTATACGTTCGCATGCAACGCTGAATACGCTGGAGGGGGGTACCGGGAAAACATTGAATGGGGGAGTACGCTTGATGAATGACAAACACAATGTCCATACAGCAAGCAAACATGCAGGTTACGTTGGCCTGCTATTATAAACTTGTGAAAAAATTCCTAATCGAAAGCAAGTTCTTTGGATAGCCCAGAAAGGATGGATTAGCCTATGAAAAATAAGAAACGGTTGGTAAATGCAGGAGGCGCACTGATAGCGTCGAATGCCATACAGGGTTTGGAACAATTACAAGGTTCTTGTAATGTTCATGTTCGCGGGTACCACTGCTAACATCAATTCTGGTTAAAGGTGCCAGTCATATTTACTCGTTTACATATTCAAAGAAAGGTTTAAAAATCCAATGCTGAAAAAGAAACTATGGATGTTTGTGGGGGGCACACTGATAGCAATGATGCTGATCGGCAGTGTTGGGGCGGTTGTCGTCTACGCGCAAAGCCCCACGCCCACGGCCACTGCGGTCCCTTCGACCGGGCGGACCAAGCCGGGCGCCGGTTCACACGGAACCTATCTTGCTGGAGCCGAACTGGATGCAGCTGCCCAGGCCCTCGGAATGACTTCGGCTGACCTATCAGCTGAGCTAAAGAGTGGCAAGACCTTGTCAGCCATCGCCACCGAGAAAGGCGTTGATCTGAAAACTGTGCAAGCCGCCATCCAGGTCGCGCGTAAAGCGGATTTCACCACACAGATCAACCAGGCGGTCACTGCCGGCAAGCTGACAAAGGACAAGGCGAATTGGCTGCTTGAAGGACTTGGCAAAGGCTTCATCAACGGGCCGGGCATCGGATTCGGTGGATTTAAAGGCACGCATAATCCTGCCGCCGGTACCCAAGCACAAGTCACACCGCGTCCGCGTCCCACCCCCAAAGCCCCCTCAGGCTCTGCAACCTGGCAGCCTGGAACAGCCAAAGGTGCGCGCGGAACCTATCTGGGAGGAACCGCATTGGATGCGGCTGCCAAAGCTTTAGGTATGACTTCAGCCGATCTTTCGGCGGAGCTGAAGAGCGGCAAAACACTATCTGCCATCGCCACTGAGAAGGGCGTTGATCTGAAAACCGTACAAGCCGCCATACAGACCGCGCGGAATGCACAATTCACCACGCAGATCAATCAGGCGATCACTGCCGGCAAGCTGACGCAGGACAAGGCGAATTGGCTGCTTGAAGGTCTCAGCAAGGGCTATACCAATGGAGCAGGCTTCGGATTTGGTTACGGGTTCGGGGGACTAAAAGGTGCTCAAAATCATGCCGTAGGCCCGCACGCAAAAGGCACCCCGCAACCGACGCCAACGCAACCCTAGTCGGAATTAATTAAACAAAAAGCAGGTGAAGCAACTTTTCGCTTCACCTGCTTTTTGTTGGTGAACATTGGGAAACGCACCGCCATTCCTTATCGTTCATATGTAAACGGTAAGAAGTGGCGTCCAGACAGGAAATTATGCCTGTACGGGCCGTGCTGCGTTTCTTTACTACGATTTACGGGAAAATGAACTGACCAGCAAAAATACGGTCGGCATTGTAGATGTGATTATGCCATTGCAGGTATGACAACCGCTCTCCGTAATAGAGTGCGATCTTTAAGAGGGTGTCACCGCGGCAGACCACATAGTATTTGCCATAATATGAGCTGGAAGTGGGGCCACAGAAATAGTGCCCGTTACCATACCAGGCTCCGCCATTGCCTGGATTGGGAGCGCCGTTGCCGGGCACAGGCCCGCCATAACCTGGCACTGGCCCGCTGTTGCCATTCCAGCCGGGGATATTCAGCACCTGCCCGGGGTAGATGTAATAGCCGACATACGTGTTGGCCCCATAAAGTTGGGACAGGCTGACGCCACAGCGATTGGCGATCTTGGACAGCCAGTCGCCCGGTTGAACGACATAGGTACTGCCACAATTCGAGGCTGCGGCGTTACTATGGGTTACCGCAAGGAACGAAACCAGCAATACCAATATCAAGGTAAGTTGGATCATACGCTTGGCGAACATTTTCTCATCCTCCTTGTTGCAATAAAACGGACGAACTCTATCGCCTATTATACAACTTTGTGAGCAGAAAATGTATTGGAATTATTTGGTCATATAGAATTTTTCCGTATTAGAATGCAACCACGGGTTTAAGTTCCACCGGTGGGTAGATCTGGCCCGGGACCGGCGGCATGGGATTGTAAACCCAATCCACCTTCACCAGTCCTGCCCGGATGCCACCGACGCGGCGGATTCCCAGGTAAGTGCCACGCAGGAGCACATCTTCCATCGTCAGCGCCATGCTGAAGACCGCCAGCGGGACACCCGCCGTTAGCAAATCCAACTCGTCCGCATAGACGGATGTCGAGAACAATACATGCTGGTCGTCCAGGCTCTGGGTCTGGATGGCAGGAATGAGCACCGGGTAGCCGTCTGTGCCGACATAGCATAGGAATTTCAGGTTATCGATCTTATCCACGAAGGCGCGCGTCCAGCAATTCAGTACGGACAGCTTTCCTGGCTTCCTTCCCAGCGTGCGCGCCAGCATGGTCTGGATGGCCGCCAGGATAATCCGGTTCATCGGGAGCGGAGTCTTGCCGGTCTGCGCCAGCAGGCGCAAATAATAGACAGTGTGCACGCCAAAGTAGGCGTTATAGCGGAACATGGGCACGTTGTTGTAGTAGTCATATTCCGGGCCGTCTTTGGCAAAATGGGTATAGCTGGCTTTGCCGCGCCAGACGTTTTTATCCAGGCTCATGATGAGAAAACCGGTTTTGGGATTGGTCAGGATATGCTTCTTCGATACGCCTTCGGTGAACTGGCCAAAACACATCTGATCCGGTCCACAGGCCATGAGTGTGGAAAGCAACGTAACGTGCGGCAGACCTTCCGGTGTGACGGTTGCAAGCAAGCCAATCTTTAACTCCGGGCGGGTGCTCTGGATGTCTTCTTCCAAAAAGGTGGTCAGAGGGGTATTCATGGTGAACTCCTAGGTTGGCTCGACGGCGCGGGTCGCGCCGGTGGCAAGAATCAATTCCGGATGGAAACCGCAGGATCTGGCGACCTTTTCACAGTGTTCCAGCTCGAGGCGGGTCATCAGTGGCGTTTTGGCGTAAGTCCATTCCAGGCCGAGGCGGGTATACTGGTCGCGGCACAGGTTGTTGAAAGCGCACAACTCCCAGCGCGCGACCGTCCCATCCGGCTGACTGGCCAGGTAATGGCCGATGGCGGTCAGATTTTCATCCGAGGCGGTAGCACCAGGGATGAGCGGGGTGCGGATCCACAGCTGGGGGGGATATGTCTGGCTGCAGATGAAATCCTGGATGGTATTCAGGTTTCCCAGGATCTGCACGTTGGATACACCGGTGAACTGCCGGTGCAGCGCCGGGGCGAACAGCTTCAGGTCGAACAGGACAAGATCCGTATACGGCAGGAGCCGGTCGAGGGTGGGAAGCGAGCACAAGCCGCAGGTATCCAGGGCAGTGGCAATGCCCTGCTGTTTCAGCCCGCGCAGGAGCGCCTCGGCAAAATCCGGCTGGAAGGTCGGTTCGCCGCCTGAAAGGGTCACGCCGCCGCCGGATTTCTCGTAATATGCCCGATCCTTGCATAATTCGGCCAGCAGTTCGTCAACGGTGACGGTTCTTCCCAAGGCTTCCAGCGCACCCGAAGGACAGGCTTCGGCACACTTCCCGCAGGCTTCGCAACGCTCCCGGTCTATGACCAGACCGGCCGGGCTCATCGTCAGGCAGCCGTTGGGACAGGTCTTCACGCAGGTCTGGCAGCCAATGCAACGCACAGAGAACCACTGCGTCTGCATGCGGTGCGAGAGACTCTCGGGGTTGTGGCACCAGGCGCAATGCAACGGACAGCCCTTGAAGAAAACGGTGGTGCGGATGCCCGGACCGTCTTCGGTGGAAAGACGCTGGATATGCAGGATGCGGCCGTTTGGCTCTGAACTGGTCATGGTGAGTCTTATGCTGCTGCGTACCCCTGTCGCTGTTCTTCACGACGGAGGACACCAGTGGAGTCATTTCATTTGGTGACTCTCGCGGGCGATGATCTCGTTCTGAAGTTCTCGCCCGATGGTGGTGAAATAGGCGTTATAGCCGGTTACACGTACCAGCAAATGACGGTAATTCTCCGGGTGCTGCTGGGCATCCCGCAACATATTGGCATCGATCAGGTTGATCTGCAGGGCCGAGCCGCCGTTTTCGATGTAGCCTTTCAGGAAGGCCTTGAACTTGGCGCGGTGCTCGGGGTCACGCAGCATGGACGGGTTGAAGGTCATCGTGTGACTGCCGCCATTGGGCAGCACGTTCAGGTAACCGGCCCAATCCCCTTTGCCGTCCGCAGCCTTGCCGCCCAGCACCTTGCCAACCGAGTTGACATTGGCAGTGGGGCCATTGATGTCAGCCCCGTTGGATGGGCACAGGGCATTCGAAAGGAACTTGCCACGCGGGCGTCCATCCGGGCTGGCGGGCAGGATGAACGAATCCGCCACCCAGTAGTTCCATGACAACATACCTGGACGAAATTGGCGACTGGTGGAGCGGGTCTTATATTTCCAGGTCTCATCCGTCCAGAGTTCCATCACCTGGCTCGCCAGTTGGTCGGCGGTATCCTCATCCCGGCCATATTTGGGAGCCTTGTTGGTGGCGCGCGCCTGTAAAATTTCATGCCCACTCCAGTTATCCTGGAGTGCCTGGACCAGCTCTGCCATGCTGCAGGCCTTCTGGTCATAGACCAGGTACTTGACCGCCAGGAGTGAATCAACGGTGGTGGCATAGGTGACGGCTTCGATGGTCACGTAACCCAGTTCTGCCCCACCTTGGGTGACGTCCAGTCCTTTTTTGGCGCAGCCTTTCACCAGGCAGGAGAGGTAGGGCATGGGGGCATATTTCGCCCGGATGGCCTCGGAATGCTCATACAGGTCCACAATACGCCGGATGATTTGGCGGGTCTGGGCGGCATAGGCTTGCCAGAATTGTTCCCAGGTGGCGAAACGGGCCGGGTCACCGGTATCCGCGCCCCAGCGCTGGTGTTTATCGGTCTTGCCGGTAATTTCATCCGAGAAGGGGATCAAGTCGTAGCCGCCGGTCAGAGTCAGTTCGACCGCCTTGAGCAGGTTCAGGTTGGCATCCACCGTACCGGAACGGTCATTGCCGACCATGGTATTTTCGAGGCAGCCGACGGAAGCGTAATCGAACACATTGTCCGGATTGATGAGATCAGAAACACCGGACTTGCGGGCTTCCAACATCATCCCCGCCATCGAGCGCTCGTCGAAGTTGAGCAGGAAAGGTGAACCCTGGCTGGAGGCGATCATTTCAACCACCCGGTCGAGCAGCTTCTCGGGCGAGCCACGGTGCAGGCGCACATTGGGCTTTGGTTCCAGGATGGGCGACATTTCATCTATTACGTCCAACAGGATATAAGTGAGATCATTGGTCATGTCGCGGTTGCCTGCCCCCACGCCGGCGATGTTAAAGAGCTGACCGTAGCCGGCGGTAATACCCTGGTTGCCGCCGGTCCGGATCATGCTGTCATAGGCAGTATTGCAGTGGATCCAGAAGCATTTCAGGATGTCCTTGCCAAACTCCGGCTGCATGCCTTCCCGGATGGATTTCTCCCAGAGGGGATACAAGTATTGGTCGAGCCGGCCAAAGGAGACGCCCGGACCGGGATAATTCTCATCCGCCATGACCAGCATGTGGGTCAGCCAGAGCGATTGGAGCCCTTCCCAGAAAGTGCGGGCTGGTTCCCAGGGGACACGCCTCAGGATATCCGCCAACTGCAGCAATTCATCTTTACGAACAGGATCCGGTTCGGCCAGCGCCAGGCGGGTGCACTCTTTGGAGTATTCCACAGCCAGGTCACGCGCCATTGTGGAGGCGATCCGCATGGCCCGCAACTGCCCGCCTTTTTTGCCGCGCTGGTCGGTAGGCGATAGGCTCGCGTAAGCCGATTCAAGTTCAGAATGGACGGCCTTCCAGCCTTCCTTGATAATACGGCCATAATCGGGGATGAGGTGACCGGAGGTGGCGCCCGCGTTGCCAAAGCCATGGTTGTGGAACCAGAGCATGGCTGCCCGGACGCCCTTGGGGCCATACACCAGCTGGTCGCGGGCCCTGGTCTCTTTTTCCGTCAGGCAGGCAGAGGTCATAATATTGAAGCGCGCCCCGGCCAGCAGGTCGCCGGGCAGGATTTCTTTGGGCAGGTAGCGCACCATGACTTCCTTGTTGAACCAGGCGCGCCGCTCAGGCAGGCTGCCTTTCCAGAAATCCCCCGGCAGGCTGACCGGACGGGCCACCTGCTTAAAAGAAGAGCGGAAGGTCTGCAGAAAGGAATAGGTTTCAGGGACAATGTAGAAAGTAAGCTCGCTGTATTGAAAATCCCAGGGCGTGCCGGTGGTCCAGGCAGTCGTTTCGTTATTCCAGGATCGCCCGACGCCCTGAAAATAATAATCCCGCAGCCATTGGATGCGCGCTGAAAGATGGGTGGGCGCTTTGATGGTATAGCGCGGTTTCTCGATTTCAGTAGTAGTCATGGGTGTTCTCCTCGTAAGTAAGTTGCTCCATGGTCGAGCATTGCCGTCATTGTGGTGACAGCCCGTTTGGCCTCCTGGCGTTCGAAGGCTGCCACGATCTGTATGTGGAACTGCCGGACCGCTTCCGCCACCGCTGTGCCACAATGGCGGCTAAAGAATCCGCCGGTCAGGTAGGTGTAGACGCCTTTGAAGGAATTAATGATGAGGGGATAGACCAGATTGCCGGAAGCGATGGCGATCAAAAGGTGGAATGAAAAATCCAGGTCGGTCAGGGCCTGCGGTGACCCACAGGCAGCCTCAGCTTCTTGGGCCAGCATGCTGCGGAATTCCACCAACTGCTGTTCGGTCCGGTTGAGGGCGGCCAGGCGGGCGGTTTCGGTCTCGACCAGCAGGCGCATGTCGATCAGGCTGCGGGTGAATGCCGGGTCCAGGTTGCCGGCATGATAGGTTATCAGGGAGCCCAGGATGGCCGTCGATCCGGAACGGCGGAAGTCGCTGACAAAGACCCCCCGGCGCGGCACGATCTGCACCAGTCCCTTGGAATCCAGGTCCACCAGCGCGGCGTGCAGGACCGGGCGGCTGACCCCGATGCGTAGGGCGAAATTCCGCTCGGACGGCAACTGTTCGCCGATCTTGAGTTCGCCGGAGAGGACCAACTGCTCCAACCGGCTGACACAGGCATCCTTAAGACTCTGGATCTTGAGTGGTTCGATTGCAATTTGCATGATACTCCGCAGCACTGCCTGGTAAAACCACCAGCCAGCAAGGATAGTATCGCGCAAACGAAAGGAAATTACAAGTTAATATCAGGTAAGAACGTGGGCCCTGATTAAAAATAGTCAGATGTGGCATCGCTTCATTTTTTATTTGTTGCAGCCTCCCAAATATCGGGGGCCTTGACATTTGAATAAAGATCCAGTAATATATCATATATTGATATATCACTCGATGATGTATTGGAGACGCGGAATGGAACCTTCTAAATTAAAGGATATTTCACCTTTATCGGAAACAACCCTTTATATCCTCGTTAGTCTTGCATATGGCCCCCTGCATGGTTATGCCATAGCCAAGGAAGTACAGGCCTTGAGTAAGAACCGCGTCATTCTGAGTGTCAGTACGCTGTATACCACCCTCAAACGCTTGCTGGAGGACGGCTGGATTGAACGGGTGGGTGAAGATCCCGAGCCAGATGAGGCTGGACGTCCGCGCAAGGTTTACCGCCTGACCGAACGCGGCGAGTTCATCATCGGGGTCGAAAAGAAACGGCTGCAAGCCTTGCTGGCGCTTGTCCGGACCCGGACTGTGAGGGAGGAAAAATGACGGCATCAATCCAGGGCGTTTCAAAGATTTATGGCATGCTGCTGCGTCTTTTTCCACGGGATTTCCAGAATGAATTTAAGCAGGAAATGGTGGATGTATTCACTGCTAACCTGGCAGAGGCAGAGAAGACCAGCACAACTCTGGTGGTACGGGCGTGCTTTTTCGAACTTTGCGACCTTCCGGTCAACCTGCTGGTTGAACACCTCTCTGTCTTGCGAAAGGGAAATATTATGGAAACCTTTTCCTATGAATTCAGCCGTTCCCGGGCTGTCCTGATGGCAGCGTTGGGCATGATGGTAGGCTGGGTTTTGATAAACGTGGAAGGGCAATACATTCACACTCTCGCTCAGATCCTGCCATACTGGGCGCTTGACCTGGTGCAAACGATCGTTTTCACCGTTCCGGTCGTTCTATGTGGCATGATGCTTGGAATCGTGGCAGGCGTTGGGCGGCGTGCGTTCCTGCGTATCGGGCTGTGGGCGGCCGCGGGAGGCGTCCTTGGTCACTTGGTTACGTTTCCCATCAGAATGGTCAATACTGCTATTCTTGCCAGAGCGGCAACCTACTCACAATGGGAATACGAACTTGTTGGGCTGCTTACCCTGCTGGCTGTCCTGTGCACATATGGCTTTTTCAACGGCGCCGGATTGGGCTTCGCTTTTGGCGGCTGGAAAGGCTGCAAAAAATTTGCTTTGATCGGTCTGATTGCCAATGCAGTTGGCATCCTGGCTGGATATTTCATTGCCTCGAGCGTGAGCAGCAGGGTGTATCTTTACCTAGGTCTTCAACCATCGTATATTACCTGGAGTATCATGGGGGCATTGGCCGGCGGGGTTCTGGGCTGGTTTTTAGGAAAAGAAAAACAGCCCAAAGTTGACCCGGTTATGCAGACAGGTAATGTTTGATGAGGGCAAACAATACTTGTAAGGCGTGGGAGAATCCAGAACCATCCTGCTTACTCAACCAAAGGGAAAACAGTCTCTTAGTGAAACCTGGTGCCCTCCGAAATAAACTTTTCTTAATTTATTACGCTGAGGATCAAAACGACAATACCAGGCTGATCGGACAATGGTCCGAGCCGGGCACCTCATCATGAATGTCCGCGGCAACGATGCGCTCCTGCAGGTCAGGCGAGACCATGAAGTAGTCCAGCCGCCAGCCCACGTTGCGCTCGCGGGCGCGCGTCACCTGATCCCACCAGGTATATTTGACCGTATCTGGGTGCAGGTGGCGGAAGCTGTCAACCAGGCCGGCCTGGAAGAACTCACCCAGCCCGAGGCGTTCCTCTGGCATGAAGCCGCTGTGGGCAACGTTCTCCCTGGGGCGGGCCAGGTCGATCTCTGCGTAGGCGGTGTTGAAGTCACCGGTGACCACGAGCGGCCGCCCAGCCTGCATGTAGCCCCGCGCCACTGCCAGGAAGTGCCGGTAGAAGGCCAGCTTGTAGCTGACCCACTCGGCTCCGCGCCCCCCGTTGGGAAAATAGATGTTGAAGAAGACAAACGGCTCAAACTCGTGGATGAGCACCCGGCCTTCGGTGTTGAAACGTGCTTCGTTCAAGCCGGTGAGCACTTTGGCCGGCGCCTGCCGGGAATAAGTGACGGTGCCGCTGTAACCTTTCTTCTCGGCCGAGTTCCAGGCGGCCTGGTA
>Ga0182027_10012307_pt1 | contig 12023 bp, 11 predicted proteins | sample 712E1DmetaG_FD_121300 | JGI IMG/M metagenome (GOLD analysis project Ga0182027, IMG submission 121300) | Permafrost microbial communities from Stordalen Mire, Sweden - 712E1D metaG (Illumina Assembly) | ecosystem: Environmental > Terrestrial > Soil > Wetlands > Permafrost | place: Sweden...
CGCGTTCGTGGGAACGCCGCCCTGCGGGCTCGCCAGCAACAACAGGAGGACCACGGTCATGAGGACGCCTGCAAGTTTATACTGGCATACTGTGGAATTCCGCGCCGTTGCCATCCCGATCTGTCTGGCCGCCGCCGTTCCTCTGCTCGCGCTCCTCGATGCGGCCTCGCCACCGGGTCCCATCCGATTCGAGGACATCGCCGCGCGCGCCGGCGTCCGCTTCGTCGCCGACAGCTCGCCAAGCCGGAATAAGAACCAGATCGAGACCATGCTCGCCGGCGTCGCCCTCCTCGATTTCGATGGCGATGGCCTGCTGGACATCTACTTCGTCAACGGAGCCGCGATTCCGTCGCTCCGAAAGGACGACAAGAAGTACAGCAACCGCCTCTTCCACAACAACGGCGACGGCACCTACACCGACGTGACGGAGCGCGCTGGAGTCGCGGGCGCCGGCTTCGGCATGGGCGTCGCGGTGGGCGATTACGATAACGACGGCCGCCCCGACATCTTCCTGGCCAACGTCGGCTCGAACCAGTTGTTCCACAACAACGGAGACGGCACTTTCACCGACGTGACCGCGAAGGCCGGCCTTTCGGGCGGCGTGCTCGATGGGAAGAAGATGTGGTCGGTTGCCGCCGGCTGGTTCGACTACAACAATGACGGCCACCTCGACCTGTTCGTCTCCAATTACTGTAAGTGGGAGGTCGACAAGGACCCCTACTGCGGCCCGCCGGGCAAGCGCACCTACTGCCACCCGCGCCTCTACCAGCCCCTCCACAACAGCCTCTACCGCAACAACGGCGACGGCACCTTCACCGATGTCTCGGAGACCACCGGCATCGCGAAGCATCTCGGAAAGGGCATGGGCGTGTCGTTCGCGGATTTCGACGGCGACGGCTACATGGATATATTCGTCGCCAACGACACCATGCCGAACCTCCTGTTCCACAACCTCCAGGGCAAAGCCTTCGAAGAGGTCGCGGTCCCGGCCGGCGTGGCCTACGCCGATGACGGCATCGCGCTCTCGGGCATGGGCTCCGACTTCCGCGACGTGGATAACGACGGGCGGCCCGACATCTGGCACACCGCCGTCGAGCTCGAACGGTTTCCGCTCTTCCTCAATCGCGGGCGCGGCCAGTTCTTCGACGCCACCACACCCAGTGGCATCGGACGCCGCACCCGCGAGATGTCCGGCTGGGGCAATGGCATCATGGATTTCGATAACGATGGATGGAAGGACCTTTTCGTCGCCCGCTCCAACGTCATCGACAACGTGGCGGAGTTCAGCTCCGCGCGCCAATATCCCGAGCCGAACTCCGTCTTCCGCAACCTGCACAACGGCAAGTTCGAAGACGTCAGCGCGCAGGCCGGTGTCGATTTTCAGGCCCCCGCGGCTCACCGCGGCGTGGCCTTCGGCGACCTCGATAACGACGGCCGCATCGACGCGGTGGTCACGGTCCTGAATGGACCGGCCAAGATCTTCCGCAATGTGTCTGAGAGCGGCAATCACTGGATTCTCCTCCGGCTGGTCGGGACGAGAAGCAACCGCATGGGCATCGGAGCGCAGGTCAAGCTGACCACTCCCGACGGCGCTTCGCAGTACAACCAGGTCACTACCAGCGTGGGCTTCGCCAGCTCGAGCGACAGCCGCGTGCATTTCGGCCTCGGCCGGGCCGAGCGGATCGCCGAAATCGAAGTCCGATGGCCGAGCGGAATCCGGCAGGTTCTGAAGGACATTCCCGCCGACCGCATTCTGACCATCGAGGAGCGGCAGCCGTGACCATGCTTCCGCTGCTCGTGCTGCTGGCGGCGCAAACGAATCCCGACCTCGCGCGCCTTGCGACCGCCCAGCAGTTGATGGACAGCGGCCGGTGCGCCTCCGCGATCCCGATTCTCAAGGAGCTCCGAGCCCGCCATCCCGACACGCCCACTCTGGACTATGGCCTCGGCCGCTGCTACTTCGAGACCGAGAACTACGCCGCCGCGGTCACCACCCTGCGCGGGGCGGCTCGTCTGCTGCCGAAGTCCCCCGAGGTCCGCTTCTTTCTCGGTTCGGCGCTCGGCCTCAGCGGCAACATCCCGGAGGCGATCCCGGAGCTCAGGACGGCCATGGAGTTGGATCCCAAGTTCGAGCCCGCCTACCGCGCGTTCGGGATGTTCCGCGTGCAGCAGGGTCTGTACGAGAAGGATGCGCTCGAAGCCCTGGAGACCGCGGTGCGCCTCGACCCGCGCGACCCCCGCGCGCAGTACTGGCTTGGCGAGTTGCACCGCGCGACCGGGGACGCCGACTCCGCCCGCCCGTACTTCGAGCGCGCGCAACAACTCGATCCGGACGATCCGATGGTCCGGCTCGGTCTGGGCCGTGTGTTGCTCGACGACGGCGAGATCGACCAGGCGCTAGCCGATTTCGACGCCGTCCTCGGTGTCGCTCCCGGCCTGGTGCCGGCGCTGTTGGGACGAGCCCGCGCACTCTACTTCAAAGGTCAGATCTCGCAAGCCCTCGCCCCCGCCGAAGCGGCCCGCAAGGGCGCCGGTAGCTTCGAAGACCAGCGCGGCTCCATCTGGATTCTGTGCCGCATCTACCGCTCGCTCGGCCGCGATGCCGATGCGCGCGACGCCGAACGCCAGCTCAAGCAGCTCGAAGATACGCTGACCTCCGACCTGGCGCGCAGGCGCGAGTTGAGCGACCAGGCGGCTCGCCTGGAACTCGACGGCAATCCCGCCGCGGCAGTGCCGCTACTCGAAGCCCTGCTGAAGATCCGCGAGACCAGCGAGGTCCTCACCCGCCTCGGCGACGCGTATCTGAAGATCCACCGCCCGGCCGATGCCGAGCGCTGCTACATCCGTGCCAGCCAGCTCGGCGCGCTTACCGCCGACCTGAAGCAGCGCCTCGACGCCGCCCGCGCGCTCGCCCGCCGGTAGGGCTACGCGACTACAGCACCTCTTCCGACCAGCTCTCGAGCGCCGCCTTCATCTTGTTCATGAACTGGTCGGCGTAGGCGCCGTCGATCAGCCGGTGATCGAAGGTCAGCCCGATGAGCGCGATCGAGCGGATGGCGATGGCATCGTCGTCCGTCACCACCGGCGTCTTCTCCACCGCGCCGACCCCCAGGATCGCTACCTGCGGCTGGTTGATGATCGGCGTCCCGAACAGGCTGCCGTAGCTCCCGAAATTCGTGATCGAGAAGGTGCCGCCCTGCACCTCGTCCGGTTTGAGCTGGCGCGAGCGCGCTCGTGTGGCCAGGTCTACGATGGAATGCTGCAAACCGAGGACGTTCTTCTGGTCGGCATTGCGAATCACCGGCACGATGAGCCCGGCCTCGAGCGCCACCGCGATCCCGACGTTGATCTCGTTGTGGAAGATGATGTTGGTCCCCTCGATCGAGGCGTTGGCCAGCGGGAAAGCGCGCAGCGCTTCGCAGGCGGCGCGCGTGATGAACGGCAGATAGGTCAGCGAGAAGCCGTACCGCGCCTGCACCTCGGCCTTATTCCGCGCCCGTATCTTGGCCACGCGCGTCATATCGACCTTGTGCATGGTGGTGACATGCGCGGAGGTACGCCGGCTGGCCAGCATGTGTTCGGCGATGCGCGCGCGCATCGCGCTCATGGGTTCGACGCGAACCTTGGCAGCCTCGGCGCGCGGAAGGGGCGCTGCGGGAGGTGGGGCAACCGGCGGTGGCGGAGCGGCGGCGGCCGCAGCCGGAGCGGCCGGAGCGGGCGGAGCCGGAGCCGCGCGTTGGGCCAGGTGCGCCTCCAGATCCTGTTTCGTGATGCGCCCCCCGGCCCCCGAGCCGCGGACCTGCTTCAAGTCAATGTTGTTCTCGCGTGCCATGCGCCGCACCAACGGTGAGAGCGGCCCCGCGGGTTCCTCCGCCGGGACCTCGACCGCCTCGGGCTCCGGCGGCGCAGGAGGAGCGGCCTGTGCCACGGGCTCGGTAGCGGGTGCGGGCTCAGGAGCGGGAGCGGCAGCAGCAGCCGGCTCGGCCTGAGGCGCCGCCGCGGCGGCCCCACCGGCCTCGTCGATGCGCGCCACCACGGTGTTGATCGCCACCGTCTTGCCCTCTTCCACCAGGACCGCGGACAGCGTGCCCGCCGCCGGCGAAGGAATCTCCGTGTCCACCTTGTCGGTTGAGATCTCGAACAGCGGCTCGTCACGCTCCACGCGGTCGCCCGCCTTCTTCAGCCACTTCGTCAGGGTTCCTTCGACGATGCTCTCGCCCATCTGGGGCATGACGACGTCCATCATAGTGCCTCCTCCGCAACCGCCATCTCAAAACCAAACTGCTCCGCAAAATGCTTTGTTAGAGACGCCATCAGCACCGCTGGTTCCGGCGCCGCGCCCAGTTCCGCCGCCATCGAAGTCACCGGCTTGGCCAGGCCGCAAGGGACGATGTACTGGAAATACTTGAGGTCGGTGGTGACGTTCAGCGCGAAACCGTGCGAGGTGATCCAGCGGCTGATGTGAACGCCGATGGCCGCGATCTTCCGCCCCGAAACCCACACGCCCGTCATACCTGCCTCGCGGCCCGCCGTGATGCCGAAATCCGCCAGCGTGTCGATGAGCGCCTGCTCGATCGCGCGCACATAGGCCACCACGTCCCGCTTCCAATCGCGCAAGTCCAGAATCGGGTACCCCACCAACTGGCCGGGACCGTGATAGGTGATGTCGCCGCCGCGGTCCGTCGGGTAGAACGAAATGCCGGCGCGCCGCAACACGTCCTCGCTCGCCAGCAGATTTTCCGCCCTTCCGTTGCGCCCCATGGTGATGACGTGCGGGTGCTCGACCACAAGCAACTGGTCCGGCACCAGCCCCCGCTTGCGTTTCTCAACCAGGGCGCGCTGGAGCTCGAGCGCCTGCTGGTAATCGACGCGGCCGAGGTCGTGTAGCTCACAGGTGCGCGCGGCCGCCGTACTACGCATTAATCGCAAGCCCGTAAATATTGTTGAACGCTTCGCCCACCGCCTCGTGCAACGTGGGGTGCGCGTGGATCATGTTCGCGATGGTCTCGACCGTGGCCTCGGCCGACATCGCCGTCACGCCTTCGGGAATCAGTTCCCAGGCCAGCGGCCCGATGATGTGCACGCCCAGGATCTCGCCGTGCGTCTCGTCGCTCACCACCTTCACGAAACCGTTGTGCTGCCCCAGAATCGACGCCATGCTGTTGGGCATGAAACCGAACTTACCGACCTTGACTTTGTGGCCGCGCGCCCGCGCCTCGGCCTCCGTGAGCCCCACGCTGCCAATCCCCGGCTCGGTGTAGGTGCAACTGGGAATGCGCATGCGGTTCAGCCGCTCTACCGGCCGCCCGGCGATGTGCGCCACCGCCACCATGCCTTCTTTGATAGCCACATGCGCCAGTTGCGGCGTGCCCGCCACCACGTCGCCGATGGCGTAGATGCCCGGCTCTGCCGTCTGCTGATCGCCATCCACCTTGATAAAGCCGCGATCCGTTTCGACGCGGGTGGCTTCCAGCCCCAGATCGTCCGTCACCGGCTTGCGTCCCACGCCCACAAGCACCTTCTCCGCTTCGATGACCTCCTGCTTGCCGTTCGCGAGCGTAACGGTGACCCGAGCGCCGCCGCCGTCGACGCGTTCGATCTTCTCGGCGCGCGCGCCGGTCTCGACACGAATGCCGCTCTTCTTGAACAGCCGCTCCAGCTCTTTCGAAACTTCCTCATCCTCGAACGGCACGATGCGCGGCAGCATTTCGAGCATCGTGACCGTGGTCCCAAAGCGGTTGAACATGGAGGCGAACTCGCTGCCCACAGCGCCCGACCCGATGACCACCATCGACTTCGGAATCGCGCGCAGGTTCAGGATTTCGACATTGGTCAGGATGGTCTCGGGGTCCGGCTCGAGGCCCGGCAGCATGCGCGCCACCGACCCCGTCGCGACGATGATGTTCTTCGTCTCGACGGTGCGGGCGCCCTCGGCCGTGCGCACCTCGACGCGCCCCGGGCCCAGTATGCGAGCCTGCCCGCGGAGGACGTCGACTTTGTTCTTGCGCATCAGGAACTCGACGCCCTTGGAGTGCTTGTTGACGATGTCGTTCTTGTGGTCGACCACCTTGGGGTAATCCAGGCGCGGGTTGTCGCACAGAATGCCCTCGTCGCCGCCCTTGAAATGGTCCCAAATGTCCGCCGTGTGCAGCAGCGCCTTGGTGGGGATGCAGCCCACCAGCAGGCACGTCCCGCCCAATCGCGGATCCTTTTCGACGATCGCCGTCTTCAGCCCAAACTGTCCCGCCCTCACCGCGGCCGAGTATCCCCCCGGCCCGCTCCCGATGATTAAAACGTCGTAAGACATTGACCACATTCTAACAAGACGCTGTGCTGATTAGTCTTTAGGCGTGGGGAGACGCGACAACGTGAAACTGACGGTGATGTCGGTGAGCACAGAGACCGGCTCGCCATTGAGCAGGATTGGCTTGTACCTCCACTGGCTGACCGCCTGCTGGGCCGCTGGTGTCAGCAGCGGGTGACCGCTCAGGACCCGCAACACCTCCACGGTGCCGTCGATGCGGAGCAGCAGAGCGATTGTCACAGTACCCTCAATGCGGGCCTTAGCGGGGTACTTCGGTTCGACTTTCCGAAGCAGGTAGCCGGCGTTGAGTAGAGGGGCCCCGATCCGAATCGGTCCGGTGGCGCGGGGTTGGCTGCGGTCGTGGCCACCAGCGCCGAACTGCTGGGCTCGCTCCAGCAACTGCCGGCCCCACCCGTCCCCCGCGAGCGACGGCCCAAAGACCTGCCGGAGTGAAGGGTTTTCGCGCAAGGAAGCGATCTCGCCGGCCTGCCGGAGCAGAGCGCCATCTTTCGAGGCGGCAAGTTCGCGCAGGACCCGCTGGGCAATCACAGGTGTGACCAGCTCCGGCTTCGCCATGTGCGAATGCCGCCAGGACGGGACCACCGCGCTGACGTAGAGGCCCGCCAGCATTTCTGTCCAATGCGGGTCGTCCGGATGGAGGCGGCGTGCCCGCTTCAGCAGGCTTTCGGCAGCATCGAAATCGCTCTGCACAACCGCCCGAAACGCGTTGTCGAGGACTGGGCTGGCCGCATCGTGGACCACCTGGCGGAGCCAGGCGGCGGCGAGCCCGGCGCGGATCGGTGCGTCTGCGCCGGGAGGGATGACCCATAGCGTGTACTCCTCGCGGAAGAGCTTGGAGTCCGGATGGTGCTCGATCATCCAACCGACCTGCTCGAGCCACGCTTCGCCGGCGCCCGAGTGCCACAAGTGGCCGATTCGCTCCAAATGCGTGTCGAGTTCCAGGGGCGCCACCCAGGCGAGCAACAGCCCGAACAGCAGCCCGAGCCACGACGTTTTCAGGTGCATATTGACTTAGACACCGGCGAAGGCTATTGTGGAGCACCATGAAACTCAGGCGCGCCCTGCCGCTCTCCGTCGCCATCGCCATCACCGCGCTGGCGCAATCCGACCCCTGGGCGCCGTTGCGCGTTTTTGAGGGCAAATGGGAAGGGCCAACTTCGGGCAAACCCGGCAAAGGATCCACCACCCGGGAATTCCGGTTCGAGATGAACGGGCACTTTCTGTCCCAGCGCGACAAGTCGGTGTACCAGCCCGCCGACCCGGCTGCGAAGCCCCTGCTCCACGAGGATTTCGGCTTCTTCAGCTACGACAGCAGCCTCAAGAAGGTCGTGTGGCGGCAGTTCCACAGCGAAGGACTGGTCAACGAATACTCGCTGGAGTCGGTGAGCGCGGACGGCAAGTCGCTCGAGTTCGACACGACCCGCATCGAGAACCTTCCCGGTTTTCGAGCCAAGAAGCTGTATCGCATCCTCTCCGCCGACCAGATCGAGGAAACCTTCCTGCTGGCCTTGCCCGGCGCGGATTTTGCGGTCTACACCGTGGCCGAGCTCAAACGAGTCAAGTGATCAGGCGCGGGGACACCAAGTGTTCTCATCTGCTGCGAGGGATATAATGCGGGGTGCCCCAGAAAAACCTTTGCCCCGGGTACATGCCTTGCGGCAGCGGTAACACCGGGGCTTGCAACACCAGTCTAGGTCGGAGAGGGTAGCGTGTCAATCCCATTCTCATACCAAACCGACGAAATCGACGCGCTGGAAAGGAGCCTGTCGGTGGAGCGGCTTGGCGGCTATGTGCGGTCGGCTCAGGGAGATCGCGGATTGGCCATTCGGTTGTACGAAAGAAATACCCGCCTTTCCGAGTCTATGTACGGTGTGGTCCAAGGGCTCGAAATTTGCCTCCGAAACGCTCTTCATCGCGTCCTTTCCTCCGCCTATGGCGCGGACTGGTACGGCCACATGACCATGTTGTCGTATCCGTTGCCACAGAAGATCGCGGCCGCGCAAGACAGCATCATCCGGCAGGGAAAACTCCTGACGCCTGGCCGGGTCGTCGCTGAGTTGTCCTTCGGCTTTTGGACCGCCTTGGTTGGCCCTAAGTACGAAAAGCGATTGTGGGTTCCACACCTTCACAAAGCCTTCCCCAACGCGCTACGCCCTGTATCCGCTGATGCGCTCCCGAGAAAGAAGCCGGCCATGCTGGACCGGAGCGGCATAGCGAGTCGCCTTGAAGGAGTCCGCCAACTCAGAAACCGAATCGCACACCACGAGCCGATCCTCCACTTCAAACTCGATTCCCAATATCGGTGGATCCTAGAAGCGACGGGATGGATCTGCCGGGTCACCGCTGCCTGGATCGGAGCCACAAGCAGTTTCCAGGAACGCTACGCCGCTCCGCTGAGGTGAGTCACGAGCCCCGCAGTGCCCCCGGCCCGATGATGCGGCCCGCGCCCCAGCCCGATTCGACCAGCTCGCTCGGATCGGCGGTCGTGAACACCACCTGGTAGCTCTCCTCCTCGTCGCCGGCCGGCAGCGGTGGCTTGCCGCGCATCGGCGAGACCGTGGCCAGGTAGCGCAGGACCGTGTAGACGTCGCCCATCTCGGGCAGCGAGACGTCGCACTCCTGGGTGCGGAACCGCAGCCGGGCGCCCCGTTCCGCCACCCGCCAAACCAGAAACGCGCAGGCGGACACGGCCAGCTCGAACCACTCGGTCTGGCTCGGCGGGGCGTTCAGGTCCAGGAACAGGTCGATCAGCCGCTCCTGCTCCCGCGCGAACTCGCGTACTTCGAGCTCGCCGGTGTGCGCCGTCGCCTTCCAATCCACGTGGCGCGCACTTTCCAGGGCCTCGTACGGCCGTATGCGGTAGAAATCGCTTCCGCGGCCGCGCACCTGCGCCTCCAGGTCGCCGCGTATGGCCGCCAGCAGTTCTTCGAAGCCGGGCTGCGGGTCGATAGGCGGATACACAACCACGTCGCGGCGCAGCATGACCTCCGCGCGCCGCTCCAGGAAGCCGAACGGAAAGCCGGTCGAGAACTGGAAGCCGTTTTCGCGGTACACCCCGCGCCTCTCGAAGCGCAGCTCAATGGTCTCATCGAGCACGGCGCCACCCGGGATCACCGGGAAGTACAAAGCCGTGAGCACAGCTTCGCTCGCGCCACTCAGGTGGACGGAGAACGAGGGTACCAGGCTCTTCGCGTTGCGCACATAGATCCGGCCCGCCAGTGTGCGCCGCGCCGCAATGTGCTCCGGCAGCGCCAGGTCCAGTTCCAGACCCGCCAGCGACAGGCGGCTGATGAAGCCCGACACCAGCAGCGTCGCCAGCATCGCGGCCGCGATCAGGAATAGGAGGTTATTCGCCGAGGCCGCGGCGGCCACCGCCACCAGTAGCATCGACAGCGCGAACACGATCCCAACCGCCGTCACCGTGCGGCTAAGCGCGCGCCGCAGGAACGACCTGAGACGTTTTAGCACTTCGCCTGCATCATGTCACAATCCGCGCCGGGACGTCCGACATCGGGCCAACAGCCAGGTCCGCTCCCTAACGGTCGCGGTTCGGCAAGAGGGAACATTCCGCCTCCCAATAACGTTAATCTTTCTTAGGAGGTGCACCTTGTTCTGCGTTCGCTGCGGTTCACAGATGCAGGAGAACCAGCAGTTCTGCCCGGCATGCGGCACGCCGGTCCGCGGGACTACTACCCTGATGCCCGTCACCGGCCGCATCGCCGGCCACATTCGCCTGTTGGGGATTCTCTGGGTCGCGCTCTCCGCCTTTCGCCTGATCCCCGGCTTGGCGCTGATCACGCTGTTCAGCGACGGCTCGGGAATATTGCCTCCTGAGGTCCCATTTTTCGTTCACGGCCTGCTGCGCGGCGTCGGCACCCTGCTGGTGATAGGGGCGGCCCTGGGTCTCGCGGCCGGAGCGGGATTGCTGCAACGGCAGCCCTGGGCACGGGTGCTCGGGATTGTGCTGGCGTTCATCAACCTGGTGGACATGCCCCTCGGCACAGCCCTGGGAGTGTATACGCTGTGGGTCCTTCTCCCGGCGAGATCGGAAGAGGAGTACAAGCAGTTGGCGCGCAGCGCACAGGGGGATTAACCTGGGAGCGATTGGTCTCATGCAGTACCAGCGGCGGCCCCCCGGTCCTTTCCCTGGCTATCCCCACATGAGTGGTTCGCCTGGCCGGGCCGTGCGGCTCTAAAATTATGTCTGGAGGGCGACCGAGCCGATCTGCAAGTCATCAGCCACGCACCGGCCCGGCCCCCCTCCCGTTTTAGCCGGGCAGCGGAAAAAATGCGGGCGCGTGGTGGGGTCCAGGGACCGGAAATTGCGCCCGCCTTCAGTTCAGAAGCACATGCGTCTGTCTGAAAGGCGGCGCAGCGCTTCCGATGGTTACACCTCGATTCCTCAGTCAGAGCCTCGCTCCTTCCCCTCCCGCTTGCGCCTGCACCAGTTTAGCCGCCCATAGCCAGGTCCTCCCTTCTGGCTGGAGTACCGCGGCTCTTCCAAAACCAAGCCAATCTAGGATAACCCCATCTCATTCAATGGGATACGCGCGCGCGGCCACGGACGAACCCCCAGGGCCTCCCTCCGCATCGAACACCCTGTGCCTTGTATAATCAAGGAATAGTGGAGGGCTGACTTGAAGACCTACCTGAAATTCGCTGCGCTGGTCGCAATCGTCGTTGGAGCGCTGGTGTGGCTGGCCGTCGGCGGCATCAACGAGGACAAGACCTACTACAAGACGGTCGCCGAGTTGCAACAGATGGGCCCGCACGCCCTGGGTAAACGGCTGCGGGTAGGCGGGGACGTCGAGCCCGGCTCCATCATCCGCAAAGGCCGCCAGGTTTCCTTCGTCCTGCGTCAGGAGCATCGCACCATACAGATCGTCTACGACGGCTCGGCGCCGCTGCCCGACACGCTCAAGGACGGAGCCCAGGCGCTGGCCGACGGCCGTCTCGGCACGGACTCCGTTTTCCGCGCCAGCCAGGTGCAGGCCAAGTGCGCCTCCAAATACGAGACGCAGCCGGGCCAAGGGCATCCGGCGAACATCCCTATCAGAAAGGCCGGCGTCTAGCCACTGCTTATGGAGAATCTGGGATCTCTCGCGGTACTTCTCGCCTTCTGCCTCGCCGTCTTCGCCATCGTCTCCGGCGCCGTCGGCGGATGGAAGCGCAATGCCTTCCTGGCCGTTGCCTCGGGCCGGGCGGTCTACTCGGTCTGGCTGCTGGTGACGGTCGCGTCGTCCGTGCTGGTGTACAGCCTGATGACGGGCGACTACCGCTTCGCCTACGTGGCGCAGCACTCCAACCGCGCCATGCCGCTGCTCTACAAATTCGCGTCCTGGTGGGGTGGACAGGAGGGCTCGCTGCTGTTCTGGAGCTGGCTCCTTTCCAGCTATTCCGCCGTCGTGGTTTTCACCAATCGCCGCCGCCACCGCTCCATGATGCCCTACGTCACGGCGACGCTCATGGTGACGCAGACCTTCTTCCTCATCATGAACTGCTTCGTCGCGTCGCCGTTCAAGATGCTGGCCGTCGGACGCACCATCCAGGCAGTGCCGGATGGAAACGGGCTGAACCCGCTGCTGCAGTATCCTGCCATGGCGATTCACCCGCCCATGCTGTATCTGGGCTACGTCGGCTTCGCGGTTCCTTTCGCTTTCGCCATCGGATCGCTGATTACGCGCCAGCCCGGTGACGA
>Ga0182027_10012308_pt1 | contig 12023 bp, 9 predicted proteins | sample 712E1DmetaG_FD_121300 | JGI IMG/M metagenome (GOLD analysis project Ga0182027, IMG submission 121300) | Permafrost microbial communities from Stordalen Mire, Sweden - 712E1D metaG (Illumina Assembly) | ecosystem: Environmental > Terrestrial > Soil > Wetlands > Permafrost | place: Sweden...
CACGGCAAACAACTTATAACAGTCGAGAACCTGCAGAACAAAAACGGACAACTGCACATCGTTCAATCTGCAATGGTTGAAACTGGCGGAAGTCAATGCGGATTTTGCACACCGGGGATTATTATGTCTATGTTCTCGCTCTATAAGAATCACAACAAACCAACACGAGAACAAATTGACGATGCCATCACCGGCAATCTTTGCCGATGTACCGGTTACGAACCAATCGTGGAGGCGGCATCGCAAGCTTGTATTCACGATGGAATCGATCATTTCACAGATAATGAACCCACAGTCGTTGAACTTCTCAAATCGATCTCACGCGAATCTATTTTTATCAAGACCAAGGACCAGGAATACTTCCGCCCGAACAATATTGAAGAAGCTCTTTCACTCAAGAGCAAATATCCTCAAGCCAGTATACTCTCCGGTTCAACTGATGTTGCTTTACGTGTAACGAAAGGGTTTGAAGTACTGCCGCAGCTCATCGATATCTCTGGCGTTAACGAATTGCACTCCTTACAGGAAACCGCCGACACACTTACACTGGGTGCAGGAATAGTTCTAAACGATGTGCTGCACGCTGTAAAGAACAAATTCCCGGCGCTCTGCGACATTCTTTCGGTCTTCGGTTCACAGCAAATCAGGAACGTCGCTACACTTGGCGGCAATCTCGGAACTGCATCCCCTATCAGCGACACTCTGCCGGTACTAATGGCATATAACGCAACTATCGTACTCCAGAGCATCAATACAAAACATGAAATGAGTTTAGTTGATTTCATTCTTGGTTATCGAACAACCGCTCGTAAACCAGACGAATTGATTACGGCAGTACGTCTGTCTAAATCGCAAAACGGCGCGATCATCAAATCATATAAAATCTCAAAGCGTAATGATCTCGACATTGCTACAATCAGTGCAGGATTTAGACTGGAATTGAATAACGACTGCACAGTGAATAAAATTATTCTCTCCTATGGTGGTATGGCAGACCGAATAAAACGCGCGTCAACCGTTGAACAATTTTTAACAGGTAAACGATGGAATCGCGAAAGTGTGGAAGAAGCAATGCCGCTTATGAGTCATGATTTTGTACCAATTTCTGATGCACGAGCAAGCGCTGAATTCAGACAGATTGCTGCAAAGAATTTACTGCTTAAATTCTGGGCGGATACAATGAACCATGAGCAGTGATGAGTGACCAAATGAATATACCGCACGAATCAGCATCAAAGCACGTATCAGGCGAAGCGATTTATATTGACGACATACTTGTAAGCGATCAGTTATTGGTTGGCCGCGTTGTTTATAGCCCTCACGCACATGTCAAGATTAAATCATTTGACATCAGTGAAGCAAAGAAAGTTCGGGGTGTGCTCGCCGTGCTTTGTTACAAAGATATTCCCGGACGCAATCAGATGGGACCTGTTGTGGATGATGAACTTTGCCTCGCCATCGACGAAGTGACCTTCGTGGGTCAGGCAATGTTTCTCATTGCTGCTGAGTCTGAAGCGATTGCGCGTACCGCAGAAAAACTCATAAAAGTAGATTATGAATTGCTTGAACCGATTCTCACAATCGAACAAGCGATAGCAAAGAACAATCTGCTCGGTCCTCCACGCACTATGCAGTGCGGCGATGCTGACAACGCACTTCGTTCCGCATCGCACACCTTGAAAGGAGAAATCCGGACCGGCGCACAGGAACACTGGTACCTTGAATCACAAATCAGTCTCTGCATTCCCGGTGAACACAGCGAGATGAACGTCTTCAGCGGGACACAGAATCCGACGGAGACACAGATTCTCGTTGCCGAAGTTCTTGGTGTTCCAATGAACGAAGTCGTCGTAGAAATTCGCCGGATGGGCGGTGCTTTCGGAGGGAAAGAAACACAGGCGAATCATGTTGCCTGTTGGTCTGCGCTTCTTGCGCAAGCAGCTAAACGACCGGTAAAGATTCGGCTTTTCCGCGATGACGATATGATCATGACCGGCAAACGCCATCGTTTCCTGACACGGTACGAAGTTGGATTTGATGATACTGGAAAACTGCTTGCACTGAAATTGGAATTGAACAGCGACGGCGGTGCCGCAACCGATTTATCGTTCGCAATTATGGAACGTGCCATGCTGCATACCGACAATGCGTATTTCGTTCCCAATATGTCGGTGCTCGCTCGCGTTTGGAAAACGAATCTTCCTTCCAACACCGCCTTCCGGGGATTTGGTGGACCGCAGGGAATGGCTGCAATGGAGACCATCATTGACCGCATTGCACGATATTTGAAAAAAGATGCGCTTGCTATACGACGGTCAAATTTTTACGGCATCGAAACAAACAACACCACGCATTATGGTCAGAAGATCGAGCACAACCGGCTTTACGTCATCTATGATCAGTTGATGAAATCGTCAGAGTATTATCAGCGACGAATCAATGTGAATAATTTCAACGCTGCACACGAATTCACAAAAAAAGGTCTCGCCTGCACTCCGGTAAAATTTGGAATTTCGTTTACGACAACATTTCTCAATCAAGCCGGAGCGCTCGTCAATGTGTACACCGACGGTACGATTCTCGTCAATCACGGCGGCACAGAAATGGGGCAAGGATTGCATACGAAGATTCAGCAGATTGCAGCGGCAGAATTCGGGGTCAGCTTAGAACGCGTAAAGGTAAATGCGACGAACACATCAAAAGTCCCAAACACCTCCGCCACTGCTGCTTCTTCAGGCACGGATTTAAATGGCGCTGCAGTGAAGAATGCGATCGATATACTAAAGTCTCGCATTGCCGAGGAAATGGCAAAAGTATTCAGCGAGAAAAACACTGATGATCCGACAATTCATCAATCCATTATATTTCAGGATGACTGTATCTTTGATTCCCTTCATCCCAGCCGACGAATGAAATTTGAAGAAGTCATGAATGTAATGCGTTTGCGTCAAGTGAGTCTCAGTTCCGCCGGTTATTACCGCACGCCTGAAATCGGATGGGACAAACAAAAGGGGTGGGGCAAACCGTTCTATTATTATTCATTTGGAATGTGCATTTCAGAAATCGTATTAGATATTCTCACCGGACGGCATACTCTTGTACGCGTCGACATATTGCACGATGCAGGGAAATCACTCAATCCGCTCATCGACCGCGGGCAAATTGAAGGCGGATTCATCCAAGGCGTTGGCTGGTGTACGACTGAAGAAATTAAATGGGATGACAAAGGCAGATTGATGACGCACTCACCTGATACATATAAAATTCCGACAGTGCGGGACATTCCACAAGATTTTCGTGTGGAATTTTTACATGGCTATCCTAATCCTGATGCAATCCGACAAAGCAAAACGGTAGCAGAACCGCCATTGATGTACGGACTTTCAACGTGGCTCGCGATCAAGGACGCTGTGTCTGCGACCAGAGATCATAAAATCGAACCGGAGTTCTCACTGCCTGCAACTCATGAAGTGATTTTGCTGGCAATCGACAAACTAAAGAAGTGAACACATATTCCGACATACTCTCCGCTCTTGAGACTGAAGAAAGAGTGATGCTCGCGACGATCATTTCAACATCCGGATCGACGCCGGCTTCTTCTCTTGCGAAAATGCTCGTGAAGAACAATGGCACAAAATTTATCGGCACCATTGGCGGCGGATGGATGGAAAACGAAGTTCAGACAGAAGCAAAACGTCTCTTGCCGCTTGGCAAAGCGAAAATTCTTACATTTCACCTTAAGGAAGATGAAATGATACAGGGCCTCATCTGCGGCGGCACTCTTGATGTACTTCTAGAACCTATCATCCGCGAACAACTTCCTCTCTTCCAGCAAGTCGTTACGTTGTGCGAAAACGGACAGGATTGTTTTTTTGCAACATTTGTACAAACAGATGGAACGATGAAGGATAAGAGGATCTTTGTTACAACTGAAGAAACAAATCAATGGATCGATACACTATTGGCAGAATGGAAGATAGATATCAGAAATTCTGCAAATCCAACATCGAACTCGGACACGAAGCAGTTCCATCACTCTATTCAACGTCAAAATGAAATACGGCGCATCCGGCTGCCTATCGGTGAAATAATAATTGAACCGGTGCTCTGCACTCCAGATCTCTTCATGTTTGGGGGCGGGCATATTGGCAAATCGCTGTGCAATTTTGCAGCGGAGTGCGGTTTCCGTGTCGTGGTGATAGATGACCGCGAGCAATACTCCAATACTGCACGTTTCCCAAAGGCAGTGCAAATATTGACGATGGATTTTCAAAGTGCCTTTAATCACATATCCCCAAAATCTTCTTCGTACATTGTCATAGCAACTCGAGAACATCGGTATGATGAAGAAATATTAGGACGCGCGCTACAATCTTCGGCTGCATATATCGGAATGATTGGAAGCCGGAGAAAAGTAGAATCGATATATGAACGATTACTGACAAACGGTGTTCCTCTCGAACAATTAAAACGCGTGTATGCACCAATAGGCCTTGAAATTGACGCTGTGACACCAGAAGAAATTGCGGTCAGTATTGCGGCACAACTCATCCGAAGAAGACGCGGATCGAAAGATATCTCAAGAGATAAATCGGAAGTGATGTATTCCTTTTTTCACAAAAACAACGTACTATCTTAAAAGCACATAATAAAGTTCAAAGTAAACGAGACTAGAAAAATAATTCATGGATGTGAATACACTAAAACCAAGAGTGTTAATTATTGATGACGATCCTACACTTCGACGTCTTGAACAGGTTGTCTTCGAACGTGACGGATTTGAGGTATCCCTTGCCAGCGATGGCAGTGAAGGAGTCCGCCTGGCTTTGATGAATCCTCCTAATATCATCATTCTCGACATTATGATGGAAGGGCTTCACGGATTTGAAGTTTGCAAGATGCTTCGCGCTAATTCAAGTATACAGCATACTGCTATTATTATTACATCGGGGAAATCGTTTAAACCGGACATAGATAAGGCGATGGAGCTCGGTGCTGATTCTTATGTTGTAAAACCTTTTTCACCCAAAGAGCTTCTTAAAATTGCTATCCAATATATGAACGAACGAGCGAGTCAATAATGATGACCATTCGATTTTGGGGAACACGGGGATCTATTGCATCACCGGGCAAATCGACAGTGAAGTACGGCGGTAATACATCCTGTGTTGAAGTGCGTGCTGGAAAACAAATACTCATTTTTGACGCCGGCACTGGCATCCGAGATCTTGGCAATCAGCTTCTCAAAGAATTTAAAACCCAGCCAGTCACATTGCATCTCTTTATTAGCCATACGCATTGGGATCACATACAAGGTTTTCCTTTTTTCATGCCGGCATATTACAAAAACTTTCAGATCATCGTGTACGGTCCGCCGGCACGCGATAAAAGTCTCAAAGATTTATTTAAGTTTCAGATGAACTCAGAATATTTTCCGGTACCGTTAGGCGATTTGAATGCACAAATTGTCATGCAGGAAGTCCGCGAGCCATTCCGTCTCGACGATTTGCAGATCACGTCTTTCTATATGAATCACCCCGCGATGACGCTCGCCTTTAAAATTTTCGACGGGGAAAAAACATTCGTCTTTGCCACGGATAACGAACCCTATCGGTACACACTTCATGCTGCCCGTAAGGATCCGCTTGCAGCACAGTACGGTGCAGAACTGGATCAGAAGTTCGTCGATTTTATCACTGGAGCTGACGTCGTAGTTTGTGACGCGCAGTACACCCAGGAAGAGTACCGGTCAAAGATCGGTTGGGGACACTCGCCCATCGAATCAGTTGTGGAGTTTGCGATTAAGGCTCACGTGAAACAGTTAGCGCTGTTTCATCACGACCCATCGCATGACGATGCCGCAATTGATGCGATTGTCCTGCACGCGCAGAGATTAATTTCATTACAAAAGTCTTCAGTACAATGTTTCGGTGCCGCTGAAGGAATGGAAATAAAATTGGTATAAAACCTGTAGTCACCTCAATGATTCGTTGACTCGTCGTTCGACGTACTCCCTCATGTGCTTTTTGAAGATTGTTCGGTCAAACATTTCTGCATGGCGTCGGATTGCATATGGATCGAGTTTCAATGTTGAAAGTGATTTCACCGCTGTATTGAGTGCTTCAACGGTTGATTCGTAGAAAAAAATACCTGTTGGCGAAACACCATCTGCAACCACCGTTTCCAATGCTCCTCCTTCTCCCAATGCGACCACCGGCTTGCCGCTTGCCATAGCTTCAAGCGGAACGATGCCAAAGTCTTCAACTCCCGGAAAAATCAAAGCACGACAACCGGTATAAAATTTCGCGAGACTCTCACCACTTTGCCAGCCAAGAAATTCAATGTTCTTGTTTGCAATCTTCTCCAATTTTTCGCGCTGGGGACCTGAACCGACAACGAGAAGTTTCTCACCACATTTGTTGAACGCCTCGATTGCAAGATCAACCCGTTTATAAGGAACCAACGCACTGACAATTAAATAATAGCCCTCATCTTTTTCAGAGACTGTGAACTGATCGGTACTGACCGGCGGATACATAACATCAGAAGTACGATGATACAAACGCGAGATGCGTTCAGCAACATTATGTGAATTAGCAATGAAGTAATGAACACGGTCACAGGTTCGAACATCCCATCTACGAAGATATGGCGCCACCAGTGCCATTGCTGATCGAGTCACAAATCCGACGCGTCCTTTTCCAAAATATTCTTCATACTGATCCCAGACATACCGCATGGGAGAATTACAATAGCAGATATGTTTTGCTCCATCCCTTGGAATTGCGCCCTTTGCTACTGCGGCACTTGTTGAAATGATGAGGTCATATCCAGAGAAATCGAGCGACCTGATTGCGAGCGGCATTAGCGGTAAGTAATGACGGTATTTTGTTGCCTTCATCGGCAGATGCTGCATGAAAGAAGTTTTAATCTTCATCTGCTCGATAGCCGGCGACATCGCTCCTTTATTATGAAGCAGTGCGAAGACTGTTGCATCGGGGAATAATTCACATAAGACTTCAAGAATCTTCTCGCCGCCGCGCATGCCAGTTAGCCAATCTTGGACAAGCGCTACTCTCATCGTTCCATTCTCCGAACAAAACATTTCAATTTCATGGTGAAAGAAAATAACAAAAAAAAAGCCGCCATCAAAGATGGCGGCGGTGAAGATGAGCCATTATAAGGTTCTTTCCTTATACAACTATCCTACAAAAGCATTTCCATTACTTCCCGGTTTATTTTTTTCTCATACGCGGTAAGATTAAAAGCGCAACAATCACAATCAACGCTCCCCCGGTTGCATATGTTGTCCAGGGATTGGCAATACGGGATACAACAATCATAGTATAGTTTATGAATGTGAATTTATCCTCATTAAAACGCCATACAACTTTGTTTCCCTCTACCGTATTCGCATTCGTATTCAAAATGATCCCGGGCATTGCTACCTCGTTAATATAATCGCCTCCTGCGTCTATCATAAATTGAACCTTCGCCTCCACAGAATTATCGATACCATCGATTTGACGTTCCAATTTATCCTGCAATTTTAGACCAAGGATTTTCTCTAGATATTTAACGATATCTTTTGTGTTATGCTTCATGTTTTCAAAATCAATTTCCTTCTTCTTCGCAATAAAAACAGTAACAGGAAGTGATGCATCATGAAGACTTTCCACTGAATCGATTAATTGGCTGTAAAATTCTTCAAAAATATTTGCCATCAAGAACTCATCCATTCTTTTCTTTAACGCTTTACTGGTATCTCCATTTTCATACTTTGCATATTCTTCTTTAGTCAAAAAGGTCTGGATGGGTATTCGCTGAATCTGGAAGCAGGGCTTATATGTCTCCACATAGGTGAAGTAAGTAAAGAACCACCGAAATTTCCTTTCAAATTTAATTTCGACGCCAACTTTGCCTGCTCTTCTATATTCGTTATTTATTTGGTTAACATCGTCGAACCTCTTGGTGGCAACATAGACCTTTTCTGTATCACCTTCCAACCTCGCTTCCCAGCTTTTATCAGTTGGAACAGGAAAAGACAACGACGTATCACTTACGGGATTGACAACGATGGATCTCACACACGATCCGTCGCTATTAATTTGTGTCGTTGTCTTTTTCTCTTTTTTACATCCTGATACAGTCAGGAGAATGATGACGATGTAAGTAACAACCATGTATATCTTATGTTGGTTCATTGTCGTCCTTTCGTCTGGTTACTGCGTTCCACTTCCTTTTTTAATCGTTCGATTTCGTTGCGGAGAATTGTTATTTCCTCGCGAGTATTTTCGGAACCGACTATGGAAGATTCGTCTTTTCTATATTCTTCCCATAACTCGTCCACGCGTGCTCGCGATACACCATCTAACGATTTGTACCCGTTGAGTAGTGTTTGCAAATCCGTTTTCTTTATAAGGACCAACGTATTCGTCAACTCCACGGATGATGCACTTCCATTCGATAGTTTATAGAGATCGTGGAAAAAGTTGAGGACACTGATTTCTTGCTTGAAAATATGCGCACTGTTCATTTCGCTTTTTTTCCCCAATCTTTGTTCCAGACTCACTATTGCTTTTGTGTCGTTGTATTCCATCAACACGTATGTCAATCCACACACAAGGAGAGCTACACTGCAAGCAAATCGGATAATTTTCATACTGAATAACTCATGTAACCGACCGAGGAACATATTCGTATCTGCATTCGATATCGGCCTCTTGACGCTACCTATCGCTGCAATAATGGATTCTGTGAGCGCTTGCTCGTTTCGGATGCGGGGCGCTGCATCCTTGATTCTTTCAAGTAACCGGTCAGCTCTCGTTACTTCCTGAAAGATCGTTCCACAAGTCTCGCAATCAGCAAGATGCTTCGTTAAGAATTCTCTCTCAACGGGATCAAAATCTTCAATTTTCGTCGAGTAAAGAAGCTGCTGCAGTTCTTTGCACGTCATATGCGTACCTCTAACCTTGCTAATTTCTTTTTGATATTTTGTCTTGCGTAAAACAGATTTGCTTTTATACCCGATTCAGACATGCCGGTAATATCAGCAACTTCTTGAATTGTCAGATCCTGCAAATCTCTCAGCAGAAAAATCATCCGCTGTTTTTCAGATAATCCATCGGCAAGAGATTTGATCACCGCCGCCGTTTCTTTATTGGTTAAATCCCGTTCTAGATCAATATTCTCAATACAGTTATCTTTAGATAAATTTTCATTCCATCTTGCAAACACACTCATTCTTCTCTTGTTGGACTTAGCTTTGTCGTAACAAAGATTTACGACTATCTTATACATCCATGTCGTGAATTTCATTTCCGGATCGAAATCTTGCAAATGATTCCAAATCCTTATAAAACTTTCCTGCACAACATCTTCAGCGTCATCTTCATCGTATAAGAACCTGAAGGCAATAGCGTATGCGTACGACTGATGATATTTGACAATTTTTTCAAAAGCCATCATATCACCTTTTTGTGCATCTTCAATGAGCTGTATAAGTGCATCAACTGGTGTAGTATTTTGCATTCGGGGTGTCTTTGTTCTTGAAATGATACGACACAAGAAGATAAAGGTTAAAGGGGAAGGAAGCTATTCAACAGACCAGGACAAATTTCAACCTTGTCCAAGATGACTGACCCAGAATTTATTCTTTGAAGAACGACATGAAGATAAAAAAAGCCGTCATCTAAGATGGCGGCTTTGGAAAATTATTATACTGAGAAGAATGATCAGTGAGAGGATATCTTCAGGATTTCGATATCGCTCTCTGAAGTTTCAAGTGTAATAGTTGGACCGCCGCCATTGAGTGAATACATCGCATAAATATGTCCACTATCTTCATCGTTCTCGTATTTGTCCGATTTAAAGTCTGAATGAATTGAATATTTTTTATGCCGCCTTCCCCTCCCACCGTCGTGCTTAATCGTCGCTTCAACAATACATTTTGCATTCTCAGGAAGAGAAAGTTGAATTTCGCCTCCGCCGGTCGTAATAGTGCTATTCCCTTTCATACCCGGAGTCAGTTCACACCGAATACTCCCGCCACCGGTTGATACATTCACGACTCCGGTAATATCTTCCATTTCAATACTGCCTCCCCCGGTCCTTACCTTTGCACCATATTTCGCTCCGCGAACATACACACTGCCGCCGCCTGTTGATACATCAATCCATTCCTTGGTATTTTCCACCTTAACACTTCCTCCGCCTGTCGATGCATTCACTTTCCCACCAACTTCGCGAAGTGTAATACTGCCTCCTCCGGTTTTTGCGCTTACAGTACCTGTAACAGCTGCGGCATCAATACTCCCGCCACCTGTTTGCATAACGGTGTTTCCTTCGACCTTATCTATTTTAATACTGCCGCCGCCTGTTTCTACATCAACCTTGCCGATAATGTGATCGATCTTGATACTGCCGCCTCTCGTTTCCGCTGTGAAGTCACCGGTAAGAACATCGTTTTGTTTCACACTTCCACCTGATGTCTGAATACCAACATTGAATTGCGATGGAACCTTGATTGTGAATACCAGATGATCAACATTATGGCGTGAATCTTTATAATGTACCATAACATTGTTTCCCGATTGTGTCATTTTCAGGCGGTCAGGATGTCGTTCATCGATACCTTCTGCTTCGACCATGACTTCGTCCTTCGACCACGGTTCTATTCGGACCGAGCCCGGTTCTACATCAACATCCAGCATGCCGCCTTTCTGAACAGTAAAAGATTTAGTTTGATAGTCAGATGCATCATCGGATTGCTTCTGAGCAATCGAGAGAGATCCGGTTGCCAAACCCACTATGAGAAGCAGTAAGTACTTTTTCATTGACGTTTTCCTTAGTGATATATTAATTGTTTTCATATAATTCTCCTTTATTTGATGTACGATCATCGCATCATTTGATTTCGCTATTCGAGTTAGATGTACTCTGTTCGGCATCTCATTGCCATTCTTATTTCTTCTTGAAAGTGAAATCCAAAAATTCAAGACTGACAACCTTTCCAGAATCATCTGTATGAAAACGAAACATAGGATGTTTCCCTGGATCACCTGCAAAACAGAATCGAAGCAAGCCTACTGGCAGAATGGCTGCATTAAACTCAGGCTTCTCCACCAAAGAAAAATACAGCGTGTCGTTTATTACTTGCACTTCGGCGTGAGCGTATTCACCGGGGACAGCATACAAACCAGAATATTTTTGAATGTCCACGTTTCGTGGATCAAATTCCGGCTCAGTTTTCTTCGTTTCTAAAATTGGAATAAATTTTTCAATGATGATCCTTGTCAAATCCTTGTCCGGACCAATATATCCCTGCGGGTAATTGCAGTTCGTCATGATAACAATACCCAGTTTCAGATCAGGTAGAACCTCAACTTTCGAACCAAAGCCCCAATGTCCGCCAGCATGACCCATGACCTGATGACCTCCATATTCATACATTGCCCATCCTATGCCGTACGTATCGTGCGATTCTGGACTACGCATTGTCTGAGAAGTGTGCATAAATCTCAATCCATCTCCGCTCAGAATCTTTCGATCATTGTTGGATTGATCTCGAAACTGAAAAGAAATAAAACGAGCAATATCTTCTGGTGTCGAGTAAAGTCCGCCTGAATACTTAATAATTGATAAATCCCAATCCGGAGCACGATAACGTTGGAAATCCGGCTCAAGGTACGTATATCCCACTGCAAAACGAGTCTGTTGTTCCTCATTAAGACTGAAATCCGAATTCTTCATATCAAGCGGATCGAGGATGTTGGATTTGATATATTTCTCAAAAGGCTCATGAGCTGCATTTTCGAGAGCGATGCCGAGCAATTGAAAACCAAAATTCGAATAGTGAGGATACATATTGGGCGTATACTCTATCTCAACTTTATCCAATGTTGAGAGCAGATCGTTTTTTGTAACACCCCACACGATCTTTTCCTTCCCTTTCGACACAACCCATTGGAAATTTGAGAAGTAATGCCAAAAACCCTGTGCTGCATCTACATGCAATCCTGAAG
>Ga0182027_10012309_pt1 | contig 12022 bp, 6 predicted proteins | sample 712E1DmetaG_FD_121300 | JGI IMG/M metagenome (GOLD analysis project Ga0182027, IMG submission 121300) | Permafrost microbial communities from Stordalen Mire, Sweden - 712E1D metaG (Illumina Assembly) | ecosystem: Environmental > Terrestrial > Soil > Wetlands > Permafrost | place: Sweden...
CTTAACCGCTAAGTGGACACTTACCGGATCCGCATCAGGCTCCCTTGACGGCCAAGTCGCCCAATCGACAACTCACGCTCATCCCCGGCCAGATGTCAAAACGGCCATACTCGGACGCTTACCTTGGTCGCGTAGTCGGTAACCCGTAGAAGCGATCGTCGGCGCGTACAAATATGATCCATTACCCGTCAAAACCCCGTAACGACGCGCCTTTGACGATCTCGAGGAGGCACAGGAACTCCTGATATCGGTGCCACCGGTGGCACGTGCCGATGGTCACTCCGGAAACCATATCCATACCCGCGAACAACGAAGTTGCTCCGTGGCGCTGGTAGTCATGCGACTGCCGGGCCGGGCGCCCGGACGGGATTGCGGAAATCAAAGCGAACCTGGGCGAGAGGCGTGCCGATCACTTCAATGCGAGATAGATCGCGTATGCCTACGCCCAGGCTCTCCGCCAGTCTGAGCGTGCTGTCGCTCCGCTCGAAGGGCGCCTTGCCGCGATCGGACAGAGGGTCGAAGCCCATGACCGCCATGCCCACGGCATCCGTGCAGACACAGTTGGTGCCGGCGATAAGCACGCCGGGCGCGACCGGAACGGTGCTTTCACCGCCTGGCCCTTCGCCGCCGGCCTGCGTCCGGATGCCGTCGATGATGGCAAGATGGATCGGACGGGCGGCCACCAGGTCGGCAACGATGGCGGGCACTCGGTAGCCGGAATCGCGCGGCGACTTCGGGTCGTTCTCGGAGGGAGCGCTCTTCGAAGGCTGCCGGGAACCGTCATGCAGAAAGCCGCGCCCGCCCAGGGGCAATAAACCGGGTTCCTCTTCCCCTGCGCCATCGCCATAGATCGTGCAGGGTGTGATGCCAAAGCAGTTCTTCATGGATAGCGTCACGCCGGCGTCGCCGTGTTCCTTGAGCTTGGCAATCGAGACGAAAACGTCACAATCCTGGTAGGAGTGATTGAGATCGAAGGCCCGGAAGACGTGGCCTCCGTGAGGGGTGACCAGCCGCACATACTGTTTTCCGCTGCCCAAGAAGTTGGTGTTTTCGAACTCGACCAGCGGAGCGGCGTTGAGGAAATCACGCGGCTCCCAACCTGCCTGAAGCATGATCTCTTCGATGGGCTCCGCGGTTTTCCAGGGACTTTCCAGAATGCGGATGCGGCGCGCGCCGGCTTTGCCCATCAGGTGCAGAGTCGCGCCGATCACGGACGGGTGGGTCCAATGGGTCAAGCCATTGGGAAGATGGCCGAGGCGCTCGGTGGGTGTGCCGGTGAAATTCACTTTGACCGCTACTGTCTTACCCTGCACGACGCGTCCCAAGCCGCCCAACTGGTTGAACATTCTGTTCAGCGCAGGCACAAGTTCCGGCCCGTAGGAGCGGCAACCGGCCACAGCGACGGCGGCGGCAGGCGCCTCGGCGCCGAACATTCGTCTGGGGAATGCGAGTGAACCGGCGAGAGTGCCTGCCCCGGTAATCCAGGTTCGTCTTGTGATGCAATTCGACATCAGCGCTCCTAAAGCCGTAACTCCAAGGCCGCAAAAACACCAAACCTCGGCAATGCCAATTCTATTCCGTCCTTCACCTTCACCTGCTGGATTTCCACTGCGGACGGCGTTTCCAGAATCGTCAATTTCACGGAAGAATAACCGCGGCGCAAGCGCAGGGAAACCGGCTGGTCCTCGGATTCAGCAGTATACTGAACCAGTTCCACCAGTTCCTCGCCCTCGCCGGATGCGGCCAAGTACCACGCGAGGAGTGAGCCTCCATTGAACAGGATCACCGGATCTTGGCGATGGCTGATCAGTAAGTGGGCGTCTGCGGCAACCAAGTAGGGATCTTCCCAGCGGGTGGTGTGAACGGCAACGCGCCCGCGCCCGAGTTGCCGTACGTCATATCCTGAAATGGGGCTGTTTATCGGTTTCCCAGCCGCGGAGAGTGTTCCCGCCCAAGCCGGAGCGACGAGCACTCCACCAGCTCGTACGAAGGCCTCAAGCTTGCGGCGCAACACTTCCGCGGGAGCGTCTTCATCCACGCAAATGATTGCCTTGAGCGGTTTAAAATCCGCAGATGCGGCCTGACTGGTGAGCAGCACGGAGTAAAGCAGGTGTCGCCGCGCCGAAAGATTCAGGACTTCTGTGGCCAGGAACTCGTCGGCGCCGCTGAAGGTGGAAATGATGGCTACCACGGCTCGCGACTGGCTAGCGGCCCAAGTCCGATGCTCCTCGAAGAAGCTCAACGCCCCAACGAGTTTCCGCCAGCGGACGATGGCGGCCTCGTTGCCGGCGGCGAGATCTCGCGCCAGTTGCTCGTCGAGCGATACCAACCACTTTGCGCCTCCAGCCGCGGCGTCGGCAACCGCCAACTGGTAGGCATTTTCAATGACGATGTCCCGGCTGTCGCCCTGCGGCCTGCTAACAAGCCAGATGGTTTTCTCTGGCGCCCGGGCACGGGCCAGTTGAACCAGCCAGCCATTGGCGTCGATCCAGGGAGCGCCGGTGGGCCCGGCCTGGACGACGTCTCTGTTTCGAGCGGAACTCAACCGGATGCCCGGCCAAGCCGCATCCGTAATTGCGGCAATGGGATGTGTGCCATTCCAGGGGATCTTGGCCGCTTCGCCGACAGCGATGCCGGAGGACTCCGGTTTGGTCCAGTCTACGATTGCCAGTTCCCGACGGCGCGCTTCCTGCAGGAGCGGATCCGAATCCGGCAGACCGGTTTCGAAAACCAGGCAATTAATGAGAGTGCCCGTTATCCAATCGAGTGATTTAGGGTCTTTCCAGGCTGACGGCCAAGAGAATGGCACCCACCGGCTTTGCGGAGGCACTTCTGATACTTGGTTTTCCACATACTCAGTGGCAGCAATGGGATCTTCGGAAGACATATCATTTCCCATCCAGTACGAATACCAACTGGCCGAAACGGGAAGGCGCGTGAGGGTTAGGCTGGTGTTGCCCCGAATCGGACCGCATGCCCAGACGGCAGTCGGGTTGCACTCCGTCCCGCCGGTTCAGATTCGCCGTCCTCGTGGTTCGGGGAGCTGGCCTCTTCGCCATCTCTTCACAATTGAGGCAGGGAATTGCGACTTCCTGGCGCCACCCTTTGTCTTCATCCCCGCAGGCATTGCGGGTGCCCCGAATGAAGGAAGCTATCAGCACGCCCTGCATATTGAAGCGCCTGAAGGCATAGCTGGAGTCGGCCATCAGGTAGTAGTACAGGGCCCCGCAGCCGACTAGACCGAACCGAATCCGGTCGTCGGCGCCCAGCGTACGGGAATAGGATTCCGCCGTCGGGGCGGGAGCGGAGGCGAGCAGCGCGCTTCCGCCGGCGGCCAGCGCCGCCGCGCGCCACACAAAAGCGCGCCGAGTATTCGTACCCATCTAAATTGCGTTCCTTTCGAAGGACGATCAGGGCGATCCCGTGCGGATCGCCTCGAGCAATGCGCCCTGGGCCAGCGCCGAGCAGTCGCCGGCACTCGCCAGACAGCTGGATAGATCGGTGGCACCCTCGCCCAGCGCCTGCGCGGCACCGAGCATCCGGCCGGCTTCGCTCCGGTCGCCGCGCCAGGCCAGCAACGCGCTATGCAGCAGGAAGGTTCGACCCCACTCCGGCCTGCGCGACTCAGTCTGGCGTAAAATCAATTCGGCCTCGGCGACCTTTCCGAGACGGTCGAGCGCTGCCGCTTTAACCAGCAGCGAAACCTGCAACGGAGCCGCGTGTCCGGCCATCTCTGCCGCGGCGGCGTAGTCGCCCCATTGGAACCGAAGCACGGCTGCGCGATAGGCCAACTCCGGATGACGCTCGATGGCTGCGCGGGCGCCATCGACTTCCCGGCGCGCGTCGGCACGCTGGCCGGCTGCTTCGAGAAGTTCCGCGTGAAGGACGTGAAATTCCTCCTGGCGTCCGTCGTCGGAAACGCGGTCCAATTCGAGGAGTGCGGCCTCGGCAGACGAGGCGCGCCACACGATCTTCGCAATCTCGATGCGAGTACTCGGGTCGGGATCTTCGATCTCGCGTACCACCATCGCGGCGTCCTCGCGTCTTCCGGCTTCCAGCAGCGCGTTCCCCAACTGGAGGCGCAAGGAGGCGTCGCCCGGCCTTATCTGTACCGCGCGCCGCAGCGAGGAGATGGATTTGGCCAGGCGCTGCGCTGGAGGCAGGTCGAGCATGCCCATCACACTGACCTGGCGGTCCGGTGTCTGTTTCGCCGGTCCGAGGCTGTCGAGCCGGGCCAGCACCAGGCGCGACTCTTCGTCTTTACCAACATCGGCCAACGCGCGCCCGAGGTGCATGAGGACGCCGCGATCGTCCGGCGCCCATTGCGCTGCGCGGCGGAGCACGGTTTCGGCGTCCTTGGGACGCTCCATTGCGAGGTACACCAGGCCCAGCTCGGAGAGAATTCCAGGGTGATCCGGCTCGGCCGCGGCGGCGAGCTCGAGGTCCTTCAGCGCATCGCGCGAGCGGGCCATCTTGTGCAGTAGCATTCCACGCTCGTAGCGCGCCGATACCAGGCCCGGTTCAAGAACGAGGGTGCGGTTGAGCAGAGCGAGCGCCGCGACCAGATCGTGATCTTCGGTGATGAGAGCCAGCCGGAAATAGCCGTCGGCATCTTTCGGAAAACTGGAGATGTGACGCTTCATTTCGGCAACGGCTTCTTCGGGCCTGCCAGTCACGGCGTAGTCAAGGGCGCGATCCGAACGCGCAGCTTCGTCATCTGGACGGAGCGCGAGGTAGTCGTTGTAGGCGAGGACCGCATCGCGGTAGTAGCCGGCTGCGTCCAGGGTTCGCGCTAGCACCAGCAGCACCTCGGGGTCGTGAGGAGACTGCTTGCGCGCCTCCGAGAGCACCAGAAGGGTGCGCGGGTAGTTCTCCTCACTGGCGTACACGCGGCCCAGTTTGGTCAGAATGGCGACGTCGCCCGGGCGGATCTTCAGCGCCGTCTCCAGCGCGCCGCGGCTGCGTTCCATGTGACCAGCTCGCGCGGCTGCCAGGCCCAGGTTATAGAGTGCGTCGGCATCGCCGGGGGTTAGCTCCACGACACGTGAGAACATCTGCTCGGCGCCGTCGAACTTCTCTATTCGCGCCAGCGCGAGGCCGAGCGCGAACAGAGCCGGAGCGTTGCCGGAGGAGGCCTTCGCAAGAGTCTCGATGGCCGAATCCGATTCACGCGATCGTCCGGCCCAGTGCAGCGCCTCCGCCCGAAGCAGGGCGATCCCCGTTTCCTGCCCTTGTACGTGTGTGAGGTAATTCAGAGCCTCGCGCCCCTGCTTGCGCTCCACGGCGATCCGGGCCAATTGGAGGTTCGCGTTGGGGTGCGCGGCATCGAAGGCGAGGACGCGCAGAAACTGCTGGCGGGCACGATCCTTGTCGCCAGCCGAAGCGTAGTGATTGCCGAGATTGTTAAGCAGGGAGACCGAGCGCGGAGTCAGCGCGAGGGCCTCGTTGTAGTACCGTTTCGCTTCCGGATAACGGGCTTGATTATCCAGGACAACCGCCAGGAATCCGAGCGCGTTGGCGTCGCGCGGCACCTTGGCAATCAGGGCGCGCAGGGCTTGTTCGGCCTCCGCCAGCCGGCCTTCGCGATACGCGGTCACCGCTTGCTCCTTGAGATCCGCCGAAGGGCCCTGCGCCGCCAGACGCAACGCCAAGCACAGCACGACTGGCAGAATTCGAGATTCCGTGTGAAAAGAAGGAAGCATCCCTACTAAATACACCCGGCGGGCGCGCCCGGCAAAAGGCCGGGGACGCCCGCCGGAAGAGGGCCACGTTTCAGAACAGGAACTTCAGGCCGAACTCCATGCGGCGGCCGAACATGTTGGCGGCCTCGGTGCCGTTGGTGTAACCGAACTGGGTCAGGTTGGTCACGTCCGTGATCGGGTCGGCGAGGGTGAAATTGTTCAGAGCGTTGTAGGCGGTCATGGTGAGCCGGAGCTTGTACTTCTCCGTGATCGAAAAAGATTTGTTCAGGCTCGCATCCAGGTTGAAGACCGATGGACCGGTGATGCCGGGGTACTGGTTCTGGTTCGTGCGCTCCGTGTACGCGGGCAGGATTTGCAAGGCCGCGGGGTTGAAATAGGCGCCCGCCGGAATGTTCTGTGCGGGGTCGCTCACTTGCAGCAGCCCCCCGAAGGTGATGAAGTCACCCGAGTGCCAGGTGAGGACCGTACCCACGCTCCAGCCGCCTACCAGCAAATCCAAGCCGCGAGGAATGCCGGACAGGTACTGCCTGCCTTTGCCGATGGGCAGGTCCCAAGTGGCCGCTTCCGAAATGCGGTGGCGTGGATCCGAGGTCGGCCCCCAAATCCAATTCTGCAGGTACTGGGCAAGATTGTCGTAGAAATACTGGGTCTGCTCGTTGTGATAGTTGTAAGCGAAAAACACGCTCAAGCCGTTCTGGTAGACGCGGCGGACATCGAACTGCACTGATTGGTACCGGTAGCTGAGGCCCGGCGTGTAGTCCTGCTGTTGGTCGCCATACTGCGGATAGGGCCTCAGGAGTTGGCCGAGCGGAACGGTCTGCTGGTAGCGGAGCGGCCCCGGAAACGTCGATGGCGTTCCGTACATGTAGAACGGGTTCTGCACCTGCACGTTCAATGCGCCTTGGTAGTTATATGTCAGCGCCGGATTCATCATGTTGGGGTTCTCGGTCCAGCTCAAATTGTGCGAGAAGTTGAGGAAGTACGTGGCCTTGCCGACGAAGCCGAACGGCAACTGGCGTTCATAACCGAAGTTCATCCGGTCGGTAGTATCCTTTTGCCGATTCTGGTACCAATATTCCTGGCTGGAGCCCAGGGCGTAATCGCCGCCAAAGGTCTGGTCCGAGGCAGGGATGAGCGGCGCGGTGGATGGGAATGGGTTCGACAGCGTCGCCTGAGGCACGCCCTGGATCATCGGAGCCGGAGACTGGGACGAGAAGTAACCGGGATAGACACAATCCAGGAGGGAACCGGTGAGGCCGCGGCCCTGCTGGACCCACGGATGCGCCCAGCGCGCGTAGGCGATGCGCAACGCGGTTTTATCGTTCAGCCGATAGGCTACACCGATCCTCGGCAGGAACATATTTGATAAAGTGTTCCACATGCCGGGATGGCCGCTGGTGCTGAACAGCCAGACGCCGTTGGTCAGGTTCAGCGGCCCGGTGTAGTACTGTCTCACGAGGGCCATCGTCGCCGGGTCGATCTGCGGCGGATTCGCCGCCAGCGTGGCGTTGGTCTCGCTGAGATCAAGCCCGCGCGAACTGCGGTTCTCGGGATCCATCCAGGGCAGCTCATACTCGTATCGCAGTCCGAACGTCACGGTCAGATTGCGATTCACCTTCCAGTCGTCGTTCACGTAGAAAGACCAGAATTTGCTGACCGGAGTGTAGATAATTTCCTGGTTAATCACGCTGCCATAGCCCCAGCCTGTGTAGTAGTCGTTCGGATCGCCCAAAGCGCCGAGCAGGAAGCTGGCGTACCCGTTGCCGGAAAGCCCGGTGTTGGGGTTGACGTAGGTCTTAGAGGTGGACGCCGCCGTGGGGTTGAAACCCGAGTTGTACATCACCACGGACTTGCCATACTGATACCTGTATTCAGCACCCACCTTGACGAAGTGCGACGCGAATGTATGCAGCATTTTGCCGTGGATGGAATGGCCTTCCGGGTGCGAGTACCAATACCCTTCCGCATCGCCGAAATTCACCAGATCGTTTCCCATGTTGCGGGAGATCTGGATGCGCGGCGGGCGGTCGGGATTCGCCATGCCGGGAACGACAACTGCATTAAGGAGGGTAGTCTGCCCAGCATAGAGATCTTGCCAGTTGTAACCGGGAACCGAGATGGGCGGCAGCGCCTCGTCCACGAAGGAGTGCCAGTCGCCATGCACGTCGAAGACCGTGCGGGCGCTCAGAGTGTAGGTCATCGTTCCTGCGAACTGATACGCTTCCCGGCCAGAGCCCTGGACCTGGTACAGCTGCGATCCGGTGGGGTTGACCTCGGTATCGGTATCGACGAACCGGCTGGCCCGGGCGTTGAACCGCAGCTTGTCCGAGAGGTAGTAGTCGACCCGGTCGCTGTAGTTGTAGTAATGCGTTTGTGCCGGCGCAGAGACGGCGAAGTTGTGCAAGCCGGTCGGGTCGTCGGGTGTCCGATTCGGCGACAACTTCAGGGCCGTCAGGAGCTTCACCGCGATCGGATCCTGTTGGGAGATCGGAATAATCGAGTTGGCAAACGGCTGTCGCGTGATGTTGCCGCTCGCATCCACTTTGGTGGTGAACGGGTCGTAGATCGGCAGCGGGTCGCCGTTGGCCAGCTTGCTTTGCGAGAAGTCGCCCGTGATCTGGGCGGGGGTGGGCACGCTCTCGGTCAGCTCTCCGGGAGCGGAAACGATCCACTTTTCAAAGCTGAAGAAGTTGAACAGCTTGTTCCTTTTGATGGGGTTGCCCAGGTCGGCGCCGAACATATTCTGCCGTGTCGTGTTGACGAGGCGGTAGTGCCGGTCCTCCAGAGCGTTGGCCCAGGGATAGCGGCCCAGATACCACGCGTCGCCATGGAATTGGTTGGTCCCCGACTTCATCGCTATGCTTACGAGGCCGCCCGAACTGTTGCCGAACTCGGCATCCACGGCATTTTGTTGAATATTCATTTCCTGGATCGATGCACCGTTGGGGACATAGCTGCCCTTCAATCCAAGAGTGATCGGCGAGCCGTCCACCTGGAGATCGTTGCTGAACTCCTGGCCGCCGGCAATCCTCAGTCCGTTAGAGCCCCAGGAATCCTGCGGGCGAATGGAACCTCCTTCCATGAACGTGACGCTGGGATCGATGGCGGCGAGCAGGAACGGGTTGCGCCCGAAGTTGGGGACGTCGTTGACCAGTTGGGTGTCGAGTGTGATCTGCGCCTTAGCGGAGTTGAACTCTACCTGACCGGCAGTGTCCCTAACAACAATAGCCTCTCTCGTCGCTCCCACCTGCAGGTTGGCGTCGACGGTGACGTCGCCGCGGGATTGGACCAGAACATCCTCGTGCACCGACTTGGTGAAGCCGGCCGCTTCCACCTCGACCGTATATGTCCCAGGTGGCACCAGGTCAAATATATAGTGGCCGGTGTCATCTGTCTTGCGCGTATCCTTGACGCCGGTGGCGACGTTCGTCAGAACGACCGTCGCGCCGATAACCCTCGCGCCACTAGCATCAATAACGCTCCCTTGAACCCTGGCGCGGTATTCCTGCGCTGCGACCGGAAAGTGCAGGAAGAGAACGAGTGCCCAAATCAGTATTACGGGAAAGCAAATCTGACGTTTCAAGCACGCCTCCTTGTTTCGGTGTTAGACCCCCCACCTGCGTCAGGGCGACAGTCCTGATGCAGGAGCGCAGCCCTTCGGCGGCTGCCACAGCAGAATATGTCATAGCACCAGCATGCTAACAAGATGGTTCACGGTAATCCAACTGTGAAGGTGACGGCTTAACTGTTAAATCGGCAGGTAAACTCTAGTCTTTACAATGATATGCGAACATTCTGGACGGTGGGTCTCAGGCGTCGGTCCCCTTTTCGCTGAGCCTTGGACATGCTTTTTTTCTCAGGCCGCGTAATCCGCGTCGACTCTTCCCGTATCGGTGATATAATCATCCGCGAAGTTAGCCGCTCGTCCGATGGAACCGATCACTCCGAGAAAGCCGATCGTCCTCCGAACGGGGAATGATCCTCTGCGCCACGACGACCGCTGGGCTCTCATGGAGCGCGTCGCGGCGAGCCAGATCCTTCAGAAATCGCCGAGGCTTCGCGAGTTCCTGCTCTACGTCTGCGAGACGACCCTACGGAATCACCTGGAGGACGTCAGGGAGCAGCAGGTCGGCGTACACGTCTTCAACCGGCGTCCGGACTATAACATGAGCGAGGACAGCATCGTGCGGGTCCAGGCGCGAGAGCTTCGCAAACGGCTGGCGCTATATTTCGATACGGACGGCAAAGACGAACCCCTCGTCATTTCAATCCCGAAGGGCGGGTATATCCCCGTTTTCGCTCCGCGGGACAGCGCCATCCACGATGCGGTTGCAGGCGAGGCCTATGCAGGTCTGGGAGCCGAAGAACACCCCGCCGCCGCACCCGGCTCGGCGCCGGCCGCGCGTTTTGGCTGGCCACTTCTGATCGCCGGCGCTCTCGTAGTCGCCATTGTGGGTTGGGCTGTTGGGACACTGTTCCCGCTGCGCCAGGAGCGCGTTCCTTCCACCGCGGCCGTTCCGAAGGACTACTCCTTTTACGAGCAGATGCTGGGCTCGATGGGCCGTGACGGCAAAGACACGCTGATCGTCCTGAGCAACCCCAAACTCATCCTCTACCTAGGACGTAATGAGGTCCCTCCGTCGCAATTAGAACACGGCGCATTGATCCCGGTTCCTCCCGGCCTGGGCCAACTGCTCGCGCCCGCGCGAAACCTCGGAGAAGATCCGCGTGCCAAGACATACTTCATCATCACGGCTGACTCTTACACCGGCATCGGAGAGGCCACCTGTGCCTACAATGTCGGCCGCCTGATGCAGGCCTTGAACCGATCCGTGCGGCTGACACAGGGCCGCTTCCTCAACTGGGAGAGCGCCAGGCAACAGCATCTGATTGTGCTCGGCAATCCGGCCATCAACATCTGGACTCACGAGAATATCCCGCGTCCCAACTTCGTGTTTGTCGAAAATGGAATCCGAAACACGGCTCCCCTTCCGAGTGAAGCGGCGATGTACACGACCACGCCCGATGCAGCCGGCCATTCTTTGATCGATTACGGCGTGATCTCGATGTCATTATCTGCGTCCGGCTCGCGCGTGCTTGTCCTTGCGGGACGCGAGGTGGCCGGCACCCACGGCGTGGGGGATTTCTTCGCGAATCCCGAAAAGATGAGAGTGGCGTACGAGAAGCTGAAAGCCGTCCACCCCCGGAGTCCGTTCCCCTCCAACTGGGAGATTCTCATCCGCATCAGCGTCGGCGAGAACATTCCCGTCCTCACGACCTTTGTCACCTGCCGTCCGCAGAACGCCACACAGTAGCGGTTGATGCCCGAGTGTTTTCGGTCCCGCCGGGCTGTATGCCCGACGAGTCCCCTGCGGCCCGCATGTGGCGTTCATCCAAAGGATCAGAAAGTAAGTCAGATTGGTAGATTCGGCAGTCTTGCATCAGAGGCGTCGGCCAAAGAGGCGGTTGTGGGAAGACGAAGCAGGGGCCAGCAGGCGCCACGGGCGCCCCCGTTCGCCCACCAGTTGGCCCACGTTGCGCCCGGACGCGGCAGGATGCCTCCTCCCTGCCGGGGTGGGGCACCAACGCATCGTCTGACGCTTGTTGACGCCCAAAACGCCGAGGCAGTGAAATCTCCCTATCCTCGCACCCCGAATTTGGCGTAGACTCTACGGCGGATAATGTCGTCTCGCCACAGGAGGGCCAACGCCATGTTTCGTCCCGCTGATTTCATCCTGGACCGTTCTTCCGGTTCCGGCCTTACCCGCCGCTCCGCCCTCTGGCGGGCGGCCGCGGCAACAGCCATGTTCGGTCCTTTGTTCAAGGCCACCACGGGCGCTGCCAGCGCCCAGACGCCGGTCAACAAATCCTCCGCGCCGAGCGCGCTCAAGATCACCGACATGCGCGCCTGCCGTGTGGCGGCGAATTACGATTACCCGATCATCAAGCTGTACACCAACCAGGGCGTCTACGGACTGGGGGAAGTGCGGGACGCGGGCGTGGAAGGGATTGCGTTGATCCTCAAGGCGCACCTGCTGGGCAAGAACCCGCTCGACATCGAGGGCAACTTGCGGAATCTGCGCCAATTTGCCGGGCACGCGCGCATGGGCGGTGGGTACAGCGCGGTGGACATGGCGCTGCACGATATCGCCGGCAAAGCGTACAACGTGCCGGCGTACCGGCTGGTGGGAGCGAAAGTGCGCGACAAGATCCGGATCTACGCCGACACCACGGCGCACAAAGATCCGAAAGTGTACGCCGAGCGGATGCGCAAGCGGAAGGAGATGGGGCTGACGTTTTTCAAAATGGACCTGGAAACC
>Ga0182027_10012310_pt1 | contig 12021 bp, 10 predicted proteins | sample 712E1DmetaG_FD_121300 | JGI IMG/M metagenome (GOLD analysis project Ga0182027, IMG submission 121300) | Permafrost microbial communities from Stordalen Mire, Sweden - 712E1D metaG (Illumina Assembly) | ecosystem: Environmental > Terrestrial > Soil > Wetlands > Permafrost | place: Sweden...
CGACGCTCTAGATCCTCAGGGATACAGCAAAAAGAATTTGCACTCTCGGGGGGGCCGGGCGATACTGAGACCCATGATTTTGACAGCTAGCGGAGCTTTTTCGCTCGCCGGACGCAATGACCCTTTGAGCCGGACCCATGCCTGACCAGGAACCCACAGCGTTGAACGACTCCCAACCCGACGACCGGGTTTCGCTCCTGCCCGGGGCCGAGTCCGAGCCACCCGCGCCGGGGCTGTTCACCGTGGGGCGGGGGCTGCTTTATCTGCTCCTGTTGGCCGCGCTGATCGCCGGCATTGGCGTGGGGCTGGGCCAATTCCGCCAATGGATCGATCGGTACCAGACGCGCAAAGACCGCTACGCCGCCGAGCGGGCGCTCGATGCCCTGGCCCAGGGTAACGAGGAGTTGGCCAAGGAAGAGGTGCGCGTGGCCCTGACCGAGCTGCCGATTTATCGCGACTGGCTCAACCGCACCAATCAGGAAATCTGGGAGGGGCCGGTCCTGCGCAACCGGGTGACGATCTTCGAACAATTATCCGCGCGCCTGCTGGCCGCCGACCTGGGCGAACAGGCCGATGCGATTGGTTTGAAATCGATCATCGAGTATCACATTCCCAGCCGCATCGTCGAAATCTTCGAACCCTGGGAATTGATGTATCACATCAAAGCCGTCGAGCAGGATTGGGTCTCGGTCTTCGAGATCGCCCGGATCCTGGCGGCCCATGGCCTCGACCATGTCCGCCAGCCGCGTCAGATCCAGCCGCTGCCCCTGGACGTGGACCCGTCGGTCTTTAAGGAGTCGCTGGCCAAGATCCCGTCCCAACTGAGCAGAGGGCTGCAACAGTTTTATGCCGGCACGACCCCGCCGGAATTCGCTCAAGCGGCCTCGACGCTGCAGCAGGCGCGCGAGAAAGCCGGCAGCCCTTCCCTGCGCCAACGGATCGACGCCGCGATTCATCGCAGCCTGATCCTGGCGGGCCAGCGCGCGGAGGCCCGCAAGTTCCTCGGCGAACGCTGGGGGCGCAACCCGGAGATCATGGATCCATTCTGGCGCGAGTGGCCCAAGAACAAGGAGGCCATGAATCTGCTCGACCGCGACCCGACGCTGCTCGACCTGCTGTGGAACGACCGGCCCGCCACCGCCACCCAGAGCGTCAATCAGTTCGTGGACAGTTTCATGGGCGATCAGCGCGTCCAGGTCGTCTTTCCCAGTGGCCTGAAGAGGAAGAACATCGGGTACTTCAACCTGCGCAACCAGATTCGTATCATCCCCGAAGGCGTCGGCTTCCCCCAGTCGGTCGCGGCCAGCGTACCGGTGCATGTTTCTCGCAACGTACACCGGATTTTCCTGGCCTTCGACGCCACGCCGGCCCTGGGGATCTACCCGATCGTGCTGATGCGGATCAACGAAGACCCTTACGTGCCGGTTTACATGGATTCCGATGCGCCGACGCTGGGGGTGGCCATGGACCGCTCTCTGCAGCCGGGCGACTACAATTTTGAATTCGTTTTCCTCAATGACGCGGCGTTCACCTTCCCCCGGAAAAACATCATGGAGGACCGCAATTGGCTGCTCCGCCGGATCGTGCTGGTCAACGTGCCGCCCTCCGACCAGCCATGAGCGCGTCCACGGTCCTGTACCTGCTTGATTACGTCGATCTGGGCGGGGGCGAAACCAGCTTTCTGGCTTTTATCGAGCAATGGCTGCGCGAGGTTCCCGGCGTGCGCCCGGTGGTCGTTGTGCCCGGCGAGGGGCCGGTCGGCCGCGCGCTCGAGGCGCTGGGCGCGGAGGTGCGCGTTATCCCCTATCCGCGCCGACTGCGCCGCGGGCCGATCCCCTGGTTCAGCTTGGCCGCGGCCCAAAAGATCGAAGCGCTGGCCCGCCAGATTGAGCCGGCCATCATCCATGCCAATAATTTTTTCGGTTTGCTCTATGCCGGTTGGGCGGCCCGGCGCCTGGGCGTGCCGCTGGTCTGGACCTGCCACGGCGCCTTCGATATCGACCGGCCGGTCAAGCGCTGGATCGCGCGCCGGTTCGCCGCGCACGTGAGCTGCGTCTCGGAGGCGGTGCGGCGCGAGGCGGAGCGCCACTTGCCCGCGCCGGGCTTCACCTCGACCGATTATCTGGGTATCCAGCCCTTCATGGCGGAGGCGCCGGGCGATGCCGCGAGTTCGACGGATGCGCAATTGCGTCTGGCCGTCCGCGCCGAACTGGGTCTTGACGCGCAAACGCCGCTGCTGGGCGTGATCGGCCGCTTTCAGCCGGTCAAGGGCCATGACTGTCTGCTCGACGCCTTGCCGGCCGTGCGCCGCCGTCTGCCCGAGTTGAAAGTTTGGGTTATCGGCGACGCGCTATTCAACCAGGAGGAACAAGAACACAAGCGGAAGATCGAGCGCCGCGTGCGCGAGGAAGGCTTGGGCGAGTGCGTGCGGTTTTTGGGCTTTCGCTCGGATGCGCGCCGACTGATCCGGGCGCTGGACGCGCTGGTCATCCCCTCGGAAGCCGAATCGTTCAGCATGGTGACGGTCGAGGGCTTGGAAGCGGGCGTGCCGGTGATCGGCCCCGACGGCGGGGGTCCCAAGGAAATCATCACGCCGCCGCAGACCGGCCTTTTGTTTGAGCCGAAAAACCCGGCCAGCCTGGCCGAAAAAATTATCGCGGCGCTCATGCACGAAGGCGAGGGACGCGGGTTCGATCCACAGGCCGGCCCGCGCCGCGTCGCCGAACAGTTTAGCGCATCGGCGCACCTGCATCGCACGTTGGCGCTTTATGAGCGGCTTTGTGGAGCAGGGCGATTTGCGTAATTAGAGGCCGGTGCTTTCGTGAAGTCATTTTGTCGAAAGAAGCACAGCGTCATGAAAAAGATTTTCGTCGCCATCGCAATTGTTGTTGTTTTACTGATCTTTGTTGCGATCCTTGTTGATCAGATAACTGCAAACATGGAGGCTCGTGTCAGGATGCGACAATTCAATGAAGTAAGAATAGCGCATGATGTTCTCAAAGCGGTTAAGTTGAATCCGAAGTTTATTCCATCCACGATGGCGCAAAACATTTCCATGCCACTCGATCATTTCCCTCCTCCGTTCAATGATGCGACGAAATTTGCCCCCTATTATCTGGTCAAGACCTCGAAAGGACTCGTTTTTTATCGCAAGGATACTGAAAGTTCGCGCACTCTTGAACGACTTGAACGAACATCCACAACTAAGGATCTTCTCAATTTGAGTTACGATTTGTCCGCTGGAACAACGACGGATACTTGGAAGATGGTCATCATTTCACCACCCTCGCCGGAAAAGCAATCCCTCACCGCACCGGCTGAAAAGCAAGATTTGCCGGGCTTGCACCGTTATCTTGAATCCGCCTTTGATTGATAGAGTGCTTGACAAACGTTTTTCGGGTTTGATTTCTTTCGTCCCTATAGGGACTCGGAATCTAAAATGCTTATTTCCCAGGACTGAAGTCCTGGGCTGAAGGCGAGTCGTCCCTGACGGGACTGCCATACTATTGGCAACCGCGCTATGAAGTCTTATCTTATGAGCCGCCCTCTGATGGGCCAGGCATCGCCGGCAGCGACTCCAGGTCCATTCCCACGGCCAGCAGGATCCCCAGCATCGCCATGAACATCGGTCCCAGAACGTAATGCTGGTAATTGTAATCGAACAGATTCATCGCCACAAAACCCAGGCAGCCCAGCCAGAGGCCCAGCGCGCGGTAATATTGCTGGCCGGCGGCCAGGCGCTTGCCCCCGCGCACCAACGCCCACCAGGTGCGCGCCATCAGCCCCACGATAAAGAGGCCAAAAGCGATCCCCGCCGGAATGCCCATTTCGATCGCCTTCATCACGAACAGATTATGCGCGTGACCGTAAAAAGTCTTGCCGTAGCTCAGAAAGTTCGCGCGGCCGATCCCCAGCCAGGGGTATTGAGCCAGCAGCGCTTGGCTGATCTGCCAGATTTCGTGGCGCGAGTTGACCGTCCCGATCCCCTCTTTGCCCGCCGTAAGCTGCCCGACGCGAAAGAAAACCGAGTCGCCAAACTGGTAAAGCACGAACGCCCCCACGGGCAGTAAGAAAAGGGCGATGAAGAGGAGGTAATCGAAGCGCCGCAGGTGCAGCAGCACCAGCGCCGCGATGAGCACAAAGGCGCTCCAGCCGGTCATCGAGTCGGTCAGGGCCAGCGTGGCCAGCGCGGGCAGGATCACCCCCAGCCAAAGCCAGCGCCCGCGGTGGAGCGCCTCGAGGCAGACCACCGGCAGGGTCAGGACGTAAAACGCCGCCAGCATGTTCTTGTGGCCGAAGGTGCCCGACAGGCGGAAACGCCCGCCGGCGAGGCCCTCCAGATCTTCGGCGCTCAGCGCGATCAGTTTGACTCCGCCGACGTCGAAGAAACTCGTGCCGGTCAGGCCGAAGACAAACTTGAGCGCCAGCGCCAGCACCGATTCCATGAGCAGCGCCGTCAGCGCGGCCCAGAGCAGTCCGCGCCACCAACCGCGGCGAAAGAACAGGATCATGTAGGCGCCGAAAATGTAGATTTCGAGCTCGTATCGCACGTTGAAAAAATTGGGATGCGGCAGCGCGGTGGCCACGGCCATCACCCCGAGCAGCGCCAGGCAGACCAGCGGCGCCCCGGCTCGTCGCAGCCGCGCCAGCATCTGGCCGTCGCGCGCCGCCAGCCGCAACAGGATCACCCCGAGCATGGCGAAGGCCACCAACTCGCTCAGCTTGATCGAGGCGCCACCGAGATTGAACCCGTAATTGAACGGGCCGATAAGGAGCAGGGCCGCCGGCAACAGGCCGGGGCGCTCGAAGCCGATCATCAGCCCAGCCACGGCGAACAGAGCGGCCGCGGCCAGCAACGCAACCTGACCGAAGCGGCAAAAGAGCAGCGCCACCGCCAGGCCGGCGACGAAGAGCAGCGGCCCCCAGCCGGCCCGCACCCAGGCCGGAGCGTTCCCCGACGGCGGAGCGGGTCGGGCGGCGGCGGGGAACTCGTGGGGCGCAACGGTCATTTCGTGTGTTTCCATCGCCAGACCAGGGGGAAGAATTGCACGTCGTTAATCAGGTAACGACGCCAGAGCCGGCGCGGCTCGCGGGCCAGGCGCCAAAACCACTCCAGCCCGATCCATTGCATCCAACGCGGGGCGCGCCGCTCGAGGCCCGCCAGCATGCGCAGCCCCGCGCCGACGTTGAGGCCCACGCCGCGGCCGAGCTCGCCGGCGTGACGGGCCATCCAGACCTCGGACTTGGGCGCGCCGCAGCCAAACAAAAGCAGTTCGGGGGCAAACTGGCGGATTGCCTCGACGATGCGCGCGCTCTCGGCCGCGTCGCGCTCGAAACCGAATGGCGGCCAAATCCCTCCCAACGACAGACCGGGGAAGCGCCGCCCGATGTTGCCCATCAACAAGGCCAGCTCGGGCTCGTCGCGCCCGCCGACAAGATAGACCCGCCAGCGCGCGGCGTCGCCCCGGCGGCAGAGCTCCGGCAACAGGTCCGAGCCCGAGACCTTCTCCAGTGGCGGCAGGCCCAGGTAGCGCGCCGCCCAGAGAATGGGTTTGCCGTCGGCCAGCGACAGCGCCGACGCTTCATAAGCTTTCAGAAAATCGGGATTGTTTTGCAGAAGGATGACGTTGTCGACGTTGGGCGTGACGATCTGACGGAACGGTTCGCCGCCGACCCAACCGGTCACCAGTTCCAGCGTCCGCGCGAAACCGGCGCCGTCCACGGGAAAGTTGCCCAGCCGATAGCGCGGCACGGGACGGGTCGGGGTCGGAATGGGCGCGGCCGGTTGGGTCATAAGCGTCTCTGCGTGCGGGTCATGGTCAAGCGGCAATCGTGCATGGGATCAATATAGCGTGACGCTCCCGCCCGCGCACGCTAAAATAAGGCCGCTATTTTTTTGAGTTCAACACACCCGCGGGAGGAATCCATGAATCCGAAAAACATCGACCATATCGGCATCGCCGTGATTGACCTTGACGAGGCGCTGGAATTCTGGCGCGACCAACTCGGCCTCGAACTGCACGGCGTCGAGACGGTCGAGCAGCAGAAGGTCAAGACCGCCTTTTTGCCGGTCGGCGACACCGAGGTCGAACTGCTTCAGGGTACCGATCCGGAAAGCCCGGTGGCCAAGTTCATCGAGAAGAAGGGCGAGGGGATCCACCACATCGCCATCCGCGTCGACGACCTGGAAGGCGCGATCGCGGAGCTGAAAGCCAAGGGGGTCAGGATGATCGACGAGACGCCGCGCTTGGGGGCCGGCGGCGCGCGCATCGCGTTCGTGCATCCCAAGTCCTCGCGCGGCGTGCTGCTCGAGTTGTGCGAACGCAAATAGATTGCGGATTGTGGTCTCGAAGGCCCATTGGGCCTTCTCACTTGGAATGAAGAAAAGTTACGCAAAGGGCCGCAAAGAATAGGATTTCGATGACGATGACGAACACGATGAAGATGACGAAATGAATTCATTCTGGCTTCTGGCTTCGGAATGCGTCTTTTTCAATCCGCAATCCGCAATCCTTCTACGGCCGCACTTCCATAAACAAATCCCCCTTGCTCGTCGTGCCGTTGGTCGGGTCGTAGAACGGCTCGAGCGCCCGTTGATAGCGCCCCGACGCGGGCATGGGGAGGGGTGAAGCCGGCCCGCTGGACCCCAATCCCTGAGCCGGCGGCGATGGGCCGTATTCAAAGACCGCCTGCAGGTCGCAGCCCCTGGGGGGCTGGCCCGTTGGCGATCCATTGGGTTTCGGGATCGCGCCGCCCGGATAGGCCTCCGCCTCATCGCAATCCGGCCCGTAGCTGAAGACGACCAGCGGCTGGGTCGTCGTGGCGTCGATGATGCCGAGCGGCCGGTTCTTGAGGTCGGCGAAAGGATCCACCGGCAGGCCGTCGGGGAACTGCTTCAATAAGGCTTGAGCGTTGGCCGCATGCACGCCGCCGCGCGGGAAGGGGTATTGCCGATCCTTCGGAATCCGAATCGCCAGGTCGCCGGCGCTGATCGTGCCGTTGGTCGGATCGTAATCGAGGGTGGCGCCATCGTCGCGCTCGTCCGGCCCAACGCTGTAGACGGCGAAAGCATCCGCGAGCCGGGTAAAGCGCAGCGCGCCTTGCGCGGCGCGCTGTGAAGTGGAAGTGGCGAAATCGTCCTTGGGCAATCCCGCGCCGAGCAGCGGGGCGAACTCCGCCGCCGAGCGCGGCCAATCGCCTTGCGTCATTTGATGGTACCGCGCCGCCGTCGCCGCGCGCAGAAGTTGGAATTTCGTATCGCTGACCTTTTGGCGGGTGAAGGCTTCCAGGTAATTCTCCGAGAACCTTCCGCCGCCCACCATTTGACTGAACAGCGCCGAGTTTTCCCCGTCGAACAAGTGAGACTCACCTTCCTGTCCCGGCGTCAGGCGCAGCCGCTCGAGCATCGCCCAGCATTCCTTGATTTCTTCGGGCGTCTCGCAGGCATTCAAGGCGTAAGCCACCAGCCCGGCGTTGCTGATCGCGCGAATGGCAATCCCGATCAGGCGCGAAATCAGGCCCCCATCCGCGTTGAGCGATTGGCCCATGCGATAGCTGGCCGCCAGGAGGTCCAGACTCTCGGCGCGCTGGCCCCGAATCATATCAAACGTAGCCAGGACTCGGTTCACCTTGGCCTGGGTCTGGAGATCCAAGAAATTCGGAATGGGGTTTCCCGTGATAATCGTTTTGGCGCTGGGAACGATGGGCTGATCGGCCGTCATCAGTTGATCCGCGCCGAGAAATTCCTTGTACCATTGCAGCCGGGCCGCCAGATCCAGCTTTGTTTTCCAGGCAAGGGTATTGGAATCAAACTTACTGAGCTCGAAATAGTTCATCAGATTGGGGTGCGCCTGATTGAGTCGCGCCAGGCTCAACCGCTTCCAGGCCATCTGGGCGACCCGCCCCAGCAGCGGGTCCGAAAGATTCCTCGACGCCTTCTCCCATGCTTGCCAATAGCGTTCGGCCTGGGCCACCTGCCCCGTCGCCGCCTCCAGCTCGACCCGGTGCGGCAGCAGGTAAACATCGTCCGGGCGCTTGCCGCTCAATTCGCGCAGAAAGCCCAGGGCAATCTTCTCATCCTCACCGTTCAGGCGCGCATGGTAGTAATCGGCCAGACGCGGGTCATCGACCCGGTGCAGGAAAGAGCGTAGCGGCGCCACGCCGGGCTTGAGGGCGTAGTGCCCCACCGTCCTGGGCCAGGGGGTGAACTCCACAAAATCATCGAGCCAGGTTCCTTGATGGATGTGATCTCGGAAGTCCTTACTGAAATAGAATCCAAGGGGGGTGGATGCGGTCTGGCGAATCTGCGCATCGAGAAGGTCCCAGTCCCCCGGCACGCTCGGCGATGGCTCCAGGGTCAGCGACAGCGCGATGACCCAGTGAAGAGTAGGTTTCCCATAGAATATCGGCGCGTCCATCGTTTGCCGTTGGAACAGGACCAGGCGCCCGGCGCGCCAATCGGCGCTGAGCGTGGGTGTTTCAGGACGACCATAAAATCCGAGGCTGCTATTGGCCAGGATCAGCCCTTCCGGCACGACAAGTTGGCCCCGGCTGCCCGGCTCGATCCGCACGAAGGTCTGGCCGCCGCCGGCCATGTAAGTCCCCACGGCGGCCGGCGACCCGCGCCGCGCCAGCCAGTTCCAGCCCCCGACGCTCAGCGCCGCCAGGACCAGCACGGCCAAAACGATCGCCAGTTTCTTTTTGTTGATCGGACCGGAAAGCATGCGCATGGCCCTCGCTCGACAATCACGTGATGATCAATAGACGTCCCATGGGTTTAAGTTATAACAGATCGGTCATGATTATCTTTCTTTTTATCGATTCTTTCTCAATTCATGTGGAGTGCGGCGGCTTGCCGCCGCTTTGGCCTTCCGGATGCCCCCAAGCCGACAGAAAAGCGGCGGCAAGCCGCCGCACTCCACATAAAGAAATTTTGCTGCAACTCGCTTTTAACCTGTTAAGGTGGAAGTGAGAAGGCCTTGCACAAGGAGTTTGCCCAGCCCCCATGAGCGCCGCCGCGAACCTATCCAACCCCCTCCCGCGCCCCGCCCCGGGCGCCCGCACCCTGATCACCGGGCTGACCGGCCAGGATGGTTATTACCTGGCCGCTTACCTCCTCGGGGGTGGCTGCCGCGTGTTGGGCGCGGTGCTTCCCGCGGAGCGCCCCAAGGCCGAGGCGCTGGCGCGCGAGTTGGGGCCGCTCGAAATCCATGATTTGAACCTCGAGGACCCGCAATCGGCTGAGGCGCTCATCGCGGCGACCCATCCGGACGTCGTCTATCATCTGGCCGCGCAAAGCTCGGTCGGCATCTCCTGGCGCGAGCCGGTTATGACGGCCGGCGTCAACGCGATGGGGACGCTGTACCTGCTCGAAGCGCTGCGCCGCCACGCGCCGGGCGCGGCGTTCGTCATGGCGGGCTCGTGCGACTGCTTCGATCATGACGCGGCCGGCGCGGGCGGGGTGACGCCGGAGACCCCGCTCAAGGCGACCAATCCGTACGCCGCCGCCAAGGTTATGGCCCAACAGCTTACGCAATGCTATCGCGCCCACTGGGGCCTGCGGGCTTCGGTGGCGGTCATGTTCAACCACACCTCGCCGCGCCGGCCCGAACAGTTCGTCGAGCGCGGCATCGTGCGCCAGGCCGTGCGCGTCAGCCTGGGTCTGGCGGAGGCGGTCGAGATCGGCAGCCGCGAGACGCGGCGCGACTGGTCCTGGGCGCCCGAGCTGATGGAGGCGTTCGCGGCGCTCGGCGCGTTGGAGGGGCCGGTCGACCTGGTGCTGGCCGCAGGCCGGACGCTGACCGTGGATGATTGGATTCACGAGAGTTTCGCGCAGCTAGGGCTGGATCCGGCGCGCCAGGTGCGGATCGACCCCACCCGGCTGCACCCCGGCGACCGCCCGCACACCCACGGAAATATTGAACTTGCGCGCGAGCGGCTGGGTTGGGCGCCGCAGGTCGGGCTGGCCGAAATGGTGCGCCGGATGATCGAGTTCGACCGGCACGATTTGGTTTGAAAAATAGAGCGATTGACAGACGTTTTCCGGGTTTGATTTCTGCCGTCCCTACGGGACTCGGCATCCAAACCGCTGATTTCCCAGGACTAAAGTCCTGGGCTGAAAGCGAGTCGTCCCTACGGGACTGCAATCACCTCGTGTTTACCCTTGGCAATGGCTCTATCCCAAAAATTTTGTTGATTTCCCTATTGATATTCGGGTGCTTTTAACTTAAAAAGACGCATGTCGATCGCTTTGTCTCTGACTCGCTTCGCCAGTCAACGTTAAAAGGATCGCCCGCCATGACCGCCCCCGCCAAGGTCCCCGACGCCTCCGCCGCCGGCGCGGGGCCGGGCATCTTGCGCGCCGTGGTCAGCGGGCGGGTTCAGGGGGTCGGCTTTCGGTTTTATGTTTACCGCGAAGCGCGGCGGCTGCGGTTGGCCGGGTGCGTGAACAATCTCCCCGACGGCCGGGTCGAGGTTTACGCCCAGGGACCGCGCGAGGATTTGTTGGAGCTCGAGCGCCTGCTGCACAAGGGGAGCATGCTGAGCCGGGTGCGGGAGGTCGAGGTGGAGTGGAACGTGCCGGCGCCTCCGGCCGTTGAATTTACGATTGGGTTCTGAGCCATGCTGCTCTATAACGAACTCGTCCGCCAGATCGTCGAAAACATGGCGCAGCGCGTGCGCGACCTGCGCCACATCGATCCCGAACGGATCGGGATCCTGGCCGCGGCGCGCTGTTCGGGGGGATCGACCGGCAACCTGGCGACCTGCTACGGGCTGAATCGCGAGCAAAACCCGACGTTTTCCATCTGGACGCGGCCGCGCTCGCGCCAGATCATCGCCATCAGCGAGTGGTTCCAGTACCGCTCGCCGCGGATGCGGCTGGGCGGACGCGACATGACGTACCTGATCCTGCTGCGCCTGCCGCGGCTGCTGCTGCGCAACCCGCTGACCACGCTGGTCCACGAGCTCTACCATATCAGCGTGAAGTTCGACACCACCATGCGTCCGCTACGCCACGGACCTCACTTCAACCGCGAGGTGCGGCGCATCGCCCAGGATTGGCTCACCCGCCAGCGCGGCGAACTGGCGCGCTTGGCCCAGATGCGCCACCACGAATTGCAGCGCGAATACGGCGCCGTGCTGGCCCTGAGCGTCCCCTCGCACTTTTGCCTTCCGATCGTCGAACCGCTCGAATTGCCGGCGCCGGCCATGAAGGACATCCTGCATCTTTACCCCGGATACACCCTGGCGCCGCGTTTTAAAATCAACCCGGCCCCGGTCGCCCCCGAGGACGCCCCGCGGATGCTCGCCGACAAGGACTTGGTCCTGCGCCATTACAGCCGCACGGGATCCGAACGCATCCCGACCGTCCTGGCTCGCTACTCTCAAAGGCAGATCGCGCTGAGCGCCGGATGAGGGCCGCCGCCCATCGGCTCGAAGCGCAAACCGGGGGCCGCCCGCCGGGGTTCGTCCATATCGACCTGGACGGCCTGTGGACGCTGGCCGGCTGCTATGGATACCCGGAAGGGGAGAGCTTCAATGAGGATCCGGTTTTCGCAGTGGGGCTGGCGCGCCTGCTCGGCCTGCTGGACGAGCTGGGGATCAAGGCGACGGTCTTCATCGTCGGGCGCGACCTGGAGCACCCGGCCAAGGCGATGCTGATTCGCGACCTGGTGTGCCGCGGCCACGAGCCGGCCGTGCATGGCTGGAGTCACGCTTTCGGCCTGGAAAGCCTGGACGACGCTCAATTGGATGGAGAGATCGGGCGCACGGCCCAGGCCATCGAGTCGGCCAGCGGCCAGCGCCCGCTGGGTTTCCGCGCCCCCGGATACGCCGCCGGGCCGCGCACGCTCGCCGCGGTCAGCCGCGCGGGGCTGCGATACGACGGCTCGATGCTGCCGACCCGCTTCGGCTGGCTGCTGCGGGCGATGGTCGGCCGGCTGCGCGCGCGGGTGCGGCGCGAACTCACTTCGCCCAATTCGTCCACCCTGGCCACTCCGTCCACATCGTCCACTTACGGCG
>Ga0182027_10012311_pt1 | contig 12021 bp, 5 predicted proteins | sample 712E1DmetaG_FD_121300 | JGI IMG/M metagenome (GOLD analysis project Ga0182027, IMG submission 121300) | Permafrost microbial communities from Stordalen Mire, Sweden - 712E1D metaG (Illumina Assembly) | ecosystem: Environmental > Terrestrial > Soil > Wetlands > Permafrost | place: Sweden...
CGGGAAAATCATCGGCAAGGGCTGGCATCGCCGCGCGGGCCTGCCGCACGCGGAAATCGAAGCCATCCGCGACGCCGAAAAACGCGGGCACAACCCCAAAGGCGCCACGCTGTACGTCACTCTGGAACCGTGTTGCACTCAGGGCCGCACGCCGCCTTGCACGGACGCCATCCGCGCCGCCGGCATTCGGCGGGTGGTGGCTGGCGCGACCGACCCCAATCCCCAACACGCTGGACGCGGCTTCCGCATTCTCCGGCGCGCCGGCATCTCTGTCACAAGCGGCGTCCTGGCCCGCGAATGCGCGCAACTCAACGAAGCCTTCCACCATTGGATCGCGCGCCGCACCCCGTTTGTCACCGTCAAGGCCGCCATGTCGCTGGATGGAAAAATCGCCACCGTCACCGGGGAATCCAAATGGATCACGGGCGAACCGGCGCGCGCCTTTGCCATGAGGCTAAGGGCCGGCGCGGACGCCGTTCTGGTTGGAGTCAATACTATAATCAGGGACAATCCCGCCCTCACTCTCCGCCTGCGCGCCTTTGCCCGCAAGTCCCTCCGCCGCATCGTTCTGGACCCGCGCGGGCGGACGCCGTCCGCCGCCCGGATTTTATGCGACGGCGCCGCGGATTTGACCACGATTGTCGTGACGAAATCCGCCCCGCGCAAACGGCTGGAGGCGTTGCGGCGGCGCGCGCGCGTGCTGGTCGCGCCCGCCCGGCGCGGACGGATTGACCTGCCCTGGCTGCTGAAAACCCTGGGCCGGGAAAACGTCACCAGCCTCCTGGTGGAAGGCGGCGGCGAGACCAACGCCCTGTGGGCGCCGCTGTGCCAGCGGGTCGTTTTCTTCTACGCCCCGATGATCCTCGGCGGCCGCCGGGCGCCCAGCGCCATCGCGGGCGAGGGCGCGCGGACACTTGGCGGCAAAATCAGCCTGCGCGACCTGCAATGGCGGCGGCTCGGCGGCGATTTGTTGTTGATCGCCCGCGTGAACGGGTCAGAATAACCGCCGGAGCAAACCCATGTTCACTGGAATTGTTGAAGAAGCCGGCCGCGTGCAATCCATCACGCCGGGCAAGGACTCGATCCGCCTGGCGGTGCGCGCGCGCGCGTGCGGGCGCGGTCTGAAGGCCGGCGGGAGCCTGGCCGTCAATGGCTGCTGCCTGACGGTCGCCAAGATGAGCGGGAGCGGGCGCGACCGATTGCTGCAATTTGACTTGCTGGAGGAGACCTGGCAGCGGACCAATTTCCACAGCCTTCAACCCGGCGCCGCCGTGAATTTGGAGCGTTCGGTGCGCGCCGGCGCGGGGATGGACGGCCATTTCGTCACCGGCCACATTGACGGCGTGGGCAAAATCATCCGGTGGGAGCGGTCCGGCCGCGACCACGTTCTGGACATCGCCGCGCCGCCGGACATCATGCGCTATATTGTTGTCAAAGGCTCCGTGGCGGTGGACGGAATCAGCCTGACGGTGGCGGCGGCGCGCGCGAAGAGTTTTCGCATCTGGATCATCCCCCACACGCTGGCGGTGACGGCGTTGCGCGAGCGCGAGACAGGCGACGAGGTGAATTTGGAGGCCGACCTGCTGGGCAAATACGTGGAGCGCTTTGTGATTAGTGTAGTGTCCCTGAAATGAGCCGACATAACCCGGTGTGGCAGCGGCGTCCCGCCGCTGCGGCTCTCTGCTCAGGCGGGCAAACAGCGGCGAGACGCCGCTGCCACTTTCAAGTATAGATATTTCAGGGACACTACATTAGCGGTTGTTGATCATCCAATTGGTGTCCCCATGCGGAGAGATTGCGGCGACACGGCCCGCGGGGATCGTCACTTTGCGCCCGCCGGCGGTGATATAAGTATAGTAGGGAGCATGCTTGTCCAGATCGGGTATCCGCACATTGGTCACAGTCTGCGAATTGACCAACAGTATGTCATAATGGCGGGCGCAACCGCAGACGGCGGCGGCGGCCAGGAGCAGGGCGAAAAAAGTTCGCGGGCCAAGGGCGCGCCGGGTGGGACTGCGTGCTGAAATGCGTTCAATGATGCTCATAACTTCCTTCTTCCCCGCCATTATGCCTCAGCCCCCCCGCGCCGACAAGCGCTGATTTGCTCCCCTCCTAATCTTAATCCTAATCTTAATCTTAATCTGAATCTCTTCTTGCCTTCACGATTAAGATTAAGATTAAGATTAAGAACTGGCCCCCCAAGAAAAAGTGCCCTGCGCCCGGCGCTCACTCCGCCTTCTTGCCGGCGCCCGCGAGATGTTTCTGCAGGCAATCAGGGCAGATGGAACTGGCCGTATCCACGCCCATCGAGCTGGCCAGATACGCTTCGACGCTCTCCCAGTAGCCCCGGTCGTCGCGCACTTTCTTGCACGAGTAACAGATGGGAACCAGGCCCTTGAGGGTGCGGATCATCTCTCTGGCTTCCTGGAAGTCCTGGACCAGTCTCTCCATGTCATGTTCCACCTCATCCCTCGCTTTCAAGGCGGCCTTCAAGTCGTGCAAGTTCTTTCCCAGGATCACTTGCGCCATGACCTGGCGGCTCAGGATGCGCAGGGCTTCCAATTGGTAGCCGGCCAGTTGCCGCGGCGTCCTGTCAATCACACATAACGCCCCCAAATGATGTCCGTTCGGCGCCGTCAATGGCGCCCCGGCGTAAAATCGGACGTGCGGCTCGCCCAACACCAGCGGATTGGTTGCAAACCGCGGGTCCTTGGACGCATCCGGCACCACGAACAAATCCGGCGACATAATGGCGTAGGCGCAAAACGCATGCTCGCGTGGAGTCTGGGACGCAGCGATGCCGATTTTCGATTTGAACCATTGCCGGTCTTCGTCCACCAGGCTAATGAGGGCAATCGGCGTGCCGCATATAGTGGCGGCCAGCCGCGTGAGGCCATCGAAGCGGTCCTCCGGGTGCGTGTCGAGAATCCCGTAACCGCGCAAGGTGTTGAGCCGGGCGGCCTCGTTTTCAGGTATTGGAAAGCGCATATTTGCTAATGTTGTTGTTGTTCTGGCGGGCAATCCGCCGCTCGCACGCGAGGAGCGACTTTCCTCCACGTTGCAACAAAACTAGCACACTTCCCGTTTTCCTCAACTGCCGCCTGTAACGCATTGCTTGCTGCCGCGCGCAAGTTGGCGCACAACCACGAGGAGGCTTGAATTTCAGCGGCTTTCTGCCGAAAGCCGCTACGTTCTGCAGCAGGCGTAGCGGCGGATGGCAATCCGCCGCCATCTTCTCATACCGGTGAAAATTGCTGGCAGAAGTTACCGCCAAGCGACTGGTCGCTTTGGTAATTAGCGACGGTCATAGACCGCCGCTACAGGTTCCAACGCGTTTTTTGGCCCGATTGTTTTTGACGGCCCAAAAGGCTTCTTGCTACAGTCCCCTCAACCCGGTCGCCGGATTTTCCCTTGGCCGGCGCCGGTTTGGTTGTTGCCGGCGTGCCATTGTGGCCGGCGCGGTCATTGCAGGAACAGTTATTTATGCCAGTTTCCAAACCGAGTCCGCCTGTCAAAATGAACTTTAGAAACCACTGGCTCGCCCGCTACCTCTTCGCGCTGCTGGCGGTCGCCGCCGCCTTTCTTCTCCGCGTGGGACTCACTCAAATTGCGGGCGGCAATCTGCCGACCTACATCACATTTTACCCGGCGGTCATGCTTTCGGCCCTGATCGGGGGCCTCGGGCCGGGTCTTCTCGCCACAGTGGCTGTGGCGCTGACGGTGGATTATTTCATTTTGCTCCCGGTTGGGTCGTTCGCCATGGCGGGCCTCGCGGACGCCGTCGGCCTGGCTTTTTTCACGGGCATGGGCGTGTTCATGAGCGTGGTCGCGGAGCTGTACCGGCGCGCCCGCCAACAGGCGGCGGAACATGAGGCGGAGCAGTTCTTGCGCGATCACCGCGAGCCGCCGTCCCGCTGGTCCCGGCAGGGCTTGCTGCTCAATGCGGGAATGATAGTGGCGCTGGCCATCCTGGCGATGGCGGCGTGGCAGTCCGCCCGGAGCTTTCGGGCAGCGGCGGACGCGGATAAATGGGTCACGCATACTTACGTCGTGATTCAGGAATTGGACCGGCTGCAGTCCGCCTTGGAAAGCGTCGAGTCCGACCAGCGCGGCTACTTGCTCAACGGGGAGGAGAAGTACCTGCAGCCATACCGGGCCGCGCTGGACCGGGCGGAAACCAACCTGGCCTCCTTAAGGCGGCTCACACAGGACAACTCCCGACAGCAGCAACGACTGGACGGGATTGAATCCGTGAAGAGCAACATGGTGGCCACCCTGGAGGGAGTCATTTCCCTGCGGCGCTCCCAGGGCCTGCCGGCCGCCGGTGATGTCGCTGCGATGGACAAAGGCGAGATTTTCATGGACCAAATCCGCAACCTGGTCGCCGATGCCCAGTCTGCCGAGAACTTGCTTCTCCAACAGCGGGCCGCGGACAGGAACGCCCAGACCGGCAAAACCCTCCAGGCCCTGGTGGCCGGCAGCGTCCTGAGCTTTCTACTCCTGATCACTGTCTTCCTTTTCCTCAAGCTGGAAAACACCCGGCGCACGAAGGCCGAGGCCGACGCGCGCCATCACCGCGACCACTTGCAGGAATTGGTCGCGGCGCGAACGGACCAACTCGCCAAGTCCAACGAGCAGCTCAAGATCGAAATTGACGGCCACCTCCAGGCCAAAGAGGCCCTCCGCCAGCAGCGCGAGTACCTCCGCGTGACCCTCACCAGCATTGGCGACGCCGTGCTGGTCACCGACATCGCCGGCAACATCACCTTCCTCAATCCCATCGCCGAATCGCTCACCGGCTGGCCGGAGACCGAAGTCCTGGGCCATCCGGCTCAGGACGTGTTCCGCATTATCAACGAGAAAACCCGCGCGCCGGGCGAGGACATCGTCGCCCGCGTCTTGCGCGAAAAGAAGTCCGTCGCCCTGGCCAATCATACCGCCCTGCTCACCCGGGACGGACGCGAGGTTCCCATCGAGGACAGCGCGGCGCCCATCCGCGATGACACCGGCGCTGTCTCCGGCGCCGTGCTGGTGTTCCATGATGTCACCGAAAAGCGGCGGCTGTACGAGCAGGTCGCGCAGGAAAAAGACCGCTTGTCGGCGCTGATCGGCAGCATCTCGGATGAAATCTGGTTTGCCGACACGGCGGGAAAATTCACGCTGGTCAATCCTACGGGCAGCCGCGAATTCGGTCTGAAGAATAGCGGGCATGTTGACGTGGCAGAGCTTGCCCCGAGCCTGGAAGTGCTCCGCCCTGATGGATCTCCGCGGCCCATCGAAGAGACGCCGCCTTTGCGGGCGTTGCGGGGAGAAGTCGTGCGGAACCAGGAGGAGATCATCCGCACCCCAGTCACCAACGATCTGCGCCATCGCCAAGTCAGTTCTTCGCCGGTAAAAGACGCCGCCGGCAGGATCATTGGCTCGGTCTCCGTCGTCCGCGACATCACCGAGATCAAGCTGGCGGAGAAAACCATCGGTGAGAAGCAGCGCCAGAATGAGTTCCTGGCGAATATCATCGAACGCTCGTCCCAGGCCTTCGGCGTCGGCTACCCGGATGGGCGGCTGGGCCTTGTCAACAAGGCCTTCGAGAATCTCACCGGCTATGGCCGCAACGAACTGTGGTCCATCAACTGGAGCCAGGCCCTCACGCCGCCCGAGTGGCGGGAGGCGGAGCGGCAGATACTGGACGAACTGGCCCGCACCGGCCAGCCGGTCCGGTATGAGAAGGAATACACCAGGAAGGACGGCACCCGCGTGCCCATCGAGTTGCTGGTCGGCGTGGAGAAGGATGACGGCGGCAAGCCCCTCTATTACTATTCGTTCCTGACCGACATTACCGAGCGCAAGCGCGCGGAGACGGCGGTCCGACAGTCCGAAGCGCGCTATCGCACTCTGTTCGACACCATGATCGAAGGCTTCTGCATCATCGAAGTGATTTTCGACGCGCAGAACAACCCCTTGGACTATCGCTTCCTGGAAATCAACCCCGCGTTTGAAAGGCAAACCGGTTTGCATAATGCCCGGGGCAAACTGATGCGCGACCTGGCCCCGGCGCATGAAGCCCTTTGGTTCGAGCTTTACGGCAAAGTGGCGCTGACCGGCGAGCCGGCGCGATTCGTCAACGAAGCCCGGGCGTTGGGCCGCTGGTTTGATGTGTCCGCCTACCGGGTCGGCGAACCGGAAAGCCGGCGGGTCGCCATCCTCTTCAATGACATCACCCAGAGCAAGCGGGCGGAGTTGGCGCGTTCCCAATTGGCCGCCATTGTCGAGTCATCCGATGACGGCATCCTTTCCAAGGACGTGGGTGGAATCATCACCAGTTGGAACGCGGGCGCCAGACGGCTCCTCGGCTACCGCCCCGACGAAGCCATTGGCCATCCGATCACTTTGCTCCTGCCGCCGGATCGGCAGGACGAAGAAACCGCCATCATGGCGCGCCTCCAGACCGGCCAGCGCGTGGAGCACTTCGAGACGGTCCGCCTGGCCAAAGACGGGCGCACATTGGACGTGTCGGTGACCATTTCCCCCCTCAAGGATGCCGAGGGCCGGGTCGTCGGCGCCTCGAAAATCATCCGTGACATCACCGAGCGCAAACGCGCGGAGGCGGCAATGCGGCGGCAGGCGGACCAACTGCGCGCCAGCAACGAAGAATTGAGCCGCTTCAATCAGGCCGCTGTGGGCCGCGAACTGCGCATGATCGAACTCAAGAAACAGGTCAACACCCTTTGCGGCAAACTTGGGGAGCCGCCCTGCTACGCCATTGATTTCGAGCAAGACGGCCCGGCGGCCCAATCGCCAAATCAAGTATGAACAGAATTTGTTGCCCGATGATTCGCGGCGCGTCAGTCTCAAACCCAAATCCGGGTGTTTGGGGAGCGCGGGCGTCCCGCCCGCCGCGTTCGGCGTCCCGCCGAACGCTCTTTCATCCGCCCCAAAGCCGTGCGCGAAAAATTCCGGGGAGCACACGTCCCGATTCCGAATCGGGATGTCTGGGGTCGGCCCCCCCGCCGACCACGTCTGCTCATATCAAGATAATAGCCCGGCGCTTCAGCGTTGGGTCATCGCGCGAGAACACGAATCAAGTCCCGTCAGGGACGGAAGATCGTTCGGCGGGACGCCGAACGCGGCGGTCGAGACGACCGCGCTCCCCAAATCCCTGCATACCCGTGCAATCCGTGCAATCCGCGGTTGATTTGACCACTGGAAGATAGACCAATGAAAAAAAGCATTCTTGTCGTTCTTGCGATTGTCCTGGCCGGCGTGTGCGCTTTGCTCTTCAGCCTCTTTTACAACGAGGCCAAGCACACCGCCATCGCCAGGCTCAATGAAGAGCAGAGGATCCATGCCAGGCAGGCCGCCCAGGGTATCGGGGATTTCTTCGCAACCTGGACCCGCAACCTGGAGCCGCTGTCAAAGATGGATGACATCATTGATAACGGCCCCGCCGGCCAACGCTACTTGAACCTCTTCCTCGAGGCCAATCAGGACCAGATCGTTTCCATGAGCCGCATGGATGAACGAGGCGTGATCCTCTTTAACTCTCCACAAAGCGACTCTGTGGGATCGGACATCTCGAATCAGAAGCATGTCCGCGAGTTGCTGCGGGATCACAAGCCGGTTATCAGCGACGTATTCAGGGCGATTGAAGGATTTGACGCCATTGCCCTCCATGTGCCGGTCTTCAAGGGGGCTGAATTCAAAGGGTCCGTCGGAATTCTCATCAATTACGAGAGCCTGGCCCGGCGCTACCTGGATGTGATCCAGATCGGCCCCACCGGCCGCGCCTGGGTTGTCAGCCGCGACGGCACTCTGCTTTACAGCCCAATACCGGAGTTGACCGGCAAATCCGCGCTGGACGCCATGAAGGATTCCCCTTCGCGAATCAACATGGTTCACGACATGCTCCAGGGCCACGAAGCCGCCGCAACCTATCTCTCAGAACGTAGCGGCTCTCGGCAGAGAGCCGCTGAGAATAATGCTCCCGTAACCGTCCGCAATGCCCAACAAACCCGAAATTACGCAGTGTACATGCCCGTTCATATCGGCAATACCTTCTGGTCCATTGCCGTGGCTTCCGACGAACAGGATGTCCTTTCCGGCCTGAACTCCTTCCGAAACAAGCTCGCCTGCGTCCTCGGCGCTCTCTTCTTGTGCGGCATCATGTTCTCAATCGTGGGGGCAAAGGCATGGTTCCTAGTCAAGGAGCAGGAACAGCGCAAACTGGCGGAAAAGCTCCAGAAAACCGAACAGACCGCGCGGATGGCAACCCAGGAAGTCACCGAGCACAAGCGGATGGAGGAGGCGCTGCGCCAGAGCCGGGAACGGCTCGACTTGGCCTTGCGCTCATCGAGCATGGCCACTTTCGACTGGGACTTGCTTCGGGACAAGCGCACCTGGGACGACCAGGTTCATCACCTGCTGGGAACCAAGCCGGAGACCTTCACCGGAACCACGCAAGAGTTTTTCCAAGTCATCCATCCCGAAGATCACAGCGCCGTCAAAGCCGCCATTGCCAGGGCGGTGGAGACGGGCGATTACGAGAACGACTACCGCGCCGTCTGGCCCGATGGCAGCATCCACCACATTAGCGCCCGTGGGAAGGTGTATCGAAACCCCGCGGGCCAGCCGGCCCTGATGAGCGGGGTTTGCTGGGAAACCACCGAGCGCATAGAGGCGGAAGCCCGGATTGCACACCTCAACCGGGAGTTGCAGCAGAAGTTGGGCGAGGTGGAAGAAGCCAACGCCGCCCTCACCGCTTCCCGCCAGTCCGCGCTGAGCCTTGCCGGGGACGCCGTCAACGCCCGCAAGGAGGCCGAGCGCGCCAACGCCGAGCTTCAAAGCAAAAACCAATTCCTGAGCGCTTCCCGACTCGCCGCTCTCAACCTGATGGACGACGCCCTCAAGGCCCGCCAGCAAGCCGAAGCCGCCGCCCTCGAACAGCAAAAACTCAACCGCGCCTTGACGGCGCTTAAGGAGAGCAGCCATGCCATGACGCGCGCCACCTCGGAAAGCCAGTATCTGGACGAGGTCTGCAAAACGCTCCTCGCCAACTGCGGCCATGCGATGGTGTGGATCGGTTTTGCCGAGAACGACGCGGCCCGAACCGTCCGCCCGGCCGCCTGCGCCGGCTTTGAGCAAAGCTATCTCGATTCTCTCAAGATTACCTGGGCCGATACCGAACGCGGCCGCGGACCCACCGGCACCGCCATTCGCACCGGCAAACCGTGCCGCTGCAAAAACATGCTCACCGATCCCGCCTTTGCGCCCTGGCGCGCGGAGGCCCTCAAGCACGGCTATGCCTCTTCCCTCGTGGCACCCCTGCTCTCCCAGGACAAGGCCTTTGGCGCCATTACCATTTACTCCCGTCAGCCGGATGCCTTTTCCGACGACGAGATCCGCCTGCTGGCCGAACTGGCCGACGACGCCTCCACCTGCATCCGCAGTCTGCGCGCCATCGCCGAGCGGCAGCGCACCGAACAACAACTCTACCTCCTCTCCACCGCCGTCGAATCCGCCGCCAATGGCATCGCCGTCACCGACAGCGCCGGCCGGATCCTCTGGATCAACCCGGCGTTCACCCGGATGACCGGCTACAGCCCCGCCGAGGCGGTGGGCCAAAACCCCCGCGTCCTCAAGTCCGGCCGCCATTCCCCGGAGTTCTACCGCCTCATGTGGAACACCCTCGTGAAGGGAGAAAACTGGCATGGCGAACTGGTCAACCGCCGCAAGGACGGCTCGTTTTATCCCGAAGAGATGACCATCGCGCCAGTGCGGGTTCACGGCGCGGAAGTCACCCATTATGTCGCCATCAAGCAGGACATCACCGCCCGCAAACGCGCCGAGCGGCGCACCGAGTTGCTGGCTGAAACCGCCAGCCACCTCCTCAGCAGCGATGAGCCGCAGCTTGTCGTCGAGGAACTGTGCGGCAAGGTCCTCGATTTCCTCGATTGCCAGCTCTTCTTCAATTTCCTCGTGGACGACTCGCAACAGCGCCTTCACCTCAATGCTTGCTCCGGCATTTCCAAGGAGCAAGCCGCCAAGATCGAATGGCTCGATTACGGCGTCGCCGTCTGCGGTTGCGCCGCCCGCGACGGCTGCCGCATTGTCGCCGCCAACATCCAGGAAACCCCCGACCCGCGAACCGAATTGGTCAAGTCCTATGGCGTCCAGGCCTACGCCTGCCATCCGCTCATGATCGCCGACCGCCTCTTGGGAACCCTCTCCTTTGGCACCCGGACGCGGAAGAACTTCACCGAGGAAGAGTTGTCCTTCATGAAGGCGGTGTCCGACCTGGTGGCGACGGCGATGGAGCGCAAGCGGACGCAAGCCGCCCTCCAGTTCACCGCCGAGGAAGCCAAACGCTCCAATCGCGACCTCGAACAGTTCGCCTACATCGCCTCGCACGACCTCCAGGAACCGCTCCGCGCCGTGGGCGGTTACGTGCGGCTCATCCAGCGCCGCTTCCCGGAAAACATAGATGCCAAGGCCGTCCAGTTTATCAACGGCGCGGCCGAGGGCGCCGACCGCATGGAGCGGCTGATCACCGATCTGCTCGCCTTTTCCCGCGTGGGCACTCACGGCGGCGCTTTCTCGACCGCCAGCCTGGAGGCCGTCCTGAGCGAGGCCTTGCGCAACCTCCATTCCAGCATCCAGGACGCCCAAGCCAAAGTCACCACCGATCCCTTGCCGACGCTGACGGTGGATGCGACCCAGATGATGCAAATCTTCCAAAACCTCATCGGCAACGCCATCAAGTTCCACAGCGAGCGCCCGCCCGAGATCCATGTCAGCGCCAAAAAGGAGCCGGGCCGGTGGGTCTTGTCCGTGCGCGACAACGGGATTGGCATCGAACCGCAGTACTACGACCGCATCTTCCAGATCTTCCAGCGCCTCCACACCCGCAGGCATTATCCCGGCACCGGCATCGGCCTGGCCATCTGCAAAAAAATGGTCGAGCGCCACGGCGGCGCCATCTGGGTCGAGTCCACCCCAGGTCAAGGCTCGACCTTCTGCTTTTCCCTCCCCGACACCTCCGCGATGAAGCAACCCAACACATAAGTGTATAATAGCAAAACACTTACAACAATAACCACTTTCAATCACTTTCCCGTTGACAATCCTGGATTAAGTTCTATACTTAATAAAGTATGGCAAGGCACATAATGTCCGATGCCGGCGCGGCGAAGGCGGGACCCTCCCGGCAATCCCGGATTGCGGATTCAATGCAAAGGCGCAAAGGCGCAGCCCGGCCGGCCGCAACCAAAGGAATTGAACCCTCCCGATTCCATCGGGAGATGACACGGATAAAAGGACTTTTCAACGCAAAGTCGCAAAGTCGCAAAGTCGCAAAGACGGAAACAACTCTTTGCGCCTTTGCGCCCTTGCGTCTTTGCGTTAAATATCCCCGTGCCATCCCGGATATAATCCCCGCGGGAATGCATCATTCGTCCACGTTGCAGTGCAACGTTCCAATCAAGGCTAATCGTGCCTAATCAAGCCTAATCAAACCTAATCAAGGTATTTTATGGCTCAAAATGACATTCCATCGAAGAACCCAACGCAGTGTTGGAGTGCCGGAGTAATGCAGGACTGGGCAAATTTTGCCGCGTTTCTCAACCCCGCAAACCGCCAAACGGACCCGGCCCGGTCAAACCCGGTCAAACCCAGTCAAGCCCAGTCAAAGCAAAAGGACTGGTTTGACTCCAAAGCTCAATGCGGATGGGGTAATCCAAAGTGCCGCGCGCAACCTCATCGCCCCCGCGCGATTGCCCTATTGCAAATCGAATATGCGGCGGTCACAGACCGCCGCTACATCCAAATCGGCAGGGCTGCGCTGCCGCGCAGCCCTGAATTATTGGGAGGACAAAGGCATTGACACCGGCATGCGGTTCGCTCTAACCCGCATATGTCATAGCTTGGTAGGGCGAAGCTGCTGCTTCGCCCTAATTCAGGGCGGCGCGGCAGCGCCGCCCTACCGTTCAGCGTGTGGCATGTTTCCGCAGGGATATGAAATATCCGGGC
>Ga0182027_10012313_pt1 | contig 12020 bp, 15 predicted proteins | sample 712E1DmetaG_FD_121300 | JGI IMG/M metagenome (GOLD analysis project Ga0182027, IMG submission 121300) | Permafrost microbial communities from Stordalen Mire, Sweden - 712E1D metaG (Illumina Assembly) | ecosystem: Environmental > Terrestrial > Soil > Wetlands > Permafrost | place: Sweden...
AGGTTCTCACGAGGTTCTCACGGGGGTGTATCGCTCCCTTGTGACCGAAGCCTCACCCCCATCTACCAGGGACTTTCTGGTCGGGCTGGCCGGATTTGAACCGGCGACCTCTTGACCCCCAGTTTTCGCAGGTGTGTTTGTCGGTGTCCGCCCGTGTCCGCGTGTTCGCAGGCCACCCGGACTATCATGACCACCGGCGTGTGGCGGTGCGCAGGGGTGTCGGGCGGTCCGTAGCTCCCTTCCTAGCTCCCTGCCCACGTCGGAGCCGAGGTAGGACGTGGACGAGGACCAGGGCAGTGACCAGCTCATAGAGAGGGTGCAACAGGCAACTGCGTCGGCGTGTGCACGGTGGCTTGGCCATAAGGCGACACAAGGGCTCGTAGAAGCCAGGCGCCGGGACGTACTCGACCGACTGTGGCCAATGATTCAGCCGTTGGTGTGCGGTGATGAGCACTGGTCGGCGACGTTCGCGCTTGCGAGTTGTGCAGGCCTAACTCGGGGCGACATGACCTTGGACTGGCCTTCCATCGCGCTAAGTGACGGGACGATCGATCGCCCCGTGAACCGATGGATCGAGGCGCTTGACGCGCAGGACCCGAGGCTCGCACGGCGCGCGCTCGACCTGGTCGTCGAGATGGCGAGGGTCGCCCGAGACCTCGCGCAGCGGCTTCAGGATGCCGGCGTACCGATTCTGCCAGACGAGCCCTCCGACCTGGCCCCGCTGGTGCTCCTCCTGCTGCTCAACCCGGAGCAGCTCGACTGGGCTCACCCCGAACTGCTCGCCAGAGTGCTCACCTTCTTTCCTGGCTTCGGATTCCTCGCCGGCGGGTCGGCGATCATCTATGGCGACCGCCTCGCCAGCAGTGTCCGGCAGCGGGGGGATGCGGACCGTCTCCGTCAGGACTTCTACGAGCGTCAGCCGGGCCGCGACGTCCTACGTAACCGAGGAGGTCGACCGCAAGGGTCCGCAACGAAGGGATCGGTGGCTCAGAAACTTACCCAAGTACTCCCGCAGGTACTTGAACGCTTCCCTGCGGCCTCTGCCGCAGAACTGCGGGAATGGACCGGCAACGGTGACACGCCAGGACTGATGTTGCGCCGCCTAATGTACAAAGGGCCAGGAGATTTGCCCCCCTCGGCGAGCACGCTCCAAAGAATGCTGAAAAAAATCCGCGACCAGTAACTTGCGCGCGGGTTCATTGACCGGCGATTGGGCGCACACTGCCGTCCATGAGCACATATGTACAGCCAGACGCCACGACAGTTCTTCCGAATCGTCACCAACGCCGGCACCCTGAGCCGCGTCTGGCTTACTCCCCCGAGGAGGCGGCGGAGGCGCTGGGCGTCTCACGCTCGACCATCTACTCGATGATGCGAGCGAACGCCCTCCGCACAGCAAAGGTCGGCTCGCGAAGGCTCGTGCCTGCGGCCGAACTGGACCGGCTGCTCGGCGATCTCCACGACGAGCGGTGAGCCCGGCCAGATGCGCCGCCGCCCCCGGCTGTAGACCGAGGGCAGGCGATACGAACATGGTCCCGACGACCGTTACCGACAAGGTTACCAGCGCGACCAGTCGCATATCTGTGCTCGAGCAGCGACGTGCCGAGCGCGAACGAGACGCTCTGGTAAAGAACCTGCGTTCTTTGCTCAAGGACTTCGATACCCGAGCGCTGCCGTTCGATGCGTTCGCCTGCGGCGCCGACTGGATCGGTGGCAGGTTGGCTGATCTCGCGTTGGCGGGGGTGGCGGCATGAGCGCGACAGCAGAGGCTCTGTTCGCTCAGCCTGCCCCGAGCAACCCGGACGATGACCATGTCAGGCTGCGGCCCGTCGTCGTTCTCTCCGAACGTGCGCGGCGTGCCCGTGACGTTGCCTGGATGCTCGAGGCTTTCAGCGGGCGGGATCTCCGGGAACTGGCTTCGCTCTGTGATCTGCGCGACAAACGCCAACGCAACCAGTGGCTGGCGTTGTGGGCTGGGCCGCCGCTGTGCGATCCGAAGGTGCCGCTTCCGCCACTGTTGCCCGAGGTGCTCGGAGCGGCAATGTCATATCTGGCCTGGAAAGGCTGGAGCGCCGCCGGATTGCTCAGCGCGGCTACCGAGTACAACGCCGACCGTCTCGGTCCCTGGATCATCGACAGGGTCGTCCGCAAGGTCCTCGAGAAGCGAGATCGGGGCGAGCTATGACCGATATTGACTGGACGCCAGACGAGGACGCCGAGGCCTGGGACACATACCGGGACGAGCTCGCCCGCACCGACGGAGACGGTGAGGCAAAGCGCGACGTGGAGCTCGTACCCGCGTCGCGGATCCGGTTGGAGCGCACGGCCTGGCTCTCGGCTGGCCGTATCCCGCTCGGAGGCGTGACGCTCCTCGTCGGCCAGGAAGGATGCGGAAAGACCAATATCGCAGGGGACACCGCGGCGAGAGCGAGCCGGGGCAACCTGCCCGGCGATCTCCACGGCGAACCCGTCTCAGTCGTCTACGCGACAGCTGAGGACTCATGGAGCCGGACACTTGCACCCCGGCTCATCGCTGCCGGCGCCGACCTCGACCGCGTGTTCGCAGTCCAGATTGCCGGCCTCGGCGGCGGTCTCGCCATACCAGGTGACCTCAAGCTCCTCGCCGCACAGATGAAGAAGCACGAGGCGCGCCTGCTCGTCCTCGACCCGCTCGGAGCCCATCTCGACGCCCATCTCGACACACATAAGGACGCCGCGGTACGCCAGGCGCTCGCTCCGCTGGCGGCATGCATGGAACGACTCGACGCAGCGTGCGTCGGCATCATGCATTGGAGCAAGGCGCCGACCATGGTCGCTCTGGACCGAGTGAACGGCTCGCGCGGTTTCACGGCAGCGGCGCGGTCGATGCTCGGCGTCGGTGAGGATCCTCAGGACCCATCGGTGCGCTTGTTCCTGCTCGCGAAGTCGAACCTCGGCCGGCTCGACGTCCCAGCCCTTCGTTACCGGATCGAGACGCGCATCATCGAGTCCCCGGTCGGTCCGATCGAGACCTCAGGTGTCGTGTGGATCGGCGAAGCGCCTGGGATGACGGCCCGTGACCTGTTCACGACACCGCAGGGCGATGAGGAGCGGTCAGCGACCGAAGAGGTAGCGGAAGCGCTCCGCGAAATGTTGGCCGATGGCCCGTTGGCTGTCGATGAGGTTCGGCGCCAGCTCCGCCAAGCCGGTTACAGCATCAGTGACAGCACTCTCGCACGAGCACGGAGTCGCGCCGGCGCCGAGCACGGCAAGCCGCAGACCTTTGGCGGCAAGCGGACTTATCGCCTCGCTGGCAGCAGTCCCGTCAGTCCGGCCAACTTCCCGGAGACCCAAAATAGTGACAGGACTGGGAGGACTGACGCCACCAGGGACTTTGTAGGTGAAAACGGCCAGTCCTGCCAGTTCTGTCAACCACCACTGGGTCACGAGAGAAATGTCGTCGAACTCAATCACCTTCGTGAGTTCGACATCTCCGACGAGACCCTTGCCAGCTGGATGGCCTAGGAGGGAACGGACCTATGAGCCCTCCGCGAAGTTTCCCGGCGCCGGGCAGATCCGTCGGTGACGTTGTGACCACCGTCGTCGGAGACCAACCCAACCAACCTCACCAACCCCAACCTGAAAGGAAGCAAATGACTACGACCGACGAAACCCGAACTGTAAACATCATTCGCAACACGGTGTTCACCGTCATTTGCCGTCGCAGGTGTGTGCTCTGCGGCGGCTTGAGCGAGAAGTCGTCCTTCGGTTTCGAGCTCCGCTTCGATCTCATCGACGCTGATCTCCGCGAGGATTCGAATGGCGGTGACGTCTGCCTCGATTGCGCCGAGCACCCCGAGCTCGTACCTGCTCGGGCGAGGGAATGGGCGGCCGAGCTGCGTCGTCACGCTGAGTGCCTCGAGGCAATCGCTCTCGAGCAGTTCGAGACCGACGTAGTAGCCGGACCTGAAATCGATGCTGCTTACGAGTACTACCCCGGCTACCGGCTCGAGGACGAGTTCCCGACGTGGATGCGCCGCCATCTAGGTCTGCCGGACGAGCCTCCGCGCGAACCGTAGGGCGGTTGTCGTGAAGCTGCGCTGCGCAAAAGGCAAAGCCTCGCTAGACACCGACGACCGCCCGCGGGCCGCCTATGACACCGCGCTGTCCGGACGCCAAACGCCCGCCTGAGGCTGGTGGGACGCCGCAGAAGCCTCGCAAACGCCGAGGCACGGGTGGGGACTACCGGACGACGCCTACATGCCTCGGCCGCAATTGCCCCGTCCGGTGCGACAGACTCTGTTCCGGAACGCACTGGAGGGCGCAGGTGTCACTAGTTGCGCTAGAGCAATCGAAAACCCTTGCCGGGGTGGAACACGACCGAGCCGTGTCCGACGATCGAGCGCTCGCTCTGCGGCGCCAGCATGTCAGCTATCGAGAGATCGCCCGGCAGCTTGGGCTCTCGTCCCCGAGCAGAGCGCACGCCGCTGTTCGGCGGGCGATCGCCGCGGAGCCGTTCGACGACGTCGAGGCGGTCCGCCGAGACATTGCAGAACAGCTCGACGAGGCTCTCGGCCTGGCGCGGTCGATCATTCGTAGAGCCGCATTGGTGGGTCCCGCCAGCGGAACACGGCCGGCAGTCAATGACGACGACCGGGCCGTTCGCGCTCTGGAAACCTACGTTCGACTGCTCGACCGTAAGGCAAAGCTCTTTGGGGCAGACCTTCCGGTACGCCGGTTCGTCCAGGTGGAGGTCATTACGGATGAGCTACTGCGGGCAGAGGGAGAGCGGCTCGAGGCCGAGCTGACAGCGATGGGAGTGGACCTCTCGGCGTTCCCGACACCCGAGGAGATCGCACAGAGGCTTCTGGCGACAAGGCAGGCCGTAGCACTGCCCGAGCGTGTAGATGTTGGTCCGGTGGCGCGTGGAGGGATCGCGTTGCCAGCTGCAGGTCCCGGGCGCTTCGCCTCGGAGGTTGCGCCGCCACTTTGCTAGTCGCTGACCGTTTGCAGCGCTCCTACGTCGCTCCGTCAGGGTGTGCGCCCATCCCGGGGTGCAGCGCCAACCCACGGCGAAGTTCTGCGCCGCAGTGGACGAGAATGGCAACGTCCTGACCTTCGACGGCACCTCGTGGTCGTCGTCCGACGAGATCGACGCGCAGGAGTACTACCTGGCCTCCGTCTCCTGGCCGACGGCGAGCTTCTGCGCGGCGGTGGACGATCGCGGCGACGTCCTCACCTACTCGGTGCTGACCACCTCCTAGGCCGCCCTGAAGCTCTCGGCCGTAAAGGTGACCTACGGAGACGAACGGGTCGAGCACCTGTCGGTCACGAGGGTGCACGAGCGATTTTCTTGACCCCAGGTCGCAGGAGCCTCTCTAGAGCAGTTGCAGTCCCTCTACAACCGCGACGGAAATTTCGTGCATTCGTTGCGGTCCGAGAGTGAATTGATACGTCTCAGCCCGGAGAAAGCGAGCCGGCACAGTGTGCACCCAGCGGCAATCGATGATGGTGTCATGATCGAAGCCGTCTGAGGCGTCGGCGGCGACCTCATGGGGCTGACGAGGCGCACCCCGGTCTGTCGACGCGATCACAATGGGAACGTCGGCCTCCCACGCCGCGTCCGGTCCTCCGCGAAGTGTCACGACGAACTTGCGCCTCACGACAGTCCCATTGCCCGGCACATGGTCGGGCAACTCCAAGTCAATGCGGTGAACCTCGCCCCGGTCCACGGTTGGAGGTCTCTCGGCTCTCAGCCGAGAGATCCGTCCTGGTCCGCGATTGATTGCACGCCGTACTGGTAGAAGAACGCCTCGTTCGTCTCGGAGAGTTCGTAGGAGACCAAGGGTTCACCGGTCAGGTCAGGGAGGGTTGCCCTGCGAGCACGTGCGATGGCGACCAGGACACTTAAGCGGTCCTCAGCAGTCATCGGCACCATGCGCACGTCAAACCTCAGAACATGGCCATTCTCTGACAGCTTGATCGGCTCGTATCGGTAGATGGGGACCAGTTCCGCCTCGTCAGAGACAGAAAGTACTGAGCCCGGAGTCGTGGCTGGGATCAATGTCGTCAACTCTCGCCCTCCTCGCTCGGCGGACTTAGCTCGGTGCGCCCGAAGGTCGGACCCTTGAAATCGGGTATTTTCCCCCATTGAGCCTCATGCTTGCTCAGAGCGTCACTTAGATTTCGCAGCAACTGAAAAATGAGTGCTGGCGGCAACTTGAGTCGTGCCACGACCTCCACCAAGCTGAGCGGCTTATCCGTTCCTGTGCCGGCCTGCGGCGGGAGGTTCACCAGGAAGTCGAGCGTAAACTCAGTTTGTGTCGACCAAACGCCGACGCCGTTGGCATACACGCCCGCGGTCCAGCGTTCCGGCGTGCGGACTTCCACGTTTGGTGCAGGCCGTTCGAAGGACTCGGGAATAGTAGAGAGCCTATAACAGGACGGGCGGACTGCCGTGCCGTGCCACGAACGTGACACGGAGGTTCGGCTAAGGACTGTAAACCTCGGTTAGGCACGGTAGAGGGCAACGGCAGGTCGGAGCCGGAATCCGCTGGATCGCCGCAAGTCCACGAAACCGCAGAGAACAGTTCCAACCGAACTGGCCGGTCCTCGGGCGCCGGTATTCGGTTCTGGTCGCTGATGCTCAGGTCGAAATCGTGCTTCGGGGGCGACCTGCACCCGATGACCTCATCGGTCACACGGTGGTCACAGACGCTTGCGGGGTTCTCCCGGGACAACCGTTATGGAACGCAAGTTTGCCGACTGGAAACAAACCTTCTACCTGGACTCTGGCGGCTGGACCGGGCAAGATGAGCCTGGCGGGAATTCAAGTCCCGCTCCGGGCACTCACCCTCACTCGCGTCGTTCCTGGCTAGAGCCTCGGACTCGTGTCAGGAACCCTGTGAAGGTGCTTCCGTCCAGATCCGGAACAGATCGTCGAAAGGCTCAGCAACATACCGAGAACCGAGTTATGACCTCGATTACGCTCGGACTTGTGAAACGCCGGGCCGTTTCGCTGACCGACGAAGCCGCCGCGGCCCTCGACCGGATCGCCAAGGCGCATTCGACGAGCGTCTCGGGCGTCGTCGAGGCGGCCGGCATGGCACTCGCGGAAGGTGGCCAACTCGGCGAGGCGCTCGCGAAGCGGGTCGGCCCGGATCGGCGTGGCGGCCCGCGTGTCGGAGCGGGACGGAAGAAGCGGGGGGCTGTGTCGTGACCGCGGCCGGTCGGCTCGAGCTCACCTGGGCGAACAAGGAGATGCGCCTCCTCGCTCACGACGACGTATCCTACGAGTGGGTCGACCCGGCGGACTGGCGGGTCTCCGAGGTCCGATTACTCGAACACGTGGACGAGGTCGGGGACCCGGCCTCGGGAAACCTCCTCATCCGCGGTGACGCGCTACATGCCCTCACCGCGCTGTCGTCACTACCCGAGGTCGCGCCGGAGTACCTCGGCAAAGTAAGGCTCTGTTATATCGACCCGCCCTTCAATACAGGCCAGGCGTTCCAGCACTACGACGACGCGCTGGAGCATTCCGTCTGGCTGACCATGCTCCGGGACCGACTCGTCCAGATCAAGAGACTGCTCTCGCCGGACGGCTCAGTCTGGGTGCACCTTGACGATACTGAAGTACACCGAGCCCGATGCGTCCTCGATGAGGTCTTTGGGCCGGACTGGTTCATCGGCACCGTGATCTGGAAGAAGGCGGACACGTTACGGAACGACGCCCGCCGGTTCTCGGTGAGTCACGATTACTTGCTCGTGTATGGCGCGCCGACGTGGCAAGCGCAACGTCTGCCGCGGACTGAGGACATGAACGACGTGTACCGGAATCCAGACAACGACCCACGCGGACCATGGTTGGCCGGAACCCTCATCAGCCCTCACTTTCGATCGAGTGGCGACTTTGAGGTTCGCACCCCGGGTGGCGCGGCTCACAGAGCGCCGAACGGGACCAGTTGGCGTGTGCCACGCGAGACCTTCGATCGCTTGCTCACAGACAATCGGATTTGGTTTGGTAGAGACGGCCGAGGCACGCCCCAGCAGAAGCTATTCCTGTCGGGCGCCAAGGATCGAGTGGTCGACACGATATGGGATGTGAAGGACGTCGGCGGTAATCGTCAGTCGAAAGCAGAGATCAAGAAGCTCTTCCCCGCCACACCGCCGTTTGACACCCCGAAGCCCGAACGGCTTATGCAGCGGATCATCCACGTCTCTACAGATCCCGGCGACCTCGTGCTCGACTGCTTCGCCGGCTCCGGGACCACGGCCGCTGTCGCCCAGAAAATGGGCCGCCGCTGGGTGACCGTCGAACTCTCTCAGCACAACGTTGACACCTTCATACGTCCACGGCTCGGGAAGGTCCTCGCCGGCGAGGACCTCGGCGGCGTTACCGAGGCAGTCGGCTGGAAGGGTGGAGGTGGGTTCGTCATGGCCGATGTCGTTCAGTCGATGTTCGAGGAGCTTGACGGCACCGTGGTCCTTGCTGAGTGGGCTACACGCGGTGAGCTCGCCAAGGCAGTCTGTGCCCAGGTGCGTTACGTCCACGAACCGGACATCCCGTTCGCCGGACGCAAGGGGCGCTCACGGCTCGCGGTGATCGACGGAATGTTGACCACCGGGGTGGTCGACTTCCTTGTCGGGCGCCTCGAGGACAGCGAAACGCTCCTCGTGTATGCGCAGGCACTGGAGCCTGGGATCGAGGAGTACGTTCGGGAGGCCCGTTCCGGCTCGCGAGCGAAGAAGGTTCCACGTGACCTTGCCCGCTCTGGAGTGATGGCGAGCCGGCTTGTCCGTCTCGGCGAGGCGAAGAAGTCGTGACGCATCCGCTTGTTCCCTACGACGAGGCGCTTGTCGACGAGGTGGCGGCGCGCATGACGCTCCGCCGTCCGAACCGCGAAGCGCTCAGGATCCTCGCGAGCAGGTTCGATAGCGTCGCTGGCGAGCCCTTCGAGGCCGTGTGTGACATCGCGACAGCGGTCGGCAAGACCTACCTTGCCGGGGGACTCATCGACTATCTGGCCGGCTCGGGTGTCCGGCACTTCCTCTTCGTCACGCCTGGCAGGACAATCCTGCGAAAGACTGTCGACAACTTCACCGACGGCCATCCGAAGTCCATCCTCCCCGGCATGGAGACGAGGCCCGTCGTCATCACCGCGGAGAACTTCAACACCGGAACGACCGGGGCGGCACTCCGGGACGACTCGGTCGTGAAGCTGTTCGTCTTCAATGTCCAGAGCCTCTTGCGACCGACCGACAACATGACGCGCCGGACCCGCAGACTCCAGGAGTGGCTCGGCGAAGACCTCTACCAGTACATGAAAACGCGTGACGATCTCGTCGTCATCGCCGACGAACACCACGTCTACTCCGCTCCCGGCTTCTCAAACGCCGTGCGTGACCTCGATGCGATGGCGACCATCGGCCTCACTGCGACGCCGACGGCAGCGGACGAGGCCGATGTTGTCTACCGCTACCCGCTTGCCTACGCCATCGCGGACAAGCTCGTGAAGACGCCCGTTCTTGTCGGGCGCCGGGACGATGCCACGGATGTCGAGACGCGCCTGCGGGACGGGCTGCTGCTCCTCGATGCCAAGCAGAGGACGGCAGATGAGTGGGCCGCGGTGACCGGCGCGCTGCGGGTGAACGCGGTGATGTTCGTCGTCGCCGACACGATCGACAACGCGAATGCGGTCGCCGAGGTGCTCCGCAAGCCCGGCATGTTCGAGGACGACTACGAGTCCCGGGTTCTCACCGTGCACTCCGCCGCACCCGATGACGCGCTCGCCCGGCTCGCGGCGGTCGAAGAGCCGACGAGCCCCGTACGGGTGATCGTCTCGGTCTCGATGCTCAAAGAGGGCTGGGATGTGAAGAACATCTTCGTCATCTGTTCCCTTCGACCCAGCATCTCCGACGTTCTTACCGAGCAAACGCTCGGGCGCGGCCTGCGGCTCCCCTGGGGTGCCTACACGGGCGTCGAGCTGCTCGACACGGTCGAGGTGATCTCTCACGAGCGCTATGCCGAGCTGCTCCGCAAGGCCGACGTGCTCCTCGAAGGCCTCACCGAGTCGCGAGCCGAGCTCGTCCTCACGCCGCTCGGCGCGCCCGACACGCTCGCTGTCACACCGGCCGGCGGAGCATCGTTGGCCGACCGCCTGCCCTCCTATAAGACCCCCGGAAGCGACGGGACTCTGGGTGCCGGCATGACGCCCGCGCTCTGGTCATCGGGCGATGCGGACCTCCCAGGCAACACGCCGGGCTTCGTCGTCGCCAGCCTCGAGGAGCGGTCACGACAGGCCGAGCGTCAGGCCGCGGCCACCGCGAACCCGGTGCGGCCGCTTCGCGACGACGTGCACATCCCGAAGGTGACCCGAACGGTCGTCGGCCAGACCTTCGAGCTCTCGACTGTCCCTGAGTCTGAGTTTGTCGAGCTTGGGCGGAGGCTTGCGAGCGCGAGCGCAACGACGCTCACCCGCAAGCGGCTCGAGGTCGTCGAGGACCTCGCCGGCGAGTACCACGTCGTCCCAGTCGACGCGAGCGGCTCGTTCGATGCGTCGAGACCGAACTTGCCGTACGCGAACGCCAAGCGAGCACTCCGCGACGCGATCCATCAGCTTGACTTCGTCACTGAAGGCCGAGCCAGCCTGAACGCCGCGGACCGGCTGGCGAACGCAGTCATTACCGGCGCAGGTGGTGAGGAACTTCTCTCTTCCTACATGTCGGCTGCGATCGACGCGACACGGCACATCCTCAGGGGGCACTACCGGAGCGCTCCGGAACTTGTCACGACCGCGGTTGAGGACAGCGTCTTTGCCCCAGTCCGAGTGAATTCCCGACTCATCGAACTCAACCGATACGGAGATTTCAGCCCTCGCGTCGCGTACGCAAGTTGGACAAGCAGCCTGCACGCGCTCAATTGGTTTGACGTGAAGCCGGAACGGGCGCTCGCAAATCTGATGGATGACGACGACGAGGTGATCCTCTGGAGTCGGATTCAGCGAGGCGAACTCACCATTGAATGGGAGGACGGTCGCTACTCGCCTGACTTCTACGCCGAGACCGGGACACTCAAGTACCTGCTCGAGGTGAAGGCGGACAAGGACGTTGACACACCACTGGTCCAGGCAAAGAAAGCGGCCGCAGAGCGATGGTCCCGCTACGTCACCGACAATGGCGAGGCCGGGACGTGGCGCTACGTGCTCGTACCCGAGTCCGTGCTCGATGTGGCTAAGAGCTTTGCGGCGGTAATTCAGCAATCGGCCTACGGATGACGACCACCGCGTATGAGACGTCCTCTCGGCGATGCGTGAGCTCCGATCCCGCCGCGCTGCTCGACCGGCTGGCAGCGCTGCTCGACGTTACAGAGGACGGCCATGACTGAACGAAAGGCCATCACCCGAGCCGAGTTGGCCGAGGTGGGGGCCGGGCTTCGCCGGCTCCTCGACGCCATCGCCGCGGGGGAGATGACCGCTCCGGCGGGCACCGTCAACCGGCTGGAAGGTGCGTGGCTGGCAGTAGAGGCTCTTGCCGCCGGCCGGACGCTTGATGCCTACGACCTGCTCGGGACGAAATCCGTCGAGGAGTCTTGACCTATACGACCGTTTAGGTATAATAGGTACATGACAACTTCCCAAGGCCGCTCCCGCAAGCCGGCGAACCGTCCCATGGTCGCCATCGGCTACCTGCGCGTTAGCACCGATGGCCAAGCCGAGTCCGGCGCCGGCATGGCCGCCCAGCGATCCACCATCGTGACCGAGTGCCAACATCGCGGACTGCCGTTGCTGGAGCTGGCCGAGGACGCGGGCCTTTCGGCCAAGACGCTCGACCGGCCGGCGCTCGCTGGTGCTCTCGCCCGGCTGGAGGCCGGTGAGGCGGCTGTGCTGGTGGTGGCCAAGCTCGACCGCCTGGCCCGCTCGGTGGCCGACTTCGCCAATCTGGTCCGCCTAGCCGAACGCCAGGGCTGGGCCGTGCTCGCCTGTGACCTCGGCGTGGACATGACCACCCCCACCGGCGGGCTGCTGGCCAACGTCACAGCATCG
>Ga0182027_10012314_pt1 | contig 12019 bp, 13 predicted proteins | sample 712E1DmetaG_FD_121300 | JGI IMG/M metagenome (GOLD analysis project Ga0182027, IMG submission 121300) | Permafrost microbial communities from Stordalen Mire, Sweden - 712E1D metaG (Illumina Assembly) | ecosystem: Environmental > Terrestrial > Soil > Wetlands > Permafrost | place: Sweden...
GGCGTGGTTCGATAAGGCAGGCACAATACTACCTTGATCCGATGAATGGTAACGGTGGGGCGTCAGACAGAAACATCGCGGTCGCAAGGGCCCATGCTCTTGCGGCACTTTCTGGTAGCTAAACAAACACGTTGACAAACGCAGCCGACAGCAATGTCGGCTTTTTATTTATCTCAATCATATCAAGGTGGTTAAGGCATTTGACACAGGTGATACACTTTTGATACACTTGGTACATGCCTACTTTAAAACAAAGGATAAATATAACAACAGACCGAGAAACTAGGTCTGTTCTTGTGCGCATAGCTAAACGAGACCGCGTTCCCCTTGCAACAAAAGCTGCGCAACTATTACGCAATGCCTTGGAGCTTGAGGAAGATATTGTCTTGGCAAAGATTGTTAACGAACGTTTTCTTAAGGGGGGAAAATTCATTCCCCACGAACTTGCATGGAAATAAAAGTCGTCTACTATCATCTTGTGGTCGAGAGGGACATTCCAAAACTTGATACCATAATAAAAAATAGGATACGGAAAGCAATAACAGAAAAATTGATGGTTTCTCCAAACATCTTTGGTATTCCCTTGCGCGGAACCCTAGCTCGATGTTGGAAACTTCGTGTTGGCGATTGGCGCATAGTTTATTCAATGAATAATAATGTAGTAAAAATTTGGGCCATTGAACATCGAGAAATTGTATATGATATAGTATTAAAGAGATTAATATAACAACCATCATGACTACTTCAACATTTGCACTAGATGGCTTGAAACGGCAAATTGACGCTAGGGCTCATGAAATCCAGGCAAAAGAACAGGAATTGCAAGGATTAAAAAGCTCTTTGGACCAAAAAATGGCAGAGGTTCATAAATCAGAGGGTGAATTGGTGCAGGCGGGGCGGGCTCTTGGTGATATAAAGACAAGAGACCAAAGCAACCTAAAAAAGTCTAGGGAACTCGACCAGAAAAAGGGTGAGGCCCAAAGACTGGAGATCGAATTGAATCAAAAGAAACAAGAAGTGAAAAGGTTGGAATCTGTGTTGAATCAAAAAAATGATGAGATAAATAAATATGAAACTGAGGCAAAGAAAACAAGCAGAACGAGCAATGAGGGCGGTGCAAAAGAGCAGGAATATAGGAACAAGGAATTGGAGTTGAGCCACAAGAAAACTGAAGTACAAAAATTAGAGGGTCAATTGAGACAGATTGAATTGGGTCTGGCTCAATTAAAGTCAAAAAAGGAATCGGATAGCCGCCAGGTTTCTATGATGGAACAGGAAATACAAAGGGAAAAGTCATACAGGGATATGCGGAATCCTCGAAAGTAAAACCACAAAGCAACTGATGATTTTTTCGCTCTTTACACTTTTCGTTTTCTACTTTAAACTACTTTTATGTCCGGACACAATAAATTCTCGAAAATAAAGCACTTGAAGGCAAAGACTGATGCTCAAAAGAGCAAAGTCTTTTCCAAAATGGTCAAGCTGATCACTATGGAGGTCAAAAAATCAAAGGGGGTTTTGACTTCGCCTGGTGTGGTCGCTGCTATCGACCGTGCGCGCAAGGAAAATGTACCGAACGATACTATAGACCGCGCCGTCAAGAAAGCCACAACCGACAATTCTGCTGAAATGGAAAATGTTGTTTACGAAACCTACGGACCTGGCGGCGTGGCCATAATGATCAATGTTCTCACAGACAATCGGAACAAGGCCGCACAAGAAATAAAGTTTATCCTTTCCAAAAATGGCACCGGGCTGGCGGCACAAGGAAGCGCTTTGTGGGCATTTACAAAAACTTACGACAGCTGGCAAGCAAAAAACACCATGCCGCTCGAAGATGCAGATATTGAAAAGTTGGAAAGGTTGGTCGAGGAACTTGAGGGAAACGATGATGTGCAGGACGTGTTTACGAATGCGGAGTAAGAGTAAGTGCGAAGTGTAAAATGTAAAGTGAAAAGTTGGATGCAAACAATTTTTCATCCCCGCATTCGCGAGGACAAGCTTTTCATTGTAAACTTATAAGTATGATAATTTTAGGCATCGACCCGGGCTATGATCGAATCGGCATTGCTGTAATTGAAAAAAGTAGAAGCGGCAATGTTTTACTTTTCTCGGAGTGTTTTACAACTGACTCAAAATCTCCTTTTTATGAACGGCTTGTAAAGATTGGAGAAAGGCTAAATGAGATTCTCGATAAATTCGAGCCGGATGTCTTGTCTATAGAAACACTTTTTATAAGTAAAAACCAGAAGACGGGCATGCGTGTGGCTGAGGCAAGGGGTGTAATAGCTGTATCGGCGGCAAAAAGAGGTATACCAATTTTTGAATATTCGCCGCCGGAGATAAAAGCGGCTATTACAAGCGACGGAAGAAGCGACAAGACGCAAATGATAAAAATGATCCCCCTTCTCATAAAAATGAAGCCTGGCAAGCGCTATGATGACGAATACGACGCAATTGCCGCTGCCTTGACCCATTCAGCCAGAGCAAGATAATGAGCCATTATACATAGGTCGGACCTGTGTAAAAAGTTTTCCACAGTCGGCCCTTGTCGCAAAAATTCCTATTTGCTACAAATACGCATACAAGAGTTCATGAGGTTAGAAAGTACCAAGTTCCTAGTACCCAGGAAATGCAATCTGGTATTAAACTTGGCACTAGGAACCAGGAACTTTATAAACTTATTTAAAACTTATGTCAAAAAAAGAAAAAAGAGTAAACATTTCAATAAACACTGGTGAACCGATAGAGGAAAAAGAGCTTGATCTTAATCCCACCGCTCCGTTGGCAGTAGATGGTGCTGAGGGTGATGAAGATGACGATGATGAACTAAAGATTGACGAGGAAGAGCTTGATCCTTATGCTGATAAATGGGAACAATAAAGGAAGAAAATTGACCTAATTTCTAATTACCTAATTAACCTAAAAAATGACTAAGCACCAATGAATTAATTGGAATTTGGACATTGGGATTTTTTTAGAAATTAGAATAATTAGGTCAATTAGAAATTTCCAGTTGATGGTTATTAATCATTGATTATTATTGTAATAAATCTCTTTTTCCCTACACGAATAGTGCCGGGATGTTCAATCTTGTAATCTGCATCGGAAATCGATTCGCCACCAATATAAGAAATCGCTTTACCTTCTATGAGTCTTCGGAAATCTCCGTTTGATGATACAATTTTTTCCTTTAAAAGAACGCCGACAAGTTTTTCTCCTTTCATGACAGCGACTTTGACGGCGTCTTCCGGGATAGCGCCCTCTTTGAAGATCGAGAAGAATTGCTCGCGGGCCTCTACTGCTTTTTTCTTTCCGTGAATACTTGTGACAATTTCAACAGCAAGTTTTATCTTGGCATCTCGAGCGTTAGTCCCTTCGGATAGTCCTTTTTCAAGGGTTTTAACTTCTCCTGTTGAAATATCGGTTAAAAGCTCAAATCCTGTTGAAATAAGCTCGTCTGGCCAGCTCATTATCTTGCCGAACATGTCGGAAGGAGTTTGATCTAGACTGACCATGTTCCCTTCCGTCTTGCCCATTTTTTTACCGCCTTGGTCGACGAGAAGTTTTGTGGTTACGACAAATTTATCCTTACCCGACAATGTTTTAGCCAAATCTCGTCCTGCAAGCATGTTGAAGGTTTGATCATTGCCGCCGATTTCCCCATCAACATCCATAGCCACACTATCATAACCCTGCATCAGCGGATACAGAAATTCATGGAGATATACTGGCTTTCCCTCGGCCATTCTTTTCTCAAACATATCGCGCTTTAGCATTTGGTCGACGGTAACATGTGAAGCCAGCTTGACCACATCTTCAAAGGAAAGTTTTGCCAACCATTTTGAATTGAATCTGATTTCAGCCTTGTTGCCGCCGGTAAAATCGATAAAATGTCCGGCTTGTTCTTTGTATTTTTTGCAATTATTCAGGACTTCGGCATGAGTAAGCTGTTTTCTAGCCGCCGTTTTATCGGTCGGATCGCCTATCGTGGCGGTGAAGTCGCCAATAAGAAAAATTATTTTGTGCCCAAGTTTTTGAAATTGCGCTAGTTTTCGTATTGGTATTATGTGGCCAAGGTGAATATTAGGCCCCGTTGGATCAATACCCATGTAAATAGTAAGCTGTTTTCCTTTTTTTAAAGAAGACCTGACCGCTTCAATATTCGGAAAAACATTTTCTACTCCACGTGTCAAAACTTCATTCAAGGCAGAATCGTTGGTAATGACTTCTTGTTTTTCCCCCGATCGTGGTCGAGGGCATGCTTTAAATAAATTCATACGAATACTTTACCACAAATAGGTTTTAAAGACGATAATGAAACGTGTTATAATCTTGGAATGTCTTTCAAGAAAAAATTCTCACATGTATGGCACCGTATCAACCGCTTAGAAAAAAGGCATTGGAAGGGAATGTTGTTTTCCATATTTTCGATCATTCTTGTCTTCGCTGGCATTATTATTATATGGGTTTCTACCTTACAGATTCCTGATCTTTCTGCTTTTGAAGCACGAAAGATTTCACAATCGACAAAAATTTACGATCGAACCGGCACCGTACTCCTATATGATGTAAATGCTGGATCAAAAAGAACGGTTGTGCCGCTATTGGCTATTTCACCACATATTCAGGATGCCACTATAGCCATCGAGGATGAAAATTTTTATAGTCATGGCGGTATTGACGTTAAATCTATTTTTCGTGCCCTCTTGGCCGATTTGAAGCCCGGGGGAGTGAGAGAAGGTGCTTCGACTATAACTCAACAGGTTATAAAAAACGCTGTTTTGACTAGCTCACAAACTTTCACAAGAAAGATCGAGGAGGCTATTCTGGCCATCAAACTAGAACACATAATGACAAAAGGTCAGATCCTCGAAACATATCTAAATGAGGCGCCTTATGGCGGCAATATTTACGGTGTCGAGGAGGCTAGCGAAACTTTTTTTGGTGTATCAGCGTCAAGCACTGATATTGCAGAGGCAGCATACCTGGCTGCTGTACTTCAGGCGCCGACGTATTACTCACCGTACGGATCAAATAAAACCGCTCTTGACTCTCGCCAACATCTTGTTCTCCAAAAGATGAAAGAAAACGGCCTTATAACGGCTGATCAATATAATCATGCTGTTGCCGAAAATGTTGTTTTTTTGGCAAAAAATTTGACCGGGATACGCGCACCCCATTTTGTTATGTATGTCATCAATGGACTGATTAATCAATACGGTGAGGATGTTGTTAAAAACGGCGGGCTCAAGGTGACAACAACTCTTGATTATAACACCCAGTCCAAGGCTGAAGATGTCATAAAAAAATTTGGACCGACACTGCAGTCAACTTATGACGCGAGCAATACTGCCATGATCGCTATTGATCCAAAAACTGGTGATATTCTTTCTATGGTAGGTTCGCGCGATTATTTTGATAATTCAATCGATGGTAGTTTCAATGTAACAACCGCCTTTCGCCAGCCTGGATCTACTTTTAAACCATTCGTCTACGCCACAGCCTTTGAAAAGGGGTTTACGCCCGATACTGAACTGTGGGATATACCGATACAGTTTTCGCCTCAATGTAATCCGGATGGAACGACAAAAAATCCTTCCGCCGATCCAAAGAAAATATGTTACTCTCCGGTCGAATATGATAAAACCTATGAGGGACCAATGTCGGCACGTTACGCCCTGCCGCAGTCGAGAAATGTCCCCGCCGTAGAAATGCTATATCTTGCCGGCATCCCCGACTCCTTGGCAACGGCACAGGCTATGGGTATAACTTCTCTGACCGACCCAAATCGTTATGGCTTGACCTTGGTGCTGGGTGGTGGAGAAGTTTCTTTGCTTGATTTAACCAGCGCTTATGGTGTTTTTGCTAACGATGGTGTTAGAAACCCTTATCGTTCAATATTAGAAGTCGACGATGGCCAGGGTAATGTTCTGCAACAATCCTCATTAAATCCAGTACAAGTCATACCAGCTCAACAGGCGCGCCAGATCAACGATATTCTATCGGATACAACTAATCGCATGTACAGCCTGGAAGCATTAACGGCTCCCTTGAACCGACAAGTCGCTCTCAAAACCGGTACGACTAACGATTATCGTGATGTTTGGACTCTGGGTTATACGCCAGACATCGCCGTTGGTTTTTGGGCCGGTAATGATGACAATACCCCAATGGATAATGCCATCTCCACCCTTATCATCACGCCGGTCTGGGCGGCGTTCATGACAGAGATAAATGATTCACTGCCAAAGAATAATTTTTTGGCGCCAGACCCGGAACCGACCAACCTTAAACCGGCCCTGCGTGGAATATGGCAGGGTGGAGTATCATATTTCATTGATACTGTTTCCGGCAGGGTGGCAACACAGTACACCCCGACACAAACAATAAAAGAAGTTGTTTTCCCGAGCGTCCACAATCCCCTCCAATGGATTGACAAGGACAATCCGCAAGAACCGATCCCAACAAATCCGCAAAATGATCCGCAATACACAAACTGGGAATACGCAGTGCGTAATTGGCTTGCTGATTATGAAACAAAGAATCCCGGTTTTAAAGAAACAACTGATTTTACGGCGCCAACAGCCGTCGATGGTGTGCATGTGCCGGCAAATTTCCCCCAAATATCAATAACCTCGCCGTTCCCGGGAGTAAATCTAGACCTAAATAAGAGGGTTGGTGTTTCTATAACAACATCTGGTCCATATCCAATACAAAAAGCCAGTTTGTATATAAATGGAAATTACATTACTTCTAGCACGGTGTCTCCTTTTGGTATGAGCTTCACCCCCGCAGATATATCCGGCATACAACTAAATAATTTTTTGGAGGTTTCGGTTCAAGATTCCGTTTTTGATCAAGGATCAGCCACGACGACGTTTACGACGACAGTTCCATTAAATACAGAAGGTACTTCAACAACACAAGGTCAATAAGGAAGATAAACTCTGGGTTGTCACCCCCGCGAAAGCGGGGGTCTTGTACAATTTCCCCAGTTAAGACCTTGGTGTATAACAAGATTCCCGCCTGCGCGGGAATGACAAAAAGAGTATTGAAATAAAAAAATTATTTTATGTCTACCGCCCTCCTCTTTGTCTTTTCTTTAATTTTTTCAAGGAGTTCTTTTTTTTTAAGTAAGACGGCGCTTTTGGCGGCTGGGGATATTTTTAAAAAGATTATGTTGTTTGAGTATGATATCAGAAGCGGGTCAAGCTCAAAATTTAATGTTTCTTTGATTGAATCGATGACGGCCACACGAAATAATATTTCATCCAATTCTCTGCTTTTAAATCTTGAAAAAAAATTGCTTATATTGAACATGGTGGTAGATTTAAGAATTAAGAAGCAGGAAATAAGGTTTGTAAATTTCTAATTGATCTAATTGATCTAATTTCTAAGAAAATCCCAATGCCCAAATCAAAATTATTCATTTAGTCATTGAAGGTTGGTCATTTTTTAGGTCAATTAGGTAATTAGAAATTAAGTCAATTTTACTTTGATCATTGTATTATTAACCATTGATCGTTTTCTTTACCTATTCATTGGCATAACGAGATACCTGAACGACTGGTCTCCATTGGCTGTAATGAGAAGGGGTTTGTTTGTCCCCCCAAAGTGTAATGAAACGCTGTCCGAATCTATCGACTGCAGACAATCACTGATATATTTTTGGTTAAAGTTTATGGCAAGTTTCTCGCCCGTAATCGCCGCGTCAATAGAGATTTTGTTTTCTCCGATATCGCTGTTTTTTGTGGATAATTCAAAGTTTTTTGCCGAAGGGTCTATTGAAAAACCGATTTGATTAAACTTGTCTGAAAATACATGGGAAAGTTTTAGGGCATTCATAATATCTTGCTTTAGGCAGACAGTTTCCGTGCCGTATGATTTTGGAATAATTTGCTTGTAATCAGGAAAAATACCGTCGATAATACGAGAAACAAGGTAGGTGTTTTCAAAAGAAAAAGAAATCTGGTTTTTATCTAAATTAACTTCAACTGGTCCTGTGTTTTCTAAAACTCTTATAATTTCCGGAACGGAAGAAAAAGGTATTAGGATACTGCCGAAGTCTTTTGTTTTTTTTATATGAAGTTTCTTTTCGGCAAGTCTAAATGAATCTGTGGCGGCAAAAACTACAAATTCACCGTCACAATTTACATAAACACTGGACAGTTCTGGTTTGACTGATGAAACGGACGAACTATACCAAACTGATTTTAAACCTTTAACAAAGTCTGAGCCTTGTATAGAAAAAGTATTTTTTGATTGTGAATGAGGAATGACTGGAAAATCTTCCCCGGGAATAGTTTTTATAGAGCCGGTGGCTGGGCCGGCGATTATTTTTATTGTTCCGCCAGCTGTCTCCAACCTAACAGCCTTGTTTGAATCCTGAATATTAGCTAAAAAAGCCGAGATTATTCCAGCAGGAACAGCACATGATCCATCTTCATCAACCTTTGCCGGCACAAGTATTTCAAAACCAAGATTTAAATCGGTTGATTTTATAATGATTGAGTTGTTTTTTACCGTCTCAAAAAAAAGACAAGATAAAATCGGTATGGTTGATTGTCGTTTTGATATTCTCTCCGCTGTAGATATTGCTGATTTTATTTTATTGTGAACAGTTTCTATTTTCATGTTTATTATTTATATAATACTTATTACTATTATAATAATTGTGGATATGTTGATAAGTCCATTATTGTTTTAATTGTGGCTATAATTTTGGATACACTGTGTTAATTTCTTTCTGAATACTTTTGGTGAAAAGCTCATTTCTTTATTTTTTTTATTAAACTATATTTTTTATCTACACCCAAACACTACTTAACAACTACTTCTCAACAACCTTTCACCAAACGAGAGGCACCATATCCGACTCACATCATCGCGCGTATCTGCGACAACTCTTGAAGGAGTGTCGGACTGGTTTTGAGCTCCCCTTTGATTTTTTCACACGAATGAATAACTGTGGTGTGATCCCGCCCCCCCATTTTTTCTCCGATTGACGGGAAGGAAATATTCAAGTCCTCACGGAGGATATACATTATAATCTGCCTAGGTTTAACTACCTCTTTTTTGCGGGTCTTGTTGTAGATGATCTCCTCGCCCACATTATAGAAATCAGCGACAATCTTGACCACATCCTTGACAGAGATATTCTTTTTTGGTTTAGCACTATTTTTAAGAAGATTTTTAATCTCCACAACCGAAAGAACCCTTTCTTTTAATTGAGTTTGACAAATAATGGCGTTGACGGCGCCCTCAAGCTCTCTAATGTTTGGGTTTATGGAATCTGTAAGAAATTGAACAACATCATCATTGAGCGGAAGATTGTTAATAAGGCATTTAGCCTTCAATATGGCCATTCTTGACTCGCGATCTGGTTCAGAGATATCAACAACCATACCTGAAGTGAAACGATTACGAAGCCTTTCCTGAATACCTGGAATGAAATTGACATGCCTATCTGAAGAAAAAACCAACTGCCGATCAGTGTCTTTAAAGGTGTTGAAAAGATGGAACATCTCCTCCTGCGATTTTTCTGTACTTGAGAAAAACTGTATATCATCCATAATAATGACATCATATTTTCGGTATTTTTCCTTGAACTGGTTGGCCTTGTTGCTTTGAACCGAAACGATGTACTCCATAACAAAGCGCTCCGAGGTCAGATAAAAAACTTTTTTATCCGGAAAATCTTTCTTTATATGATTTCCAACCGCCTGCATCAAATGTGTTTTACCAACACCCGTTGGTCCATATATAAAAAGAGGGTTGTATGATTTTCCCGGGGTCTTTACTACGGATCTGGCGGCGGCATTGGCCAATTCGTTGAACGGACCAACCACAAACGATTCAAATGTGTATCTTGGGTTGAGATTATTTTCCTTGTTTATGTAATATTCATGCAAAGGCAGGGAAATAGTCGGTTGTTGGACCAGTTTCCTTAAATCGCCTTGTTTTTTGTCTTCCGTTTCCTTGGTGATTATGTATTCCAATGCCCTAATCGACGTATTTGCTTGGCGGAAAGAATGCAGTATGGTGTTGTGGAACTTTTTGTATAGCCACTCCTGCACAAAATTATTAGGCACAGCCAAAAATACTGTGCCATCTTCTTGGCGAAGGACATTGACCTCTTTGAACCACATAGAATAAGTCGCTTGCGAAACGGAAAGCTCTATATCAAGCAGTGCGCGTTCCCAAATTTGTTGTAATTCGTTCATAGGAAAATAATTCAGACGAAAAAATAAATACGCTATCAGTATACGCCTGTTTATAAAATAGCAAACTTGTGGAAATCATTTAAATATGTTGATAAGCTGTGGATTATTTCCACACTGCACATCATTATTGAAAATAATTCAAGTTGAATTTTTATGGTCGTGGTGATTTGATAAAAAACTTGTGTTTTTGCGCATTATGCTTTATAGTGGTTAAACAATCAATGTCATTCACATATAATCCCAAAAAGAGAAAGCGTGCCCGGTCACATGGCTTTCGGCAGAGGGTAAAAACCACCGCCGGCAGAAATGTTATAAAACGTCGTCGCACAAAAGGCCGCCATAAACTGGTCGTTTAAACCAGAAACCATGCTTTCAAAGGCCAATCGCCTTTCCATAAAAGAATTCGATCTTGTCGTCAAAACCGGACGAGAACTATACTCGCCAATTTTCATCGTCAAGTATACACCTTCGAGTACTTTCAAATTTTCTCCCACGGCGCCAAAGAAAACATTTAAAACGGCCGCATCAAGAAATAGAACGCGCCGCAGAATATACGCCGCAGTACGTGAAATTATTTCCCAAAGAAAGACTAACCCAAACATGATTGTTTTGATAGTAAAAAAAGATATCACCAATCTTGATAGTCCGCGCCTAGTCCGCGTTCTCCAAGATTTATTTGTGCAAGCGCGCTTAATCGCGTAGAATAAACCCATGTTTGCATCCATTACGTACCTCTACAACCTCATCATTTACATTCCGCTCTACAACGGTCTTATTGGACTGATTGTTTTGTTCCCTTGGATAGATGCCGGTGTGGCTATTATTTTGTTTACCATCATCATTCGGCTAATCCTGTTCCCTTTTTCAAAACAATCAATCAAGACACAGATCAAGATGCGCGAGATCCAGCCGGAGATTGCCGCTCTGCAGAAAAAACACACCAACAAACAAGAACAGACGCTAAAAACAATGGAATTGTACAAGCAAAAAGGCATTCGTCCTTTGGCTGGTGTACTCATTTTGTTTATACAACTGCCAATTCTCCTTGGCCTGTATTATGTCTTTGCTAAATCTGGCCTGCCGGCCGTAAACACAAGCATTTTATATCCGTTTATTCATATCCCGACCATTAATATGAATTTTCTTGGTCTTCATGATATATCAAAAACCAGCATTACTATGGCCGCCGTTGCCGCCATATCACAGTATATCCAATTGCGTTTCTCCTTGGCCTCCCAAGTCTCCACAAGCGGTCCTAACAATCCTGCGGCCGCCATGTCTAAACAAATGCGATACATAATGCCAGCCATGATCTTTGTCATAGCTTTTCGCTTCCCCGCCGCCATCTCTCTCTATTGGGCGGTCGGAAATCTGTTCATGCTTGGGCAGGAATTATTCGTTAGATTTCATCATGAGAGAGGAAAGAGAAAAATAATAGGGCTATCATAGTTGCATTGTCATTCCTACTCTACATCTGTCATTCCCGCGAAAGCGGGAATCTTGTGGTATATGGAAGTCTGGAGTGAAGGTGTGATACAAGACCCCCGCCGGAGTTTACCCTCGACCTGATCGGGGGCGGGGGTGACAAAGTGTCTTCGACGTCACAAACTAATTCTGATTCAAATCAACCGACCAGAGCGACAAATCCTTTTTATTCACAAAATAGAGAAAGTGTTCCGTTGGATCCAAAGCCAACCATTCAGCGTCAATCTGTGTTCTTGCATCTTGGGCGAGGTTCGAGACAAGATGAACCGAACCGGTATCTGCATCCAATTCGATTATCTGATCAACAC
>Ga0182027_10012316_pt1 | contig 12016 bp, 8 predicted proteins | sample 712E1DmetaG_FD_121300 | JGI IMG/M metagenome (GOLD analysis project Ga0182027, IMG submission 121300) | Permafrost microbial communities from Stordalen Mire, Sweden - 712E1D metaG (Illumina Assembly) | ecosystem: Environmental > Terrestrial > Soil > Wetlands > Permafrost | place: Sweden...
TGAAAATGGTTTAGAATATTGTTGAATTGAGGAATCGTTGAATCGTTTAGTTGAGATTTGTTCCAAATCCAAACAACTTAACAAATCGACAATTCATCAATTCAACAATTCATCAATTCAACAATTCATCAATTCAACGGTTCAACAGTTCAACAAAAACAAATCTCTAATTCAATCATATACTTGAACTTTATAAAAAATAATAAGTGTTATATTTTATTAATTCATTCAAAAAAAATATTGGTAAATTTGCAACTAAAAATGAAAAATATAGTAATTCCCCTCCCATTATTGCTTATTTCGGCGCTCTTATTAATCAGCAGCTCCTTTTTATCTGCAGGCACTTTTACCCTTAAGGGTAAAGTAACCGATTCTAAAACCGGCGACCCGATCCAGGGTGCGGTGGTTTTTATATCCTTAAACACAAAGACTATAACTAATTCTTCAGGCGAATACACTCTTAAGAATCTTTCCAATCGGGTAATAGATCTTCAGATTTCACATATCGGCTATAAAAAGTTAACTGCCCGCATCGAAGCAGACGGCGCTATCATTTTAATAAAGAGTTTTTTACTTGAACCATCGGCAATTGAATTCGACGAAGTGATTGTAAGTACAAATCGTAACGACAATTATCTTCGGAATTCCCCTTACTCCGAGTTATTGGTTGACGGGGAAAAGATTGCGGGTAAACCATCGGAATCGATTTCGGATGTTTTAAAAGAAGAACCGGGTGTTTCATTAATGCGTGACGGCGTGTGGGGTACCGAAGTCAGCATCCGCGGTTTAAGTCGCGAAAACGTTGTAGTATTAATCGACGGTAACAGGATTGCAACATCGACCGATGTGGCAGCGCGGCTTTCTATGGTCGATATGAATGATATTGGAAAAGTTGAAATCATTAAAGGCGCATCCTCTTCTGTTTATGGATCGGGAGCCACAGGCGGAATTGTTAATATAATTACAAAGTCACCCGGGTTCTCGGATAACTTTTCGCTCAAGGGACTCGCTTCAACAGAGTATAATTCAGTTAACAATATGTCGGGTACGTCGGGATCTATTTTTGGCAGCGGTTCATTCTGGTCGTCCAAATTAACCGGTTCATTCCGGAAAGCTGATAATGTGGAAACCCCCGCAGGAGAAATGAAGAACAGTCAGTTTGAAGATTACAGCATATCGGGAGCGTTGAACATTGCACCGCTCGATAATAATTTGATTAAAATAGATTACCAGTTATTCAAAGCTAACGATGTAGGAATTCCCGGAGGATCCGCGGTTTTCCCTAGCAACGCAGATATCAGGTATCCTGACGAACGGCGTGAATTAATTTCAGCCGGTTATGAAATAAACGACATATCAAAACTTTTTTATAAACTTTCAGCTTTATACTCCTATCAGACAATAAAACGTGATGTTGAAAATATTCCTCATATAGTTCAAAATGTAGCGGCTTCGGGAACTTCTCCTGCTCAAAGAGTAAGCGTTTTAAAAATCACTCCGGATGCGGATCACAGGAACAACAATTTTCAACTGCAGGGGAATTTTCTTCTTTCTGAAGAAAATAATCTTGTTGCGGGACTCGATTACTGGGACAGAAGTTACAACGGCGCACGGCAGAAATATCAGTTGATTGAAGCTCTTAACGCTCAAGGGAGTGTGATCAGGACAACAAATAAAGTAATAGGCGATAAGCCGCTTCCCGATTCGAAATATAAGAGTCTGGGTATATTTGCCCAGGATGAAGCGGCGCTTATAAAAGATAAACTTTCATTATCGCTCGGAGCGCGCGTAGATAAAATTAATATCCACGGAGAAAGCACTCTTAACCCGATTTACACAATTGTTAACGGCATAATTAATTATGCCCCTGCAGGACAAGCTCTGCTTTGGAATGCGACCGACGCATCGGATGTTTCATACAGCGCCAATGCGGGATTGAAATATTCTTTAGCTTCGAATCTGGATTTAACATTAAGTCTCGGACTTTCATTTCGTTCACCGTCACTTGAGGAAAGATTTCAATATATAGATCAGGGGAGCTATCTGCTTGTAGGCAATCCGAATTTGAAATCAGAGAGAGACAAATCGGCAGATTTTGGAATCAGATACTATCAGACTAATATAAAGATTGTTACGAGTTTCTTCTATAACTTTTTCAATGACCTCGTTTCTCAGTTACCGGGTCAATTTGAAGGAAGACCTGCGTTTATAAAGACTAATGTAGGCGAAGCGGATATGTACGGTTTTGATTTCAGAACCGATTATAATTTTTACAATGATATTGTTCTTTATGCTTTAGCCTCTTATGTAAAAGGAAATGATATTAGCGGAGGCGGAAGTCTTACCTTAATACCACCGTTGAACGGGACTATAGGGATAAAATTCTCTTTGCCATGGAATCTAAGCGCGGATTACTCATTCGTTCTTTTTGCCGCTCAAAATGAAATCGGTGCAGGGGAAATAACAACTCCCGGATATGTTGTTTCAAATTTATCCGTTAATACAAAACAGATGAATGTTTCGACTTGCAGGGTTCAGTTATTTGCGGGTATAGAAAATATCTTCGATAAAAGTTACAGAGATCATTTATCCACTCTTCGCGGAGGAATGACATTAGAACCGGGGAGGAATTTCTTTATAAAAATGGCGTTGGAATTATAATAATTATAATTAGGAGACCAAAACTTTGATCTGGTTTGTACTCGCATTTTTATCTGCATTGTTTTCTGCATTTTCAACTCTAGCGGAAAAGAAATCCTTATTTTCATTAGACGCGCTTGATTTTTCATATATAATATCTGTTGTGACGCTTCTTTTTTCAATTCCATTCTTTATTGCTTCGCCTCCGCAGACAGGAATTACCGTTAGTTTAATACTTCTTTTTATCAAAACGATTCTAAGCGCCGGAGCGTTTTGGTGTGTAATGCTTTCAATGAAGAATCTCGAACTTAGCGAAGCGCTTCCGCTTTTGGCAGTTTCACCGGCGCTTGTAGCAGTGCTCGCATTTGTCTTTATCGGCGATAATCTGAGGTTTGGCGACTGGGCAGGCATATTTCTTATTGTTGCAGGCACCTATATTCTTGAAATTAAAAAAGGGGCATTTGAAATCTTTGCCCCGTTCAAAAATATTTTCAGGTCGGCGAAGTATGTTTATGTTCTTACGGCAGTAGTGCTTTTTACCATAACTTCATTAATGGACAGAGTTTTGCTTAAAGGTTATAAACTCCCGCCGTACACTTTTATGGCTTATCAACAATTATTTTATGCTCTAATTTTTGTGGTAATAGTTCTTGCAAAAAGAAAAAACCTTATTCATCCATTTAAGAATATGAATCGGGAAATTTGGTTGATGATCTTTTTAGTAGCTATATTCACGGTAATATACAGGTTCACTCAGATTGCCGCTATAAAACTTGCCCCGGTAGCGCTTGTACTGGCGGTTAAAAGAATTTCGGTTTTAATTGCAATAATAATAGGCGGGAAATTATTTAAAGAGAAGAATCTGGTGCGGCGTCTGATTGCTGCATTGATAATACTGGCAGGAATAACCCTTCTTGCAAGTCAGGCTTCAGGTGTTTAACTATTATCAGAGGCTAAACTCTTTTTTTTATCCTAGGACTGTGGATATTTTATTAATTTAACCGGCAGGAATTTTCTCTTCTTTTATAATCTTACATAAACATAAATAGATAAAGGAATATTAAAATGGGTTTTAGTCTGTTACCAAAGGAATATGAGTTTTTCGATATGTTTGATAATTTAGCCGCTCACTGTGTTACCGCATCCAAGCAGTTTCAGGAAAATATGAACAAATCGATTTTTAGTGAAGATGATGTAAAAAAAATAAAAGAGATGGAACGTGAAGCAGATAGTATAGTATTTGAAATAGTGGAAAAACTTAATAAGACTTTTATTACTCCAATCGACAGGGAGGATATATATTCGCTTGCTCATGAACTGGACAGTGTTATAGATTATATGCTGAAAGTTTCCAACTACATGAAAATTTATAAAGTCACGAGTATCAACCCTATGTTTGTTGAAGAGGTTAAATTAATAGACAAGTCAATTCAATCCCTCACTAAAGCTGTCAATGCTATGCGGAATTTGAAGGATACTAAAAAAATTCTCCGTTACTGCACTGAAGTAAATTTTATTGAAGATGAAGGTGATCAATTAAAGAATGACGCAATTGCCGAATTATTCAGCGGCAATAATGATGCTATTTATATAATGAAATGGAAGGATATTTTTCAGACGGCAGAGAAAGTTTTAGATCAATCGGATAAAGTAGCAAAGATTGTTGAATCCATTGTTGTAAAGCAGGGTTAAACATGGCAATATCCGTTATCCTGCTAATTTTATTGGCCCTGACTTTTGATTTTCTTAATGGTTTTCATGATGCGGCAAATTCAGTTGCAACTATTGTTTCAACGAGAGTTCTTTCACCGCGATATGCAGTTATGTGGGCCGCGTTTTTTAATTTTGTTGCTTTTCTGGTTTTCGGAACTCATGTAGCCGGAACTATCGGTAAAGGAATTATCGATATTGCTATAATGGATTCGTCAATTATTTTTGCCACGTTAATTGGCGCCTGCATCTGGAATATCATTACCTGGTATTTCGGATTGCCTACAAGTTCGTCTCATGCATTGATCGGAGGTTTGATTGGCGCTGCATTGGTTAAATCGGGTCCTTCATCACTTATTGGCAGCGGTATATTTAAAATAGTTCTGTTTTTATTTATATCACCGGTATTAGGATTAGTACTTGGTCTTTTAATAGGAATTACCGTTTACAGGTTGTTTCGAAAGAGTCATCCTTTAAGAGTTGATCATCTTTTCAGGAAGGGGCAGTTGATTTCAGCCGCAGCTTATAGTCTTGGTCACGGCGGTAATGATGCTCAAAAAACAATGGGTATCATTGCCGGACTATTAGTAAGCGCAAAGTTTATTCATTCATTTTATATTCCTTTCTGGGTAGTAATTTCATGTCAGGCTGCAATTGCTCTTGGCACAATGTCAGGCGGATGGAGAATTGTCAAGACAATGGGACAACGAGTTGCAAAACTTCGCCCTGTTGACGGATTTTGCGCTGAGTTCGGTGCGGCAGTTACTTTATTCATTTCGACTGCGATGGGAGTACCGGTAAGTACAACTCATACAATTACCGGATCGATTATGGGAGTCGGTTCGATTAAAGGATTGACAAATGTAAAGTGGGGCGTTGCCGGTCAGATTGTATGGGCTTGGATATTAACAATTCCCCTTTCAGCGGGAGTTTCTGCTTTGGCATACCATATTATAAAAATGTTCTAAGCAGTAGAATTGTTTGTAGGGACAGGCAGACCTTTCCCTGCATTTTAAATCCTGATTGGTTCAATCGCACTCATAATAAGCAATGCAATAAACCGGAATGTATTGTCAAAAATCCGGAGTTTCCATGACCTTTTTTCATATAGTACCTTGTTAAAGTTAAAGGTACAATAAATCCAATCCGGTTAAAAAATCCTGCCATTCAATGTTAACTGACTCCTAATTTATGAAACCATTAAATACGAAAAGTTGTTTTGCTTAATAACCGGACTACTGATTAAATATATTAGACAATTTAACAATAGGAATTTATTTCTAATTAAAGGAGAAAATGAATGTTTATTTCAAAGTATGAATCACAGATTTATGCAATGCTTCGAATCGTTGCGGGTTTTCTTTTTATGTGTCACGGTTCACAGAAATTATTAGGGTATCCGCCTTTTGGAGTTCATTTGCCATTGCATATTTTAATTTTTGGAGGAGGAGTTGAATTATTAGGCGGTATTTTAATAATGATTGGCTTAGGCACTCGCTGGGCAGCTTTTATTTCATCAGGTGAAATGGCTTATGCATACTGGTCAGCTCATGGGATTAATGCAATACTGCCTATTGTCAACATGGGTGAGATGGCAATACTTTATTGTTTCCTGTTTTTATTTATTGCAGCTAAAGGTTCAGGAATGTTCAGTATTGATAAATATTTAAATAAAAGATCCAAATAAATAAAAAGCAGAAAAATTCTTAATTCTTTTTTTTTATTGAAACATGTCTGATATTATCTGATCTTCAAATGATAGGTCCGCGGATTGTCTCTTTAATCCGCCGGAGGCGGTTTTTAGGTCAATTCCTCGCCGCTAGCGGCGCATAAAAAAAATTCTTATAAGATACCCCGTTGCTCTGCGACGGGGAGTTTCATTCCGCCGGATGCGGTTTTAAGCCTACCTGGGTATGCTTTGCCAATTTCTCGCTGCTTACGGCGACCCCCTGGAAGCTGGACGGGTTTCAGTTACCTCGCTTCAGAACTATATTGCAAGGAAATCATTTTATACAAAAAAAATACTCTTATATTTACTACTGTTTAACAGCGAGTGGAAATGGATTTATTCGCATTATTTGATTTTATAAATATTTTTATTGCTATTTATTTAGGGGCGTTGATTTATTCAAATGATCCTACTAATAGGCTGAACAGGATTTTTCTAATATACGCCTTTGTTGTAGCATATACTTCGTTTTGTCAATATTTTAAACTTACTGCCGTCAATGGAACATGGGCTCTTTTCTGGCATAAAGCCTCATTTATATGGCCATTCTATGCTCCGCTATATCTTTTGATAGCAATAATATTACTTGATAAAAAAAACTATGTGAAAATAGAATATATATTGATTATATGTCTTCCGGCTATGCTGATAGCCGGAACATACATTTTCACTAACGTTCTTTATGGTGATCTCAGACATTATTGGTATGGATGGCGATTCAATAGCATTAATAATGCATATTCTTTTTTTGTAGGGATATACTTTATAATTTATGGCGCACTGTCATTTTTTCTTATAATCAAATTTTATATCCGGCAAAAAAAAACAAAATGAAAACCAAAGCGCTTTATGCTATGATCGGATTATCAATTCCTATAATATGTGTATTAATCGCCGAAGGAATACTTCCCTTATTTAATAATCAAATCCCCCCGTTAGGATCTCTATTTACATGTATTGGAACTATTTCCCTTTCAATAAGTATTCTGAAATACAAATTTATTATTTCGGTTCATTCAAAAACTATTGATAAACTTTTTGGTGATTCCCAAGACTTTCTCATAATCATTAATCAGGATCATGAAATTATTTCATTCAATAAATCATTTCTAAAATGTTTGGATTACACGAAGGACGAAATATATAGTAAGAAAATTGACGATTTCGTGACAAGTAATGCATCATCTGCTTTCGAATCTTTATTGGAATCGACAAATAAAGAGATAGAACTCTATTTAATTGCTCGTAATAATAAACTAATTCCGGTTTCGTCTACTATTTCGAGGATAGAAAATGATTTTCGAATTGGAAAATATTATCTCTTAATTTGCAGAGATTTAAGTGAAAGAAAACAATATGAATATGACCTATTCCTAATTCATAAGGAACTTGAAGAAAAGGTAGTTAATAAAACCAATGAGTTGTTAAAAACCAATGAATCATTGCAATATGAAATTAACGAACGGCATAATATTGAAAAAGCTTTGCGCGAATCAGAAAATAGATACAAAAGTATTTTTCAATACGCGCCAATTGGAATTTTTCAAACCAAATTGGATGGAACAATAATTATTGCAAATCCTTCTTTTGCAAGTACACTAGGTTATAATTCTATTGAAGAAGTATATAGTTTGAATATGAATGATGTTTATTTTGACAAATCAGAAAGAACAAAAATAATAAAACAAAATATGTATTCCGGTTTTATAGTCGGATATCAGGTTAAATGGATACGAAAAGACAAAATGCCGGTTTGGATACAACTTACAGCTCATTCTGTAAGTAACGGACTTAATGAAATAGAGTATTTTGAAGGTTTTATTATTAATATCAACCTTCAAAAAAGAACCGAAGAAGAGTATAAGAAAAGCGAAGAGAGATATAAAAATCTCTTTGAAAACGCTCTTATTGGGATTTACCGAACAACTCCGGATGGGAGAATATTACTGGCTAATCCTAAATTGATACAAATGTTAAAGTTTGAAAGCTTTGAGGAATTGGCTAAACGTAATCTCGAATCCAACGGATACTCTAAAAATGAAAAAAACAGAAGTTATTTCAGGAGTGAAATAGAAAGAAAAGGGCAAATTATAGGGTTTGAAACAAAGTGGGTAAAAAAAGACGGATCGGAAATAATAATTAGAGAAAACGCGAAATGTGTTAAAGACAATAACGGTAATGTTCTCTATTATGAAGGAACGGTCGAAGATATTACTGATCAAGTTTATGCACTGGATACTCTTAGAGAATCAGAGGAAAAATTCAGAATTCTTGCAGAACAATCTCCTAACATGATTATTATATATCAAGGGGAAAAAATTGAGTATGTAAATGAAGAATGCATTAGAATATTAGGTTACGAGAATGAATTATTAATGTCTTCCGAATTTGAATTTAAAAATCTCCTTACGGAGGAATCGCTAATAAAATTAAAAGCTTTAGAGAAGAGAATATTACAAGGTGAAGGAGTTCCTTTTCAGGAATTCAATATCGTTGCAAAAAACGGTCATCAAATTAATGTGATTATATCAATCAGACGAATACTTTACCGCAGGGAACAAGCTGTTTTAGCTGTCGTGACTGATATTTCAGAAAGAATCAAAATAGAAAATTCTCTTCGGGAAAGTGAAGAAAGATACAGAGGTTTAATAGAGAATATTAATGAAGTTTATTTCATTAGTACTCCGAAAGGTAAAACAGTTTATATAAGTCCAAATGTAATTTCTTTTACCGGATTCCCTGCAAGCTATTTTTACGGTAAGTATTCTTACTTGTTAATTCATAAAGATGATCTAAAACGTATTATAAAATTTTACAATGAAAGAATGAAAGATGGAACTATTGATGCATCAATAGAATTCCGGGCAGTAAAAAAAGACGGTACTAATATCAGGGTTGAACAAATTACCAGATTTGTACGTGACAATAATAATAACGTAATAGAACTTCGCAGTGTAGTTCGTGATATATCCGAACGTAAAATGGTAGAAGAAAAAATTCAGATGCTTGCCCATGCATTTCAAAGTACAGACGAAGCGATTAATATACTAGATTTAAATAACGAAATTCTTTTTGTAAATGATGCTTTTTTGCGAATCTATGGCTATGATGAAAATGAATTAATCGGGAAAAATATTTTATTAATTCATTCAAAAAATAATCCGGAATCGATGATTGAAGATATTAAAATTGCTACCCAAAACAGTAGGTGGACAGGTGAATTACTCAACCTGAAAAAAGACGGAACTGAGTTCCCGGTTTTTCTAAGTATCTCAAGTGTATATAATGAAAATGGAGAACCATATGCCATTGTTGGAGTGGGAAGAGATGTTTCAGAACAACACAAAAATGAAAAGCAACTTGAAGAGTACAGAAATCATCTTGAAAATTTAGTTGAAGAGAGAACGAAAAGACTTGATAACCTAAATAAACAGCTTAAGGAGGAAATAAAAAAACAGATCGATTCAGAGGAGAAAATTCAGGATCAGGTTAAGTTTCTCCAAACACTTATTGATACAATTCCAAGTCCAATTTTTATACGAAATACTGAAAAGATTTATATCAGTTGTAATAAGGCGTACGAAGATTTTTTCGATATATCAAAAAACGAATTGCTCGGGAAAATCGCATTCGACATTCCATCTATATTACCTGGTAATTTAGTAAATGATAAAGATATAGAATTGTTGAATAATCCCGGAGAACAGAAATACGAATCGTCTTTCATCGATAAAAAAGGAAAAGAACATAATTTAGTAATATCTAAAGCAACGTATAATAAAACAGATGGTTCGATTGGCGGGATTGTCGGTATAATTACAGATATTTCCGAAATAAAAAAACTTGAAAAAGAGATTCGACTTTCTCTGGAGCACGAAAAAGAATTGAGTATTTTAAAATCAAGATTCATTTCAGTTGCTTCGCATGAATTTAGAACACCCTTAACAACTATTCTTTCATCCGCTGATTTGTTGGAAATGTATGGATTGAAATGGCCGGCGACAAAATATCAGGAATATATTGTAAAAATACAGAATGCAGTGGAATATATGACAAGGTTAATAAATGATGTATTGATTCTTAATAAAGCTGAAATAGGCAAAATTAAATTTAATCCAAAAAGAACAAATTTATATTCTCTTATTTCGGAAGTATTAGAGAATGTGAACTTATCTAATGTTAATAAAATTAAAATCGACTTTATTTTTGAACCGGAACAATTCTTTTTTAATATTGATAATAAATTAGTAACGCAAATTTTAACTAATATTCTTTCAAACGCCGTAAAATATTCCCTGCAGAATGGTGTTGTAATTCTTACAATTAAGCAGGAAAGTGAAAATTTGATTTTATTTGTTGAGGATGAAGGGATTGGGATTGACGAGAAAGATTTAAAACTGATTTCTGAGCCATTTCATAGGGGACTGAATGTAGGAACAATTGAGGGAACAGGTTTGGGATTATCGATAGCAAGAAATTCCGCGGAACTTCACGGTGGTGAACTTAGAATTGAAAGCCGATTAAATATTGGTACAAAAGTTACGATAATATTAAAAGTCGATAATATTTAATATTCTAAAAGAAAATGTGTTTTTGTTATTCAAAACTCAGTATCTATTTATAATTTCATAATTAATCAAATTATGAATTTAAAATACAGACGCTAAATTTCTTATCAAATATTTGTATGTTAAGAATGCTATGTTTTTAGCTATTTTACACGGATTTCTCAATAATTATTGGAAATAATACGGATGAAGAAAATTTTACTTATTGAAGATGATTATGCGTTAAGATCAATAGTTAAAGACTTGCTTGAAGCAAATAATTACAAAATATTTACAGCGTCAGACGGAATTGAAGGAATTCAATTAGCCAAAGAGATATTACCGGATCTTATCATTTGTGATGTTATGATGCCGAAACTTAACGGTTTTGAAGTTATTAATAATTTAAGGAAAGATTCAATATTGTCATTTATTCCTTTCATTTTTTTGACAGCAAAAACAGAACTTAATGATTTTAGAGAAGGGATGGAACTTGGAGCAGATGATTATATTACCAAACCTTTTAGGGCTTCGGGGCTTTTAAAAGTTGTTGAAATAAGACTTGCTAAATATGAAGCTTTAAAGCAAAAAAATAAGATCTTATTTGAAGAAGAAACTGAAATTAAAAAAGAATCTTTAACAGAAAATGACCGACTTTTCATCAACGTTAAAAATAAACCACAGATTATCAAGGTTGGTGATATTGTTTTTATTAAAGCTGATGGTGAATATTCAAATATTCATCTAAATAACGGATTAAAAATACTTAAACGAAAATCACTTAAAGAATGGGAACAACAATTGCCCTGTAATATTTTTCTGAGAATACATCGTTCTACAATTATTAATGTTAATTATTTAGATAAAATAGAAAAATGGCACAACCGTACTTATATTATATTTCTAAAACACACTGCTGAGAAATTTATCATCAGCCAAAGATATAGCAGCAAAATTAGATCAAATCTAATGATATAACAGCTACTCATTTATATTTATATATTATTAAATAATTCCGTTATTTTCCGCACATAATCCAATCATATTATAGTTTAAGTTTATACTTATCACTCACTGCAATATATTCTCGTTAAAAGTAGTAAAACCGCATTTGTTGCATTTTTCTATAAAAAACTTTTATCCTTTCGAATATAGAGACAATAAATAAAAAAGTGCGCTTATTTAATGAATACTATACTTGTTGTTGAAGATGACAAAGAAGTAAGGGATACAATTGTTGACTTATTGGAAGGTGCGGGTTATTCTGCAATTCCCAAATATAACGGGATCGAGGCAGTATCATTTTTAGAGTCCAACATCCCGGATCTGGTAATATCCGATGTCATGATGCCGCACATTGACGGTTACCAGTTATTAGAATATTTTAAAA
>Ga0182027_10012318_pt1 | contig 12016 bp, 19 predicted proteins | sample 712E1DmetaG_FD_121300 | JGI IMG/M metagenome (GOLD analysis project Ga0182027, IMG submission 121300) | Permafrost microbial communities from Stordalen Mire, Sweden - 712E1D metaG (Illumina Assembly) | ecosystem: Environmental > Terrestrial > Soil > Wetlands > Permafrost | place: Sweden...
TTCTTTTTCTAAGGTTGAGATGATCTTTGAGAGTTTTTCATCAAGGTTTGTTGATCTCGTCTTTATTGTTTTAGTCCTATCTATGTTCAATGATTCATTCATTTTTGATCTATTTTTAATCACATTCGAAATATCTTCTGTGTTTTGATCCAATATTAAGATTTTATATCTATTTTTAAGTATTAATTTTAAGATATAATTTTGTGTAGATGATCCTGCTTTCGAAACTTCATTAAAAACTATAATATCATAAGAATCATAATCATATTTGTTTATATCTTTTGCTTGCAATTTGTTGTTAACAACAGGTAATTCAAAATCATCTGGGGTGGACAAAGATGCATTGATATCTAAAATATGTAAACCTTTATCTTTTAATGTGTTCATGATAATTTTTGCTTCTTTATAATCAATCTGCATTATCATGCATCCATTAACATCATCATTTAAAAAATCATCTAATTGCAATGTTTTATCTGAATTATCACCATATGATTCATTCATGTTCTTTTTGCCCTTAACATCTAGTTTAAGGTTTTGGTTCTTTACGTTCTTTGGACCATCGGATCCAGTTGTTTTTTCTCCAGAACCTATGGTCTTTGTGGTGTCAATGACCATGATGCCCTTGACCTTACCAGACACAGATAGTTTAGAATCTCTATCATCTGGACCAAGAGTCTTTAAACCTTTGGGTAGACCCTCTTTCTTGAGTTTGATTTCCTTCATCTTGGCAACTATTGTCTTTGTCTTATCATCAAATTCAACACCCTTTGTCATGCCCTTGGCATCAACATTCTTTGTAACGTCTATCTTTTCAACACAGTCCAGTATCTCTATGCCCTTGAAGCTACCCTCAGACAGTGGTTTCTCGTTGATGTTGTTCTTTGATAACATCTCTTCTATCCTTGCTTTGAGTTCAGGGTCCTGTTTTGATTCAGACACAAGTTCTATGTATTCAACCAAACGTTTTGCGTCATCTTTGCTTATTGCTTTTCCGAACATGTCTTCCGTCCAGTTCACAGAATGGTTAAGGTTCTTAGCCACGGACGATGTCCACTCATTGATACCATTGATGGCCCTTGCTTGATCACTAACCCAATCATGCATATCGTTGATTGCTGTGGCCTTTTCTTCACCCCATTCATGCATCTTATTGACTGCTTTTGATATCTGTGTGTTCCACTCGTTGACACCATTCAACATGGTGGCGTTATGGTCAACCGATTCTCCGATGGCATTTGTGGTCGTCGCAATGCTACCAACCCAATCTTGTGTATGATTCAGAGTCTTTGCATTGTAATCGACTGTTTCCACAAGTTTCTGTGTCAGATCATAGTGTTCATTGCTTTTCTTTGCAAGGTTATCTGTGTAACTTGCAACCTTGTTGACAGCCTTGGCTATGTCAGATTGCCAATTCAAAGAATTTTCCTGGATGGAACGTAGCTTCTCAACATATGACTTGATGAGTTTTATCTCTTTGCTATCACCGGTGGTACCACCATTTTCGAGTATTTTACTCTCAAACTGGTTCAATCTCTCATTCAATTTCGATAGTTCAGATTTGAATTGTATGGTCCACTGTTGGATGGCGTCTTCGTTTAATTTAGAGTCCATATTGTTTTCGTTATTTTTATTGTTATTTTTGTTTAAAATCTTTGCTTCTTCACGGAATTTTACAGATGGGTACTTATCTGTCACATCTATTATAGAGATGTTCTCGTTGACGATACCAAGATCGCTCCCGATGTTCTGTTTTTCCTGTGTGTTATATGATTCATTTAACCTATTTATGAGGTTTTGGATGTTAGATCTGTAGCTCTCATTAACATTATGTAGCTGTGCAGCCTCAAACCCTGGTTTAGCAACCAGATCATAGGTGTAGATCTGTTGTATGGAAACAGTCTTATCATCATTGACTGTTCCTGCAGCCCTTGAAGATATGGAAAGTGGAACACCAGCTTCCAATAAAGATTTTGCTATCTGGCCCTTTGGGGTGCCATCTAATATCTCTATACGTCCAAGTATCTGGCGTTTTGGTGCATCATACCATAGGTCAGTCACCCTATGAGATACATTTGATAGTTGGACCTCAAAACGTTCTGGATGGTCAAGTTCTCCAAGCAGGTTTCCGTTTGCAATGTCCTTTTTTAGATATTCAATATGAGGAAGGTATTGAGCCTCTTGATAAATCCTAGAATTTTTGTTCTCAATCCCAAACTCCGCAAAGACACCCTCAAGCACAGTCTTGTTGCCCTTGGCCACTTTTTGTAGGTTTTGAGAAGATCTTTCTAATATCAGTACACTATTGTACATATATTTTTTATTCTATATATCTAATTGATTTTTATATAGAATGTAACATGTTGCACGTAACATCACTATGATATATAAAACATTAAAAAATAATATGTTATGACTATAAATGCCTAGATTTTATTAAAAATAAAGGGGTTAAACTTAAGTTTAACCCCTTTATATGATATGATAAAAATTATTTTTAAGGATATATGGGTTTATCAACTCGACAATATTTTAGAATATCAATGTACATGAATTTGCACGCGTTGTTATATGAGTAGAATTCTCCTGTGACATAATATGGGGCGTGTTCTAATGAAGACAATTGGTTATCTCTACACACAAAAGATCCCAACACAAGTTTTGGGCCTCCTTTAAGTGTGATCAATCCATTATTAGAACATGTGAAATTCCCACTTATTATATCAAATTGTATATAGTCTGGAAATTTATTCAGATTTTTATATGCTAGATCAACATAACCATTCACACTTATTGAAAAATCTTTGTTTATCTTATAATTTTCTACATTCATCTTATCCAACCAACCAGTTATTAAAGCTCTCTTACCTATATTTAATGAGGTCAATGGATCATTATGTTTCTTGAAAGTTAACATATATATGCTCTGTTTGGTACTTTTTTAAACAACATCGATAATGTAAATATAAACAAAAAATGGCCATATATTAAACCAATAATGTGGCCATTTAAACTTCTTCTTCATAACATAGTTTCTTTGCTAATGTATCCAACTCATCGTGATGTTCCATGATGTAGTTCTTTGTGTCTTGCACCAAGTTGTCTAGATTCTTCTCACTTGCATCTATGAATGAGTAGTTGCCAAATACCAGGTTTGGTTCCAATCTATGGTAGTTATCACTTGCTCCCCAACCATCAAACAGTTTTCCAATCTCATAGTTAACGGTCTCACACTGTGAACTCATCATGATATCTATCGCTGGTATCATCCACTGGGCCTTTCCCCACTTCTTTGTCTTCTTATATGTGTAGCTCTTATCATTTATTAGACCTGTTCCCAGTGAAACAAAAGTGACATCCTTAGGTGTGTATAGCTTTGATTGTTGACCACCAAACCAAGTTTTTGATATCTCCACATAGGTCACCATGGATGGGTTTGCTGCATAGACCCCGCCATCAACGATCGTGTGTATGTAGGTGTTATCTGTGAAATACGCAGGTGGAAAGAAACTTGGCACACATGTTGAACCCCTAACTATGTCTTTGATGAACATGTCCTTGTACTTCTTGTTCTCATCAAAGTTTGTGTATATGTTTGCCCTTCTCTCGGTTATGTCATAGGCTGTGAACAGACACGGTTTGAGAAGCTCACTTATCTTATAGTGATCAAACGTCTCTAGGAATGTGTTCTCAATGTTCTTGCTTGGGTACTTTGGACCGATTAGTCCCCAGAGTGACTTTATCTTTGTTTGTGTGTTTGCGGTGAAGATGTCAGACCCAAACTTGTAGTAGAGATCAATGATATCACCCATATAATATTTTGGGGTGCCCTTCTCATTTGGCACCAACATCCCAGCACCAACTATGGAACCGGTTGAGGTCCCACCTATAAAATCAAAATAGTCAGATATTTTAATTTTATAGTTACATGTGAGTTCCTTTATCTTGTTCTCTAGGTATTGGAGTATGGTTGTTGGGACGATACCCTTGATACCACCACCATCTATCGCTAAAACCCTTAATTTCATGAATGTATTATTTTAATTATATATTCATGTTTATTACGTGGATAATCGTATACCGGAAATGGTTGTACGGAATGAAAATATAGTTCATTGTAATTATTTATCTTTATAAAATCAGGTATGTTTTTCATAATAGACACATCTACACTTTCATTGATGTCAATTGATAGATCATCATGTATGGTATAGTTTTTTATGTATATATTATCTAACCAATCTTCTATGAGTTTTCTCTGGCCTATGCCCAAAGAATGTAGAGGATCATCATGTTTTTTAAATGTTAAAATCATTAGCAGATGTTACCTTAAATTCTTGATCTTCACCATCAATGTTAAGTGTAACGATGACATATGAATGCCCATCTTTGTCATATTTAAAGTTTTTAAAGTCACTCAATGCTTTCGTCAATTTTCTTGCATTGCATTCATTGTTAAATATATACTTGTTTGCAAATTCACTTCTATAAGCTTTCATGGTTTTTAATTTTAATCATGTGTAAATGTAAACAAAATTTACGAGACCGTGACATCATTAATGTTAAAATCTTGTTAAAATTTCATCTCTTAAAAGTTATCACCTTTTATATTATGACAAAATCCACTGTCTCATTCTCACCCTTATCATTGATGATCTCGATGGTACATACCTTGTGACCATTCTCATTTAGCTTGAAATCTTTCTTATCATAGGCTTCCATGAATTTCTCCATGTTATCTTCCCTTCCATAGAAGAACCTATCTAACATATCTTTGTCACATTTCTTTCTCATAGGTCTAACATTAGGGTTCCAACACAGTTATCATAATCAGCGATGTCAATGAAGTACAACCTATCTTCATCTCTCTTATACTGTTCGATGTACTTGCTCCCAGTGTGGCCGACAATCTGGTCTATGCCAACAAACCTATCACTAATGAGTTCTCTCTTGTCTGCCCATAGGATGCCACCACACCCGCTGCCACCCCTCTCAGAACCAACCTTCCAAAGGACCCTTTGATTATCTTTAAAATGGTTGAGTATCTCATGTAACTTGAGCTTGGTCATGTCCTCATCCTTGAAGACCTGGTGCATCGTGGTGTCCTCATCGTTTATCTCATAGTCTATGAATTTTTTATAGTAACTTGCCGTTAACCCAGCGTGAGTCACGAGGGTGTACTTCTCATCCCCATATCCTCTCTTTATGTGATCGCCACCGTGTCCCCATGCAACATCAAACAGGTCCCAGCTCTCACGTAACATCTGGTTGTAAGCATCCTGTACCTTTAGATTGTAACCAGATATACCAGTCAACCTGAATTGGTATGCATAGTCATGGTTTCCAATCAAAAGGACTATTTTATCGGGATACTTTTGCTTGAGATCTATGATGTCTTTGAAATTCTGTAGGATGTCTATGGGAAGTATGTTGAAACTATCAAGATAGTCCCCAACGAATATGATCTTATCAACAAAATGTTCTAACGCATGATAGACAGGTCTCTGCCATTTATCACTTCCGTGGATGTCTCCGATACACAATATTTTCATATTAAATATTTTTCGATGTTAATATTTAAAGATGTATTTTTAAATTATTATACGTTACAAATATAAACAAAAAATCCTAAATAAAAAACTAGATGTGCTAAAACTATGCTAAAATTTCACATTTAGTTACGAATCTTATAGTTGATGGTCTGAAGCTTCTTCTTTATATCCTTTGTTTCCTTGGATAACACATCCAAACGTTCAGTGAACCCGTGCATCTCTTCATCAGATAAGCTGTTCATATCAAGTGTCTCGTTTATGATATCCTCTATGCCCGATATCAGTTTTGTTATCCTACTCTCCAACAGATGTATCTTCTTGTATAGATACACATCATTGATTGTCAACATTTTAAACATTGTTATCATCTACGTTATCTTTGGTATCAACCATGTTAGCTTCTCTCTTTCCTTCAGAAAATCAAATGAATCTTGGATGACCCATTTATTATAAGATGGGTCATCTTCAAGTATATCTAACCCTTCATCATCAAACCTTGTCTTTGAAACCAACCTACCTCTCTTGAAGCCATCTGGCATATCGTTCCAGTTTGTTCTCTTCTGGAAACACATCTCCTGGAGTTCGCTTGTGTTCTTCCCGTGCAATTCCTTGTGAGAATATAGGCTTTGGGCGGTCATCTGTATAGAATTTCTGACTGCATCCTTTTGCCTCCATATGAAGTAATTCTCAACCTCAGTTGGGTCTGGGATGGTGAAGACCCGAGAATCAAAGAACGCAATGTTGTGATTTGTGATGATGTCTAATGCCCTATCAAACTCATCATTTGAACACTTTATGGCCAAAGCAAGATGATTAAACACTGAACTTGCGATGCTTGCGCTTACACTGCACATCTTCTGGATGTTTCCATCAAACCATGCATCTGTGGTTATGGTTGCAAAGTCTGTGAGTAACAGGCTCATCTCATCACTCTGAACGTAACCAAACTGACAACCCTGTATGTTTTCACATAGGTACTTTGTTGTTAGGTTCATGATCTTCATGAAATATTCATCGTATGGCCGTTTCATACCACTACAGTAAGTATGAAAGGCCTTTCCATCACATCTGATTATCGTGTAAGTTCTCCTTGGAAGGAAGTAACGAGTTCTATCCTCGAAGTTGGTTTTCATACGATTTCCTAGATCATCTTTCATAATGTTCATAATTTGTAAACATTTAATAATTTGCGTTCTCAAAACTGAACTCTTTCTGACACCTTGGGCAATAATGTATCTCCACCCAGGAGGTTCCCTCAAACAGGTTGTCGACTATCTCTGACTTTATGTCTATCATCTCTGGATAGAACTTGTCTGACTCAGATATGTCATCAAAATTGTCCAGTTTTATCTTCTTTATCTTTCCATCCTCAACCTCATAGATATCATCTTTCGGGGGCTTCCATCCACACTCTGGACAATTATACTTCTTCATGTTTAGTTATTTTTTATTAGTTCTAATACAACTCTGGACCATATATTTGAATTTTTGTACCATCCCCTAATCTTATTTCATATTCGGGAATTCCCGTACCTGTATCGTATTTATTTAGGAGAGTTCCTTTTAATGAATCGGGTTTAATGTATACAATATCACCGAATTTGTATTTTGCATAAATGTCACATCTATTACCACAATTACCACAACTGATAATGAACGATACAAATATAATCACAATAATCAACATCTTGAGTGTTTTCATAATCTTATATCTTTAATATATGTTATTGTTAAATACACATTTAGCCACTTCAAAACTTTTATTGGCATCTTTGAATAGCGTCTCTTTGATTATCAATGTTGGAGTTTTTCTTCCAACACCATAGATTGCAAAATCTCTTTCTTGGATGTTTGGTTCTCTATGTATGCTTCCAAACACACAGATATCATGTATGAAAGCTTTACCGTGGCTTTTATTGGTTAATATATAGTCATTAAGAACTGTGATTAGATGACACCTTAAATTTTCTATTGTCATTTCCAATGGTTCTTTACACATATACTGTGTGTAATCAGCAATGAAACTTTCGGTCCTATTCCTAAATGGAACTTTTTTATACAGGAGTGTTTTGAATTTTTCTTTCATATCATTAAATTTAAATATATGTTTCTTTATAACTTACTATATTATTAAACTTTATGTTTGTAAAAATATCATCAATTGCAACATTTAATTTATCTAATGCTTCTTCTCTTGTAACAAAATATTTAGGATCAAACTTAAATAAACCATCTTCCCAGAGTTTATCATCAGTATAAACAAAATATTTTGTTTTTGAAACAAGGTTTTTCCAAAACCATCTCTTTCCAATTATCACAATAGATATCATCAAATGTTTTATTGTTTATAATTATCATCATTTATGTAAAGTATGTTATCTCTATATCAAAATCCTTGAAATCTTTGAACTTCTCGTTGTCTTCCTTCAAACGTTTGTCTATCTGTTCTTGGTCCCATCCACGTTCGATCATCCTTATGACCCTTATCTCCTTTGGGGTGTTAAGATAGATGATGAAACTACTCTGTCTGTCTTCCTTGTTAAGTTTCTTGATGCCATCAGTCTCCTTGATGAAGACATCGTTCTTATAAAACTCTTTTATCCCAGACCCATAGTGATCTTCACCATACTGTGTGTACTCATAGAGCCTTCCCTCCTCAATCATCTCAAGGAACTTTGCTTTTGAGACAAAGTGATAGTCAACACCCCTATTCTCGCCGGTTCTAGGTTTTCTGGTGGTATAGGACACATCGGGGTTGAACCCCTGGTTGATGAGTTTGTTCTTAAGATAGTTCTTGCCCGAACAGGTCGGTCCACATATGATTATTCGTTTATTCATATATTTATTAATTTTGATCTTTAGTTAACCATGCCATAAATAATCCAATAGGTATACCAAACCCAAATGTAATAATTATACCATCCAACAATGTATGTATGTTTTTATTAGATGCTGCGCCAGCACAACTAATCAGTAATATTACACATAATAACGTCCAATTCCATTTTTTAAATTTACGTAATATCATATTTATTTTATAAGTTATGGTTTCCATCAATCTCATTTCTTATGTTTTTTAATTTGTTTAACTCAGATGGATTATCCAATCTAAGTATAAATGATTCAGTAAATTTAACTGTAGCTTTTATTGCATCTTCTTGCACGTGTTTTATCAATTTTATCAAACGTTCTCTTTGATCAATGGATAGACCAAAGATATCACTTTCAACATAATATGTTTCTGGGTCTTTCATAGTGTTAAATTTAAATTTATGAGTGAGGAAGGTCGGAGAATCGAACTCCGTTTCATACGTCAGGTTCACAACCCTTGTGTTGCTTGGCAGTGATCTCCAACCGTTTTTCTCAAGGTCATAGAACCTCACATTCTTGTATATTTTACCCTCACTCTCTTTTATGTCTTTACCGTTTGGTATGAACTCTGGTCTGAGGGTCCCAAAGACATTTCTCATAGTGTTGTCTTTCTTAAGGAAAGAGAACCTTACCCTGTCAATCTTTAATTGCTTGACAAGGTCATCAACTGAAATAGTGTACATCATTGTTTTAAAGTTTTATGTAAATATAATTGATATGTGTTGCTTTGTTTGAGTTTAAAAAGTAAATCTCTAGTGATTGTTATCATTTAATTTTTTACAAACTGTTGTATAGGTTCTAACACATGTGTAATAATGTCCCGAAGATAATAGGAATGTGTCTATATAACTTTTATCTTTGGTTATAATCAAGATGCTAGCATCATTTTTATCGCACAGTGTATCTAATTCAAAATGATTTTGATATAATGTTTTATGAAGTGTATCTATTGAGGTTACATATGATATACATTACCAACAGAATGTATGTTCAATAACTTCATTCTTACAACGTATGAAAAGAAAAATAAAACCTAACAATAAAATCAGTTTTTTCATAAATGCATTTACTTAAAATATAAAATCATAGTTTTTTGTAAATATAATCAATTTTTTAAAGTTATATTGTTAAATATTGTTAAAGTTCTGTTAAAAATTGGGTCTGATGAGCTTCTGAAACTCACAAGGAGTGACACATTCCAAACTTATCTTTTAGATCTTGTTTTCCGAAGTGCCACATCCCACATACCTTGCATTCGTACACAATGTTGTTTGGGTTGGTCACCTGTAGTTTTATGTGCATATTCAATGCATCCTTTGCGTGTTGTTCTGTGTCAAACTTTGTCCTATAAATAGCAATTTTTGACTTATCTGACGCGCATGTTCCCTTTTCACCCTTCATGATCCACCTCCATGTTATGTTGTCTACCAGCAATGTTATAGCTTGTGATGATTCTTGCCTCCAATTTACGGTGTAAACGAAGATCATACTTAAGATCTTTGACTGTACCCCTTATGTCTGATCTTACGACCATTCCATCACAGACATATAGATAACCCCAATTGACGGAGTAGTCATCTTCTAAAAATCTTTCATCTAATTTCACATCTTTTGTTTTAATCATATTGTTCATTTTTAATGATTTCTTTTCTTAAAAGCCTTTCTAAATAATGCATTTATTTTACTAAATATTTAGCGGATATCTATCTGACACATCACCTGATCAAGCATTTCTTTTGTTAAATATCCTCCCAAGTTTAGTGTATTAGAAGCAGTCACCCAATATTCTATCTTATAAATTTTTTTAAATCCAATTCTTTCAAACATCGGCACCAATTTTTTATTTGCAAGAGCAACTTGAATAAGAGTTCCTATGGGCATCATTTTAAAAAGATCGCTTACCATTTCTTTAAATTTACCATCTCTTCTATATTTTTTATGAATGATAGATCCTAAAAAAAGTAAAAGCCCTGTAGGATAATTTTCATCTGGAACTGAATAAGAATAATCTATTATGCCCCATTTGGTTTCAAGAGTTTTTCTATTAATTATGGTTTCCATTTAAATACCTAAAATATAATCATTATTTCATATCAAAGACAAAATCTATCATGATGTCCACCATATCCAACGTATTGTAGTTCTTATCTGCTTTGTTTCGGTAGATGAACTTGCCAAGGATACACATCAGACTGATGATTAGGGTTGTAACACCCACTTCAACCAAGTGAAACTTATAGATCAAAAGTAATGACACCAAAGATAAAAAGTAACTAAGATATTCACTCATAAATGATTTTGATAGATAGATGTGAATCTCTTCAATCGTTTCTTTCTTGGACAGTTCCTTGTAAGATTCTCTGTCCTTTCTGCCCAGAAGATCATCATAGTATGTGATCTTTTCTCTCCTGTTCTTCCAAGGATAACTATTTGTCTTCCTTAGTTTTAAACCATTAAATGACAGGTTTTCCTTGAAATAGATAAAGATGTTATCAAACATAGACTTAAAATTTAAGTTTTAAATCATATTGTAAATATAACAACTATTTCTGAATATAAAAAATATTTTAACATAAATATGTAATTTTTATAAAAATTAAGATCAAATCACAGTGTAAACATAACAAAAAATCCTGAGATAATAAAATCTCAGGATTACTTTATTGTTAAATATTATGTAATTTATTGATTGTTAATTACTAAGTTGTCCGCCAGCCAGGCTTGGTTTCTGCATATCTCCCAATCGAGGCATCAGCATCTTGGTGTTTGGATCATAACTGTATATCTTTGCTTTGGCCGTGTCTGTTAGACCCTGTACAAACACTTTCACGAACTTTAACAATGTGTCCTTGTACTTCTTGGGTTCAGCGAACATCATGTTCTTGGCTTTCAATGCTAAATCTGCGGCCTGTGTGCCAGGGATCCCAACTTTGAAGGCATCCAACACGGGTTTGATGAGTTTCTCAGTTGATAGAGCATCAACATCAGCATCCTCTAACTTTGCTTTGCCTGCAGCTTCCTTTATTTTTGCTTTCTGTTGATCATTCAGACCAAACAGGCCCTCATTGAGTTCATCGTTGTTGGATTTATTTGTGTCTCTGTATTCATAGAGAGATTCGGCTACAATTTTCTGGATCATGGTTTCAATTTTTATTTTTTATATATATCAACGATAATTTTTTTGGTTTTGCTGGTTTTACATCTTTTATAATTATTTAATCCTTGCCGAAGATACCATTCTGACACTTTTGACAAAGACCCGAGATATTGAACTCTCTTCTCGAGATCTCATTCTTAAAGTCCTCAATTTTCACAGGGTTCTTGCAGAAGGGGCACAGACCTAACTCTAGGAGCCTCACGCCCTCAGCAAAACCCAAAGCTTTAAGGTTATCTTTCTTAAACTGATTGTCTTTGATATGTGTCATGGTGATGATTTTTGGTTGTTGGCGAGGTGCATTTTGAAAGCACATTTTCAATACCCTTACGATTGTTCACATTATCAGTGTGACTCGATACTCGCCAGTTTAGACATTATATTCATTTAAATATAAAAGTTTCGAAATTTAAACAATTATATTCATTTAAATATAAAA
>Ga0182027_10012319_pt1 | contig 12016 bp, 4 predicted proteins | sample 712E1DmetaG_FD_121300 | JGI IMG/M metagenome (GOLD analysis project Ga0182027, IMG submission 121300) | Permafrost microbial communities from Stordalen Mire, Sweden - 712E1D metaG (Illumina Assembly) | ecosystem: Environmental > Terrestrial > Soil > Wetlands > Permafrost | place: Sweden...
GCCGTGCCGATATTGCCGATGACGTCGTTGCCTCCCCCCCCCCCTCCGAGCGACAAAGTGACCACGAATTCCGTGTCGAATTCCACCGCCCCGTTGTTGTTGAGCGCGACCGCGATGGGCTGCGGTTTGTAGTTGTTGCCGCCCGGAATGGTGATCGAACCGGTGAGCGGCCCCGCCACATCGTAGCTCTTGGCGTTGGCCCCATTCTGAACCAGGCCATTGTCGGCCCCGGCCTCCAAACCGCCCATGGCCGAAGCCTCCAGAGGGTTGCCTTTGGAATCCTGATTGATGATGTAATTGACGGTCACGTCGTTGTTGCCTGGATTTTCGCGAATGACCCAAAGCGTCACCGTGTTGCCGAGGTACGGCGTGGCCCCGCCGCCGGTCGCTCCAATCCTCGGTTTGTCGCATCGGAAAGTCCGCCGTTCAAAGTTGACGACCGAGTAGGTGGTGCAGTGGTTCGGCGTCCCCGCCTTCTGATTGACCGGCGCGTTAAAGAGATCCTCGATGCTCATCACCGTCGTGCCGGAGCCGGCGGTGGGAAGCCCCAGGCTGGTGATGGAGCCGACGGTGCCGATCGTGCCTAGACCGCCCACCACCACAATCAGGCTGTTGGTGTTGGTGTTGGGGGCGATAATGGGCGGCGCCACCTCTAGGCTTTCCAACGGATCCAGCCGCGGATTGGTCAGTTGCACAATCACCCGGCGCGGGATTCCCGGCGCCAGCATGTTGCCCAGGTTGTCCGGCCAATCCGGCCCGCCCGCGCCGGCGGCTCCCCCCAGGTAGAGCACGTTCACAAAAGCATCCTGGCTCATTTGGAAATCATCCAGGTGGACCGTCTGAAAGTCGGTCGCGTCATAATCCACCCCGTTGCTCGCCGACGGGGTGACGTTGGTAAAAGCCAAGGGAATGACGTAGGTGGAAATGGCGGTGCCCATGATGTAGGAGATGGCATTCGATCCCGTGGAATCGAAATTGGTCGCTATGAGATTGGTGGTGTTGACAATGAAGTCCTGCGGCTTCGCATTCATGTTGCAATTGTCATTGGTGCTCTTATTCACTTTGACTTTATCGCGCGGGTTGCCCGAAAAAGTGGTGGTGGTGGTGAGTTGCAGGTTGTTCGACACGTAATAGGTGCTGAGGACTCCGTTCAAATCGTATTGGAGCGAGAACACCGTGTTCATGTTCGAAGTGAGAATATTGGTGTATCCATTGGTGGAAATCACCGAAAAGCTGAGGACCTGGTCGTTGGTGTCCAGGACGACGTTGGAGCTGATCGTTTGCACAATCCAGTTCGTCACCCATATATTCGTGGTCAAAACATTGGTGTACCAGTCGTTGGTCAGCGTCAGGTCCACCATGATCCGGCCGTTGTAGCCGCCCCGGCGTGTCACGGTCAGCCGGCACTCCCCCGTGTTGGCCGTGCTCGATTCGATAACGGTATTGGTTTCCGTGAGGGTGCCGATTGTCAGGATCTCCTGATTGGTCACCATATTGGTCACCACGATGTCCTCGTACAGGTTCATCTCGCTCGGATCAATGGAGCCGCCAACGTCCGTGTCCAATATGAGGTTGTCATACTGGCCAAACCGGAAATCGTTGGTGGTGAAACCGAGAATCCCGCCAAAGACCGACGGCTGCCAGTTGAGGCTGATGTAACCTTCATTGGGGAATCCCGCCACGCTTTGGCCCTCCACCTGGATGAAATAGGTGGTGCCGATGACGGCCGGAAAATCAACCCGGCTGGCCCCGGGCCACGAATTGGTGTTCGGATCCTGCTGGTTGAACGTCACGGGGGTCAAATACTCGTAGAGCACCGCGGGTTCGGTGGCGAAAAGCGCGAGGTAGCCGGCCGGCAGGGAATAGACGGACATCACCGTGCCCAGGGGGCTGCCATTGTTTGGGTTGAAGCTGTAGCGCGTATTAAACTCCATGTAGTGGGTGAGCGGCGCCGTCCACTCATACCAGATGCTGGCCCCAGATGGCACGCCCGCCACCGGCGCGGGTTCCCCCGTCTCCACGGAGGCCCCCTGGTTGTTTCCCACCACCGTTCCGGTCATCCCGGAAATCATCTGGGCGTTGGTCAGATTATCATTGGCCGGGGCCTGGGCGTGGGCGTCCAGCAGGGCGCCCATTAAGGCCGCGAGCAACCACAACGGCGCGAGAGACTTCCCTCCACGCCTCAAGTTTGTTTCATTTTGCATAAAATCTCACACTGATCTCTGTCTCCGCCTCCGTGCCTAATCTCCATCTTAATCGCCATCATCGGTACGCTGCCCCCTGTCTCCGCTTCTCTATCGCGCAACTTCCCGCTTAATTCCCCTGCAACCACACCTCGCCGCTCTGGTTGGTCCCCAGGAAAAACCCGCGCGCCGCGCGCTGGTATTGAAGCACCACTCCGTTCAGCGGAACTTTCAGGCCCGTGCCCGGCTCGACATATTGCCCGGTAAAATACCCGGTGGCCGGTTTGATCGTCAGCGTCAAGCTCTTGTCCGCCGCTTGATAAGTCTCCAGCCCGATCGCGCTGACATTGTCGGTCACGTCCGCGGGCAGATTCCCCCCGCTCAGGGCAACGGCGGGGTTGGTCAACGCCAGCCCGTTGGTTAGTTGATACGCCGCCGAATAAACGCTGCCCAGCAACATCGAGCTGTTGGTAAATCCGTTGGTATAATAATGTCCCGGTCCGGCGGCTGCGGTCCAGGTCACCGTTCCGCTCAACCCGGCGGGCCTTCCTCCGATCCCGTTGGTATCAAAGGCCACCCAGCCCAAAAGCGGCTGCGGGACTCCCGACGGCGCGAAATAGAGGGGCCACATGCCTTCTTTGGACAACTGGACCCCCTGGCTGAAACTGACGTTATCGGCCAGGGTCACTATCGCCGTCAGGTTGCCGGACGCGTCCACCTTCGCCGTGCCATAACTGTCGCCGCCGGGGCCGGCTGCGGCATTTGTATTGCCAGGCAGCACCAGGGTGTAAGTGCCCGCTTGCGGGGCGGGGTTGGCCGCCGTCCAGGGCGGCGCATGATACGCCGTCAGGTTCGCCTTAAACTTCCCGTTGGTCACGCTCCCCGTGGCCTTGTCGGGCAGCGCCGATTCGCCGACCGTCAAGTTCACGGTCAGAACGTTGTTCCCATTGGTGGCTAGGGCGGTGGCGGCTTGGGCAAGATTGAACTGGGAAAAGAACGGAAAATTCGTGCTCCCGAAGCGCAAACTGCCGGTGAAAAGCCCATTGTTCTTCAAGCTGAACGTCACGAAACCGGAATCGCCGCCGGAGACATGGCCGGGGACGGAGAACAAGCCGTTATAGACTCCCGCCAGGCCAATGAACGGGTTGGTGATGAAATTCGCGGTCACGAACGAAAAGGCGGCGGCCGGCGCCGGGAACGTGATGGACGGGTTGGTCACCAGGCTGGGCGGCATGTTCGTCGGCCAGGACCAGCTTAGGAAGTACCAGTTGTTCGACGGCACCGCGGTCAGGGTGATCTTTTGCCCGTTCGTCACACCTTTCAACGTCACATTCGCCTTGATGGACCCCAGGCCGGTGGTGAAAATCTTAAAGGTCCCAATGGTCTGGCCGCTCGCATTGGTCACCGGCAAAGCCTCTGTCGAAGTCACCAGCGAGGGGGAGGGGATGGAAAACGGGCCGGCGTTGGTGTTGTTCAAAGGAGTCGGGTTGTTGGCATTGACGATGCCATCGTCGGTGGTGGAAATGTCCCCGCTGTTTCTGAGCGCCGCATTCATCGGAACATTGCTGGCGCCGCCCGCGTAGGTGGCCTTGACATAGGCGGTGCTGTTCGGCCCGGCGAACTGCGGCACCCACACGATGTTAGGATAGACCCTCTGCAACTTGTCGGGATCCACATTGGAATTGGCGAAGTAAATCGTGAAATTGCCATCCACCGTCAGCCCGTGGTGGTAATCGCTGAACGACAGGTCCCGCATCTCCAGATAATCCACATACATCGCGTTCTTTGTCCCCGCGGCGCTGAACCGCAAGGTCGCGTTGGCCGCCGTCCGGTCCAGGATCAAATGGCCGATGACCTGGTTGTTGAGAAAACCCGCCGCCGTCGCCCCCCGGTCCTGTCCGGCCCACACATGGACGACCGTCTGGCTGGCATTGGAGGCGATGGTCAGAATCTGCGTCCCAAAAAGATCCCCGCTCGCCAGCTTGCCCGTCAGGGAGAATCCACGGTTGACCTGCCAGAAGTTGGTGGAGTACACGTTGGTTGAAGGCGTGTTGGGAAGATGGTCCGTCAACTCGCCGGTGACATTCAGGATCAACTGCCCGAAGCCGGCCTGGCCGGCCAGGATGGTTGAATTGGTGGCCTGGATGGAATTGCCAGTCAAGGCGACGTTGCCATCGGCGGCCAGCAGGTTGGTCAGACCGAGAACTCCCGCCCCCAAGTAATTGGTGATGGCGTTGATCACAATGGAACCGCCGTGGGCGGCGACATTGGTTCCGCCCAGGGCAAATACTTGCGATTGCAGCTCGGTTTCTCCCGAACTCATCAGGCCTCCGTTGGTGATGCTCAGGATGGGGGTATTCTTCGCGGTCGGAATGACCTGGCTGATGCTGGGCGCGACCCCCAGGTTGATGTATTTGTCCACCAGAACCGCGCCGTTGCTGCCGATGAGCCAGTTCTTCAAAACCGGCACGTTGGCGTTTTGCAGCGTCCCGGCGTTGCCCGTCAGAACCAGGTTGGAATTGATGGTCAGATTGGTGGCCTGAAAAAGGTCGCTGCCTATGACGCGCAAGGCGTCATCCACCACCACGTTGCTCCCGCGCAGCGCCAGGTTCAAACCCGTCGTCTGGAACGTGTCGCGCAAGTCCTGATCCACGATCAGCACATGGTAATAAGTATTGATCGTGATATTGGACTCGTTCGCGCTCAAACCATCGTTGGTCACCACGTTCGCCCAGTCGGCGGTATACACCGCAATGTCTCCCATTGGCTCATGATACGTGCCCGGGAAAAGATGGCTTACCAGGAGTGATTTGTTGGAACTGCCCAGATCCGCGTTCCAATTCGGAAAATCCGTCGCCGCCGGCGTCCCCAACAGGATGGGCGCGTCCATGGTGACAAACCCCTTGGCTCGCAGCATCATATTGCTCACCACTAGGGCGCTGCTCGCGTTGATTTGAATCTGCCCCGGCTCATTGGTGGGGTCGGGGAAGCCCGCCTGGGCGGTCCCCAACAGCCGGGCGGTGTAAGGATCCAAACCGCTCCGCACTTCAGGATTCCGGCCCACCTGCGCGACATAGAAGGAATTGGTGAACGGCACGGTCTCGCTCTTCACGTAATCAAGAAGCACGGCGGGGTCAAAACCGGGTTCGTTGCCGGGGATTTGATAAGTCCATTCAATAGGCCGATTGCGGGTGATTTCAAGACCGAGCGGTTTGGAAAAGTGCGAATACTGATAGACGCTGTTGGTGGCGTAAAATGCGGGCACCTGAATGCCCGAGGTATCCAGGAGATAAATGGAATTGGTCACGATCTGGCCGGTGGTCACATCCGTCACTGGCGCGCTGAACTGGACCATGCCCTCCAGCGCATAAGGGTTGCCGTTGGTTATGGTATTGTATCCGCCATAAAGGGGCTCATCCAGTACCTCTATGATGTCGTTAATGGATTCGCCATAGAATGCCGCCTGGACCGTCATGTCCGCGTCGGCAGTCGCGGTGTTGACATACATGATGTTGTAGTAGTCGTTGGTCGTATATTTAGGCCCGGTGCCAAACAGGAGCTCGTAATAATAGACATACGACGTCCACACCGGCGTGACCGTCGAGTTAGTGTTCGTGTTGCCGGTCGTGATCGTGACCGGGGTATTGATCGGGAATATGCTCTCGGGATCAAAGCCGTAGTATTGCAAGGAATCCCCTTCCAGGGTTCCGTTGCGGGTGTTGCCTTGCAGGACTCCGGCGGCATTGATGCCGATGACCGGGAAACCCGGAGTGATCACTTCGTCCAGCCCGGCCTCGAGGTAATAAAGGCTGTCATAGATATATTCAACGTCATACTGGTAGCTGGAGCCGTTGGCCACGGCCCAGGCGACATCGTAGGTGACCGGGGGCGGGGTAAAGAACGGATACATCGCGTTGGCCACGTTGTAACCTATCACGACTCCCCGCGCCGACAGCGCGTTCGTGTCCACCTCCGAGAGAATCCCGGCTGCAAAACTGCCCCCGCTGAAGTCAATTCTCGCGCCGTTATATTGCTGAAAACCCAGGTCCCCGGTCGAGATCGTCCCGGGGATGATGATGTTCGTGGCCGAGACCACCAAGCCCGATGGCACCGGCTGGTTGGTGCCCCCGCCCGTATTGATCAGAGAATTGGGGACGGTTGCCCCGTTCCATATCGCCGCGCCTCCGGTGCCCGGGGGTTGGGAGGGGACCACCATGGCCGGATAGCCATTCGCCCAAAAAGCCACCGGCGGGGCGTCAATGAGTGTAATCGAGCCGCTGTTATTGAAACTGCCGGAGGCATGGCTGGTCGTGGCCGTGTGGGTGTTGATGATGAACCCCGGCTGGGCGTAGATCACGCCGGTGTTGGTGAAATACAAGGTGTCCTGGGTCTGAAACAGCAGGCTGTTGACCTCGTTCGACTCAATGTTATCGATGAACATGGTCCCGTAATTAAGAAATACCGTGGCATCAATGTTGGTCCAGGTCGTATCTATGGTGTTATTGAGCCAGAGCGGCGCCGGCGCCGCCGCGGCCCAACTGCCCAGACACAGAACCAGGAACCAGGACAAGTTTAAGTGTTTCATATCGGTGCGATTACGGCTTGGGAGAATTGGCCCCGGCGGGGCGTGCCAAGGCGGCCGTGGCGCCGCCGCCGCCAGGAGTGGTGGTGGTTCCGCCCGTGGTCACCGTCCCGCCCGTGGTGCCGCCCGCGGCTGTCACGTTGGTGGTAATGAGCGGATTCCAAGGTGAGCTTGAAAACTGCCCCGACGGGGGGGACAATTCCAAAGCCTCCAACGCCGCCAGACTGGTTCGGTTCGGAAAAGCAATCGGCGCGTTGGTCGAGCCGTCAAAGGACCCAAACTGAAAATAGGGATAAAGAAAAAAGGCCGAATTCTGCAAAAACCCCGTGCTGATGTTCACGTAGAGAGGACCGACATTGTTGAGCGTCACCGTCATGGTCGGCGAAATGTTCCCCGCAATCGTCGAGACCCCGGTCGTGACCGTGTTCGTCGCCGGCGACGCGAGAAAAGTCATGGTCCGGACGTAAGGCTGGTCCTCGCCCGCGGCCGGAGTGTTGAGCAGGTCCGCCGCGGAAAATATTATGTCGGGCGCGGTGTTCGTCCGCCAGACGAGCAGGTGTTCCTTTGCGTAATTGGTCAGGAGCGGAACGGTGAAGTGGACGACATTGGTGCCGAAGGTGTCGCCGATGAGGGAATCATAGGCGACTTTGACAAAGGTGATCTTGTCCACCCCGCCCAGGATGCCGGTGAAGCCGGCGGTCAGCGCGTTGGTGTTGGTTGTGATGACTTGGTAGGGCGAGCCTGTGGTGGGCGGCCCCGTGTAGCAGCCCGTCGGCAAGGCTTCAATGTTCCAGTTGTCCTTGCGATAGAGGTAACGCAACCCCCCCATGTCATCCCGCGTGATGCCCAGGTAAAATCCCCCCAGTTGCAGCGCCTCCTGCGTCGCAACCGCCGAGGAGGTGGTGGATATGCCGCCCCCCGGCTGGCCACTGGCTTCTTCCAGAGCATCCGCTTCCGTGCAGTTATCCGCAATGACGTAGGTGTAAGCGGTGCCGTTGACGTAGGTGCTGGGATTCCAGGTCACCGGGTCGAAGTTGCGTATGACAACGTCGTAAGCAGCGGCGCCACAGGTCCCGTTTTGAGCGCGCAAATCAAAGACATGAGTTTCTCCCAGCAATCCCATGTGCTCGATCATGAGCTGCAACACGACGGATTTCATATCCAGCATGCTCAGGGCGCGCGCCGTGTAGTTGATCTGTTGATTGCCTTCCGTGATGAACTCCGTCAGATTGGGGCTGGCGAAGGAGGCCGCGGGCAACGCGTTCAGGATGGCAAAGGCCGCATCCACCGCCTTCACCCCGTCCGCGCCGAAGTAATTCAGAAAGGTAAAATCGTAGGAGTAGGTGAGGACGCCGACATTGAGCCGCGAGAATTGCTGAATGTTCTTCGGCCCCCCTAATTCCGTATAGGGCACATTGCCGGGGGTAAAAGGCACTTCATTGTAAGTGCTGGGGAGCGGGGCGTAAAAATACCGGGTCCCGTAAGAAAGGGCGGCGGTTTGCCAGGTTTCCGTCGTTCCGATGCCGGTGAAGGCCCAATCCTGCTGAACCGCCGTCATCACCAGCATCAGGGCGAGCCAGGGTTTTAAATGTCGCAACATAAAAGCAATGAGTTAAGGGTTCGACGCCTTCACGGCTATGGGGTTTTCAAAGTGTACATCTGGCCAAACAAGTCAAAGCCGGAAGCCCCGGCGAAACTGGTCCACACCACCAGAAAACGATCCACCCCGTTCCACGCCACATCCGGATCCAATTGCTGGTTGACCCAGGTGGTATTGACCTGGAATTCAGGCCCCGACACCCGGTTCCCCCCCAGCAGGAAGCGGCCAAAAACTCCCTCTCGGTCGCCGTCCTGCGCCAGGCTTGTCCAGACCGCCAGACATCCGTTGGGGCCGCTGGCCAGTCTGGGCTGGTATTGATCTCCGTAAAGATAGCCGTTGATTCTAAATGCCGCCACCGTCGGCGCGCCGCCGGCCGAAAAAGCCCGTCCCCACACATCCCAACTGTTGGTCAACACCGTGTCCTTCTGGCTCCACGCCGCCGTGAACCCGCCGTTGTTCAACGGCGCCAGCGCCGGCTGGGAGCATTTATTGGAGGCCGAATTGATCAGGAATTCCCCCGTGGCCGGAACCCCGGCGGCGGTAAAGACACGCCCGTAAATGTCCCGGCTCCCGGCGAAACGCTCCCCCTCGGACGCCCAGGCGAAGACGACATTGCCGTTGGCCAGCGCGCAAACCGCCGGCTCGCGCTGGTTGCCGATGGTAAATTGATTGACCAGAAACTCCTTGGCCCCGGCCAGCGCGCCGGCCGCCGTCACTTTGCGCGCGAACACTCCCCACAGGCTGCCGTGCTGCCCGTAACTGGCCCACGCCACCATCGCCCCGCCGTCCGGTGTCGCCGCCGCCGCCGGCTCCGCTTGCTGATCCTTGAGGTAGCTGTTGACCAGCAGTTCCTTGGTCAGAAAATTGGTTCCACTGGCCAAACGCGCGAAAATGGCCGGCGTGCCCAGCACGGAGCTTTGCCAGACGAAAATAGTGTTGCCATTGCGAAGGGTCTTGACCGCCGGCCTGACCTGCTGGCCGATCGCGGTCTTGTGGACGCCGCTCGTGGTCCAGGCTGTATAGTCGCCGCCCAAAACCGCGCAGTGAACGCCCTGCCCCTGATTGTAAAACGCCATAATGCCGCCCGCCGGCGTGAGCGCAATGGAGGGCAGAACCTGGTCGCCAGCGGGCGAGCCGATGATGGGAAATTCGCCTCCGAGCGGCTGGACCCCCTGGCTCCGGCCCACAGCCGCGCCCATGAGAAAAACGGCGGTCAAACACACTCCCCGGCATCTGTAAAATGTGCGCATAAGATAAATAAATGTTAGCAAAATTTGCTCGTTTTGTCCATTCTGGAACCATCAACCGGCATGGGCGGGTTCATGGAATAGGTCCTCCGTTTTGGGCAGGGTTTCCTGGTCCAACTCCTGGAGCAGGTTCTTGAATCCCCAGCCGGCGTAAAGCCGCCGCAGTTCCTCCGCATCACTCTCCCGCGGCTCCAGTTCCTCCAATGGCAATTCACACGGCATAATTTCTCTGAGCCTGATGAGTTGTTGGTTGCGCCGAACCGTCTCCTCTCCCGCCTGCAGGCCGGTCCGCACCCGCGCGGACTTGACCTCCTCCAGGCGCTCGTACATTACATCAATCGAACCAAATTGTCCCAACAAATCCGCGGCAATCTTCAAGCCAATCCCAGGCACGCCGGGAATGTTGTCCGACGCGTCCCCGACCAGGCTCAACCAGTCCACAATTTGCGCCGGCTCCACGCCCGTCTTCCGCCTGACTTGCGCCGCATCCCACAGGCTTTCCGTTTTGTCATGCGGCACGAGCAGTTTGACGCCGCCGCAAACCAACTGCATGAAATCCTTGTCCGAACTGGCAATGACCACCGGCAGGCCCCGCCCCGCCGCCCGAACCGCCAGCGCCGCGATGCCGTCGTCCGCCTCGCATCCTTCCTTCATCAAGGAAAAAACCCCGGCGGCCCCCAGGTAATCCGCCATTCCGTCCAGTTGCGGCGCCAAACCGGCGGGCATTTCCGCCCGCTGCGCCTTGTATTGCGGCAGCAGCGCCATCCGTTGGGCCGCCAACCCGCCATCCCAAACCACCGCGATATGCGTGGGGCGCGCGCGCTCCCGCGCCTTGCCCAACATGCGGATGAACCCATAAATCGCGTTGGTCGGCCGTCCCGAGGGCGAGGTCAGGGACGGGATCCCAAAAAAAGCGCGATACGCATAACAGTGGCCGTCCACGATCAACAAGGGACCGGCGGCGGGCGGGTTCGGCGATGTCAGGCTGTCTTGCATTTGATGGGACCGCGCAAAACAGCGTGTTACGGAACCGCGGGCGCCGTGGGCTGGGTCGGAATGGTCGTCCTGGCGAGTCTGGCAAAAGGCGCCTCCTCGTCGGTATGCACCCGGTTTCCCGCCGGATCAATAATGGTTGCCGTGGTGAAAATCATCAGATTCTCCTTCGAGCTGTACGAGTACTGGCTCTGGAAGAACCGGCCCAGGATCGGCAAATCGCCCAGCACGGGCACCTTATCTTTCATCTTCGCGATGTTTTCCGAAATCAACCCGCCCAGCATGACCGTCTGCCCGTCCCAGACATTGACCGCGGTGACAACCTGCTGGATGCGGTAGTGGGGCAGGGGCAGGATCGCGGTGACCGGCACCCCAATCGAGGAAGTGCTCACCGAGGTCGCCTGCGGGATGAATTGGCCGGGACTGTCGTATCCCACGAACGCCGTCAACGTGGGGATGAGCACCATCTCGATGGACCAGCCGTCGGCGGATATGGTGGGAAGAATGTCCAGGGCCGGGCCTTCGGTGAACGGCATGGTGCTGTAGCTGCTGGAGGCGGCGATGGATGAAGAGCCGGTGGAGACGCCACTGCCCGAAACGCCGCCGGTGCCGCTGGTTTCTCCCAGTTGCACACTGCTGACGATGGATATAATGTCATTGATCGCCACATGCGCCTGCCGCCCGCTCTGCGCCGTCACCCGCGGCGCGGAGAGGATATCCGCCCCGTCGCGTTGTTCGATCGCATTGATCGTCATCCGAAATTGCGGGTCCGTCAGAATGCCGGTGATGGTGGCCAAAGTGACGGGCGAGTTGGCGCTGGAGGGGGCGCCCGTGGCGACGCTTTCCAGACCGCTGGTCAAGATCCCGTCCGAGGCGGCCGGGGCAATCTGGCCGGGGGAACCAATCGGTCCCGGCCCCGGGAAGATGCCCGATGGATTGGCGAGCGTGGGGTTCCCCGTGTAAGAAGGCGCCGTGCCCGCCTGCCCGCCAATGGCGCCATTGTTCAATGTGAAGTTTCCCAGATACCAGTTAAAGTTCACCCCCTTGGTGTCCGTTTGTGTCACCGAGGCATACTTGACGTCAATCTGCACTTCGGGCGGCGTTTTGTTGAGCATTTCGATGACCTGCTCCACGATATCCAAATCATTCTTCGTCGCCCTGACCAGGATATCGCCCGTCCGGTCATTAAACACAACGAATGAGCCGTTGTTGGTCGGCGTCAAGTTAATGCCCATGCTCATAAAGTACGAGCTGACCTCGGCATTAACCAAATAAGTGCTGTTGGTCTGAGTGATGTTAGGAAGCATCGCGGCGCTGACGGCCGGATAAGAGACAGACCCCTGTGATGATCCCCCCCCCATCATCCCGCCGCCCATCATCCCGCCGCCCATCCCACCCATCATCCCGCCGC
>Ga0182027_10012321_pt1 | contig 12014 bp, 4 predicted proteins | sample 712E1DmetaG_FD_121300 | JGI IMG/M metagenome (GOLD analysis project Ga0182027, IMG submission 121300) | Permafrost microbial communities from Stordalen Mire, Sweden - 712E1D metaG (Illumina Assembly) | ecosystem: Environmental > Terrestrial > Soil > Wetlands > Permafrost | place: Sweden...
CATCCTGCAATATGGGGCGTCAGAATAACATTATCACATTCAGTTAAATAGCGAAATGCTCCGGGATAATTACCGGAAATATTTTCAAAGCTGGCATCTTCATATTCCAGGACATCAAGCGCAGCACCTAATAACTTACCTGACTTTAAATGATTTACCAGATCAACAGTATTAACCACAGGCCCCCGTGAAGTATTGATAAACCAGATCTTTTTTCTGAACAGCTTGAAGAATTCATCATTGCACATATACCGGGTCTCTTCTGTGAGGGGGACATGAATACTCACTATATCTGCTGAATCGAAGAGCTCTTCCAAGGTTGTTTCACGGGTATTCCCGTCAGAATAATCTTTTTTGTATTTATCGTACGAAAGGACATTTGCATCAAAACCGATTAACCTCTGTGCAAAAGCACTTCCCATATTTCCATATCCTATAATTCCAATGGTCTTGTTTCTTATTTCCTGCCCCCTGTTTCCTTCACGTTCCCATTTGCCATTCCTGACCTGGCGATCGGCCCGGTTGAGATTATTCATCATTGAAAGCAACATCCCAATTGTATGCTCACCAACTGCATCACGATTCCCTTCCGGTGAATTAATGCATATCACCCCTTTTCTCTCTGCGTATTTTACATCTATGTTCTCCAGACCCGATCCGACTCTGCCAATGAAGCGAAGTTGTTCTGCTTTTGAAAGAAAATCTTCGTCCAGTTTAATCCGGCTCCGAATGATAATTCCAAAATACTGATTTATTATCTTTTTTAGTTCTTCCTTTCCTGTATTCAGAGCAGATTCACAAATGAATCCATTGGCCGTCAATTCCTTACTGATCATTGGATGGACAGAATCAATGAAGAGTATCTTTTTCATTTTAAATTCCTGATTTTCTTTTGATTCCTGCATTTTAATATAAAGAAAATGAAGTGACCTTATAGAGTAAGATACAAATATACCGGGTTTCATGAGATTATTTAAGAATTCAAATTGACTTTCGGGATAAAATATTAACTTCGAGGTCTAATTATTACTACTGTGTGGAGTTTTCTTGTACGTCGAATTTTACGTGACCGTGTTGTAATACTGATCGTTATCGGTTTACTTACACTTTTTATGGGCTATAAAGCACGGGAAGTTGTACTCTCTTATGATATGGTTCCCATGCTTCCTGCATCCGATTCAACTATTGTTGTTTATGAGAATTTTAAAAAGCAGTTTGGGGAAGATGGAACCGTGATGTTCATCGGAATCCAGGATAAAAATCTTTTTACACTGGATAAATTCAACGACTGGTACGATTTGTGCAATAAAATAAGGAATATCCCCGGGGTTGAAGAAGTTGTTTCCAATACCAGATTATACAGATTGCAAAAGAATGACTCAATAAAGAAGTTTGAGTTTAAACCTATTTGCCCGGTAAAACCAAAGAATCAAAAGGATCTTGACAGTCTGAAAAGTTTAATCTTTTCCCTGCCACTGTATGACAATCTGATTTTTAACAAAAAGACCGGCGCTACGCTCATGATGGTTACCATCAATAAGGAGGAGGTTAACAGCAAAAGAAGAATCCCCCTGATTAATGACATCACGGCTACAGCAGATAGTTTCGGGTTAAAATATCATACTGGGATTCATTATTCAGGTTTACCTTATATACGAACCAGGACCTCACAAAAGGTTGAGCACGAGCTTAAACTCTTCGTCTTGCTAGCCTTGTTGGTAGCCGCTGTATTTCTTTATATTTTCTTCCGTTCATACAAGGCAGTGCTGTTCCCGATGATAATTATTCTGATCAGCGTAATCTGGGCGGTTGGGATGATTGTTTTGTTCGGTTACAAGATCACAATCCTTACCGGAATCATTCCACCGCTTATTATCGTAATCGGTGTGGAGAATTGTATCTTCCTTCTCAATAAGTATCATTACGAATTCAGAATCCATAAGAATAAAGCAAAATCACTTTCCCGGGTTATTGAGAGGATCGGAAAAGCCAATTTGCTTACCAATGCTGCTACTGCAACAGGCTTTGCCGCATTTATCATCACTAACAACAAACTTCTTGTCGAATTCGGCACTATTGCTTCATTGAATATAATGGTCGTCTATGTCCTTTCTCTCACCCTGGTACCTATATTTTTCAGTTATCTAAAGCCTCCACAAACAAAAGATATCCAACACCAGGAAACGAGTATTGCCAGGGTTATTATAGATAAAGCTGTGATTTTGGTCAATACACGCAGGAACACAATCTACCTGTTAACAGGTATTTTCATGGTCATTGGGATAATTGGTGTAGTTCGACTGCATACCAGCGGGAGAATAGTCGATGATATTCCGAAACATGATGCTCTGTATGTTGATCTTCAATTCTTTGAAAAGAATTTTCACGGGATTATGCCACTGGAGATCACAGTTGATACAAAAAAGAAGAAGGGAGTTCTGACGCTTCCGACACTTAAGCGTATAGATCGTTTGCAGGATACATTGGCCAAGTTTCCTGAACTATCGAAAGCTTTATCAATTGTTGAGGTTATTAAGACAGCACGACAGGCTTTTTACAATGGTGATCCAGGATATTACAGCCTTCCAAGTTCCAGTGAACTGACCTTTATGGGCAGTTATATTCCCGACCTGAAATCAAAGAGGAAAAATCTTCTTAAAAATTTTATTGATTCCAACTATCAGGTCACACGTATCTCAGTTCAAATGGCCAATATCGGCACAAAAGATATTGACCGTATACAGACGACCCTTAAGCCAAAGGTGGATTCAATTTTTAACCCGGTAAAATATAAAGTGATGATTACCGGTACGAGCGTTGTCTTTTTAAAAGGAACCAATTTCCTTATCCGCAATCTTTGGGAAAGTATTTTACTTGCTGTGATTGTGATTGCCATTCTACTGGCTTTCTTATTCACTTCCTGGAGAATGATACTTATCTCGCTAGTGCCAAACCTGATCCCACAATTGATGACAGGAGCTCTGATGGGATTTGCCGGCATACCGATAAAACCTTCCACCATTCTGATTTTCAGTATTGCACTTGGCATTTCCGTTGATAATTCTATACAATACCTATCGCGATACAGGCTTCAACTAAAGCACTCACATGGGGATATTCCTTCTTCGGTAATATCAGCATTGAAAGAGACAGGATATAGCATGATCTATTCCTCCACCGTTCTTTTCTTTGGGTTCGGGATCTTTGTGCTTTCTTCTTTTGGAGGGACTCAGGCACTTGGATTTCTCATTTCCTTCACACTTTTAATAGCGGGCCTTCTGAACATGTTTATTCTTCCTTCCCTCCTGTTAACGCTTGACCAATGGAGTACGACGAAATCGTTTAAAAAGCCTATCCTCGATCCTTATGAAGATGATGATATTCAATTGGAAGAATTACAACTAGAGCAGAAAGAAGGTGAGGAAGAAGTAAAATGATAATGGTTGACAATAGCTTAGTGATGATGGATTATAGTATCAAAATTGTTTTAAGATGAAAGGAATCATTCTCGCCGGGGGGTCAGGAACCCGATTACACCCTTTGACTTTAGCCATCAGTAAGCAATTGATGCCAATCTATGATAAGCCAATGATTTACTATCCATTGTCTGTATTAATGACTGCCGGTATTCGTGAGATCCTTATCATTTCCACACCCTTTGATCTCCCAAGCTTTGAAAAATTACTTGGAGACGGATCCCAGCTTGGCTGTTCATTCTCGTACCTCGAACAAGTAGTACCAAATGGTCTTGCACAGGCATTCGTCATCGGAAAGAATTTTGTGGGAAAAGATAAAGTTGCACTTATCCTTGGGGATAATATTTTTTATGGCCGTGGCCTGCCACAGCTGATGCAGGAAAATAATGATCCTGACGGAGGGGTAGTATTTGCTTACCATGTGAATGATCCTGAACGGTACGGTGTTGTTGAATTCAATAGTGATTTGCAGGCTATTTCCATCGAAGAGAAACCAGAACATCCCAAATCGAACTTTGCAGTGCCCGGTCTTTATTTCTATGATAATTCAGTGCTTGAAGTTGCTGCTAACATAAAGCCCAGTGCCCGCGGGGAATATGAGATTACAGACGTAAACCGGCATTATCTGAATCATGGCAAACTTAAGGTCGGTGTGCTTAGCAGAGGTGTCGCCTGGCTGGATACAGGCACCTTCAGTTCATTACTACAGGCTTCGCAATTTGTCGAAGTCATTGAAAATCGCCAGGGTTTAAAGATCGGTTGTATAGAGGAGATAGCCTACCGTATGAATTATATCAACCGGGAGCAACTGATAAAGATCGCACAACCCTTGCTGAAAAGCGGTTATGGTCAGTATCTTCTAAACATGCTTAATGATCCATTTATTTTCTGATACATGCATTCCATCAACGAGCTGCAGGATTTAATTAAGAAAGCTTTTAATCCGGCATTGTTTACCCACGAACCAGCCGAGCTCTATGATCCCATTACATATACTCTCAACCTTGGTGGTAAAAGGATACGCCCGTTACTCGTACTTCTGGGTTGTGATCTTTTCGGTGGAAATATTGAAAAGGCAATGCCGGCAGCCATAGCGATTGAACTCTTTCATAATTTCACCCTTCTCCATGATGATATCATGGACTGTGCCCCCCTTCGCCGTGGACAGGAAACAGTTTACAAGAAATGGAATACGAATATTGCTATCCTCTCAGGAGACACCATGTTCGCTCTTGCCTATGAATACCTTTCACAATGTAATCCACAGGTACTTCCTTCCGCATTGTCCGAATTTACACGAACTGCACGTTTGGTTTGTGAGGGTCAGCAATATGACATGAATTTCGAAAAACAGAAAGTTGTCAGTATCAATGATTACCTTGAGATGATCCGCTTGAAGACGGCAGTACTCATTGGATGTAGTCTTAAACTCGGCTCTATCCTGGCAAAAGCACCCGATCAGGAAACTGAGAAGATTTATTCATTTGGTGAGAATATCGGAATGGCTTTCCAGCTTCAGGATGACTTGCTGGATGTTTTCGGCGATGAACAAAAATTCGGAAAAGAAATCGGAAGAGATATTGTTTCCGGGAAAAAAACTTTTCTTCTGCTTAAGGCCTTCGAGATTGCTTCCCAAAAAGAAAGAACAGAACTGGGAAAATGCTTTTCAGAGCAGTTTATATCTGAAAAAGAGAAAATCTCAAGGGTAAAAACGGTTTACCAACTTTTAAACATTAAAGAAATCACCCTTAGAGAGATTGAAAAATATTATTCAATGGCACAGGAATTCCTGAATGATATTCAGGTTGAGAAAAGCAGTAAGAAGGTTCTTGATTCTTTTGCAAATGAATTACTTAAAAGGGATTTCTGAAAATTAAACGTTTGTCTGGTCCTCCAAATCCGGATTTTTTTTCTCAAGCTCTTCTTTTTGCATATTCAGATATTCCCATTTCTTCATTTCCTTTTCCAGCAGAGACTTCCATTTTTCATAATCATTAAAAAGCTGACCCCCAATGACCTTATCTTTAAATTTCTCAGGCTGTATCAACATTTCCTCCGTTTTCCTGATTTCATCTTCAAGCATTTCTATCTCACTCTCTGATTTAGTGATCTGATTCTGGATTTTACGGATTTCTTTATCAAAATCTTTGCGTCTCGCCCAGATTTCCTTGTTATAAGACGCTTTTTTTGCTGGTTCCGTAGTCTTATCAGAAGCCTCTAATTGCGAGAGGGTCTGGAGCTTACGTGCGTCAAGGAAATCATAAATATCTCCCAGATACTCCTTAATTGTACCTTTTTTAAACTCGAAAACCCTGTTTGTAAGTCCCCTTAAAAAATCACGGTCATGTGAAACAACAATAAGCGTTCCATCATAACGGATGAGTGCATTTTTAAGGATATCTTTTGAATGCATATCCAGATGATTGGTCGGTTCATCAAGGATAAGGAGATTGGAAGGCACCAAAAGTAACTTCGCCAGAGAAAGCCTTGACTTTTCACCTCCGGAGAGAACTTTTACCTTTTTATCAATGGTATCCCCGCTAAAAAGAAATCCGCCTAAGATTGTCCTGATCCTGGGACGGATATCACCCGTGGCAATGTCATCGATAGTCTGGAAAACAGTTCGGTCAGGATCGAGAAAATCTGATTGATCCTGCGCATAATAGCCGATCACCACGTTGTGTCCGTATTTCAATTCTCCGGTATGGGGTGTCTGCTTTACGATGACCTTTGATAATGTAGTTTTTCCTTCACCATTTTTCCCGACAAAAGCTATGCGGTCGTTTTTAATTACGGAAAAATTAAGATCATCAAGAACTCTTTTCTGCGGATAATCCTTTATAAGATGTTTTGCTTCCAAAACAATTTTTCCGGAATGCGGGGCTTTTGGAAATCTGAAATTAATAGAGGAATCATCAAAAATATCAAGCTCTATTTCGTCGATCTTCTCCAGCATTTTAATCCTGGATTGTACCTGGGCTGCTTTAGTGGCTTTGTAACGGAACCTTTCCACGAACCGCTCGATCTGTCTGATCTGCCGTTGCTGGTTATTATAGGTCGCTATCTGGCTGTCCAGCCTTTCTTCCCGCAAGGTGACATAACCAGAATAATTTGCCCGGTAATCATAGATTTTACCCAATGATATTTCTATTGTTCGTTTGGTCACATTATCAAGAAATGCCCGGTCGTGGGAAACCAAAACGACTGCTCCTTTATAATTAATAAGGTATTCCTCAAGCCATTGTATTGATTCAATATCCAGATGGTTAGTGGGTTCATCGAGAAGTATCACATCCGGAACCTTAAGAAGGATCTTTGCAAGCTCAACCCTCATTTGCCAGCCACTGCTAAAGCTATTCATGGGTTGGGAAAATTCCTTTATCTCGAATCCCAGGCCGGTAAGTACCTTTTCAGTATTTGTCTGTATCGATGACCCTTCCAAAAGATTAAACCGTTCGTAACATTCTGAATGTTTCCGGATAAGGTCGTGATACTCTTCAGAATCAAAGTCAATCCTGATCTTTATCTCATGTTCAAGAGATGCGATTTTCTCTTTGAGCTCTACAATCTCAGAAAATGCTGTCATTGCTTCTTCGACGACAGTATTCGAACTACCTGAAATAATTTCCTGCTGAAGATAGCCTATGGTGCCTCCTGATGGAACGATAACATCTCCTTCATCCTGTTTATGGAGTTTATTTATAATCTTAAGCAAAGTAGATTTACCCGCACCATTCTTACCCACTAGTCCAATCCTGTCTTTATCATTTATGATAAAAGAAACATGATCAAATAATGGGGTTCCGCTGAACTGTACTGACAGGTTATTTACTGATATCATGGGATACAAAGGTAAAAAAAAAGGCCCGCCGAAGCGAGCCTTTTTCAGTATATTCCAATTAAGGATTAGTGTGTAACAGTAAGTTTTGATGTTTTGACACCAGCTATTGTGGTAATCTTCACAAAGTAAACTCCTGAGTTGTAGTTTGCAACATCGAGTTTTGTATTCTTCAGATTTACATCATCATTCCTGTAAATCACCTTTCCGATGTAGTCAAGTACTTCGATGGTCTTGATCTCGTTGGATGAAACAACATTGACAAGATCGTTTGCCGGATTCGGATACAAAGAAATCGAGTTCGTAAGTTCGTCGATACCAACAGCCGGGAATATAACGGTAATTGTATCTGACGAAGGTTCACAAAGAGTAACACCCTGGTTCAATGAATCCTGGAATACAGCAGTAACGAAGTATTTCCATCCTGTTCCACCGTAAGTTGATCCATGGTTATCCTGCCATGTGGTATCAGTGCCATTGTGCTTAATAACAAAGTTTGTACCTGCAGGTAAATCTGCACGATATACATTGTACCCTGTTAACAATGATCCTGCTGGTGTTTCCGATTTTACAATAGGAGGATTACCAGCAACATGTGAATCAGTACCGCCTATATTGGTACCCATATGGTGAGCAGTGCCATTATTTTGCACTGGTGCATTGTGACTAACAGGCAGTGTAGATGGATCAAAAGTAGTTATTGGAGCATCTTTGTCCTTTGCACCACTTTCACAAACATTTGCATGTTCCATGAAGGTAGCCAATGCATCATTTCCACCCCATACTGAAGAGTTCACAACATAAGTCCATACTCCATCACAATCAGCCCAGCCCCAACCAACTCCGGTCGGTCCTGGTGTAGTATTATCAAGATTAAGATAATTTACCATCGCTGAATTGTATGGGAACATATCTACCATTGCATAAAATCCACCATTGTACGCAATATCACCACATGGTGAATTATCCCATGTTCCATCAGGATATGGAGCGCCAGCGGCGATAAATGGAGGTGACTGGCCAAGAAGTGTGCTCTGGTCAGCTGCATAGATTTTCACAACAGTCGATAAGTCTGAAGATGAACCATATTGTGAAAAGAGCCAATCAATTGATTTTATCACGCCAGGATTGGTGGCAGGGTAATAATTACCAAGTAAAGCAACGCTGGTAGCATAACCCGGAGGACAACTGTAACCATCACCGACTGTGCCATTATCTTCTATGTAAGTCTTGAGTCCGCACATAGCCGGGCACTTAGGTGAATGCCAAGTCAGTGTTGTAACGAACTGGGCCTGTTTTCCTGTAAGTGATTTAGGTGGAATACAAACAGCATAGATATGAATATTATCAACATACCAATGCAGTATATTTCCTGAATTTGCACCATTAGCACGGAAGCGTACCTGGAAGGCTTTGCCCATTACTGCGCTGATATTAACGTGTTTAAGCGTCCAGTTAAATGAGCCAGAGTCAGAGTATTCAGCTTTGTTCAGCCAAACACCAGCAGAAGTAGAAACTTCGACATCCAATTTTTCAGTTCCGGTTGCATGTAAATCTGCCAACTTGAGATCAAAGTCACAATAAATATTAGCGCAGGTATATGAAGATGCATTAATATTCGGTGTAATAAGTGAAGTGTTATAGTTGGTAATTACAGGTTCCCATGAGAAATCAGCGCTAGGTACCGGATCACCAACTGCAGTATTCATTTTCCAGTTACCCTGATTTGGTGAGAATGACCATTGCTGGTATCCAAAGGCAGCTTGATCCCATGGTTCATAGAATGGTAAAGGATAACCACAAGAAATAGTAACCGTTGCCGGTGGTGCCTTCACTGAAACAGCAGTATCAGCGGGAGGATTAAACCCAGGTGTACTGTATCTTGCATTTACCGTATATTGATAGGTCCCTGGTGACAGGTTATAATCATAGTATTGCGTAGTATCAGGATAAGGCAGATATGCAATATGCTGAGTACCACGGAAAACATTGTAACCAAGAACTGTAGGTGCAGTTGCAGGTGCTTCAGGTGTCATAACAGGACCACTACCAACATAATTTGAAACATCCGCTAACATAGCTATTGATCTGACAGTATTCGGATCAGGCTTTGCCATTACCGGATTCTGAGCGGGATAAATAGTAGATACAGGAGCATCTTTGTCCTTGCCACTAACACAAACATTGGCATGTTGTAGCCAGGTACACTTTGCATCATATCCCAAATCGCCCTGAGTCCATACTCCATTTAACATACTATATCCAATACCATTCGGGAATCCCGGGAAGGTACTGGTATTATCAAGATCAAAGAAGTTTGCAAATGATCCTCCAGGATACATACACATGAGATAGAATGGCCCGGTAAATTGAACAGGAGTAGGGAAGGGAACATTAATCTCTGTACTAGCAGGCCAGGCAGCGCCAGTGTTGACAAAAGTTGTCGTACCAATTACTGTGCTTTGGTCAGTTTTGTAAACGTTAAGAGTTATGGTTTGGGCTGTTGTTGACCCTGCAATTGAGGAGAACCACATATCCACGGATTTTATCACCCCGGCTGCGTTAGCAGCAATTGGGAAATAATTACCAAACCCATAACTCAAACCAGTAAGCCCATCATTAGCAGTACCATCATCAAAAATGTAAGTTGTGGGGCTACAACCACCGCATTCCGGTTTATGCCAGGTGATCAAAGCTGCGCACTCTATATCCGTTGCTTTGACTGTATCAGGAGGACAGAGGAAATGATCTGTAAACGAAACACAGATCTGTGGTGAATAACCGCTACCATAAATAGCCGCTACGCATGCAAGATAGGTTGTACCGTATGACAGATGTGATGGCGGTATGTTGTAAACAGTATCCGGTGTAAATCCATCAACGACTCCATTGAGGTAGAATTCGTATCCGATTATACAGGGATCATTTGGAGAAGTTACAGCGAGAATTTTGACATTATCAACATCCCAACGGTAAATATATTCTTCTAAAAGTCCATTTGCTCTGAAACGAACCTGGAAGCCAGATTGCGGGGCATATTGAGAGATATCAACCGTTTCTGTAGTATAGGCCATAGAATTAGCATTATTTACAAAATCCGCAGCTTTGTTCCATGTCGTTCCATCAGAAGAAACTTCAACCGTCAGATGTTCTGAATTTGTAGCGCCAAATGATGAAATATATGAAAGGTCAAATTGCAGGCGTATAATGGGTGAGGGAATTCCTGTAAAGACCGGACTCGTAATTGCGTCGCTGTAATTAAAAACGACGTTCGGATATCCGGGAAATTCCATACATGAGCCTGGATTTCCGTCAACAGTATTAAGTCCCCATATACCACCTCCATCAGGAGTCCATCCATCCAGACCTGTGGTGAATGTTTCATTAGTCCAAGCCGTACTTGACTGGGCCGGATGCCAGGTTGCATATGCAGCAGAATCATGAATGACCAGGTTAGATGGAGTTCCTTTCAACTGGAGCAGTGCAACGTTAAATGTCATGTCTCCCATGATACTGATCGGGGTTTGTAAATAGGTTTGATAGCCATATTTACTTACCGTCAAGGAATAACTCCCCTGCCAGAAATTTGAAAATACATGAGTTCCTGCAGATGTCAATGTAGCGGTATAAACCGTGTCAGAGGCGGGTAAAAGGTTTGTGAATTTCACAATAGCCCCTGCCGGAGTAACACTGTCGCAACTTAGTGTAACATTGACAGTTACAGTACATGTCCAGCATTTGCCCACAGCATTCGAGAATGTAGCACTCGACCAACGGTTGAAGGTATATTGAGCTTCAACTGCCCAACGATAGGGATTGCAAGGCAAACTCGGCCATGAATTATCTACTTCAGTGAGACCGGTTGTTGTGCCAACGGAAGTCCAGCCTGCTGGTACACCTTCATTGCCCTGTATCAAACGCCATACCTGGTAACCTGTGATATTTTCCGGTGTTAATCCCCCCAATTCGGGATAAACTACAGGACTACCTTCTACTCCGGTTACTGTAGACATCTTAGATTCATAGATGAGGCCTGGTATCGGAGATGCCGTAATAAGGTTACTTGGTTGATTACTGGTCAGTAACGGTCCACCTGTTCCGTTCACAATGGCACGGATCATATAGTTTCCAGGTGCAGGTAACCAGGGTACATTCGGTATTTTGGAATAGCTTCTCATCTGGTATGTCGTAGTATCGATGCCGATACCCGGAGTTAAAGTATCATAACCCTCCTGTACCATGACAATATAGAAATTGCCGCTACTAATGGTCTTCGGAGTAGCGAAATAGGCTTTGTTCCATCCATATGTAGTTGGTGTGACAGTTACGGAATCTTGCGCGGCACCCGGTAAACCTCCGACTTCATTATAAATACACATCTGAACCGGTGAAAAAGGTTTCCAGCCCACAGGATAGTTACTTGCTTTTCCGATGTTATAATAGAACCCCTTTACGATGGTAGGATAGCCGAGCGGTGTAAATCTAACAGCGTTCATGTTATGGCCACCACCGGTGAGGTAGATGCCAAAATTATCCTGAATACCATCATCATAGATCAGATCATAATCATCAACCGGCAAATTCCAGTTCAGGTTCACTGCCGTTTGCGCAGTATTTAATACTGCAGTAAATGGCGTTCCCGGAGCAGGAGTATTTTCTGACAATGGAACGTTGACAGTTGTAATATTACCAGCAGTTAC
>Ga0182027_10012322_pt1 | contig 12013 bp, 17 predicted proteins | sample 712E1DmetaG_FD_121300 | JGI IMG/M metagenome (GOLD analysis project Ga0182027, IMG submission 121300) | Permafrost microbial communities from Stordalen Mire, Sweden - 712E1D metaG (Illumina Assembly) | ecosystem: Environmental > Terrestrial > Soil > Wetlands > Permafrost | place: Sweden...
AATATTGCTTCTTCTGGGTGGCGACGGCTTTGTCGCCGCCGGTGGGCCGCTGCGCGGCGCTGCCTGGTCTTCCTTTGGGTTCCGGCATGGCTTAAGCCTCCTTCGGCACGCCGGGCATCGCCGGCGCTCCTTCCGTATGTTGGGGCGCGCCGGGAAGCGCGGGTTGCGATGGCGCCGGGGACGCGGGCGCGGAAGCGGCGCGTTTGGCCGAGCGCTTGTCGCGGTCCTTCTTGCGCTTCTCCAGGCGCTTCAGCGTCTCGTCGATGCGCACCGTCAGAAACTTCAGCACCGCGTCGGAAACCCGGAGGCGGCGCTCCAGTTCCTTGACGGAATTGGGTTCGGCGGTGAACTGAAACAACACGTAAAAGCCTTCGCGGAACTTACCGACCCTGTAGGCCAGTTTCCGTTTCCCCCACTTCTCGATCTTATCGACGGTGGCCCCGGCAGTGGTCAACTGGACTCGCAGATTCTCCACGAACTGGTCGACCTCTTCCTCCGGAGCATCCGGCTTTATTATGAACAACTCTTCGTAAATCCTCATGCTTCCTCTTCGTTTAAGCCCGGGGCGCGACGATTGAATTTCGTCATGGCCATTGCGACGCCCTCGGCGATTATGGAACGAACCGCGTCGGCCGCGTAGCCCACGAAGTCGTCCAATTCCTTCATTCGCGCCCGGCCCAACGGGGCCAGCACGAACTCCGCGCCATCCCGTATGGGGCGGCCCGGATGAATTCCCATCCGCACCCTCACCAGGTCGCTGGTCCCGAGAGCGGCGGCAATCGATTTCATTCCCTTGTGTCCGGCGGCGGAGCCTTTCGGCTTGATTCGCAGCGCCGTCCACGGCAGGTCCAGCTCATCGTAAACCACCACCAGATCGGCGGGCCCGATCGAGTGCTTTTCCATCAGCGGCGCAAGCGACCCTCCGCTGAGGTTCATAAACGTTTGCGGCTTGGCCAGCATCACCTCGCGCCCTTCGATCTCGCCCACCCCGCAGAGCGCCCGCGAATCCCGGCGAGTAACTCGGATGCCGTGCCGTTCCGCCAGTTGGTCCACGGTGAGGAATCCCAGGTTATGCGGCGTATGCGCGTACTCTTCGCCCGGGTTCCCCAAACCGGCCACCAGGAACATGGCGTGTTACTTCTTCTTGCCCTTCTCCTCGGCGGGAGCTTCCTCTTCCTTCTTGCCCTTCTTGATAACCTCGGGCTCGGCGGCACCGGGGGCGGCGGCTTCCGGAGCTGCGACTGCCGCCTCGGCGGCGGCTGGGGCAACCTCTTCGGCGCGCATCGCCACGCAGTGCGCCACCACCGATTCGGCTGCGCTGACCAGCTTCATCGACCCCGACAGGACGATGTTCGACGCGCGGACGCTCTGTCCGATCATCAGCTCGCCGACGTTGAGCGTGAAGCTCTCGGGAATCTCGTCCGGCAGACACTCGATCTCCACCGCGCGGGTGATGACTTCGAGCAATCCGCCCTGCACCTTGACGCCCGCCGGTTCGCCCTCGGTATGCACCGGGATGGCGACGCGGATGCGCTTGGTCAGATCGATGCGCTTGAAATCGATGTGCAGCAGGCTGCCCTTGAGGGGATCCACCTGGCTATCGACCACCATGACCGGGGTGAGTTCGACACCCGTGATGGACAGGTTGAAGATGGTGTTGTAGCCGGTCGTGCCGCGGACTATCCTGAGAATCTCGCGGGCATTGACGGCGATGCTGACGGGGTCCTGGAAAGCCCCGTACACCACCGCCGGAATGTTTCCGGCGCTGCGCGTACGGTACGCTTCATTCTTGCCGCGCGAGGCGCGCACCTCGGCGAAAACGGTAATGTCTTTTCTCACTCGAAATCTCCTTGAGCCCGGTCGAAGTCCGTTGGCCGGCCGCCACCTTGCGGCGCCCGGTTACCGTGGGTTCGATGTTCGGGCCTTCAAACGAACAACCGGCTTACCGATCCGCCCTCGTGGATGGACCGGATGGCCTCTCCCAGCAGGCTGGCTACCGAGAGCGACCGGATCTTGCTCGACCTCTTCGCTTCATCCGAAAGCGGGATCGAATTGCTTACCACAACTTCCTTCAGGCGCGAGGCTTGAATCCGGCTGACGGCCGGGCCGGACAGCACCGCGTGCGTGGCGCAGGCCGAAACCGTGGCCGCGCCCTTCTCCAGGAGCGCTTCGGCGCCCTTCACCAGCGTGCCTGCCGTATCGATCAGATCGTCGAACAGCAGGCAATGCTGCCCCGCCACGTCGCCCACCACGTTCATCACCTCGGCTACGTTGGCTTCCTCGCGGCGCTTATCGATGATGGCCAGCGGCGCACTGAGCCTTTTTGCGAAAGCCCGCGCGCGCTCCACACCACCGGCGTCCGGCGACACCACCGTCAAACCGGTGGCGCGCGAAGCCTTGAAATACTCGATCATCACCGGCGTGGCGAACAGGTGGTCCACCGGGATATCGAAAAATCCCTGAATCTGCGCCGCGTGCAGGTCGAGAGCCAGAACCCGGGTGGCGCCGGCCGTTTCCAGCAGGGCCGCCACCAGCCTGGCGGAAATCGGAACGCGCGGCCGGTCCTTGCGGTCCTGCCTGGCGTACCCATAATAGGGTAACACTGCCGTGATGCGCTCCGCTGAGGCGCGCTTGAGCGCGTCCATCATGAGCAGCAGCTCCATGAGGTTGCGGTCCACCGGCGTGCACGTGGGCTGGATGATGAAAACATCCGCGCCGCGGACGTTTTCCTGGATCTGGAGGTGGATCTCGCCGTCGGCGAACTGCCGCACCGTGGCGGCGCCCAGTTTGACGCCCAGGCTGTGGCAGATCTCGCGGGCCAGTTCCGGATGGGCGTTCCCGGTGAAAATCTGGAGACGGTCGTGAGTCATCGCAAGTATCGGCTTCGGAGCGGCCATACGTTCGCGCCTATGTGCTCGTCGAGGGCGCGCCGCCACATGGAACGATAGCGCGCGCGGCTCACGAGGCTAAATCGAAAACCCTTTCCTCCAGCCATCTCTCTCTCTCGCAGGGAAGCCATCGCGCGGGAAGCCTCTTCCGCCGTCCGGTACAACCCGAACACCGCCGAACCGCTGCCGGTCATCATCGCGGAAACCGCCCCGCTCTGTTCGAGGCGCTTCTTCAGGCGCGCGAGCCGGGCGTGCCGCCGGAAAACCACCGGTTCGAAATCGTTGACTGCCGGCTGCCGACACCCCCACTCCCACGCTTGCGACTGGAAACTAACCATTTTATTTTCTTGTAACTCGGTTGTCAAACTCGCGCTCAGCAGACCGTACGCCTCGGCCGTCGAAACGTGGATGCCCGGAGCCACCAGCACGCCCTCGCGCGGCGCGGCGTCGGGCAGCGGAAACAGCTCCGTGCCGCGGCCAACCCCCACCGCCGTTCCGCCCAGCAGGAAAAACGGGACGTCGCTGCCCAACTCACGGCCCATCCGGCACAGATCCGGCAGCCCCACTTCGCCCCCGGCCAGCACCGGCAGGGCCAGCAGCACGGCGGCGGCGTCGGACGATCCTCCGCCCAGCCCCGCTCCCATGGGAATGCGCTTGGTGAGGCGCATCTCCACGCGGCCGGCCCGGCGCACGGTGTCCATCACGGCCTGGGCCGCACGCACCACCAGGTTGTTGGGGATGTTGTCGTCCGCCAGCTCGATCGACGACTTGCGGCCCGGGGTGAAGGCGATCTCCAGCCGATCGGCCAGCGAAATCGTCTGGAAGATGGTGCGCAGCTCGTGGTACCCGTCGGCGCGGCGCGCGAGCACGCGCAAATCGAGATTGATCTTGGCGAGGGCGCGCAGGCGGGCGCTGCGGGTGGCGCTCATTTGTCGTACTGCAGCAGCGAGAAGACGTCGTACCCCGCCAGCTTGCCGCGCCCGTTGAGAAACGTCAGCTCGATGACGAAAGCCAGCCCGGCAATCTCTCCGCCGGCCTCGCGCACCATGCGCGCCGCCGCCGCCGCCGTGCCGCCGGTAGCCAGTAGGTCGTCGACGATCAGCACACGGCTGCCCGGCTGGACGGCGTCTTTATGCATCTGCAGGCTGTCGCTGCCGTACTCCAGGTCGTAGGTGACGGTGAGGCACTCGGCGGGCAGCTTTTTAGGCTTGCGCACCGGCACGAAGCCCGCGCCCAGCGCATGGGCCAGCGCCGGAGCGAAGATGAAGCCGCGCGCTTCGATGCCCAGCACAAGGTCCACCTGGGCATCGCGGTAGTGGGCAGCCAGGCCGTCGATCACGCCGCGAAGCCCACTCTTGTCCTTGAGCAGGGTGGTGATGTCGTAAAAGAGAATGCCGGGCTTGGGGAAGTCCGGAATCTCGCGGATGAGAGATTTGAGATAGTCCATCAGGGTTCGACCAGGAACGAACCGTATTGTTGCACGCCGGCCTCCTGCTCTTCAACCCCGCGCACGTCGGCCCAGCGCGGCCCGGTATAGAGCAGGCCGGCAAGTTTCTCCAGTTTGGCGGCCGGCCCCACGGCGTAAACCTCCACGCGCCCGTCGTCGAGGTTGCGGGTATAGCCCGAAAGCCCCAGCGAGTCGGCCGCGCGCTGCGCGAACCAGCGGTAGCCCACCCCCTGCACGCGTCCGCGCACGAACCAGCGGCGGGCGGAGTCGGAACGCGGGGCCATCGAGGGTGAGGATAGCATGCCGTGTGTTATGTGGGGCAGGCTGGCAGCCTGCGGCGGGTTGGCAACCCGCCTTCCGACGCCCGCACAGTGGCCGTTGATGGCCGCCGATATCCGGGCGCATCCCGCACCTTGGCCCCGTGGCGCATTGTATATACAAACTGCTACGATAAAACGGTGGTCGTTTCCGGCTTTGAGTGGGACGATGACAACGCCCTCCACATCGAGAGGCACGGGTCCACGCCGGAAGAGGTGGAAGAGGTTTTCGCCAGTGACCACAAGATCAGGCGAACGCGCCAGCGCCGCTACATCGCCCTGGGCGAGACCTGGACGGCCGCCTGGCCTTCGTCGTGTTCCGGCGCTTGTCCCGAGGTCTGGTGCGAGTGATCACAGCCCGGGACATGGAAGCAGGCGAACGGCGGTTGTATCGCCGCAAGTAGGTGGATGAATATTATGAAAAAGAGACTTTCCCCCGCAAAGCCGCCGCTACCGAAGTTCGCCTCCGACCGGCAAGCCGCGGACTACTCCGACACCCACTCCGTCGCGGGTGTGTGGGACCAATTGCCCGAGGCCCCGCAGGCCAAACCGTCGCCCGCGCTGGCGGAGAAGATTCGCGACCGTCACGCGCGCGCCAAGTCCCCGATCTCGCTTCGCCTGGCTCCGGAACAGATCGCCGCCGCGAAGCACATCGCAGAGGCGAAGTCGGTAGGCTACCAGACATTGCTTAGGATGTGGATTGCCGAGGGGATCCGCCGGGAAGCCAAGCGCGCCTGACCGCGCGCCCCTACCGCCAATCCGGAAGGGCCTCCACGATCCGCACGGTCTCCACGCTCACGCGCACCACCTGGCCCACCAACCGCACGATGTAGCCGGGATCGTCCTCGCGATTCGGGTCGCTCTCGCCCTTCACCTGGTACTGGTCGATGGCCCATTCCAGCGCCGACCGCGACCCCAGCCGGTACTCGAACGCCTCTGGCGGAATGCCGCCCAGCGTCAGGGACTCACCCACGCGGAGCGGCCGCTTATCCGCGCTCAGCTTCATCTTCTCGACGCGTTGCGAGTATGTCGCGAGCTACGATGCTGCGCCCGCGTTTGACGAATTGCACCCACCGCCCTACACTGAAAGCGAGCATGACCGTCACCGTTAGCAACAAAGAGCCGCTCGTGGTGCCCTTGTCGGTCCGCCGGCGGGCCGGTTTCAAGGGCGGCCAGGAACTCGAGTTTAAGGTATCGGGCGGGGTGATCACTATCCTTCGCAAGCTTCCCGGTTCCGCGACCGCGAGACTCGGCAGCGCTGCGAAATCGCTCGGGACCCCAAGTGGGTACCCCGCTCGCGGCTCCGACGACGAGTGCACGCCCGCTCGGCGCCGCTTCATCGGTGCGCAGATCGCCGGAGGGCTGGCCGACGTCGCGGCGGGCCGGGTCCATGGCCCGTTTTCCACCCACAAGGAGTTCATAGCTTCACTCCACAGCCAGCCAGGCCGATTCACACCTTGACCCACTCCGGAACAACCTTCGCCCGCCACACCACGACACCGGTATTCGCTACCAGGACGAGGCGATGGCCGCCCCCGGAGTTGTCATAGAACTTGGCGGTAGCCGCCAATCGGAGCGCGTCAACGGCATTGGCAACGCTCCTGGCATACCGGCGCCTCACGTCGGCATCCGGAACGAAATGGCCTCCTCGCGCCGCCCGGTTCCGAATGCGTGTGATGCACCGTTCCGGGCTCCCCAGTCCAACAAACAGCAGGTGGGTCTCATACCCGCGAGACCTGGCTTCGCGGATCAGGTCAACCCTGCTGCGGCTGGAAAGAGTCGTCTCGACCGCAAAGCTCAGCCCCCGATTGAGATAGTCGGCCGTTCGTTCCAGAACTTCCCTTCCGGCGGCAATGGCCGCGGCGGATGGGTTCAACGGATTCAATCCGCGGGCAATGGCATCGGGGTCCAGCAGCCGGTCGCGCCCCGCGAATTCTACCCTCTGCGTGAGTGTGGACTTGCCGGAGCCGTTCGGGCCCGCGATCACGGTTAGTGTGGGCACGCTGCCTTACGCGGCGTTTGCCGTCAATTCGCGAACGATCTCGTAGTTCTCTCCGGACGGCGCGCCGGGAATCCAGCGGATCTCGAACTTCCGGCCGTCGGGCAACTGCATCGCATCGATGCCGTCGTCGTCCAGGTAGAAGACCGGAAGCCCGGCCGCCAACGTATCGAGGAAAGCCTGGTGCCCCGCAGCCGCCACCGCGTCGTCGAACTCGGGGCTATCGAACTCGTAGGCCAGGGCCATAGCTTCATGATACCAACCGCCCGCCCCCCGCAATGCGCTATCCTGCCCGACAGTGGACACCGCTTCCCTCGAACAGGTCTACCGCACCCGCGGCGCCGGTGGCCGGTTGCGCCGCTGGCTGACGCCGCCCGCGCCGTTCCTTATGAACCCGCTAGAGCCGCGTAACTTTCCGCTGGGGCGCTGGAACCTCTATATCGGCGGCGCGGGGCGGACCCCGCCGGGATACGTCAACCTGGACCTCGTCGCCATGCCCGGCGTCCACGTGGCGGCCGACGCCGAATCGCTTCCCTTCCCCGCCGGCGTCTTCGCGCGCGTGGAGTGCGACGCGGTGCTCGAACACGTGCGCCATCCCGAGCGCGTGCTGGCGGAGATCCATCGCGTGCTCCAGCCCGGCGGGTATGCCCACCTGGTCACGCCCTTTTGCCATCCGTTCCACGAGTATCCGCGTGACTATCGCCGCTTCACGCTGGACGGGCTCAAAGAACTCGCGGGCCCGCTCGAACCCGTCGCCGAAGGCTGGCGCACCGGGCCCACGGCCACCATGCTGGTGTTCACCATCGAGTACGTCAAACTGCTGCTGCCGTGGCATGCGTGGCGCGTGGTGGCGCACGGCGCGCTCGGATGGCTGCTGTTTCCGCTGCGGTATCTGGACCTGCCGCTCGTCGGCACGCGCCGCGCGGGACGCATCGGCAATCACTGCTACCTCTGGCTACGCAAGCGCCCGTGATGCGCCGCCGCCCCATGTGCCGCCCCTTCACGCTGCGGCGCGGCCCGCACAGGTTCGCGGCTTCGCGCGGCATGGGAAGATGGGGACATGCGGTTGCGCTTTCTTCTGGCCTTGCTGGCAGCCGGTCTGATGGCCCAGACCCAGACCATGCCCGTCGCCCGGCTCTTGGAGTGGCTGCGCAGCCCCGCTACCTCCAAGGAAAGCGACGCCGCCGTGGCCGGCTTCCTTTCCAAGGTGAAGCTCACCGGCCGCCTGGATGACAGCGTCATCGAAAGCCTGCGCGGCCAGGCGCTGTTCGGCCCCAAAACCTTGGACGCCTTGCACAAGTTGCGCGACCAGTCCAAGGCCCTGGCCGAAGCCGCGCCGGGCGCTTCTGACGCCGCGCCCAAGATGCCCCCCGTGCCCGGCGCCGAAGAGCAGGCCGCCATTCTCGACGAGGTCCGCCAGTACGCCCTGGATTACAGCCGGAAGCTGCCCGACTTCGTGTGCCTGGAGATGGAGCGCCGCTTTCAAGCCCCCGCGCGCGCCGGGCGCGGTGCGTCCACCTCCGAGCCCGAGTGGCGGCAGGTGGACACCATCACCAAGCGCCTGAGTTACTTCCAGCAGAAGGAAGAGGAGAAAGTCATCGAGCACAACCACACTTACACCACCCAGGACATGAAGAGCCTCGGAGGTTCCCAATCCTTCGGCGATTTCGGAAGTATGATGCGGCAGATCTTCGAACCGGCCACCGCGGCGCGCTTCGAATGGGCCGGATGGTTCCGCCTGGGCGGGCAACTGGTGATGGGCTTCGATTTTTCCGTCCCGCTGGAGAGGTCGAAATACCGCTTGGAAGTGGACGGCCGGGTGATCGTCACCGCCTACCGCGGCCGCGTGGACGTCGATCCGAAAACCCGCGCCATTCTGCGGGTCAAAGTCGAAGCCGTGAACATCCCGCCGGATTTCCCGTTGGCTAGCGCCACGGACGCGCTCTATTACGAGACCCAGACCATCTCCGGCCTTTCGTTTCTGCTGCCGTCGCAGGTCGAGGTCCGCATGGGCGCCGGGGATTACCTCTCCCGAAACGTCAAGGAGTTCCAGGCCTATCGCAAATACACCGCGGATTCCTCCATCACCTTCGATGACGCCGCCCCGCCGCCGGCCAAATAGGGGCCCTGGGCTTCCCATGCGAAAATGGACTTATATGCGCTTCGGCAGTCTGGTTATGGTGTTCTCGCTGTGCCTGGCGGCGGCCTCGCTGACACCCATGACGGTCGAGAAACTGGCCGCCTTTTTGCGCAACGCCGTCAACTCCACCGACTACAAATACACTGACCGGGACCTGGCCGGGTTCCTGGCCAACGTGAAGATGACTGAGCGCCTGGACGACCGCGCCATCGAGGATCTCCAGGGCCAGATGAAGATCGGGCCCCTGACCCTGGTCCGCCTGAAAATGCTGCGCGACCAGTCGCAGAGCCTGACGGCGGCCAAGCCGGTGGTGGCGCCGCTTCCGCCCAAGCCCATTCCGCCGCCATCGTCCGAAGAACAGGCCGCCATCCTGGACGAAGTGCGCGAGTACGCCCTGAACTACAGCCGCAACCTGCCGGACTTCATCTGCACCCAGGTGACCACGCGCTTCGGGGCGCCGCTCCCCGGCACGCGCTACGGCGGCGCCGCCGGCGATTCGCCCCGCTGGCAGCAACTCGACAAGCTCACCATCCGCCTCAGTTACTTCCAGCAGAAGGAAGACTACAAGCTGATCCTGCAAAACAACACTCCCACCCAGGTAGATTACAAGAAACTGGGAGGCGCCACGTCCTACGGCGATTTCGGAACCATGATGCGCCAGATCTTCGAGCGCCACACCGAAACCCGTTTCGAATGGGACCACTGGGGCACGCTGCGCGGCAAGCGCGTGATGGCGTTCGGCTACAAGGTGGCGCTGTCGAATTCCGAATATCACATCGGCGTCAAGGAAGACAACCTGGACATCACGGTGGGATATCATGGGCTGGTCGAAGTGGACAAGGAAACCCACAAGATCATGCGGGTAACTTCCGTCGCCGACACCATTCCGCCCGACTTTCCCATCCGCCACGTGGAATCCACGCTGGACTACGATTACGTCGAGCTCTCCGGCCACCCGTTCCTGCTGCCGCTGAAGGGCAATGTGATAGCCACGGCCCGCGATTTCCTGGAGAAGAACGAGAACGAGTTCCGCATCTACCGCAAGTACGAAGCCGAATCGACCATCAGCTTCGGCGACGCCGACGCCCCCCCGGTCCCCGACGACAAGACCAAGGAAACCGTCGACCCCGGCCAGCCCCCGGCGAAGAAGCAGTAGCTCGGGGACAGACTCCGTTTTTCGCGCCTTTTGCGAAAAACGGCTGTCTGTCCCCCGGTTTTGGCGCTCTCTGTCTGTCCCCCGGTTTTACGCGCTGCTATCCGCCCCCCGGTTTTGGCGCTCTCTGTCTGCGGTTTTGGCGCCCCGGTCGCTGTCTCCGGTTTTGGCGCCCCGCCATCCGCCCCCCGGTTTTGCCGCTCGCTATCCGCCCCCCGGTTCTCGCGCCCTCGCCTCTTGGGTTTCCCTACTTCTTCGTATAAATCTTCTGGAACCGGTTGCGGCTGTTCACCACCAAGAACGTCCCGTCCTTCTGCACGCTCACCTGGATCCACTTGGCCTCGCACGCCTCGTCGATATTGGCTATGAACGTGTCCGGCGCGTTGTGCTGCTTGTCGGCGCCCATGGCGTAGTGCAGTTGCCAGATGTCCAGCACGCCTCGCGTGTCGCGGATGGTCTGCCAGGTTGCCGCGTCGCCGCCCTTGCGCGGGCCGTTGTTCACGATGGCCACGTGCGGATCGAGGGCCCGCACGAACGCCGGCGAGCCGGACATCGGCATGCCGTGGTGCGACACCAGGTACAGATCCACGCGCCCGATCTTGTCCACCGGGCACACCAGGTCGAATTCGCGGTCCTTGGTGAGGTCGCCCATGTCAACCATGCGGAACTCGCCAAATGCGATCAGCACGCCCACGGACTGCCCGTTCTCGGTCTTGTCCGCGGGCGGCCGTACATAGCCCTCGCAGGCCGGATTGGCTTCGCCGGCCCCGGCCAGCGGCGCGCCAATCACCTGCCCCGCGGACGAAAGCACCTTCACGTCCATTCCCTTGATGGGGAGCGTGTCGCCGGGTTTGGCCAGGATGTGCTGGCCCTTTGCGCGGAACGCCAGGTACTCGTTGTACAGGATCTCGGCGTCCTTGCCGGTCTCGGTCTGCGGGCCGTGGTCCACAAAATGAACGATGGGCAACTTCCCGGCGAGCCCCTGCACGCCGCCCACGTGGTCGTTATGGTAGTGGGTGATCAGCAGGTAGTCGATCTTCCGGACACCCGCCGCCTTGGCCGCCGCCGCGATGCGCCCGGCGTCGCGGTGGTCGGGCCCCGGCCAACCCGTGTCCACCAGCAGGCTCTCTCCGGCCGGAGTCACGAATAGCGTGGCTTGCCCGCCCTCGACGTCGATCGCGTAGATCTCCAGGTTCCTCGCCGCCGGAAGCGCCCGGGCGCACGCCAGCGCCAAAAGAAGGACGCTCACCCTTCTTGGCCGCAAACCGGGGACTGAAATGAATTTCCGGCGCGGGTTGCCGGGAATTCCCTTTCTGTCCCCGGTTTGCCCCGCGGCGCAAGTTCCGCGCTCGTGTCCCCCAAAGCGGGTGAGCGCCCCCAACAGGACGGGAAGCAGTTTTCTCACGCCGAAAATGGTAGCATGGACCGGATCGGGACATTGGGGAAGCGTCCCCGCGGCTGCGGGCCGGGAACCGGCGCACCCCAAGTCTCGTATGTACTGACAGATGCCATATTGCAGCCAGTGCGGAAATCGGTTAAACGACGCCGACGTGTTCTGCGCCGGATGCGGCAAGCGCCAGGCGGGGGACGCCGCTCCGGCCCGCGGCGCGGGCATGCTCACCCGCCTCTCGCCGCGCAAAGCGTCCATCCTGTGCTACGTTCCCTGGCTGGGTGGGATCATGTGCATCGTGGTTCTGGCCGTCGGCAAGTTCCGCCACGACGGCGTGGCCCGCTTCCACGCGTTCCAGGGCCTGTACCTCTTCGTGGGCTACCTGGTCGACGAGCTGGCGCTCCCCCCCCTGGACCCTCTGATCGTCCCGTTCCTGCCCATCTCCCGGCTGTTTGAGATCGTTCTGCTGGCCGCCTCGATCTTCATGATGCTCAAAACCCTGCGAGGCGCGCCCTTTTCGCTGCCTTTGCTTGGCGATCTGGCGCAGCGCGCCGCCGCCGAAAACCCGTCTGGGAAGTGACGGCACATGGCGCCGCCGCGCCCATTGCGCCCCGGCCCGCGTCCGGGGTGGATCGGGTGGCGGAATACTGGAAGAAAGGTCTACCACGGTTGAACATGG
>Ga0182027_10012323_pt1 | contig 12013 bp, 7 predicted proteins | sample 712E1DmetaG_FD_121300 | JGI IMG/M metagenome (GOLD analysis project Ga0182027, IMG submission 121300) | Permafrost microbial communities from Stordalen Mire, Sweden - 712E1D metaG (Illumina Assembly) | ecosystem: Environmental > Terrestrial > Soil > Wetlands > Permafrost | place: Sweden...
GCGCTGTAGTCGAGCCACTCCGGAATTGCCAGGGCTTCGGCGGCCTTCAGCTTTGCAATCGATTTTGTTTGCTGTTCCAGGTAACCGGCAAACTTGATCTCCGTCTCCACGGCGCGGGCCTCGTTGCGCATACTACTGCGCCTCAGCGTTATGTCTCCGTCGAGCGTTGGGATCATAAAGCTGTCATCCTGAGCGGAGGTCGCCGCGGCGACCGCAGTCGAAGGACCTGCATTTGTAGTGGCGGCCCATTCCGCAAGCAGCGGTTCCTGAGCAAGCTCTTCGCGCAATGCGCCCATCACCGCTTCGATGCCTACTTCGGGCCGCTTCAGTAGTTGCGCCCAGGTGAGGCCGGCGGTCGCCGTCAACGCGCCAAATCCCGCCGCACTCAATCGCTTGAAATCTACTTTGCTCGTGGTCAGCAAACGGCTGAGCGCCGCCATCCGCGCCTGTTTTTGCTCGTACTCCGCCCAGGCCTCATCGCCGATCAGCCCCAGCCTCCGCCCATGCGGGGTCAGCCGCCGGTCGGCGTTGTCGATGCGCAGGTGCAGCCGGAACTCCGCCCGCGAGGTGAACATTCGATAGGGTTCGTTGGTCCCCTTCGAGATCAGGTCGTCGATCAGGATGCCGGTGTAACCCTCGCTACGATCCAGGGTGAAAGGCGGCTTCCCCTTCAGCCAGAGCGCCGCGTTGATGCCGGCCATAATCCCCTGGCAAGCCGCCTCCTCGTAGCCACTGGTCCCGTTGATTTGTCCCGCAAGGTAAAGGCCTGTGAAGGCCTTCACGCGCAGGGTGCGGTCCAGTTCGGTCGCGTCCACGCTGTCGTACTCGATGGCGTATCCGGGGCGCAGCATCTCCGCCTCATCAAGGCCGGGAATCGAGCGCACAATCTGCCACTGCACCTCCATCGGCAGCGACGTAGACATGCCGTTCACGTAAACCTCGTGCGTGTTCAGCCCCTCCGGCTCCAGGAAAAACTGGTGCTGCGTCTTGTCGGGAAACTTGACGATCTTGTCCTCGATCGATGGGCAATAGCGCGGCCCGATGCCCTCGATCCGCCCCGAATACATCGCCGAGCGATGCACGTTCTCACGGATGATCCGGAGTGTCTCCGGCGTGGTGAAGGCGATGTGGCAACTGATCTGAGGCTGGACGATTTTTTTAGTCCTGAAGCTGAAGGGCGTGGGTTCCGCGTCGCCCTTCTGCTCCTCGAAGGCCTCCCAGCGAATGGTGCGGCCGTCCAAACGCGGTGGTGTCCCGGTCTTGAGCCGGCAGGTCCGCAGACCCAGCGCGCGCAGCGCTTCTCCGAGCAGGACGGAGGCCGGTTCACCGCTGCGGCCGGCAGGATATTGCTCCTCGCCGCAGTGGATCAACCCATTCAGAAATGTGCCGGTGGTGATGATGGTGGCCCCGGCCAGCAGTCTGCGGCCATCGCGCAGTTTCAGCCCCAATACCCGCATCTGACCACTGTTCACTGTCCACTGTTCACTGTCGTCTATCACCAGGTCCACCACCTCGGCCTGGCGAATATGCAGCCCCGACTGGCCTTCGAGCACCTCGCGCATCTTTACGCGATACAACTGCTTGTCGCACTGCGCCCGGGGGCTCCACACCGCAGGACCGCGGGAGCTGTTCAGCAGCCGGAACTGGATGCCCACCGCATCGGCCACCTCGCCCATCACGCCGCCCAGCGCGTCCACCTCGCGGACCAGGTGCCCCTTGGCCACGCCGCCAACCGCCGGATTGCAGCTCATCTGCGCAATCAGGTCCAGGTTCATGGTGATCAGGGCGGTCTTCATCCCCATCCGCGCCGCCGCCATCGCCGCCTCGCAGCCGGCGTGACCCGCGCCCACCACCACCACATCGTATTGTTCGGTAAATGCCATCCAAGGCTATTCTACGGATTCCGCGATGGAAGCAGCTTCCGCCTCCGCCTCTTTCCAAAGGTCTGACCACTGGAATACAATCGAATAGAATCGATTGTCCGCAGGAATCAATCAAAGAGATTTCGGAGAAACCATGCCAGACGCATCGTGTGATATTGGCCTGATCGGCCTCGCCGTCATGGGACAGAATCTTGTCCTCAACATGAACGACCACGGCTTTAAAGTTGCCGTCTTCAACCGCACCGTATCCAAGGTGGACGACTTCCTGGCCAACGAAGCCAAGGGCACGCAAGTCGTCGGAGCCCACTCCATCGAGGAGCTGACCGCCCTGCTCAAGCGGCCGCGCCGCGTCATGCTGATGGTCAAGGCCGGCGATTCCGTCGACCAGACAATCGAACATGTTTTGCCCCACCTTGAGGCGGGTGACATACTCATCGACGGCGGCAACTCGCTCTTTACCGATACCAACCGCCGCTGCAAGGACTTGGCCGCCAAAGGCATCCTGTACATCGGCACCGGCGTCTCCGGAGGCGAGGAGGGCGCGCGCCACGGCCCGTCGATCATGCCCGGCGGCAATCCGGCCGCATGGCCGCACGTGAAGCCGATCTTCCAGGCCATCGCCGCCAAGGTCGAGGATGGAACGCCCTGCTGCGACTGGGTGGGCGAAGACGGCGCCGGCCACTACGTCAAGATGGTCCACAACGGCATCGAGTATGGCGACATGCAGTTGATCTGCGAGGCATACGACCTGCTCCAGCGCGGCCTGGGCCTGACCGCCGATGAGTTAGCCGAGGTCTTTGCTGAGTGGAACAAGGGCGAGTTGGACAGTTATCTGATCGAGATATCCAGCCAGATCTTTGCCAAGAAGGACGAGGATGGCCAGCCGATTGTCGATAAGATTCTGGACACCGCGGGCCAGAAGGGCACCGGCAAGTGGACGGCGATCAGCGCGCTCGACCTGGGCCAGCCGGTCACTCTGATCGGCGAGTCGGTCTTCGCGCGCTGTTTATCGGCGCTCAAGGACGAACGCGTCGCCGCGTCAAAAATCCTGCAAGGCCCGAAAGTTAAGGCTGCTATCGGCGAGCGGAAAGCGTTTATCGAGAACGTGCGCCGCGCGCTCTACTGCTCCAAGATGATCTCCTATGCCCAGGGCTATATGCTGTTGCGGGCCGCGGCCAAGGAGAATGGCTGGAACCTGAACATGGGCGGCATAGCGCTGATGTGGCGCGGCGGATGCATCATCCGCAGCCAGTTCCTGGGCAAGATCAAACTGGCGTACGACAAGAACCCGGCGCTGGAAAACCTGCTGCTCGACAGCTTCTTCTCCGGGGCCATCAACCGGTATCAGGCGTCGTGGCGCAAGGCGCTGATCCACGCGGTCAAACTAGGCATTCCCACCCCTGCGTTTTCCACCGCTCTGGCGTTCTTCGACGGCTTCCGGACCGGGCGGCTGCCCGCCAATCTGCTCCAGGCGCAGCGCGACTTTTTCGGCGCGCACACCTATGAGCGCGTCGACCAGCCGCGGGGCAAGTTCTTCCACACCAACTGGACCGGCCATGGAGGCCGGGTCTCGTCCAGCACGTATAACGCCTAACACCAACCGCAAGACAAGATGCCCGGCATAACTCCCGCTTGAAGGGTGAGTTATACCGGGCATTCGCCTGGGTCTTGGTTAAATTACAGATTTTTAGAGAACTCCCAAACTCACCAGCTCGCTCCGCAATCCCTCCGCGCCCTCAAAGCGGATCGCTTTCATCCCCGCAGCTTCTGCGCCGGCCACATTCTCCAAGCGGTCGTCGATAAACAAGATCCGCTCCGCCGGCCGGCCCAGAATATCCAACGCGCGATGGTAGATGGCCGGCTCCGGCTTGCGCAGGCCCAGATAGCAGGAACTTAGCGCCACATTAAAGTACTTGCGCAAACCGAAATGCTCGAAGCGGTACTCATTCGTCTCCCGCGGCTCATTGTTCAGCGCGCCAGTCATGCACTTGCCGGATGCCGCAACTTCGCCCAGAATTCCCAACGCCCCATTCGGCAGAGGCTTGGACTGGGTCAGCAGGAAAGCGAAAAACTCGTCGCGGGAAAAACTGCGCGGCTCGTAGAAGACGGTTGCGTCCAGGTAGGTCTCGACGGAGATTGTACCCCGCTCCCAGGCATCGTAAACCGCCGAATCCCGGGCCGCGAAAGCCGCCAAATCGAGGCCAAAATGCTCCAGCACAACCGCGCGCTCGCGCTGATCCCAGCCGTTGGTCAGCAGAACCCCGCCCACATCGAAAAGGATCACGTCGAAGGGAAACACCGGCGCCTCCGGTTCGCGCATTTGTTGATTGGATTGGCGGTGCGTTATGCCGGGTTTGCCCCGCCGTCTCCACACTGGTACTTGGCTTCGATGGCCAGCACCTTCTTGTATCGCCGCATGTACCGTTCTTCGGTGGCGATGAACTTGGCGCCGATAAAGGCATTCACCACCTCGAAGGCCAGCGCTGAACCGATAATGCGCGCCCCCAATACGATCACGTTCATTTCGTCGTGCTCCACGCCTTGGTGCGCCGAGTACGTATCGTGGCAGATGCCTGCGCGAATCCCCGGAATCTTATTGGCCGACACGCATGCCCCCACCCCCGAGCCGCAGATGAGAATCCCGCGCGGCGCATCGCCCCGCTTCAACGCTTGGCCCACCTTCTCGGCAAAGTCGGGATAGTCCGAGGGCTCGGTGTTATAGGCCCCCAGGTCGATCACCTCGTGGCCGGCCTGGGCCAGGTATGCGCGAACCTCCTCCTTCAGGGGAAATCCCGCATGGTCGCTAGCGATGACAAGTTTCAATGTGCGCTCCTTCGGAGTTAGGGATCAGGGATCAGAGATCAGTGATCAGTTCAAGCGGAAACACGAGTTAAAACCCTGATTCTGATACCGGCCTCCTAAAAACTGAAAACTGACAACTGATTGCTGACAACTGTCTTACTTCACCAGCTTCTTGGCTCTCGCCGCCACGTTCTCCGCCCCAAAGCCCAGATGCGCCATCGCTATCGGCCCCGGAGCCGAGGCTCCAAAGCGGTCCAGCCCGATCACGTCGCCGTCCAGGCCCACATACTTCCACCAGCCGAGCGTCGCGCCCGCCTCGATGGCCAGTCTGGGCACGCCCGCCGGCAGCACGCTGGCCTTATACTCCGCCGTCTGTTCCTCGAAGAGCTTCCAGCTTGGGAAGCTGACCACGCGCGCCGCGATGCCATCAGCGGTAAGCAGCTTTGCCGCCTCCAGGCAGGGCCACACCTCGGAGCCGGTCCCGATCAGCACCACCTGCGGCTTCGCTGCGTCTTGCAGCACATAGGCGCCTTTGCTCACTCCTGCGTACAGGTCGTGCGCGACCGGGTCAATCACCGGCAGGTTCTGCCGGGTAAGCGCAAAGAAGCAAGGTCCCTTGCGCTCCAACGCCAGCCTCCAAACTGCGGCGGTCTCGTTCGCGTCCGCCGGACGGAAATCGGTGAGTCCCGGAATCGCGCGCAATGACATCAGGTGCTCGATGGGCTGGTGCGTCGGCCCATCCTCGCCCAGCGCAATCGAGTCATGGGTAAAGATGAACAGCGCGTGCACCTTCATCAGCGCCGCCAGCCGGATGGCAGGACGCGCATAATCCGAAAACACAAAAAAGGTAGACCCGAAGGGAATCAGCCCCCCGTGCGCGGCGATTCCGTTTACCGCGGCGCACATGCCAAACTCACGCACTCCGAAGAAGACGTTGCGTCCGGCAGGGTCCTCGTGGAAGTTAGCGCCCGGCTTGAAGATGGTCCGTGTCGAGGAAGTCAGGTCGGCGGCCCCGCCAAAAAGCTCCGGCACCTGCTCGGCAATCGCGTTCAGAATCTCTCCGCCTGCGTTTCGCGTAGCGATCGGCTTGTCCGTCGCAAAGCCCGGAATCGCCTTCTCCCAACCGGTCTTAAGCACGCCCTTCCGGGTGCGCTCAAACTCCGCCGCCAGCTCGGGAAACGCCGCCGCATAGCCCGCAAACAGCTTCTTCCACGCAGCCTCCAGGCCCGCTCCGCGCTCCCGCGCCTTGCGCCAGTTTGCCAGCGCAGCATCGGGTACGACAAAACTCTGATCCTCTGGAAAGCCGAAGAACTTCTTGGTCGCCGCTACGGCCTCCGCGCCCAGCGGCTCGCCGTGGGACTTGTTCGAGCCTGCCTTGGGGCTGCCATAGCCGATCACCGTCCGCACCGCGATGATCGACGGCCTTCCGGTCTCCTCCTTGGCCGCTTCGATCGCCGCCTCAATGGCCGCAAGGTCGTTGCCGTCGGCCACCCGCTGCGTGTGCCAGTGATAGGCCTCAAAGCGTTCCAGCGCGTCCTCGGTGTAGCTCAAGCTGGTCGGCCCATCCAGCGAGATTAAATTGTCGTCGTAAATAAAGATCAGCTTGCCCAGTCCCAGCGTTCCGGCCAGCGAGGCCGCCTCGTGCGAGACTCCTTCCATCAGGTCGCCATCGCCCAAGAGAGCATAGGTATAGTGATCCACCACCTCGAAGCCGGGACGGTTGTAAACTGCGGCCAGGTGCTTCTCCGCCATCGCCATCCCTACCGCCATGCCAATGCCCTGGCCCAGTGGGCCTGTGGTCACCTCTACGCCATCGGTATCGCCGCGCTCCGGGTGTCCCGGTGTACGCGAACCCCACTGGCGGAAGCTCTTCAGATCGTCCAGCGTCACGTCGTACCCGGTAAGGAACAGCACGGAATACAACAGCGCCGATGCGTGCCCGTTCGAGAGCACGAACCGGTCCCTGTCCGCCCACTTCGCATGCGACGGATTGTGCTTCATCAGCTTGTGAAAGAGCAGGTATGCGATAGGCGCGCAGCCCAGTGGAGCGCCGGGGTGGCCGCTCTTGGCTTTCTCTACCGTGTCGACGGCAAGCAGACGCAGTGTGTCGATGGACAGTTGGTCGAGGGTCCTTGAACCGAGAGGGTGTTCCGCGAGATTGGAACTCATAAGGCTAGTAAGATGTCCTTTCGTTGACGTGCCGCATGCGCCGGTAAGCTCGTTGATTCCGGGTTGTTTGACCTTTGCCAAACCTCCGCATCAACCGTCACTATCCCATTGTATCCAAGCCAACTGTCGCACTCCGGCAATTTGGGATACCGCGCCTTTCCGTCCTCCCTTTTGATATTCCTTGCGGCCTCGATGTCTCACCAGGCGAAACATTCCCGAACCCTGCTTCCCCCTTCACGCATCCACCATATACACGGCCTTGTTGCCGAATGTGAAGATTTGGTTTGCCCCCCGGCTCGCAAACCCTGCCTTCTGCCGCTCAGAGCAGGGCTCAAGCCCCCACAGTACGATCCCAACGGAGGATGCTTCCCCTATGGCTTACGAACTCGCACCGCTGCCCTACGACTACGCCGCCCTGGAGCCGTTCATCGACGCCGAAACGATGAAGATCCATCACGACAAGCACCACCAAGCCTACGTCAACAACATCAATACCGCCTTGGCCAACCACCCTGCGCTGGCCGCCAAGCCCATCGACGACTTGGTGCGCGACCTGGCCCAGGTCCCCGAGGAGATTCGCACCGCGGTCCGCAACAACGCCGGAGGCCACGCCAACCACACCGCATTTTGGCAGTTGATGGGTCCTGTCGGCTCAACCGGAGTGGGCGGCGCGCCCACCGGCGCCATCGCCAAACAGATTTCCGTCGATTTCGGTGACTTCGAGGCCTTCAAAAAGACCTTCAACGAATCCACCACCAAGCAGTTCGGCTCCGGCTGGGGCTGGCTGGTCTTCGCCGCTGGCAAGCTCAAGGTCATTACCACCCCCAACCAGGACTCGCCGCTCACCCAGGGCCTCTATCCCATCCTCTTCAACGACGTCTGGGAGCACGCCTACTACCTCAAGTACCAGAATCGCCGCCCCGAGTACCTGGCCGCCTGGTGGAACGTCGTCAACTGGGCCGAAGTCAACCGCCGCTTCGCCATCGCCAAAGGCTAAACGCAGCAAAAACAGCTTCTAGCCGCTAGCTCAAAGCGTGGTGACTTGTGCATTTCGTGCTGCCGCCTCACGGGAGTGAAAAATTTGCATCCCGCAAGCAGCTAAAAGCTAGAAGCTGGCGGCTAGAAGCTGTTACCCACAACTCTTTCTCGCATCGCGAGTCTAACCCATAGAACGATGCAATCCTCTTTGCGCAAATTGACCCTCCTCTCGTTCGCGGGATTTCTTGCCTTGATCCCGGCCTCCGCCCAGTCAGGCGACTTCATCATCTCGCAGCACGGCCAGCCGGTCGGCACGTCCACCTTCACCTTCACCGCCTCGGCCGAGGGCTACGACTCCACCTCCGTCGTCCGCATCGCCATGCAGGGTCTGGACTACGCGCTCTCCAAGACCGAGCGGCTCTCCCCGGCCAATCGCCTCATCCATGTGCAGTTGAGCGCCACTGTCAACAACTCCGCCGTCACCGTCATCGGCGCTCCAGACTCGGCGCAAATTCTTTTGAACATCTCCGCCAACGGCCGCAGTTCCACCACCCGCCTTGAACCGCACCCCGCCGCCGTCTTCCTGCCCGACTTCGACCCCGGCGCTCTTGAAACTCTGCTCACGCTGGCGGTAACCCAGAACAACCGCGATCTGTGGGCCATCCTCCCCAAACAAGCCGGCTCCATCGCCCCCATCCAACTGGCTACCTACGCCGACGAGCAAGGCTCCCTTGACGGCAAGCCCATCGTCGTTCACCACCTCGTCGCCACCATCGCCGGCGCTGTCACCGATCTCTTCTCCGGTCCGGAAAATCAGCTTCTCCAGGCCGAACTCCCCCAGCAAGGCTTCGCCCTGGTCCGCAAAGGCTTCGTCCTCACTCCTCCCGCCAAACCCGGCGCCCCACCGGCCCAGTAGCGCTGACTTGCCGACCTGCTGACTCGCTAAACGCTTTTCCCCGCCGCAACCCCTGAAGCCCACGCCCACTGGAAGTTAAATCCTCCTAGCTGCCCGGTCACATCCACTACTTCGCCAATAAAAAATAACCCCGGCACTGTCCGCGCTTCCAGCGTTCGCGCCTGCAACCCGCGCGTATCCACGCCCCCGGCCGTCACCTCGGCCTTCTCGAATCCTTCGGTCCCTACCGGATGCAACTCCCACCGGCGCAGACCTCGTTCACAGGCTTCCAACGCCGCATTCGACCAGCCCTTGGGGCCGCCTGCCTCCGCCAGATAGTTCGCCAACCGCTGCGGCAGCACCTGGCGTAGCGCCTGCTTCACCTCTGCCAAATCCCGCCTGGCCCCAGGCTGCCGCAATGCACCCAAAAGGTCCGTCCGGGCCGTGACTCCGGGCGCAAAATCCAGCACCAGCGCTTCTCCCGGCCGCCAATACGAAGACGCCTGCAAGATCGCCGGCCCGCTCAGCCCACGATGCGTCACCAGCATCTTCTCTCTGAACTTTGTCCCGCCAGTCGCAGCCACCACCTCCGCCGCCACCCCGGCCAGCGCCGACCAGCCCGCTTCATCGCCGCCCAGAGTGAGCGGAACCAGCGCCGGCCTCGGCTCAACCACCGCCAGCCCGAACTGCCGCGCCAGCTCATACCCCAGCCCGGTCGCTCCCAGCTTCGGAATCGACAATCCCCCCGTCGCCACCACCAGCGCTTCAGCCGCAAACTCGTCCTGCGACGACGCCACCCGATACCCACCGCCCGCACCCTCTACTTCAATTCCGCGCGCATTCAGCACAATCTCCACGCCGCCCCGCTCGCACTCAGCCAGCAGCATATCGAGAATAGCCCGCGCCGAACCATCGCAGAAGAGTTGACCAAGCGTTTTCTCGTGCCACGGGATCCCGTACCGCTCGACCAGCTCGACAAAATGCCGAGGCTGATAAAGCGCCAGCGCCGACTTGGCAAAATGTGGATTCTCGGAGATAAAGTTCTCCGGCCCGCAGTGCAGATTCGTAAAATTACACCGCCCGCCGCCGGAGATAAGAATCTTTCGCCCCGGCTGCCCGTTGTGCTCCAGCAACGCCACCCGCCGCCCGCGCTGCCCCGCTACCGCCGCGCACATCAGCCCAGCCGCCCCCGCTCCCAGAACAATCACATCGAATTGGCGCGCGGCAGATGTCATAGGCTCAATCCAGCATAGCGGCAAAGCGCAATCTCTGTGTCGCGCGAGGCCCCTTCCCTGCTACACTCCCTCAGAGAAATCCGCGCAACACCGCTTGCACCCTCCGGAGGATCACCGTGCCAGAGTTTCATCCCTTTGTACCAGCCAGCGATAACCGCCCCGAGTTCACCCTTCGCGCCGTTCTGCTCGGCTCGTTCTTCGGCATCATCTTCGGCGCCGTCACGGTCTATGTAGGCCTGCGCGCCGGGCTCACGGTGGCCGCCTCCATCCCCATCGCGGTCCTCTCCATCAGCATCCTGCGCGCCTTCGGCCGCAGCTCCATCCTCGAAAACGTCATCGTCCAGACCACCGGCAACGCCGGCCAGTCCATCGCCGCGGGCGTCATCTTCACCCTGCCCGCGCTCATCTTCCTCGGCTTCGATCTGGAGTACTCGCGCATCTTCATGCTGGCTCTGATCGGCGGCTTTCTTGGAGTGCTGTTCATGGTGCCACTGCGGCGGCCGCTCATCGTGGAGGAGCACGGTACCCTGAAGTTCCCCGAGGGCACTGCCTGCGCCGATGTCCTCATGGCCGGCGAGAAGGGCGGCTCCTTTGCCAGCCGCGTCTTTCTCGGCCTCGGCCTGGGCGCGCTCTACACCTTCTTCCAGAACGAGAACCTCTTCGGCGCATGGCCCGGCACGCCCGAGTTCCAGCCCGACTTCGGTCCCCAGCACGTCCTCAAAGGCGCCTCCGTCAAGGCAGACGCCACGCCGGAGTACCTGGGCGTGGGCTACATCATCGGCCCCAAGACGGCGGGCATCATCTTTGCCGGCGGCGTCTTCTCCTGGCTGGTGCTCATGCCGCTCATCTACTTCTTCGGCAAGGCGTTGGGCCACCCCATCTACCCCGGCACGGTGCCCGTAGCCGACATGGGCCCCAGCCAACTCTGGTCTACCTACATCCGCCCCATGGGCGCTGGAGCCGTAGCCGCCGCCGGACTCATCACCCTCATCAAGACGCTGCCCACCATCGTCAACGCACTCAGTTCGGGCTTCAAGAACATGCGCGGGAACGCAGCATCGACGGCCAAGCCCCTCCGCACGGAGCGCGACTTCTCCATGGGCACGGCCATCGTCGGCTCCATTCTGCTCATCGTCCTGATGTTCTTCTTCCTCGTCTTCAAACCAGTCCCCGGAGCCCAGGTCAGTGTCTGGGCCAACCTGGCCGCATCGGTGCTGATCGTCTTCTTCGGATTCCTCTTCGTCACCGTCAGCTCGCGCATTGTGGGCCTCATCGGCAGCTCCGCCAACCCCATCTCCGGCATGACTATCGCCACCCTCATGGCCACCTCGGCCATCTTCCTCGTCAACGGCTGGACCGCCCCCGCCTTCGGCGCATTAGCCATCACCATCGGCGGCGTGGTCTGCATCGCCTCGGCCGAGGCCGGTGACACCTCGCAGGACCTCAAGACCGGCTACCTCATCGGCTCCACACCCCGCCTGCAACGATTCGCCTTCCTCATCGGCATTGTCGTCTCCACCGTCGCCATCGGTTTCACCCTCAAGCTCATGAACCAGGGCCTGCAGGAGTTCCACGCGGCCCCGCAACCCTGGAGCCTCTCCGCGCCCCACCCCGGCGTCAACGTCCAGAACGATACGACCAGCCTCCAGCAGCAGTTTCCGGTCATCGGCGCCAACAAGACCACCACCATCCACCACAAGAGCGAATACGTGGTTCTGAATGCGCTGGGCTCGCCGGAGCTGGCCGACGGCAAATATCTCTACTCGCCCACGTCCGGCCAAATTGAAGTCCAGTGGATCTCCGGCATCGGCTCGGAAAAGGCCGCTGCGCCACAGGCCCGCCTCATGGCCACCGTCATCAGCGGCATTCTGAGCCAAAAACTGCCCTGGGGACTGGTGCTGCTGGGCGTCTTCCTGGTCATCGGCGTCGAGTTGCTCGGCATCCGCTCGCTCTCCTTCGCCGTCGGCGCCTACCTCTCCATCGGAACCACCCTGGCCATCTTCACCGGCGGCGTGGTCCGCTGGATGGTCGACGCCGCCGTCAAGAAAGCC